>Ga0214923_10007998_pt1 | contig 11380 bp, 12 predicted proteins | sample LL1510_MetaG_FD_177993 | JGI IMG/M metagenome (GOLD analysis project Ga0214923, IMG submission 177993) | Freshwater microbial communities from Lake Lanier, Atlanta, Georgia, United States - LL-1510 | ecosystem: Environmental > Aquatic > Freshwater > Lake | place: USA: Georgia | collected... | reverse complement strand
AATAGTAAACATAGTGTATCTGAACAAGATAGTTATTTACCATCATTACAATCAATGTATAGTTATAATAAAAATAAGTCATTAAATGATACTAATACTAATATTATAAAAAATGGTAATCTTGATATAACACAAAATTCTGGACAATCATTAATATTATTAACAGAAGCACCCACATGTAGTTTTACAAATTGGTTTTCTCCACAATATGAGACATATGGATCAATAAAAAAAATGACTTCAACAGGTCATCATTCAGATAAAGTCTGGAAATCTATATTATTTCAACTTATATATGCAATGGCTGTATTACAAAAAAACAAAATATATATTACAGACTTAAATTTAAATAATATATATATTAAAGATGTTAATATAAATCAAAACAGCACAGGCTCATGGATTTATAAAGTAGATAATATAGATTATTATATACCTAATTATGGATTTATATTATTAATTGATACAACATATGCTGATATAATTCCTTCTGAGATTCCGATTGAAATAAGAAACAATTCACCACTATTACCATTAACAACGCAATTAAATCCTATTATAGCAGCTGCATATAATGCAGGAATAAACGCACACAAAACAAATAGTAAAGATGAAGATATTATTACAAAAATTGCACAAGCTGCATATACTGCTGTAAATCAGCCATTACAAATATTACCTGCAAATAAAGAACCCCGATTTTATAAAATATATGGTGAAATATATAAAGAAACAGATGATGTGTCAAAAACATTATGTGATACAAAATTACGATTAAGCAACTGTAATAGTATTATAGAAGAACTTATATTTAATCAATTTAAAAATATTATAAATACTAATACATTTAGTAATAATAAACAAAGAATAGATCCAAAAATACTAGAACTTATAAAAAACATTTCTGATACTAATTTGCCAAATTGTAGTATAAAATCATTAATACCTATATATTTTAGTGAATATTTACATAATAGAGTAGGCACACCGGTACTTAAATCTGAAAAAGAAAATATAACTTCCTTTTCTAATTTTAATTTTAAAGCAGGTTCATTAATTATTTGCCAACGCAGAGATGATAATTATATATGGGTAATTTATAAAGATAAAGATACAAAAAGTAATTTTCATCATGAAATAATAATAGATACTATAGGAACATCTGAAACCACACATGTAAGTAATTTATTTATTTATCCATATAGTCAAACAATATTACCTTCATCTACAGGTACGATGAAATATGATGAAACACATATATTTGAAACTTATAATTTAGATAATATTTAATAATATTAAAAATATTTTTCTTTATTAAGTTAATGATACTTAATAAAAAAAAATTTGATTTTCATGATTTACCTATTGCATATTTTAATGATAATAATCAGGCAAATAAATTAAGACGTGAAATAATAAAAAATCAAGTAAGAATTAATGAATGCGAACAAGGTGATCTTGAAAATACATTTTTTTCAGATGAAAATATTGCATTAATTAATAAACAACTTATATTAACTGTTTTTAAAAGAACAAATGGTAGTTATAAAATATCTAATCAAACAACAGAAAGTCTTACTATTGTAATGAGATATGTATTTTTAGAACATGCAAGACATTTACCTTATAATATATTAGAACAAATAAGAGAATTAAATTTAAGAGTTGTTAATGAAATTGTGCCAATTGTAATAACTCAAATTACACAGAGAACAGAGTATTTAAAAACAATTGCAGAACCAAGAAATGTTTTACCATTACCTATAAATGTACATGGTGGTTCGAGACAAAATTTACCATCAGTAACAACAACTTTTGAAACTGATTAAACATTAGTTTATAGCGAGCTCACCTTTAGATTCATCTTTTACTATTTTATACATTATTATAACACATTGTTCCGCACATAACTTCATTGCTGGAGCATCATCTGCTTTTGTAATTGTTTTATATTGAAACCGTTTATTTGCTTGTGTTGGAGCATACCAATAAAATTGCTCACGTTTTATAGGTGTAGATGGGCCTCTTAGAATTGCAGTTGAACCAATTACACGATCAATATTATTTACTTTATGAGTATCTGCATTAACAACAGATACAAATTCATATTTATCATTAGTTTTTGGTAATGTTAGTATTTTTGGGATACCTACTGCACTTAAATGAATACGTTCAAATCCTGCAATTGATGTAGGTAATCGATCTATATTATACGGCTGCATATCAGAATATCTAACAATATTAACACGCCTATCGATAAAAAAGAATAATACACCACTTGAATAAATGATACTTGTATCTCGAACAGAAACAAAACCATTTTCTAAAAACATTTGTGCTTGCGTTAAGGCTTTATCTGCTAGATCATAAATGGTCTTGCTAATTTCTAATCTAATATTAATCATTGGTAATGTAGTAACCATTGGTCTTACATACTGTTGATAAGGATTTGTAATAACATTTTGCATTTTCTGGGCGGTTGTTACTACAAGCGTTGGTCGGAATGAAAATGCAGCTAATAATCGCTTAAGAATTGTTCCATCATAACGTCCATATATTAAATCAGGAGTATCAAATTTATTGGCTCTGCATATATCAATTGCACTAACAAAATCACGGAAACCTGGTGTATAATATTGACCATTACGTAAATTAACTACAGAGGCCCATAATTGATTCTGAACTAATGCACGATTTAATAAATCTTGCATTGATGATTGAGAATCACAAACAACATCATTATGATCATTAGTTAATGCATAAAATAACTCATAATCAGGCCTGTTAGTTAATCGTTCATTATTATATCGCGATTTAACAATACCTGAAATATTAGAATATAAGAAATGATCCTCTAATTTTTTAATTCTGGGAATAAATAGAGCAGCAATTACTGGATGAATTGCATCAGTGCGCTTATGGCCAAATTTTGGATCATATACTCCTTCCATTGCTTCACTTGAAAATTCACCATATTGCATAGACTGAATAATTACCTGCGAGTGTAATGGTTTAGACATTGCATGTAATTTTAATATTTCTTGTAAATATTTAAAATCTGTATCATTAAATTTATTATCGGCTTCTTGGAAATCATTATTTATAGCCCCTAGTGCTTTTGTCATATTATTTCGTGGTATCATTATTTCAGGCGATCGTGCGCCAATAAGTTCTTGTTCATAAATTCGCTGAAATTCCGAAAATTCATCCTCTGTTAATCCATGTTTTACTTTATATAAACGTGCTTTCTCTAATAATATATGATATGGATAATTTGAGTTAGCATATTTTTCTCGTATTAAATGAACAAACTTTTTTGCTTTCTTTACAATATAATGATGTTTTTCATTATATGCTTCAAATATTTTATCCACTACACCTGAATCACCATATTTTTGTAATAACTTTGTAAATGTATCACGTGAAAGTGTTTTATTTTTATGAAATAAATTTTGAACTTCTTGTTCAATATTACCCGCATTACTAGATGATTCTCGTTTTGAGCGATTACGATTTTCCATACTTTATATATATATAATTAGAAATTTTTTTTTATAATTAATTTTTAAACTTTTTTAAATTGATTATATTATAAAGTTTAAATTTTATATTCATTTAATGAATAATTTATCTAAAAATATAAAAAATAATGATTTATGGATAAATAAATATAAACCCCAGACTGAAAAACAAATTATTGGAAATCAACTACAAATTAATAATTTTAAAAATTGGTTATTACAGTTGAGTTCTAATAAAGATATTGATGGAGTAAATTCTAATAAATCTAACTATGGAATCATTATTTCTGGTAATCAAGGTTTAGGTAAAACACTAACTGTTTCATTAATATTACATAATCTTGGTTATATTCCTAGAATTATAAATCCTAATCAAATTAAAGATCATCGTATATATGACGATTTTAATGATTATTATAATTTTACAAATTCTATTTACTCTAAAATACAATTCAGTGCTAATAAAAATAAAAAAATAGCATTAATATTTGATGAAACTGAAAATATTACATTAACAAGTGAAAAAAAATATATTTTAGATATTTATAAAGAAAATAATAAATTAAAAAGTTTTCCTCTTATTTTTATATCAAATAATCAGCATTCCAAATTATTAAATGATTTAAAAAAAGCATGTAATGAAATTATTTTTACTAATCCTACAACAGATGAATTAATAACATTTATTAAATATATTTGCGCTAATGAGAATTTAAATTTTGAATCAGATACTTATATAAATAAATTAATTAATTTTGCTCAAAATGACATTAGACGTCTTATTAATTTATTACAAGAGTTATCATTTCATATTAAAAATAATATAATTACTGAAAAAAATATAGATGAATTTATTAATAAATCTAGAGAAAAAAATATTGATATTGGATTATTTGATTCAACAGAACGCATTTTAAATAATTGTTTAGATTATGAAACAACTATTAAATTATACGAATCAGAAAAAGTATTATTACCATTAATGATACATGAAAATTATTTAAAAAAAATATTATGCAAAACAAAAGACTCATGGGAAAATATTATGTTTAATATTATTAAAGTATCTGATTCTATTTCACGAGGAGATAATATTGAAACAAGTATTTATACTGATCAAAATTGGTATTTACAAAATATACATGGATTTTATACATGTATAAATACTTCTTTTTGGATTAATAAAACAAATACTCCTTATAAAATTACACATAAAGATATTAAATTTAGTAGCGACCTTAATAAAACATCTCTAAAGAATATAAATAGAAAAAATATTAATAATTTATCAAAAATTATTAATAATAAATCTAATCAAGAAATTCTTTTAATTAATAAAATTTGTAATCATTTAATACAAACAAAAAATGAAAATAAATTAATTACTATTTTAAATGGATATAATAAAGATATTACTATAAAAGAAATTGAATTATGTTTAAAAATTGATAAAACAATTGATTTTACTGTATTAACATCCAAAGATAAAAAAAGAATAACTAAACAACTTAAAAATACTGATTAATATTATATATATTTTTCATTAATTTTAGATATAGTTATAAATTGTATATTTGTATCAATCATTGGTGTAAAACACCATATATCATCTGATAAATATAAAATTAAATCAATTATCCATTCTAATTGTTGATTATTATCTATATAAACTGTATCTTGTGTTAATAATTGATAATAAAAATTAATTTTTTCAGAATTATTATTTTCAAATAAATGATTAAATTTTTTTAGCTTGCTTATATATTTTATTTGCGATACACTAACACCTGGAATTGATGATGCCCAAATCCATAATTTTGTAGTAGTTTGATAAATTCCAAAAAAATGATAGTCGCCTATTAATAATAATTTTTTATTATCTAAAATTTTTATTTGCGTTTTAGTATCTTTTCTATTCTTATTAAAATCAATAGTAAATTTTTTTTTAGGATCTAATAATTTTTGTATTTCTTTACTTTTAGTTTCTTTATTTTTAATTATTTTATTTATTATTGACATTATATATAATTTAGAAAAAATAATATATAATATCTATAATAATATATATATAATGGTTTTTGAATTAAATAATAATTTACTTTTCTTGATAGTATTTGGTATCATTGTTTTATGGGTATTCACCAATACTAATAAAAATGTTAAAGAAAATTTAGCAGACTTTACAAGTGAAAGCAGTAATAAAATAGACCAAAATATGTGTTCTAAACAATGTTGTAAATTTGCTCAATGGCCTCTTCCTGAAGAATTATATGAACGCACTATTCCCGAAGAACAATTAAGTAATTATATTGGCTCAAATTTTTCTTGTTCGGGAGGTGATAAAAGTGGATGCTTATGTATTACAAAAGATGAATCATCCTACTTATCTCAACGCGGTGGGAACTCATTAAATAATACTTGTAATTTATAAAAATAATTTAACATATATTATATTATAAAAATTATCTACCTAATTATAATATATGTTAAATTTTTTAGTTGAAACGAAGAATGAATACACTATTCATCTTGTTAATATTTTAACACCATTAATATTTGAAGGTATTCAATCAATTTATATTGAGTCTCTTAATATATCAAATACAGATAATGTTCTTAAAATATTTCAGTCATTTCTAAAAAGAATACCAAAATGGAATAGTGAATTAATTAATAAAGAAGCATCGCGTATTACTAATTCAACCCAAAGTTATGGATGGTTAAATGATTTAGTTAAAGCAACTATTAAAGCAAATTTAGTTATATTAATATATAATCCTACAGTTAAAACACAAACAAAAATGGACAATTCATTTTATCAAAATATTAATATAACTGATTTTATTCATAAAGTATATTGTGAATGCGCAAGAGAATTATGGAATAATCCTGATTTATTATTTCATAATTATCCTCCTTTAGAAATTAAACGCAACCAGAGACAATGTTTATTAATTATTAAAGATTGCATACGTGAAGCAATTAGAAAATTAATTCCAGTAAGACATATATTAAAAATTTATTTAGGTGAAGATATTCAATTTAATAATGTAAATGATGAGTTTGAAAAAGTATTAACTGATGCAGAAGAAAAAAATTTACCTAAAATGATAGAAAAAGATTTAAATGATAAACAACTTGCATTAAGTTATCATGGTTCTGAATTAAATGAAAATTATAATAAAGATAAACAAACAACTGACCCTGAGCAAACTATTAGAACTAAAATTTTTAATATACTTGACCAACCAGATAATAATAAAAAATTAGATGTCTCTAAACAACCAGACACATCAGACACATATGCAAATAAAAAATCAGATTCAAATGTATTTAAATCATTAGAAGAAAAAAATAATGTTAATAATAAATATAATAAAGAACACTCATTAACAATAGAAAACAAAATTAAAAATGTGTTATATAATAAAAACAAAGAACAAACAACAGGTTCTAATAATAAATATTTAGATTTTAAAGAACCAGATTCAGACTTACATACAAGTTTAAATTATTCCCTTGAAGACACAAGTAAATATCAAGAAATCTTTTCTAATTTTAATATGGTTCAAAATAATAAAGAACCAGCTCAGGAGAATAAGGGTGATAAGAAGTTTTTTAATGAATATATGCAATTCTAAATATTATTCAACAATAACTTTACTTTTATTTGTTGTAGGTGTTTTATAAATTTTAATTGATGGTGATATCATATCTAAAATAGCAAATACAATTGATGATGTTATACCAATCATTATTATTTCTTTTTGTTGTATTTTAGTATCTGGTATATATCTCATTGCAATTATAATAATTAAACTCATTAATATATATTTAATTAATCTTTGAGTATGAGATAAATGGCATTGTTTTATATAAGACATATTATAATAAGTTAGAAATTTATGTTTAAAAATTGTTATATTATATTTTTTTCTTTATTATTTTAATGAAATTAATTTTAAAACAATTTGGTATTATTATAGTTGTATTTAGTATAACTTTATGGGTTCAACAAATGGATGATAAAAAATATAACAAAACAAGAATTGATTTTTTTGATAAATATAAATTTCCACTATTAATGAGTGCAATTATTGGATTACTTATTAATGTTCCTGAATTAATTATGAAAATGAATACTAATAACGAAATACCTGTATCATTTATTAATAGTATTCGTCCAAATGCCGAATTAGATAGTCCTATTAAACAGACTTTACAAGCACTACCTTTCGAAAAACTAAGACATAATTGTGGAAAGGGAAATAAACTTTTTAGCGAACAACAAGTATATACTAATTTACCTGACTTTTAATAAGGCACTAATTTACCAGACTTTTAATCAGATTAATCTTTGTAAATATAAAAATATATTATAAAAAATGTTAGTAATAGTAATATGACTGTTAAAGAAGTTAGTTTTGGTGCGACTAGATTACCCATAAAACAATTTAAAATTAATGAAATGGTTGACCATTGCACTATTGCAATGATTGCAAAACGCGCTACAGGAAAGTCATTTTTAACTCGTGAAATTATGTATCAAAAAAGACATAGTATAGCAGCAGGAATTGCAATTAGTAGAACGGAAACATTAAATTCATTTTATTCAGAATTCATACCGGATAGTTATATCTATCCAGAATATAATAGTGATATATTAACACGTATATATGAAAGACAAGCACTTATTAATGAAGATAATAAAATTAGAATCAAAAATAATAAAAAACCAAAAGATGATTCTTTAATGTTAATAATGGATGACTGTATGAGTTCAAAAGGTACATGGTTAAAAGACCCAAATATTTTAGAATTATTTTTTAATGGACGTCATCATCATTTATCATTTATATTAACCATGCAATATTCAGTTGGTATTCCTCCAGAAATGAGATCTAATTTTGATTATGTTTTTTTATTAGCTGAAGATACAATATCTAATCGTAAAAGATTATATGATCACTATGCAGGAATGTTTCCTTCATTTGATATTTTCCAACAAGTATTTACTGATATTACTGATAATTATGGTATTATGGTTATTGATAATAGAGTACATTCAAAAAATTTAACAGATAAAGTATTTTGGTATAAAGCTAAGAAAGTCCCAACATTTAAAATTGGATGTAATAAATTTCATAGATTTCATAAAAAAGCATATGATGATGAATGGAATAAAAAATTAGAAGTATTTAATCCAATAGATTTAGTTAATAAAAATAGAAGTGCTATCCGTATAAAAGTTGATAAAATTAAATGATAATTATTATTCTTAATTAAAAAATAATAATTATTTTATTAAATATAATTATTTCTCATTTGTTAATGGATTAAATAACTTGATTTGATTACTCAAATTATCAATTTGTTCATCTAATTCAGTCTTACGTTCTTCCATTGTTTTAATTTGTTCTGCTAATGCTTTCATGTTTTGTTCAATTGATAATACTTCATTCTTATTATCTTCTAATTGCGCCTTATCTAAATTCTTTTCTAAATCTGATAAACTATCTTTTCTTGATTGTAAATTATCTAAAATTGTTGTTCGAACCATTTCCTGTTTGCGTTGTTCATGATAAATCTTAGCCTTTTCCTGATTTTCCATATATGTCTTCATCATATTATTTAATTCTTCATTTGCATACTGTGAATCTTTAACCGCCTCAGAATCTGGACTTGGATCAAATGGCAACCATTTACCCATTTCACCAACAAATACATTAAAATATGGATCAATTGATTGAACTGTCTTTGCATGTTCGCAAGCGGCTTCATATGTTTCGAAAGCACCTCTAATTTTAATACCAGATAATGTAGTTTTATTATCTGTATCCTCTGCACCAAGCTTATTAGTTAAAAAACTCATACAAATATATTTTTGACCAGATGGTAAAAATGCATCTTCTGTTAAATAGTCTGATTTTGACATTTTATTATTTTAATAATAAAATTTTTCTTTATAACAATTTATTTAACAGTTTTAACATAAATTTTATCTGTTACATCATTCTCATCAAATTCATTATAGCCAAAACCAATTGATGGATTTAAAAACATTTTTTTATACACTTTACTTGGTTTAATATCATATATTGTATCATTATTTATTGGTTTATTATAACGGTTTTGTTGTTGTAATAATATTTCATTAGTTGTTTGATAGTTATTGGATGTTGCTTTAGTTAAATATATACTCAAAAATATAATACCACTTAATAATAGTATTATTGAAATATTATTTACAATATATATCATTAATTAAATTAAATTAGGTTTTATTTTTTATATTATTTAAATGAACTAATATATTCCCATTTAAGATATTTACATATTTTTTCCCATATTTGGTCATTCTCCATTATTTTATCAGGATCTTTATGTAATGGAAAGCATTCATATAAATGATCTAATTCTAATAATTCACAAAATTTATGAAGCACATATGAATATGATAAAAAGTTTTTTCTTTTGGATGATTTAAACATTTCCCATGGTTCTTGTGTTTTATAAAACATTGATATAAATAATTTTTCCATATCACGTGTTATTTTAGGCGGTGGTAAATTATTTAATTTATTTATAATATAAGTAACATGTTCGTAAAAATTATTATAATTTAATTTTTTTAATATTATTTTCATTTTCTTTTTATTTAAAATTGATAAATCTGTTATTCTATTTTTATTTAATTCTTTAACAATATCTATAAATAATTGTTCAGGTATATCCGGACTCTGTTTTGCTTGAAATTGATTAAGCCACTCTCTGAAATGATTTAATCGTTTATAAGGACTATAATCTTTAATTTGTCTATCTTCATCTAATATTATCATTTCACTATCACCACAACAAGGACAAATATACGCACTTTCTGACATGTCTAATATTTTTTCAATATTACATTCAATACAATATTTTATTCTATTTGAACCATTATCTTTAACAATTCTAATTCCATCTATTCTTTGACAATACTTTTCAAATAAATTTGCTTTATTTGCTATTTTTATTTCATTATTTATTATTTGTTTATCTTTCTTATTACATAAAAATTCTAATATATTTTTTGATTCTTTTGCGACTGGTTCTACTTTATCTCTCATTTCATAGTAATCTGAAATTAAATCACCAGCATTATCATAATAATCCATTTCATCTATATTTATTTCATTGTATTTTATTTCCAAATTAGTTTTATCATTTAATAATAATGCACGAGTTTTAATATCATTCTGTGTAATACTAGATGAACCTTCTAGTTTTGAATCTTTAGATTCAAAATCTAGAATGCTACTTATCAATTTGCCTTTAGGCAAAATTGATAATGAACCTGGAGAAACTTTTTGAGTTTCTTCAGCTAGATTAGAAAAAACTCTTTGAGTTTTTCCTAATGAACCATTATTAACATTTTCACTAATTGTAAAGGTATCACGTCTATCATCAATTTTTTTTATTTCAGCATTAATATTATTTATTTGTTCTAATAATTTTTCTTTTTCATATTTATTATTATTAAAATATTTAACCATTTGTCTATGCTTATTATCTAATGTATTTGTTTCTTTTATAGAAATTTGTTTGTTTTTTTTATATTTTGACATACTTTCTTGTCCTTTAATATCTAACATTTCTATATTATATGTTAAAAATAATTAAAAAGACTTTAAATACAAATATTTTTTTATTATTTTATACAATTTATAATATTTATTTTAATTATAATATAAAAATATTATAAATAAAATTACGTAAAAGTTATTTTTAATATAAAAAAGAAGATTTATTCAATAATTTTTTTAAAAATTTTCTAATCATATATATATATATATATAAATGGGTGGTGGTTTAATGCA
>Ga0214923_10007997_pt1 | contig 11380 bp, 10 predicted proteins | sample LL1510_MetaG_FD_177993 | JGI IMG/M metagenome (GOLD analysis project Ga0214923, IMG submission 177993) | Freshwater microbial communities from Lake Lanier, Atlanta, Georgia, United States - LL-1510 | ecosystem: Environmental > Aquatic > Freshwater > Lake | place: USA: Georgia | collected... | reverse complement strand
ACAGTGGCGTGATTTTGGTGGCCGCCGCCGGCAACGGGGGTACCGACGGTATTGGGGACAATAATAACGGCTCTGTCCCTTTCTATCCCGCATCCTACAACAACAGTAATATCATTGCGGTCGGCGCAACGGATCAAAATGACAACAAATCCACTTACTCAAACTATGGATCAACCGCTGTCGATCTCTTCGCTCCCGGGGACAATATCTACGCCTGCGGCACGGGTGCAGACAACAGCTACTACGCCGGCAGTGGCACCTCCTTTGCCGCTCCTTTGGTCTCAGGTGCGTTGGCCTTGCTTATCGCGGAATATCCGAACGATACCGTGGCCCAGCGCGTGGCCAGGATCGTCAACACGAATGCCGTCGATGTTTTGCCCTCGCTCAGCGGGTATTGCGTGACGGGCGGGCGTCTGAACCTTGCCAAACTACTCCCCGCTGCCGATCCAAGCACCCTACCTCTGGCCGTTGCCTGGCACCGCCCGGACTATACCGAACCGCTCCTTGGATCCGCCATGCGCACCCCTACCAATGCGGCAATTTCCAACACGCTGACCGTCTTTTCCGGGGTGAAAAAGTTCAACAACACCAACGGGCTTAACACCAGCGGTCTCGTCAACCAGACCGGCGGCTGGCTATTCTATCGCACCTCCTCAAGCGTGGCCTGGACCTCAAATGCGCTTGCCTACCACTCCAACACCAACGACTACCAGTTTTGGAAAGGCACGATCTCCAATGCCGCCGCCCAGACGTATCAATACTACGTCCAGCTCGACTTTGATTCCGGAGCCCGCACCACCTACTCGTACTACACCAACAACGCGGACGGTTTTGCCACCACGACCAACCCAACCATCGCCCAGTTATCCCCCTACACCTTCACCGTCGCAAAAGCCTCCGCTACCGTCACCTTCAGTAATCTCACCCAGACCTACAACGGCTCGGCCCGCCCCGTTGCCGCTTCCACCACCCCTTCCGGTCTGTCCACCTCCATCACCTACGATGGAAGCTCCTCCGCCCCCACCAACGTCGGCTCCTACACCGTTGTCGCCACAGTCAATGACGCCAACTACGTCGGCTCCGCCACCAATACCCTTACTGTTGTTAAAGCCACCGCCACCGTCACCTTCAGTAATCTTACCCAAACCTACAATGGCTCAGCCCGTTCCGTCACCGCCTCCACCACCCCTTCCGGCCTAGCCACCTCCATCACCTACAACGGAAGTTCCTCCACCCCCACCAATGCAGGTTCCTACACCGTTGTCGCCACGGTCAACGACGCCAACTATCAAGGCTCCGCTACCAACACCCTGACCGTTGCCAAAGCCTCCGCCACCGTCATCCTTGGGAGCCTCAACCAAACGTATGACGGTGTAGCAAAGCCGGCCTCGGCCACCACCAGTCCGGGCGGTTTGACCGTGAATTTTACTTATGACGGCTCCTCCAGTGCTCCCACAAACGCCGGAAGCTATGCCGTGGTCGGCACGATCAGCGACCCCAACTACACTGGCTCATCCAGCGGAACTCTGGTTGTCAACAAGGCCTCCGCCACCCTCTCGATCACAGATCTGAACCAGACTTACGACGGATCCCCGAAATCAGTTGGGGTCACGACCACTCCTTCTGGTTTGGCTGTCTCCACCACGTACAACGGATCGGCCAATGCCCCGACGGCTGCGGGTAGCTACGCCGTAGCTGTGTCCATTACCGACCCAAATTATCAGGGCTCGGCCAGTGCAACCCTGACGATCCAGCCGCCCCCTGTCTCCTTTGCCTCAAGCTTTGGAAGCACCACCCCCACCAGCGATACGGACGCCGATGGAATCCCCGCTTTGGTCGAGTATGCCCTGGGCGGAAGCACCAACGGAAACGATCAAAGCATCTTGCCGGTTCCTTCCGTTTCCGGCTCCAACATTTCCATGGCGGCGGTAGTCCGGACCAATGACACCAACCTTTTGATCTATCCCCAAGCTTGCCTGAATCTCTCCTCCTCCAACTGGATCTCCTCCGGCTTCACCACCAACACCTCAAACCAAAACAACGTCCCCACTGGCTTCCAACGGCGTGAATACCTGTTTAACGCCGGCACCAACACCCGAGCCTTTCTCAAGCTGACCATCCAGCAACAGTAGCCTCGGTAGGGACGGCTACCCCTAGCCGTCCATGCGTTGGGTAGAGAACGGTAGTCTTATCATTTAATTACATGGACGCGGAAAGACACGCACCCCTACCAAACCATCGGCCCAAAACGCTACGCGGTTTTACTCAGTTCCGCCTCATGCCGGATGTCTTTTCCGGTGTAGAGATAGAAGACCAGTTCAGAAATATTTTTGGCATGATCGGCCGCCCGCTCGAAGAACCGGGCCACCAGCATCAGATTCAGGGCCCGGGTGATGGTCTTGGGATTTTCCACCATAAAGCTGGTCAGCTCCCTCTCCAACTGCCGGTTGATGTTATCCACCTCCACATCCATCCGGATGATCTCGGCACACTTTTCCGGAGCAATTTCCACAAAGGCATCCGTGGCCGCCTGAATCATGGCCAGCACATGCTGGGCCATCCGGGGGATATCCAAAAGCGGCTTAAGGGGTGGCTCATCCAGCAGGGTCAAACTGCGGCGGGCGATCGAAACGGCCTGATCGGCGATTCGCTCCAGATCGTTGGAGATTTTGGAGGCGGAAAGCATCAACCGGCAGGCCAAAGCCATCGGGGCTTGGGTAGCCATGAATTTGGCCACCATTTCATCAATCTCCACCTCGAGCCGGTCCATCTCCAGATCGGCGTCGATAACCTGGCGGGCCTTGACGGCGTTTCTTTCCACGAGGGATTCCAGCGCCAGGCCAAGATTTTGGTGGGCCAAGCCGGCCATCCGCAAAAGCGTTTCCCGCAGCACCAGTAATTCACCCCGAAAATAACCCCGGATTCTTTCCAGACGGTCCTCGTTGGGCTCCATGGTTGGATTGCTCACAATTCTTGATTACCTTCCGTCATGCTTCTGTCAAAAGAGATCATTATCCGAACCGGCCGGAGATATAGTCCTCAGTCTGCGGCTTCGCGGGATTGGTAAAGACGCGGTTGGTTTCCCCGAATTCGATCAGCTCCCCGAGATACATGAAGGCGGTCATGTCGGAAATTCGCCCAGCCTGCTGCAGATTGTGGGTCACAATGATCACCGTGACCCGCTTCCTGATCTCGACAATCAACTCTTCGATTTTGGAGGTGGCAATCGGGTCCAAAGCGCTGGTGGGTTCATCAAACAGCACGACATCCGGATCCGTTGCAATGGCACGGGCAATGCAAAGCCGTTGCTGTTGGCCGCCGGAAAGATTGTGGGCCAGTCCATGCAGCCGGCTTTTGACCTCATCCCATAGGGCCGCCTCGCGCAGCGCCTTCTCCACTCTCTCGTCCAGATCCCTACGCTGACTCATGCCCTGTAAACGCAGTCCGTAGGCCACATTTTCATAGATGCTTTTGGGGAACGGGTTGGGCTTCTGAAACACCATGCCAAAACGCATCCTCACCTGGATCGGATCCATGCCGGGGCCCAGGATGTCCGTTCCTTCCGGTTGAAGTTTGACCGAACCCTCATAGCGATTCCCCGGGTAGAGATCATGCATCCGGTTCAAACAGCGCAGGAGGGTGGTCTTGCCACAACCGGAGGGCCCGATGAGGGCGGTGACCTGATCCTTGGGCACGTCGATGGAGACATTCCGCAAAACCTGGTGGGAGCCGTAAAAGAAGCTCAGGTTCTGAATTTGGACCTTGGTAGGAACAACCTTTTTCTCCTCCGTCGCATCAGGACTCATGCGGGAAACAGAGGATACCTCGGGAACAGGCCGAGGCTCGATCGGGACCGGTTGGGGTTCGGCGCTCACCATTTGATATTCCTTTGGGCGTGGCGCCGAAGCAAGATTGCCGCTCCATTCATTCCCAAGGTGATCACCATCAGAAGCAGACCGGCGGCGGCGGCATTTGCCTGAAACTCCTCCCCCGGTCTTGATACCCAGTTAAACATCTGGATAGGTAAAGCGGTGAATGGGGAAAAGAGCCATGAAAAGGACACGAACGGGGCGTGATTCAAAATTGCCGGTGGTGGAAGAAATGCGATGAAGGTCAACGCCCCGATGGTGATCAGGGGAGAACTTTCCCCAATTGCCCTCGACATGGCCAAAATGACACCCGTGGCGATTCCCCCTGTGGAATAAGGGAGAAGATGATGCCAAACCGCCTGCCAACGGGTTGCCCCCAGGGCAAAGGCGGCCTCACGGATCATTGCGGGAATCGTTCGCAGAGCTTCCCGGGTGGAAACGATCACGATGGGCAGAACCAGACACCCAAGCGCCATTCCCCCAGCCAGAATACTCTGACCAAATCGAAATTTATAAACAAATAGCCCCAAAGCCATCAGCCCGTAGAGGATGGAAGGCACGCCGGCAAGGTTGGCGATGTTGATCTCCACAAAATCCGTCCATTTGTTTTTCGGAGCATATTCCTCAAGATAAATTCCCGCCGCCACACCCAGGGGGATCGCCAACGAGGCCGTGACCAACATCAGCAACGCGGTTCCCACCCAGGCAGATAAAACCCCCGCTTCCGCCGCCCTTCGGGAGGGAAAGGATGTCAGGAAGTGCCAGTCGATCCGAAAAAGACCGTTGGCAGCCAGATTCAGAAGGAGAACTCCTAGGACAGCCAGTGTTCCCAAAGTCAGAAGTAACCCAAGACGGCCGAACCAGCGATCCACCGCCTTGCGCCTCAAAGCCCTCCCCCTCTGCTGTTCAAGAAAACGCTCAGGCAGCACGATGGAACCTCCGACGAAGGGCGTGGCCCGCCAAATTAAATCCGAGGGTCATTAGGAAAAGAACCGCTCCCGCTGCGAAAATCGACTGGTATCCGATGCTGTCATGCGGGAGATCCCCCAAACTGACCTGCACGATGAAGGCGGTCACCGTCGCGGCAGAATCCAGAGGATTAAAAGTCAGTTTTGGCTGCAGTCCGGCGGCAATCGCCACAATCATTGTTTCTCCTACGGCCCGGGAAATCGCCAATACATAAGCGGCCGCCAGACCCGAAAAGGCCCCCGGAAAAACGACCCTCAACGCCACGCCTAACTTCCCATCCCCCAAGGCGTAAGCACCTTCCCGAAGAAGCATGGGTACACTGCGCATCGAATCCTCCCCCAGAGAGGTCACGTAAGGAATGATCATGATTCCCATGATCAATCCCGCGCTCAGCATCGAGAATTGGGGAAGATCCGGATAGATCTTCTGCAGGATCGGCGTGAGGGTCAGCAGGGCAAAGTATCCGTAAACCACCGTCGGCACGGCACTCAGCAGCTCAAGCATGGGTTTCACCAACTCCCGCAAACGGACCGGGGCAAACTCGCTCAGATAGATCGCCAAAATTGTCCCCAAGGGGATCGCCACCAATAACGCGACTCCGGTGGTGACCAGGGTGCCTGCCAAGAGTGCGCTGATTCCATATTGGGGGTCGGCAAAAAGGGGAGTCCACATTTTGTCGGTGATCAGGCGCCGGAACGGAACTTTGGAAAAAAACGGCTCAGATTCCGTGATCAGCGTAATGACGATACCAAAGGTCACCAAGACCGAGGCCCAACCCCCAAAACGAAGAATCCACACCATGACCCCCTCCAACGTCTTATCCAGGCGGCGAGAGGATTCTTGGGGCAGAGGCATGAAGAAATTGTTAGGGTGCAGGAGCCCGATTGAGAATCTCCCCAATCGGCACGGCCAAATCGGATTGATGCAGAAAAGCCGTCCCCTTTTCCATTCTTTCGAGGCGGGATTGGATTTTCGCGTAGGCGTCCGCCGGCAAGGGGATGTATTTCACCTCCTTGGCCAAGTGATCCACATTTTTCAGGTAAAATTCCACGAATTTTCTGACCTCCGGCTTATCCAGCGATTTTAGGTTTACATAAATGAAAAGCGGCCGGGCTAGGGGGTTGTAGGTGCCTGCCAACACCGCCTCCTCCGAGGGTTTCACCGCCGGTTTGCTCTTGGCGTCCCACTCGATGCCCAAGGCCTTCAGCCTCTTTTGATGGGCCGCATAATAAGAGTAACCCATGTATCCCAAAGCATAGCGGTCGCCCTCCACCCCTTGCACCAGAACATTGTCGTCTTCACTGGCGGTATAGTCACCACGGCTGGCCTTGCTTTTGCCGTTCACTGCCTCGGTAAAGTAGTCGAAGGTCCCGGAATCGGATCCGGCCCCGTAGAGCTTGATCTCCTTGTCCGGCCATTCCGGACGGATCTGACTCCACTTGGTGATCTTGCCTTGAGCCTCAGGTTCCCAGATTTTTTTCAAATCCGAGATCTTGATGGAGTCTACCCAGTCATTCCTGCTGTTCACCACCACCGTCAGGGCGTCATAGGCAATGGGTAGTTCAAGGTATTCGATCTTTCCCTCCCTGGCTGCTTTCACCTCCTCTTCCTTGATCGGGCGACTGGCATTTTGCACATCGGTCTCCCCGCGGGTGAACTTTTTAAATCCCCCACCCGTTCCGGAAATACCAACCGTCACCTTGGTCCCGGATGATTTTTGAAACTCTTCCGCCACAGCTTCCGTGATCGGATAAACCGTGCTTGAACCGTCAATTTTGACCACTTGCTCAGCCCGGGCGGAACCGGGTATGGAAGCAAACAGCCCCAGAATGAACCCCAGAAGGGGCAATGCGGTTTTTGTCATGCTCTTGACCTAAGGCTTAGCAATTTGCCAAGCCAAGCCACGTATTGTGACAATTTGATGGCAACTTTTTCTATCCTATAAATATGATTGCCAGCTACTTAGATCCATCTTTTGGCAGGCGTACATTCACGATCGTGCCTTCTCCAACTTCACTGAGCGCCTTGACTGTTCCCCCATGGAGTTGAACCAGATGTTTCACAATGGATAAACCCAAACCCGTCCCGCCTTTTTCCCTGTTTCGGTCAGAGTCGACGCGAAAAAACCGCTCAAAAATCCGATCCAGCTTTTCCTGGGGGATACCCTCTCCCTGATCTTCAACGGAAAATTCCACCAAGCGGGCATCCTCCGTTTCTGCGGCCGTCAAAGAGACCATGCTGCCCGCCGGGGCAAACCGAAGGGCATTCTCCAACAAATTCGAGAAGATCTGCCCCGTCCGCAACGGGTCTGAAAGAACCTTGGGAAGTTTTTTATCAGCCTGCACCTTGAGTTTCACCTTCTTGGCCGCAAAGGCCCGCCTCCAATCCTCCTCCAACTCCTCCAGAATTTCCACAGGAGAGCGTGGTTGCAACTGCAGGGTCAGTTGCCCTGATTCAAGCCGGGATAACTCCAACAGATCGTTCACCAAGAGAGTCAATCTCCCGCAATTTCTTCGCAACACCCCAAGAACCTTTTTTCCCTCGGTTCCCTTGAGGGTGGAGGGATCCCCCAGTGTTTCCAGATAGCCTGCCAGAATGGAAAGAGGAGTTCTCAGCTCATGCGAGAGATTGGTGATGAATTCGGTTCGCACAGTCTCGAGTCGCCGAACCTTGGAGAGATCGTAAAAGACCGTGACCACCCCTGAGAGCTCTCCGTTTCCCTCGACGATGGGGGCAAAATTCACGGAAAAGATCTTCGTCTCGGGACGATCCGTGCTTACCCGGCGAATCTCAATGCTTCTTCCCCTTTTTTCTGAAAATGTTTCTTCTGCCGCCCGGGCCACCTCCGGCAAACGGATGGATTCCATGAAGGTTTGCCCCAGAGGGAATTCCGACAAATGGAACATTCCCAAAAAACTTAGATTGGCCAACCGGATCATGCCCTCTGGATCCGTGATGACCACCCCCTCCGTCAAACTCCCCAGGATCGTACGTAGGTTAAACTTATCACGCTGGGCCTTATAGGAAATTCCCCTCAGCCGTTCCGCTACCCGATCCAAATCGACAATCACCCCACCAAGCCCCCAGGCCCCACGGGCGACGAACCCCACAGGCTCTTTGCCCTCGGCCAGATCTTTGACCAACCTCCGAATCTGCAGGATCGGACGATAAACCAACGCCCAAAGCCATCCTCCAGCCAGAAGAACCGTCATGACCAACAGAGGAGTCCACCATCCATCCATAACCACTACCCTCCCTCATTCGAACGAATTTTCAAGCCTCCCACGTTCGGTGGGGCGGGGTCGATGACCCGCCTGATTTTGCCTTCAATCTTTTAATTCAAATGAAGCGTCCTCATCGAGGCCGCTCCACCTAAGCTTGAATCCCTAACAAAATCCTCATCCCTGCCCGGAACTCAACCGATATCCGCTTCCCCTTACGGTCTCAATCATCCGGCCGGCCCGACCCAGTTTTTCCCGCAACCGCCGGACATGGGTATCCACCGTCCGGGTATCTAGGTGGGCTTGATACCCCCAAACCTCACTCAGGAGGGATTCTCTCGATTGAATATTGCCCGCCCTCCTTACCAGCAGTTCCAAAAGCCGAAATTCCGTCGAGGTCAGTCCCAGCTTCTTTCCCCCGATCGTTGCTGTCATGTTTGCCCGGTCCAGTTCCACTAGACCGGCCCTCACCGGAATCGGTTTCGCCCCTCCCTGATCCGGCTTTCTTCGGGCCACCGCCCTCACCCGTAAAATCAGCTCCCGGGGGCTAAAGGGCTTGGTCACATAATCGTCGGCTCCGACCTCAAAACCCGCGACCTTGTCTTCCTCGGCAGATTTGGCCGTCAGCATCAGGATTGGGATGCGGGAAGTCGCGGGATTTCTCCGTAAGGCACGACAAACCTCGATCCCGTTCATCTCCGGCATCATGAGATCCAGGAGAATCACGGAGGGGGGGTCGTTTTTTGCCATGGCCAGTCCCTCGGCCCCATTGCGGGCCTCCAACACGTCAAAGCCGGCGGCACGCAACTGTAGCCTGATGAGTTCCCTCACATCGGCGTCGTCTTCCACCACCAAAATCCGCTCGCGCATCGCCTCCATCTTATCCGCCCCGTTTCAACGTTCGGCAAGGGGCCGAAAGTGACAATCTCATGACGAAAATTACGCCCCCCAGGTCGCCGCCAAGGCCTCCACCTCGGAACGAAGTTGATCCACTTCGCTTAATTTCACCTCCGGCTCCGGAACCAAAATGACCTCTCCCGTGGTTTTGTGTTCGTACACGGTGACTCGCCCCTCGGGGCCGGTGGTTCTCTCCCGGACGATCAAAACCTTCCGTCGCTCCAACAGAAGGGCAAAAAGGAAGATCACCCGGGCCTCCGGACTCTCGGTCTTGACCGGTTGGGACAACCTTCGCCTTAGCTCCGCCTCTGCCCTGGCCGCCGGGGGCTCTTTTTCCGGTTCGGGAGGAACGGCCCGAAACTTGCCCTTCCAAAAACAGAAATAGGTCGGACGCGACCCTTCTTGGGACCAAACCTCCTCGGCAAAATCCTTTCTCTCCATCCCCCCGTCCACCGCCACCAGCACCGTGAACACGGTCTCCCCGTCCGTAAACTCTCGTCCGGAACCGGCGCAGAGATGCGCCCGGGGTCGAATACTCCAGTCCATGATCCCTTTTTAAGGGCTGCGGATTCAGTTGGAAAGAATCCCTTCACGCTCCATGCTGGGGTCATGACTCCCTCCTTTTTCAGCCCGGAACACCTGCATGTGATGTCGAACCACTTCCCCGTAACCCTTTCGCTCCTCGTTCCTCCCATCCTGTTGGCCGGCATCTTTTTCCACCGGGGCTCCATCTTGGCCGTCGGATTCTCTTTGGGCCTCCTGGCCGATCTGGCCACCCCCGTGGTCATGCAATCCGGCGAATCTGCCCATACCCGGTTTGAGATGTCCGAAATCAAGCCTCCTCTGGATGAAGAGGGAGATATTGCCGCCGAAATGCATGAGGATATGGCGGAAAAGGCTTCCAAACTTCTCTATCTCATGGGTTGGGTCTGCATCGTGGGCCTGATCATCCTGAAGTTCCGACCGGCTTGGCGCACCGGAACCGCCTGGGTGGTGATTCTGATCGCTCTGGGCGCGGCGTTCTTTTCCACTCAGGCGGCGTTGCTGGGAGGAAGGATTCGGCATCCCGAATTCCGCATCCCCCACAACCCTGCCCCTGAGCACTCCCGCAACGATTAGCCCCCCGGACAAACATGCTCTCCGCCACCCTTTTTACCCCCACGGCCATCGGTCTTCTCTCCCTTCCGCTTTGTCTTGGGCTAGGGTTGGTTCTTTTTCTCTTTATGGAGTTGGGGCACCGCCTTGGTTGCCAACACCGAAAAATGGATCCCAACTCCAACAAGGACTGGGTCAGCGTGGTCGACGGCCCCATTCTGGCCCTGCTCGGCCTGCTGGTGGCTTTCACCTTCTCCGCCGCGGCCGACCGGTTCGATGCCCGGCGCAAACTGATTGTGGACGAAGCCAACGCCGTGGAAACCGCCTACCTTCGCCTGGATTTATTAAATCCCGCGGATCGCGACTCCCTGCAACAGAAGTTCCGGGAATATCTCGACTCCCGAATCAAAACCTATGCCCTGATCCCCGATATCCAGGCCGCCCTGCGGGAGTTTGAACGGTCCCAGAATCTCCAGCGGGACATCTGGAATCAGGCCGTGCCGGCCACCCAAAAAACCGGATCCACTCTTGCCGGAATGCAGTTGATCCCGGCGTTAAACGCCATGTTTGATATCACCCTCACCCGCTTTGCCGCCACCCAGTTTCACACCCCCCCGATCGTTTTTATCCTGCTGATCGGCTTGGCCTTGGTGGCAGCTCTGCTGGCAGGCTACCAAATGTCCTCCTCCAAAAAACGCTGCTGGATCCACATTACCCTGTTCGTCATCACTTTCTCCCTGGCGATTTACGTCATCATCGATCTGGAATCCCCCCGCCTCGGTCTCATCCGCATGGATGCCACCGACGCCCTTCTCAAGGACGTCCGGCATTCCATGAATCAGTAAATCTCCTCTCCGACCGAAAAAACCGAAAGGGCGCGGCCCCTTGCGGAACCGCGCCCCTTTGGGTTCCCCGCGGGGGACGTACCCCGGGGGGAAAACTTTCCGAATGGCTTAGTAGTCCATCCCTCCGCCGCCGTGTCCGCCGGCCGGAGCAGGTGCCTTTTCCTTCTCAGGCAACTCGGTCACCACGGCTTCCGTGGTGAGGAGCAACCCGGCAATGGAACTGGCGTTCTGCAGGGCGGAACGGGTGACCTTGGTCGGGTCGACCACGCCGGCCTTCAACAGGTCGACATACTCCCCGGTGGCCACGTTGTAGCCCTCGGCACCTTTGCGGCTCTTGACCTCTTGGACGACGATCGAGCCCTCGACCCCGGCGTTGTCCGCCAAGGTGCGCAGGGGCTGCTCGACCGCGCGACGGATGATCTCCGCGCCGATCTGCTGGTCGCCCTTGAGCTTGAGGCTCTCGATGGCCTTCTGACCGCGGATG
>Ga0214923_10007995_pt1 | contig 11382 bp, 1 predicted proteins | sample LL1510_MetaG_FD_177993 | JGI IMG/M metagenome (GOLD analysis project Ga0214923, IMG submission 177993) | Freshwater microbial communities from Lake Lanier, Atlanta, Georgia, United States - LL-1510 | ecosystem: Environmental > Aquatic > Freshwater > Lake | place: USA: Georgia | collected 2015-10-15 | reverse complement strand
TATAGCCGGTGACAGCAACGGCTTTGCCGCTCTCAGCCGCCGGCGTGGCCACCGTTCCTGCCGGGCTACCCCCCAGGTTCACCGTGTCCCCGGTCTCAACACCCGTCAGGGATCCCCCGCTGACCACCACATTGGTGTTTCCGTTGTAAGCCCGGTTGGACGCATTCGCACCCGAAATGGTCAGACCCTTCCGGGTAATCGTGAAAGATTGCGCGTCATACCCGCTATAATTTGGGTCTGTCGAGGTTGCCCGTACCGTGTAATTACCCGCCAGGGTTGGGGGCGTGCTGTTGCTGTACGTCGTCCCACCCCAGCCTGTGTAGAGATAGGTAAACCCGCTCACTCCCGAGGCGCTGGCCGAAAACGCTTTGGGTTGACGATCATATTGCAGACTGGTCGGCTGGGTGAACGTCACCGCCGGAAGGCTCAGCGGCCAGATGGTGAACTGCGCACCGGTAAAGCTGATCACGTAATTACCGCCCGCTGTCAGGGTTCCCTGCCGGATTGTGTAAGAGCCCGCGTTTTCCCCCGGATCCCTGGAGAGAACGCCAGCCAAGGTATCCGGGCTGATCAAGCCGCTCTGGCTGTAGGTCAAGACAGGGTCCGGGTCATTGTAGTTCTTGGTTCTGGCGTCGGCTGTGATCGTCAATGTCCTTGGTGCGATGCTGAAGTCTTGGGATTGGGATCCGCTGTAATTGGCATCGCTCGTCGTCGCCGTGACCGTGTAGTCACCCACATTCGTTGGCGCAACCGTGCTGTTGTACGTGGTGCTGTTGCGCCCGGTATAGTTCAGCGTCAGACCGCTCAAACCCGTCGCACTGGCCGTATATACCTTCCCCGTCCCGTCATAGGTTAGGCTCGCCGGGGCCGTGAACGTCACCGCCGGCAGGTTCGCCTGGCTCACCGTCACACTCACACTCGTCGTCGCCGTCGTGTAATTGCTGGTGTCCGTCGGCGTGAACGTCACCCCTTGGCTCCCCGTCCCCGCGTTGGGTTTCGTCGAAGGCGTCGTAAAGGCATAGCTCCCCGTCGTGTCCGCCGTCCCTCCGCTCAGCGTGCTGTCCGCCAACGTCTGCCCGTACGTAATCGCACTGGCCGTCGGTGCCACCGTGATCACCGGTGTCGCTTTGTTGATCGTCAGCGTGTTGGTCATGCTGCCCGTGTAGTTGGCGTCCACCACGCTGGCCACCACCCTGTAACTGCCCGCATTCGTCGGGGGATTTGTCGAACCGTCGTACGTCACGCTCGTCCCCAGCGCACTGGGCGTCGTCGATACCGTCACGCTCTTGGCCGTCCCGTCATACGTCTGGCTCAACCCACTCAAACTCACAGTCGCCACAGCCGCATTCACCGTCACACTCACACTCGTCGACGCCGTCGTGTAATTGGTGGTGTCCGTCGGCGTGAACGTCACCCCCTGGCTCGCCGTCCCCGCATCGGGCTTCGTCGATGCCGTGGTGAACGAGAACGTTCCTCCCGTGTTCGCCCTCCCACCGCTCAAACTGCTGTCCGCCAACGTCTGCCCGTAGGTAATCGCACCGGCCGTCGGCACCTGGCTGATCACCGGCGTCGCCTGCCCGATCACCAGCGTGTTCGTTGTGCTGCCCGTGTAGTTGGCGTCCACCACGCTCGCCACCACCGTGTAACTGCCCGCATTCGTCGGGGGATTCGTCAAACCATCATACGTCACGCTCGTCCCCAGCGTGCTGGGCACCGTCGCCACCGTCACACTCTTGGCCGTCCCGTCATACGTCTGGCTCAACCCACTCAAACTCACCGTCGCCACAGCCGCATTCACCGTCAACCGTTGCTCCACCGGCGTGGCGGCCAACCATCCGTCCCCTCCCGTTTGTGTGGCGGTGATTGTGGTGAATCCAGCCCTTAGGATCGTCACCTTGCTCCCAAAAACCGTCGCCACGTTGGTGTCGGAGGAGGAGTAAGACACGGGCAGTCCGCTGCTCGCTTCAGCCCCGAGGTCGAAGGCCACATCTCCGTAGGTTTGATCGGCCAAGGCGTTGAAGGTGATCGTCTGGGGGCGTTCGACGTTGATGACCAAAGCCGTTTCTGAATATAAACCGTAGCTGTCCGTGTTGCGGACCAAAACCCGGTATTGCGACTGTCTCTGATAATCAAAACTTCCCGACCTCAGCCTCAAATCCCACTGGGTGGAATCCGCCGGGTTGGAGACGAGTTCAAAAAGATAATTATCCCGGCTGGAGACAGCTCCCGACACATAGACCAAGGTCGGCGTGAAACTGTCTCCAGAATCCTGATCCGTCGGTCTTTCCAGAGTTCCCACCAGATTGGCCCCCGCACTCACTGCGATCACGCCGGCCACCGCATTGGAGAGATTGGGTGCGGAAGGAGGGTAATTCGGACCGGTGGCCAGACGGACTTCCGTTTGATTGGCTTGAACCGCCCCGTCGGTTGAGCGATCGAAAAAGGCCAACTTCAATTTATAGATCCGGTTGGTGCCGAGAAATCCGGCGGAGATTTCAAACTGGTTGGTGTCCGCGGGCAAAAAGGTGGAAACACGGCCTGAGATGGGGCCGTAACCTTCCGGCTCCACACTCAGCCGGATCCTCGCCGTGCTCGGTTGGTTGCTCCATGAATCCCAAGATATCGTTGCGGCTGCGGCCGGATCAGCCAACCGCAGCGCCTGGGAAATCCAGGATCCTGCAAGCTTCGGCACAGCCGAGGGAAAATTGGAGGAATTGGACCAGGTCAATGAGGCGTTGGTCACCTGGACATAGGAGCTGTTTTTGCCCTGAAAATTGTAACTCCCATCTCTCAGGGAGTTGGTCAATCCCGCCCAATTCGTGAAGCCCGAGCCCATCCCGGGGGAAACATATTCGGAATATCCTGTAACCCCGTTGGAAAGCTGATTCGTGGAGTATAGATAGAAAGTCGCGGGCCCGGAGATGGTCACATTGGCAATTCCTGAAACCGTGGGCGCCTCCGCGTACCGGACCGAATCGTACAAATAACCGCTTTTTGTACCCAAGGTGGGCGCATGGCTTCCCTCCTGGGAAAATAGCTGCACGGCTCCGAAATAAGGAGCGAGCGGGGTGGAAACGATGGTCACACTTTGTTCCACCGGGCTGGCGGGAGAGTAGTTGTCATTCCCTTCCTGGCTTACAGTGATGGTTGCCGTGCCCTCACCCACGGGAGTCACCAAACCATAGCTATCCACGCTGACCACCTTGAGGTCGGAAGAGGAATACGTTAGAGGAAGATTCGATGTCACGGAGGCATTGGCAGGGAAGGACGGGGCCAAACTTCGGTATCCCAAGGACGGGAATGTGATCGTCTGCGAAGCTTTGACGAGGGTGATTGTGGTGCTGGACCATTCGCTGGCCGGAATTTCGGCCGTGGGGCTGGTGGAAGCGGCATACCGCGCCCGGACCGTGACGACTCCGGTTCCGCTCTTGGCCTCCAATTCATTTCCGATAATTTTGGCCAGGCTGCTTTCCTGGGTGCTTTCGTTGTTTTCCAGAATTTCATATTCCAGACCGTTGCCGGGCACCGGATCGGTTCCGGGATTGGACAGATCGAGGAACTGCATGAACCAACTGTCCAACTTGACCTCCGCACCGGAATAAAGATCCGCCACCACCAAGCTCCAGGTTCCGTTCCAGTTGTTCCCGGTTCCTCCCAATCCGCTCAAAGGACCGGACATGTCCGCGACGCCCGGAGCCAGGGAAGTCGGCTTCCAGGTCCCGGTCACCAGAGACCCCTCCGGTGCATCGGCACCCCAGATTCCATCCGCGGCCTGATCCGAGAAGATCACATTCAACCCATCGGCAATGGAACCCGGATCCAAAGGATCCAGATTGTTGTAACCGATCCGGTCGATCAGAAGCCGCGCTTCGTCGAGGATGGTCTTGCCAGACTCATCCACCAGTTCATGCCGCAGATAAGCCGAGAGGTCCCCCAGAACCGCGGTCGTCGAGACTCCGGCAGACACAATCTTGACCCCCAGCTGGAAGTTATAGTGGGTCGCCGTCAGCCCGCTGACCGTGGTCGAGTCGGTTAGGCCGGTTGCATTCCCATCTGGAATGACCGAGCCCACGCTCCGGGAAAACTGCTGAGCCTGCACCATTCCCGGGAGAACCATCCGGCTTCCGTAAGTTAACGTTGCGGGCAAGGCCATGATCGGTACCGGAGGAGCAATTCCCCCAAGGCCGCCGCCACCGCCAGAACTTGCCGAGGTCACCGTGAGGGAGACCGTGCCGTCCGTGGAGTTGTAGTTGGCCGAATCGTTCGGGAGGAAGGTCACTCCGTAAGAGTTGGTTCCGACCGGGGGAATGGTGCCGGAATTCTGATGTTCCCACTGGCCATACAACTGCACGCCGGCGGCGTTTCGCGCCGTTCCCTCCACCACGGAAGTGGAAAGCGATTGACCATAAGGAATGGAGGTGGCCGTAATGCCAGTGAGGGTGAGCGGGGCCCTGGAGATGGTGAAGGCAGCCGAGGCGACCGCCTGCTGATAGTTGGCATCTGCCTCCACCGTGGCCGTGACCGTGTAGTCTCCCGCCTCGGTTGGGGGCTGCGTGGCCGCAGCAAGACTCCCCCCGCTATTATTGGTCCCTGAGTATTCGAGGGTGACTTTTCCGGTCGATCCACCTTTGTTGACATCACTTAATCCTGGTCCCTGATAAGAACCGTTGTAGGTGTAACTTCCGACGCGGATCGTCACCGTGGGGACAGGTTTGAAAACAACAATCTGATTGGTGACCGTGCCCATCGAATACGAATTCAGATCGGTCGGCACAAAGGTTCCCACCACCACGTTGGTGCCGATGGAAAGACTGGTGCCGGCGGCAGGCGAGTAGATCCACGACCCAAGCACAGACCCCCCCGTCGAGGCCCGGGCGGATGCCGTCAACTCATTGGTGGAAAGCACTGCCGGAGCGTTGAGATTGATCGGGCTGGGTGACCAGGAAAGGTTCGGCGTCGGAGGGACAGACTGGCTGGTGATCGTACCGGAGCCGGTGGCATTGAAACTGCCTTTGAAAAGCGTGTTGGTATCCGTGTTGCTCAAATAACTGCCGTCCATGGGCGCGTAGAACACCAGCGCGGAATTCCCGCTGGCCTCGGCCAAGGCCAAAGGACCGACCAGGTCCTGGGTAATCTGGGCTGCGGTGCGGGCCGTCCGATAAACCCTGACATCATCCATGGCCCCCTTGAACCGGTTGGTGTTACTGTCGTTGTTCAAGGCGTCCTGGCTGGCGGCAAATCCCAGGGAGTTGTTGATCGTCCAGTTCGTCAAACCGAAGGCACCGACATTCGTGCCCAGACCCTGCCCATTGAGATAGATTTGCAAGGTGCTGTTGGTGGCATCCCGCACGACCGCCACATGATACCAGTTGCTGGCGAGCACGGTTTTGGCCTGCGTCTGGACAAATTTGCTGCTTCCGGCCGCATCTTTTTGGCCAAAGCAGAGGCTCCCATCGGGCAGGAGATCCAGATCGACATTGGCCGTGCCGCCCACTGAGTTGATCGCTTGCCGGATCACCTGCACATTTTCCGTTCCGGAAGAGCCGCCGAGCTTGTCCGGCCGCATCCAGAAAGTGATCGTGTAACTATTGCTGGTGGGACTGCTAGTGGCCGCCGGCTGGAAATTGTCGGAATTTCCCGTCGCATTCAGGAAAACGTATTTACCAAAGCCTGACATGTCCGCCGCGGAAACCGCCGGCGACCACTCGCCCTTCACCGGCCCGTTCGCCGAGGCAAAGACCGTGTGCACCCGGTAGTAACGAATTTGGTTGGTGATTCCCGTAATCGCCAAATTGGTGACCGATCCACCGGAGACGGGTCGGTCCCCTCCCGTTAGTCCCGTGGTGAATGTTGGCTCGGTCGAAGCCTGCACTTCGTAGCCAGCCGCTCCGGAAACAACACCCCATGTGGCGACAAACCCCGCAGAGGAAGACTGCTTGGTCACCAAACTGCCGGGAATTTGGGAAGAGGTCGGGCTCGTCCCCAAGGTGTTAACCTCCACCCCGTCGCTAATGCCGTCCCCGTCGGTGTCGGCATTATTGGGATCCGTCCCAGTATCCGAGGGAGACACATAGATGCCGGTGCCGGTTTCCACCGCATCGCTCAACCCGTCCCCGTCGGAATCGAGAGCGGTCAAATCAGCACTCGCTACCCGGAATCCCAAAATCGTGGCATTTTCGTCCGTCGGAGGACTGTTATAGCGGGTGCTGGAATTCAGATTGGAAGAAGAGCCGTCAGTCCAACGGCCCCCACGCCAATCCCGATTTTCTGTGGCTGAATTATTGACGCCGTCCGTGGCAGTTTCCATCCACTCGTGAATGTTCCCTCCCTGGGCCATGGTTCCATAGGCACTGAGTCCTCCAGCATTGGTGATGTCGCTGGGACCCGTGGCAGAGGTCTGGCCATAAACGGTGGTGCCCGCGTTCGTGCTCCCGTTCACTGCGGTTGGGGTGGTATCGCTACCGGTGGCAAAATTGTACCAAGTCCCGCCCGGGCTTCCGTAGGCTCCCTTGTACCACTCATCAGCGCTCGGTAGAAAATAGCGGGCTTGGTTGTTTCGGTAGGGATTACTCGCCTGATAGCCCGCGTCCCCATTGGTCCAAACCGCGAAATTCGTCCCGCTGAATTTATAGGCCGCTGAATATCCCTGATTTGTGTTGAGCCAGTTCACAAAACGCGCCGCCTCATACCAGCTGATCCCTGTGGCCGGTCGGTTGGTTCCGTTCCCACCGTAGCTGGTCAGGTCGCCGAGGGTGAGTCCCAGATTGCCCGCCTCGTTGGCCTTGATGACCATATCCCGGCTGATCTCGTGCTTTCCCAAAAAATAGATGTAGGCCACCGCACCCGCCGGATTGGGGGCCCCGGTCGTGTCGGCCACATTTGCCGGATTACCAATGGCCACGAAATCCATCGTGAAAGCGTTGGTCCCGCCTCCGAACCCGCGGGTCGTGGTGATCGTCAGGTTGACGACCGAGCTTGTCGCGGAGCCATAGCTGTTGGCGACCACCACATCGTAGCTGCCAACATCGGTCGGCTGTAGAGAGGCAAAAGACAGGGTGCTGCTGGTAGCGCCGCTCACATTGATGCCTTCTTTTCTCCATTGGTAGGTGAAGGGCCCGAAATTAGAGGCGGTCACACTCATGGAGGCAACTCGGCCCAGCTTGCCCGTGATTGCGCCGGGCTGGGAGCTGATGACAGGCAAAGGATTGGACGAGGCAAGATTGGGGTTGGTGCCCAACGTGTTCACCTCGACCCCGTCGCTGACGCCATCCCCGTCGGTATCGGCTTTGTTGGGGTCAGTGCCAGCATTCGTGGCAGACACGTAAATCCCAGTACCGGTTTCCACCGAATCGCTCAACCCGTCCCCGTCGGAATCAGCACTGAGCGGGCTGGTGCCGGTATCCTCATGGAACACCTGGGCGGAGAAAGCGGTGGCTTCGGAGGCGGCGGACTTAGTGCCAGTGGTGAAATCCACGGCAAAACTGACCGGATTCGCCGCCGGGACTTCGAGGGCCCAAGCAATGACATCGGAGGCATAATCCCCGAATCCTGAGTTTTGGCCGGTCGGGGGGTTCGTATAATACGCACTGAGAGATTGCCCGGATGTGAAGATGGTTCCATTCGAACTGACAAGGTTGTTGCTGGGATTCTTTACAGTGCCGGTTCCCGAAAACCCTGAGGCTATGATTGATCCCACCACATTGTTGCTTTGCGGGCCGTAGCTCCGGTTCACCGCAGGGTTTTTACCTAACAAGAAGATTTTTGCTGCCCGGTATCCGGGTTTCATGGAAACCTGAATGCCGTAGGAAAACTTCAGGATTCCGGCCGGTTCGGAGCCACCGTTGCTCATGTCCACTCCCACACCCGCCCGGCCATAGGGATTGGTGGTTGTGGTGCCGTTGGACGCAAAGTTGGCGCCCGCCAACGTCATGGAGGCGCTGGTTGCCTTCCGGACAAAACGAAAATCAGAAAGGAACCACTCCCCGGCCTCAACGGTTCCGTCCATGATTTTTCCGCCCATGGAGCCACCGTTGGTGGAAACGAGGCTGGTGGTGCCGGCCTGGCCGTCGGTGATTTTGTTGGTCACGACAGTGAAGGTGACCGGACGTTCCGCGCCTCCCGGGACGGCCACAAACGTACCCGTGCCCGTCTCGACATTATCGTTCAACCCGTCCCCGTCCGTGTCGACTGACTTGGGATTCGTCCCGAGGGCGACCTCCCGGGAGTCGCTCAAGCCGTCTCCGTCGGTATCAGCCAGAAGCGGATTGGTCGTATAAGTGTTCACCTCGGCGCCATCGTTTAGCCCGTCGCCGTCGGTATCGGTGAGGTTGGGATTCGTACCCAGCTGGCTTTCCTGGTAATCGGTCAGCCCGTCTCCGTCCGTATCTAACGTGGGGGTCAGCCCAATCATGCTGCCAGTGTTGGAAACCGTGAAACCCGTCGCCCCTTGGAGGATGGGTGTGCCGCTGACAGTGCTTCCGCGAACCAAAACATACGGCTGCTGGCTCAAAGAAAGACCGGTGACATCAATCTTGGAGCCAGTTGCAAAATTGATTGTTCCGGCCGTATTCCAGGCACCTGTGGAATTGGTTGAAAGTGTGGTGATTTTTACGATTCCATCGGCATTGACCGCGAGACTGCTGATGGTTCCGCTTCCCACAACGGTGCCGTTGCTCTGTACCGTCGTCGCCCCGCTTTTCCCGTCCACCTGCAGGGTGGCATTGGCCGCCACGATCGTGCTGGTACTGGAAAAAATGCTGCCCGACGTGCCGACGATCGTCGTGCCGGAATTCAAGCGAGTCGACCCGGTATAAGAATTCGATTTGTTGAGGCGAAGCGTGCCCGTTCCCTCCATGCGCAGCTCGAAATTATTGCTTCCCCCAAAGGGATCTGCACTGGCGAATCCGAGCGAATCCTCAAAGGTGCAATTCCCGGAACCTGAGATTTTTAAAAAACTCCCGCTTGCAATGCTGATCTGGTTGCTGGCCGTACCCTGGCTCTTTACATAGGCGTTGGTCCCAGAGCCGCCCACCGTCACCCGAATGGTGGCCCCGTTGGTTCCCACCCGGAATCCTCGGGCGGAGGTGAAGGTGGCTCCCATAATGACTGTGCCGTCGTTTAGGAAGATGCGGTCGGAATTTTCCGGCAGAATACCCAAGGATCCGGTGCTTCCCGAACTCCAGTCGCTGACTTTCAGTAAACCCCCATTGGTCACGACCAGCACATTCGAGGAGGCGGTGGGTGAACTGATGTAAAGCCGACCCTTCGTGGTGCCGTCCAAATCCAGAGTGCCGTTAGCGATCGTCGTTCCCCCACTGTAGGTGTTGCTGGAAGTCAGGATTGTCGTGCCGGAACCAAGTTGCTGGACCTGACCCGTCCCGGAGATCGGGTTTGTAAAACTATTGGTGTCAGTGCGATTGAAAGCGAGACTACCGTTATTGGTGACATTTCCTGTCCCCACACTTCCTGCCGTTCCGCCGTTGCCAACGTAGAGCGAGGCGAGGTTGCTGATGCTCGTGACTCCTCCATAGCTATTGTTTCCGGTGAGTCGCAGGGTCCCTTGCGGCACGTCCAAACTGGTGGAACTGCCACTGATCGTCCCGGTCACCGTGAGATCCCCTGTTAATTCCCGAACGTACTGGATGGAGCCGTTCTGCGTGGCGGTGAGGCTGTTCCCGCTGACGTCATTTGCCGGCGAACTTCCGGAGGATCCCATAGGATAGCAAGCCATCAGTCCACTCACCGGACCAGTAATGGAGCCGACGGGCATGGTCGCCACGATTTCGGCCTGGGTGCGGGCAATATTCCAAATGCGCACGTCGGTGACGGACCCATCCGTCAACGGATCTGATGCCCAGTTGCTTTTGCCGATGTAATTGCTGGTCCGATTCATGGTATCGGGGAGATAACCATTCGTTTCTGTCACCACCGCAATCCCGTTGACATAAAGGATCAAGGTGCCGTTGGATTGGATGACACCTGCAATGTGCGTCCAGGTATTAAGGTTGATCTTTGAGGGCGCGATCAAGGTTTTGGCCGGATTAGCGAGTGGGCCCGCAGGATAAACCTCAAACATGGGCTGCCCCGTTGTCCCATTAAACTCCAAAATAATGTTCTGATTTCGTTCGCCCATCCCGAGGTCAACAATCCTCGCATAGGAGGAATACGATCGAAGGTATACCCAACCCTCCACTGTCAGATCGCCGCCCAATCCGTTAAGAGTCGGCAACGAGAGATAACCAGCACCATTTAGTTTCGCCGTCATGGCGTTCGTGTTGGCCGCTGAAAGCTGGGCATTTGCCGAGTTCCCCGAGAACCACCCGGAACAAATCACTGTACCAATAAGGACGACAACAAACCTCTGGCCAGTTTTAGTCAGAAGGTCCCTCTTGAAAGGAGATATATATAATCCCACAGCTAAAAATTTACTTAACTTAGGCAAAAATTCCACGTGAAAGTTGATTTTGGACAATGATTTACAAATTTTCTTCATTTTTTAATTTTTTTTAAAATATTGTCCATCAATTAATTAAAAACCTGCTTTTATAAAACACTGAAATTTCATAAATTGTTATTGTACAATATATTAAGCATTTGGCTGCGGAATACATGCCAATTTTATAAAGCACTAATAATTAATGATTAGAGGTTTAAATATTACTAAAATTACAAGATTGCCATTTATTTGGTAATGTGTTATGTATTTGGCATGAAAACAAGGAGCTGCTCGGTGGATTCGGTCGGAAGGTTGGTGATTCCAAAATCAGTGCGAACCTCGCTAGGCATCTTTGGACGCGCCAAGGTCAGGCTGGAGGTGGTGGGGGACCGGGCGGAAATTTCCCTCGCCTCCTCTTCTTCCGGCGAAACCCGCCGCCAAAACGGTCGCCTCGTCCACGCCGCCCCCCTGCCCGCCGACTGGGACAGCGGCGACGCCGTCCAACAGGCCCGCGATCGCCGCACCATCCGCTAACCCCCTTTCACCTTCCACCTGCCCCTTTCCACTCCTGCCTCATTTCCAAATTCGCAATCCGCAATCCGAAATAAAGAAATGTCCGACTTCCTCGACGCCTCGGTGCTGGTCGAAGCCTGTCTTTCCCAAAGTCCCTCCTTTGCCAAAGCCGACGCACTGATCAAAAAAGAAAACATCACCTCCGCCCACGCCCTCGCGGAAACATACGCCACGCTTTCCGGTGACAAGCGTCTCCGCATCCGCCCCAAGGAGGCGGCGCAGATGGTGGCCGACCTGGCGGAGCATTTGACGGTGGAAACGCTGAATCCCGAGGAAACTGTCAGCCTGATCCGGCGGGCTCCTGACCGCGGCACCGCCGGTGGTTCGATTTACGACGCCCTACACGCGGCCGTTGCTAAAAAAAGAAATTGTGC
>Ga0214923_10007994_pt1 | contig 11382 bp, 10 predicted proteins | sample LL1510_MetaG_FD_177993 | JGI IMG/M metagenome (GOLD analysis project Ga0214923, IMG submission 177993) | Freshwater microbial communities from Lake Lanier, Atlanta, Georgia, United States - LL-1510 | ecosystem: Environmental > Aquatic > Freshwater > Lake | place: USA: Georgia | collected... | reverse complement strand
GAATGAGTCGGGGACGTTGACTGGGGACTTCTCGACACAATCTCTATTGGGGCCTGTGGAGCATGCTCAGTGGGCGACTGACGGGCCGGTGGTGGTCTCAACGAGTGGAGAGGTGTTGGGTACGCTGAGCACTGTGGAGACGAATACCCACTCGATCTTTAATGAGACGATCTACGTGCAGATTCCTTACACAGACCGGTGCGAAGCCTGTATTGGCAGTCTGAACGACAACTTCTCGACGGTGGGTCCCAAGATCTACGACTCTCAGTCGTCCGAGCTAAAGGATAAGATCGGTGAGGTGATTGGTGCACCCTTGCAGGAGAATCCATGAGCCTGCTTTTCGAGGATGATTGGGATCGGTCTGACAAGCCTCCCAAGCTTGGGAGAAGTGCCTCCAAGGCCATCCATCCGGGCGAAGCAGTGCAGAATATGAAAGAGGATGTGCTGAGTTTGCCTAAATTGTTGCTTGGTTGGATCCTTTGCCCGGCAAGTTACTTGGTGTTCGCCCTATTTGTGGCCATACCGCTCGTTTATTACACCAGCTTTGCACTGCTCTTCGATTACCTGCCAGCAAGAGCTTTTGGATACACAAAGGGAACCCAGCAGCTCGATACTGGTTTGTGGACAGTGCTCTCGATCATCAGCGGATTGATTATTTGGGGAAAGGTCAACCGGGCCCAGGAAAAGAAGCGGTTGGCGGATAAAGTGGATGCATTGCGCCAACGGACTGGGGAACTGCAGGCCAACCTTATCAGGGTGATTGAGGAGAAGGGGAGGAATCATCCTGAGACGGGTTACGCGTATCGGGAGTTGGGAAAGAATATGGAGGCGTTGGGGCAGAGAGAGCAGGCGCGGCAGGTTCATTTGCAGGAGCGGGAGATATTCAGGGAGACACTGGGGGCATCCTCACCCGAGGCCAGTTATTGGAAGAAACTCGACCTAGATCCGCCGGTGATTCTGCCCAAACCGGAGGTCGCTCAGGTGAGTCGGACAGCGTGCGGAGAGCTGGAGATCTTTGATACAAGAAGGACCCTTATCAGCATCTTTGGTATGCTTTTAGGCGTCTCGGTAATGTCTGCAGTTCTTATCGGCTTTGGTTTCGGAATCGAACTGATTCTTTCGATGAAATAGAAAGAAAACATCGTAATGAGTCCAAAGAAAAGAAAAGAGAAAGGAATAAGCTAATGATACTTGAAACATTCGGAATCGAGCATTTTAAACTAAAGAAAGAGGCGTCACATGCAGGATGATTCTTGTGGAAAGACAAGTGAGCAGTTACGCGAACTGAATCAGGAAAAGTTTCGACGTAATCCTAATGCCTATGGTTGGACGGTAAAAGGCTGGACTTATTTTACACCAGCCTCAGGCAGTGGCCGATCTTACCGGGTAGAATATGAAGCCACGATTGCGCCATTGGAGCTGACGATGGAAAAGAAAATAGAGAGTCTCAGTGTCGATGTGCCTGATGAGCTGGTAGAAGAACTTCTCATTCCAGTTCGGGAGGAAGTTCGAAAGGTAGTTTATGGTAGTCTGGAACGGGCTGGTTTGAAGATTGAATCAATATGATGCCCCTCAAGTGCCTTTGCTGGCTCTCGAAATCGAAACGATCGATTGTGTTCAGTGTTTTGCTGGTTTTGGGAGGGGATTTTCCCTTGGAAGCTCAAACCCTAATAGCTGATCTTGGATTAGAAACAGCGATCCGTTTGTATGGAGAGCCAATTATTTCGGCCAACCCGGATCTATTGAACTCCACATCCAATGATGTGGGTCCGTGGGGGTCGCCGGATTTCCTCTATTCGTTTGCCAACGATATAGGGCCGTTGGGGTCGCCCGATATGCTGAATAGTGTAACGAATGAATATGGCACAGGCCTTAAAATTCGGCTTTTGGGGACACCCCTGGAAGCACCGTTGGATCTTGAGTCGCCACGATAAAGGCAGTTTGAATATAGAGAAAGCTTGGGATGAATTCTTTAACATACAGTCAGTTGGATTTGCCAATGGAGGTTGAGGAGTCAGCACCGCGCCCGGTTAAATCCTCCGTCATGGATACGTGTGTCCGATTTATTTACTGTAATCGGCTAAATTACTTTCGGTCGTATAGCAAGGATCGTAAGGCGGTTTGCTTTGAGCTGCCCATTTTTAAGGAGAGGATTAAGCCGTGGGTGTGGATCGAGGATATTATGAAGAAGAGGCAGCTCCGCCTGACCACCTACAATACCGATGTGGCACTGCGTAAAGACGTGAGGGAGGCGGTGGAGTCAGTGGGGGAACTGTGGAGGATGGAGAACCCGAGGAACAAGTGCCAGATCTTGTTTAGGACCAAGTATGTCCGAATCCGGAAGATCGTTCCTTACAATCTCCGGGAAGAGAAGCCGCTCTTTGAGCGTCGTCTTACGGATGGGATTGTCGGAATCCGCCAGGCGATGGAGTACATTTTCCCTGAAGCGGCAAAGAACATCACGTTAATCCACCGTGTAGCTTCCAACTGGCCACATCCTAATCGCCTGGAGATCCTTTAAAAAAAGACTTACGATTCCACAAGGTAAATATCGTGCAGCAGGATTTATCAATCGAAGTCAATCTAGTTGAAAGTCGTAAAGAGATTGATGTATTTATTCAAATTGGCTCGTTTCCATTGGTGAAAGTAGGGTCCGTATCAACCCTTGAGGGGTATTCGGTCGAGAAACTAATGCAGCCAGTCACGGCCGCCGCGGGGCGGCCCTCCATCAACCCAAAGAACAATCGCAAAACATATAAATTGAAAAAACAGCGAATCTTGGAAGACAGCACGGAAATAATTTTCCCAAGGCATGTAACCCCCCAATCCTTCTTGGGTGAGCTTTATATACAATCTGCAACACAGCTTTTGTATAATGAGGGCGGGAATAGTGATTTGTGGGGTAAACCGCTGGATCCAATTCTTGCGAAAACTCCGTTTATCTGGCGCGATAAAATCCTCAAATCTATCGATGTCTTATGCCTGAGAGATGTTAATTCAGGTAACCCGGTGTTTGCATATAAAACATTCCGTCCATCAGAGTCTGCCCTTGCGTGGCTTTTTTGGGCTGAACAGCAGTTTCTGGCATTTTCGAATCCGCAGATGTCGAGAATCAATCCTGAACAAATTTTAGTTAAATAGCTGTTTGCAATGAATCGCAAGTATGGAGCTATGAGGGGCAAAAAGATGGAGTGTGGGCAATGTGGCAACCCATTGGAGGAGGCGGGCGAGGAGTGCCCGAAGTGTGGGAACCGGGAGGCGGTGCGGGTGGATGGGAAAAGGGTACTGGGGGTGGATGTGGCCCATGCAGGGGAGACTGTGGAGCGGGCCCTAGCCAAGCTGAACCAGGCAGCTAGCGAAGCTCTTGCTGGGGCTTATATGGGTTTACGGGTGGTGCACGGGTACGGTTCTGGCCATAACCACACTCACCTGATTAAAGAGGCGGTTCAGAAGCGCCTTTTGGCTCTGCAGGAAAGGTATGGGGGCAAGTTAATACAAGACGGTAATCCTGGGGCCACCCTGTGGCAGATCGGGCAAAAGCTCTAGCGAACAAATAACTGGGGCGCGAAGGCTAATCAGGTAAAACAGTGATCGTGACAGACCCATTTGAACTGAAAATTTTCTTTCCCCAAGGGGATCCGAATGGAGTGCGAACGATTAAGACCGTATTGAGAACGGGGCAAGCGTTGTATTTCCCTAGAGACAAGTGGCTGGAGGCTAAAAACCAAAAAGAGTGTGATGGTCTTGGTGTTTATATCCTAGGCGGCCACAAAGAGTTGGAAGATGGATCGGAAGATGATTTGCCTACGATTTATATTGGTCAAAGCAGTGATCTAAAAACGCGAATCGATTCCCACGTTAAGACAAAAGACTTCTGGGACTGGGGAATCATTTTAAGTTCCTCGGGTGATGACTTAAATGGCGCCCATGTGGAGTGGCTGGAACAAGCCTTAATTAAAATTGGATCAGATATTGGGCAGGCTCGGGTTTTAAACGCACAGCAGCCTAATGAAAAAAAACTTTCCCAGGCCGATCGGGTCAACATGGAAACATTTATGCGGGATATGTTGCAGATTCTACCTCTGGTAGGTGTGCAGGCATTTCAGAAGCCGGCAGTGATAAAGCCAAGGGTTGCGCCAGTTAAGAAACCATCAGGCAAGTTAACAGCTAACGACGCCCTGTGTGACATGTTGATCGTGCCTGCCAAAGAGGATGGATTTAAAAGAGTGTTTTTAGGTGAACATCGATGGTGGGCGGTGCGAATTTCAAGAAAGTATCTAAGCCAAGTGCGGTATATCTGCGCCTACCAGACTGCACCAATTTCTGCGGTTACTTACTGGGCCGAAGTAGATAAAATTGAACCCTATGGAGACAAGGGGAAATATCAGCTGTTTTTTAAGGGGAAGGCTCAGAAGATGGAATACCCATTAAAATATGAAAACATCCCGCAGGGTTTTATGCAGGGCATTCGTTACACAAATTATGCAATATTCAAAAAAGCGAGGACACTAAAAGATCTATTCTTTTGGAAAAAATGGTAAGGTAAAACACTTGGAGATCATCGATGAAAACAATTAAGCAACTTTGCGAACCGAGGGAATCTGCTTTTGAGGCTGATCGCAGGGCGACTGTCCTAAATCTCGATGCCTTGCTGAAGGGGCAAGTCGACGCTGGGGCCTTTTTTGAGGAAAACTACTTCACGAACGGCATGTTGATGCTCGTAGAGCGAGCCCTACGGCACCTTGGAGGTTCAGGGGCCGGTTCATCGGCTTTTGTTCTCTCCCAAGCCATGGGTGGCGGGAAAACCCACAGCATGATCGCTTTAGGTTTGCTAGCGCGAGACGCGAATTTACGTAAAAAGATTTTAAAGGATCAGAACCCGGCTCCTGGTTTGGGGAATTGTAAGGTAATCGGGTTTAACGGCCGAAGTTCGGATGCGGTTGGAGGCATTTGGGGCTCCCTGGCTGAGCAGCTTGGTAAGGCAGACGAATTTAAGCCATATGTCTCTCCTTTATTACGCGCCCCTGGACCTGAGGCATGGAAAAAACTACTTGGTGCCGACCCTCTTTTAATTTTCTTAGACGAACTTCCTCCTTATTTGTCAAATGCGGTAGCTATTCCAGTGGGAAATGGCGATCTATCCGTAGTTACCACTACCGCATTGGCAAATCTCTTGGTTGCTATTTCAGAGTTAAAAAACGTCTGCTTAATTCTTTCAGATTTGGCTGGCACAAATTATTCAGGTGGCCAAACCGCACTAGAAGCTGCCTTCAACCGGGCGATTCAACAAATCACTGCTGAATCAGCACGGATTGCTGTCCCTATTACTCCAGTCAACCCAAATGGGGATGAGCTTTACCATATTTTAAGAAAGCGGCTTTTTCAAAAAACTCCCAAGCCAGCCGACATAGAGCAGGTAGCTTCCGGATACAGAGACAGCCTAAAAGAGGCCGTTAATATGAGCCTGACGACAACTACCCCGGAGTCTCTTTACACAAGAATTCTAGATTCATACCCCTTCCATCCTGATCTACGAGAATTAGTTGGAAAATTTAAAGAAAACGAAGGATTTCAGCAGACGCGGGGCGTCATTCGGTTGATGCAGATGGTTGTGGCTGACCTTTGGAACTCTAAAAAAGCCGACAAACTTCACTTGGTTCATCCTTATGACTTAAACCTGAATCATGACGAAATCTCCTCAGAGGTAAGGACGATAAATCCTACTTTAAGCGAAGCCATCGCACATGATGTCGCACATGCTGGAGATGCTGAAGTTGAGCAAATTGACTCTGCCAACGGAAACACTGATGCCTCTGAGGCTGCTCGCTTAATTCTAGTTGCCTCGCTTTCTACGACCCCTGGGGCGATTCATGGTCTTCGAGAATTTCAGCTCGTAGATTGTCTCCAGAGGCCTGGCCGAGACCTATCGACTTTTAAGGTTAATGTGGTTGATAAACTAGCTACCCGCGCTTGGTATCTCCATAACTCAGCTGACGGGAGGCTTTTCTTTAAAAACCAGCAAAACTTAGCGGCTAAGTTAAGAGCGACCGCTCAATCCCTTCATAATGAGACTGTAGAGCGAATGCTTCGCACAAATCTTGAGGAGTACTTTGCGGCATCCTTCCGAGATTGTTATCAAACCATCTTTGTTTTTCCTCCATTGGATGAAGTTCAAATCGATCAGGAAAAGACTGCCTTAGTCATAACCAGGCCTGGAGGAAGTGCTAATCAGCTACCATTATCAGCAGAGTGGCAAGACTGGTGGAACCAACAACAGTATAAAAATAGGGTCATATTTTTAACTGGATCACGAGATAGTTTCCAGAATGTATTAGATGCAGCCAGGCAAAAGAGGGCCCTTCAAAGTATAGAAGATGATCTGCGTGCTGATAGGACACCCACCGATGATCCTCAATGGAGAAATCTTGAATCTCTAAGAGATCGGGTAAATCTCCAATTTTTCTCTGCTCTCAAAGAAGCTTTCGATATTCTTGTTTATCCATCTATCAATCAGACCTTAAGGAGCTCGGGGATCGATTTGGCCTTTCGGGATAATCAAAACGGAGAAGCGACGATCCGGAAGACACTGGAGGGAGGGCAGAAATTTACCACGGCGATAGAGGGCGACAGTTTCAGGACACGCGCTGAAGCCCGTTTATTTGGAACCACTGAAACTAAAGTAATTCTTTGGGCTGATTTTAAAAGAAATGCTGCCGTTACGACAAACTGGCCTTTGCATAAGTTAAGTGCACTCGATGATTTGAAAGCAGATTGTCTGCGAAGAGGTCTTTGGAGAGAGGAGGGGAACCATATTCGCCGGGGACCCTTTCCACCTGCTACTCCAGAAGTTGTCATTCGGGAATTATCTGTGTCGGATGAGGGGAGCGGAGTTACGTTTCTCAAAATTGAACCGCTCCATGCACCCTCTGTAGCTTATGAAACCGGGGATTCTGTACCTACTCGTGCTTCCTCCCTTGTTCCTACCCCCACCCGCTTTGAAGCCACAGGTCTACGGTATAGTTTTTTAGCCTTTGACCCAAGTGACTTAGCTAGAACAAGCCCAGTCAAAGTATGGAACGCAAAAATAAGATTAAAAGGGCAACTCCATCATCGGGGAAACCACTACGAGGCTGAGTTTTTGGCCTTGCCCAAGACAAATGGAATTGAAGTTCGCTATACGACAGACGGCTCAAGCCCGATGAACGCAGGCTCAGCAGTTTATAATGGTGTTTTTCGAGTTCCTCAGACTTGCAGGGTTATTCGCGCTGTCGCGGCGGCATCACAGTCCGACAACAACTCTGAGATTATCAAAATTGATATTCCTACAGAAGCAGGAGGGGGCCCGTCGATTAGGCCCGACGTGCCTGCACGGTGGGTCGCTATAAGCAAGCTGGACGATTCCGCCGCAGTTTGGGATTTTATTGAAAACCTGAGGCCTTTTGAGGGTGCGGCAGCAACTGAAATTGCCATATCTCTGGGAAGCACCGATGGTTTTCAAAATCTGGACTACTCAGACACAATTGAAAATGGATACACTGCTGAATCTTTAAAAGCCCTTGTTGAAAAAATACAAACAGTATTTCCTGGTGAACGATTAAGAATGACAGTCGGTTCTATTATTTTTCTAAAGGGCCAATCATTAATGGATTGGTTACAGGCAACCCGACAGCAATTCCGCGCAGAAAATGTAAGGCAATAAAAGTGACTAAGACGCAAAACCCACGCCAAAAAAAAGCCATCGGTCTCGGGTTTTTGCCCGGTGAGGCGCGTCATTGTTTTTTGATCGATGTCCCTAAGGGAGCTTCGGGCGGGGATCTCATATTTATTTCTGAAAAAAGAGAGCATGAACTTGGTCAATTAACCCAAATCCATGAGGACAAAGCTCGTTTAAATAATCCTTCCCTGCGGGTTGTCATTGATCGGAATCGATGGCTGTTTATGGCTCCATCCTTTTGGGAAGAAGCAAATCGGCGACTTCGAGCGAACGGAATGCCCACCTTTAAGTTTCAAAAGAACCCAGGAAAAGTAATTCCGCTGCATCCTTCACTAGGCAAAGAACTTTGCATCCTTTGTTGGGCGGTAGAAGAGGCCTCTCCAGATGATATTCCTAACGCCATTAAAAACTGGGAAGGACTAGCCCCAGAGGAGCGTTGGTGGCTTTATACGATGACAGTCGCCTCTACTGGGCAAGCTATGCAGAAGGGGCTAGGTTGGCGCAAAGCTCTACGAGCGGCTTTGGCAGACAATCCATTTATTAAAGGAGAGGGTCTATCACCAAGAGCCAGGCGTGAACTTTTGGGGCATTCTCAACTTGCCTTAAATTTGTAAACAATGCCCTCATTTATAGAGTCTCAGTTCCCAATCGCTCGTCTCTCTGCGGAGTCCTATAAAGAGCGCAAGGCGGTGTCCGGTCAGACGCTGACCGGTCTCGGCAAATGGTGGGGCCGTAAGCCACTGATTCTAGTTCGAGCCTCAATTTTGGGCATGCTGATGCCGGCTTCCAGCAACCCTAAGAAGGATCGTGAAATCTTTCTCAAGATTCTCACCATGGATGACGCAGGGGCTTGGGATCGCTGTAAGACCGCCGTCCAGCGGAAAACTTCCCGCGCCGCTTTTGATGCTTTGCCTTACGCCGCCCGGATTGCCGATTGCGAACGTCCCGAAAATGTGGCGGGTCCTTCCGCGGCGGCGTGGGTGGAGATCAATGCCCACCTTGGTACCAAGGCGACGTCGTTACCTGAGCTGGTAGAACAACTGGGGCGGGAGCAATTTGGGCACACGCCACGGGTGGGGGATAGCTTTTGCGGTGGCGGCTCGATTCCATTTGAAGCCGCCCGGATGGGTTGCGAAGCCTTTGGTTCTGATCTTAATCCCGTGGCGGGTTTACTGACTTGGGCGAGTTTGAATCTGCTCGGTGGTGGCACAGCGGTGCAGGAAGAAGTGCGCAAGGTGCAGGAAGACGTCTTTGCGGCGGCGGATAAACAGATCACCGCTTGGGGCATTGAACACAATGAGCGGGGCGAGCGCGCGGATGCCTATCTCTACTGCGTTGAAGTGAAACCGGAGGGCTGCGGCTATTTCATTCCGCTCGCTCCGAGTTGGGTCGTGGATGAATACTCCAAGGTCGTTGTCAGTTGGAAGCAAAGCGGTGACTCAGACCGTTTGCAGCCCACGGTGCTGGTAGTCAACGATGCCGAACTGAAACTCTACAAAGAGAAGAAGGGCGCCACGGTGGGCGACAGCCGGGCGAGCGATCCTTTTGATGCCAGCCGCTCGTGGTCGGTGGAGGCCTTGCGCGGGCCCGAAGGCTTGCGTCGGTGGAGCAATGACGATTTGGTGCCACGCCCCAGCGATGTTTTTCAAGAACGGCTTTACTGCATTCGCTGGATCAATGCTCAGGGTGAACGACGTTACGCCGCGCCAGAGGCCGCCGACCTCGCGCGGGAAACCAAGGTGCTGGAACTGCTCCGCGAACGCTTTGCGGAGTGGCAACGCGAGGGGTTTATTCCGTCGAAGGCGATTCCTGAAGGCGGTGACAAAACCGAGGAACCGATTCGCACGCGCGGCTGGACCTACTGGCATCATTTGTTTACGCCGAGGCAGTTGTTGACGCACGGGCTGCTGGTCAAAACGGGGATGGAAAATAAAACCCAACATTTGCTGGCGTCAGTCATGCTCAATATAGGAAGGGTTGCAGGTTGGAATTCCCGACTGTCCCAGTGGCTCTCGAGTAAGACGCAGATTGGCGGAGGTAAGAATACCTTTTCAAATCAAGCATTGAATACCCTGTTCAACTATTCGACCCGACCACTTGTGATGTTGGATTCGGCACAAGTCGTCCTTAGCAAGCCATTTAACTGCAATACGAAATCAACGGTTGAGGTGATGGATGCACGAGACCTTGATTGCCGGTGCGACTTCTGGATCACCGATCCGCCCTACGCCGATGCCGTCAACTACCACGAACTCGCTGACTTCTTCCTCGCGTGGTATGACAAGCAACTCGCCAAAGCCTTCCCCGAATGGATCCCCGATGCCCGCGCTGAACTGGCGGTGCGAGGCGACGGCGAGGACTTCCGCCGTTCGATGGTGGAGATCTACCAGAACCTCGCCCGACATATGCCCGACAACGGCATGCAGATGGTCATGTTCACCCACCAAGACCCTGCGGTTTGGGCGGACCTCGGGATGATCCTCTGGGCTGCTGGGCTTAAAGCCACAGCCGCCTGGACGATCAGCACCGAAACCGAAGCCGTCGGCATCAAGAAAGGCAATTATGTTCAAGGCACCGTCTGCCTAGTTCTGAGAAAACGCACTGCCAATGAACCTGGTTTTCTCGACGAGGTTTACCCATTGGTCGAAGATGAGGTGAAGCAGCAGATTGCGTCTATGCAGGCCCTCGACGAGGGCGGTGAACCCAACTTCAACGACGCCGACTACCAGCTAGCCGCCTACGCCGCCGCGCTGAAAGTGCTCACCCAATACGGCAACCTTGATGGCAAGGACGTGGCGCACGAGGTATTTGCTGTACGGGAGCGCGGCCAAAAGAGCGATTTCCAGGTCGTTATTGAAAGAGCCCTCAATATTGCTTGCAGTGTTCTGATTCCAAAAGGACTAGAGCCTGTATGGCGAGATCTTTCTCAAGTGGAGCGATACTATCTAAGAGCTCTTGATATTGAGAGCCGGGGCGAGCGGCGCCAGGGAATGTACGAAGAATTGGCGCGTGGATTCGGTATCGAGGATATTAAGCCATTACTAAAAAGCGACAAAGCTAATGGTGCTCGAATGAATACGCCAACAGGATTAGGGGGTGCGTTGCTAAGTTCGGTAATCGGCGCAACGACAAGTAATGAGCTTTCTTCAAGACGTGGACGACAAAGTGTTACTCATCCTTTCGCATCTACTTCACTAAGGCATCTTATGTTCGCTATCAGGGAAACGGCCGCTGCTGATAACAATCCAGAACCTGGGCGCCAATATTTACGCGATACCTTCGGACAAGATTATTGGGGTAAGCGAGAGGGATTTATTATCCTTCTGGAACGGCTTGTGGAACTTTGTAATACCGAAGGCTTTTCTGATTGGAGCCAGGATTCCGCGGCCGCTCGTATTCTAGCTGGGCGGTTACGAAACGATCAGGCCTGATGCTTAAGTATCACTCCAGCCGCCGCAATCGACTTGATCATGCGGTTTTAAATACCCTTTTAGATGGTGCGGTTTCGTATGATCGGATTGCTGGATATTTCAGATCCAGCCTTTTTGAAGTCGCTGGCGAAGCAATTTTAAAAGTAAAAGGAAAGGTAAGAATCATATGCAATTCGGACTTAGACCCTCGGGACTTAGATGTGGCGGTAGCTGCGCAGAAGCTAAGAACGAGTTGGT
>Ga0214923_10007993_pt1 | contig 11383 bp, 6 predicted proteins | sample LL1510_MetaG_FD_177993 | JGI IMG/M metagenome (GOLD analysis project Ga0214923, IMG submission 177993) | Freshwater microbial communities from Lake Lanier, Atlanta, Georgia, United States - LL-1510 | ecosystem: Environmental > Aquatic > Freshwater > Lake | place: USA: Georgia | collected 2015-10-15 | reverse complement strand
TTCCCGCGCATGCGGCAAAAACCAACGAAAATTCCCCATCCCCGGGGTTTCGCGTCTCCTCGAGTCGTCATCCCCAATCCGCCCTCACAAAGGAGGCCGAGCCTCCGGCAACCTACCGGTTGCCGGAGAACGAGGAAAAGCCGCCCATAACCCCTGAAAACTCCAATCTCAATCTTCCTTCTGACTTGGAAATCACCGCGACCGACACCGGGGAAAAAATCCTTCTTCCCGCTGGGACCTACCGCCAGATCCTCCAGTTGCCGATCGACTCCCCCCTGATGCAAACCATTGATCAAACCCGGCGGAATCAGGCCCCGCCGGTGGTGATGGAAAAATCAAAGTCCCGCTACTCGACACCGGAGCAGAAACCGATCTGGGTGCGGTACGAATCCCTGGAGAAAATAAAAATTGGCGAGGCGGAACGACGCGGTGGCATTGACGTCCCCTCCCATGGCCCCAGGGGCTTGGGGCCCCGGGTTTGGTATGCCAAATCGGAAACAGCCGATCTGGCGAGTTCGGTGTTTTATTTTGTCTTTGGAGGTTTGGGATACTCCACCGCGAACCTTTTAGGCTGGTCGGCCGGAAATGTACGCGAAATCCCCGAAAATTTCGAATATCGGCTGATCCGGCGCTGATCCCTTAGGGAGAAGGTAAAGCGGAGGCCGTCGTGGCTGCACCGGCGGTGGGATTGAGAGGTTGTCCATCCACCTGGAGAATCCTGGGAGTGACAAAAATGAGCGTGTTTTTCTTAATGGCCTGCTCCGTTTTCCCCTGAAAGGCCCGACCCAACACAGGGAGATCTCCAATGATCGGAACCTTTTCATCAATTTTCTGAATATCCTCCCTCAGCAGCCCACCCAGCATAAGTGTGTAGCCGTCGCTGACCTCGACCGAGGGTAAGGCGAGATCTCTCCGAACAAAAACAGGTTGCTGAATATTGTTGGTCAAAATGGTGACATTGGCATCGAAAAACGAGGCTGCGTAGGCTGAGTTAATGGCAGTCCCGTAATTAATGAAGCCCTCAAAGTCAACGAAACTGGGCTTGAGTTCCATTAAAACACGGCTGTTATCGCCGGTCACGTCAGGCTTCACACCGAGTTTAACCCCAATCGGGACACTGTCACTGATTTGAGAGGGAAAGGATCCTATCACGGTCTCTGGCCCGGGAATTCCGGTATTAAAAGTTCCTCCTCCCGGAGGAATGATCGTGCGGATACTCGACTGGGGATCGTTATATTCCTTCACATAGCGGAAATCTTGGGTGACCTCGATCACCCCCTCTTGACCTCGCTTCAGGACGATCGATGGATTCGCCAAAACATTGGCACTGCTCTTCTGGGAAATCGCGGTGATCAGAGTCCGGAATTGCATGCCATTGAAGATGGTTCCTCCGACCTGCATGGTGTTCAGGGCATAGGAAGAGGTTTGATTTGTGCCGGCGAGAACTCCCTGTTGCAGGAAAGACTGGAGGGTATTGTTGGGGAGCAAGCCCACACCTTGAATCTGGTTAAACTGGGCCGTTACCCCCTGCTGGGTGGAGGCCGCCGGCGTCGTGCCAATGTTGTTCGTGGCAAAGCCCACTGGAATGGGAGACAAAAGATTGATACCAGAACCCCCAAAGGTGGAATTCACCGTGATACTGTCCAGATCCGCTTGATTGATTTCCACCAGGCGAACGCCGACTTGAATCAAAAGGGTCTGTTCTTCGGCTGCCCCGATCAGTTGCCCGATTAGATCCAACATTTCGGCATTATTGACAACTCTGAGTCGACTGGTGTTGCGGTTGTAAACTGCAAAGGCCCCGGGTGGAAATTTGACCCCCAACTCCTCAAGTTTGGCCTGTTCGCTTTGTCCGGCATCACCGGTCTCGGCCACGGCCCCGGGCACCGTACCCCGCGGCCCCGGAGCTGCCTCCTCCGCGGATCCTCCTGCACCCTTAAAAAAGGACGGGCTCACGGTGAATTCCCTCGGAATCAGATCCGGGCGGGTTTCGATCAGCGGACTAAAGGTGACCCCCACCTCGCTCAAGCGGGACTTTACGCCGGCAATCTGCGCCACATAACGAATGACTTCCCCCAAGGCAACATCCCGTAGCTTGAGGTTCACCGGTTGGGAAGTGGTTACATCGGCACTGACCACGAAATTGACCCCGGTCTTTGCGGAATCAATATCGTATTGGCGGCTCAGGGTATTCAGAGCCCGACGAATTGTCTCCAAGTCCGCCCCGGCGAAATCAACTTGAGGGATTCGGATTTGCCTGAGCTTTTGCTCCAACTGAAAAGTTGTCGATGCGGTCAAAGGTCCGGCCACCTGCGCACCCCCGATCGCCGCACCTTTTTTGGGATAAATGTTGTTCCAGGCCTCTCGCACTTCCCTCCGCCTCTCCAGGTTGGACAAATCCCTCGATTGGGCCGCCACCAAGGCGCGCTCCTGATAAATTTTTTTAATTCCATCGGTGGCCACCAGGTTAAAAGGGTCGATTTTTAAAACCTCCTCATATCGGCTTTCCGCACGGTCCAGTTGCCCGGTTTCCCTGAGTTGTTCCGCCTCCTTGAGTCCGTCTTGAACACTTTGAAGTTTATCGAAGAAGCGATTGGTTAAGGCGGGATTCACATCCTGGCCGGCCACGGTTCCACGTCCCAAGATGGCCTCGGCTTGCTGCAAGACGGAGGAAGCGTTTTCATTGTTCGGGGCATGTTGCAGACACCGCAACGCCCACTCTCTTGCCTTGGGCCACCGGGACTGTTTGGCTTCCGACTGAGCCAACTTGGCCTCCCAGTCAGCTATTTTTTGCAGAGCATCCCTGCCCACGGATGTATCCCGCAAAGAGGCAGGTGTCTCCTCCCAGATTTGATTCACCGTTTCCCACGCCCGCAGTATCTCTCCTTCCGAGGCAAGCTTATCCCCTTGAGCCAAGGCCTGAAGAAGTGGCCTGATTGATTCCTCGCGCCGCTGGCTCTCCATGGCGAGTTGTTCCTGCAGATTGGGTTTTGCCCATAGGAACCCCCCAAGGCTTAAAACCAAAATCAAGATCACAGTGCGCTTCTTCATGGCACGGAGGGCATCATTTCAGCTGAACCGGCCTGAGCGTATTCGGGATTATCTTCGTCGTCCGGAAAGCTTAAACTTCCATCCGGCTCAATAATTCGGACCGTGCAGAAAATCACCAAATTGAATTTGATCTTTTGGGAGGCCTCACTTCGGAACAAACGACCGACCAAGGGCATGTCTCCTAGACCGGGCACCTTGTCGTCCACCGTTTGAACAGACTCTGAAATTAAGCCCCCCAGACCAACGGTTTCCCCGTCAAGTAACCGAACCCTGCTCTGCAAAGATCGCTTCGAAAAAATGGGGACGAGATAAGGGGATTGACCGATTTGCTGCGAAACAGGAAGGACGGTGGGGACACCGGGCTGTAAGTCTCCCCCTTGGCCCTGAGTAACGGTGGAAATAGAAGCGCCGTAATTTACGAAGCCCTCAAAGTCCTCCACTTCCAGCTTGGTAAAATCAAGATCGACCGCTTTGGGGATGGATGTGGACTCGCCTTTCACAGTTAAAGTCACGCCGATGTTTCTGGATTCGAATCCCGTGGGATTACTGGGAAGAATAAAGCCTGCCCCCACCCCTTGGTCGTTATTGGGAACCGTGGGCTGGGTATAACTGGTCGGATAAAACATCTCCCGGCTGATGACGATCTTGGATTCCTTGCCATCCGCCATAGTCACCCGGGGAGCTGCCACCAAATCCTTGCCGATCGCATTCTGCAAAAGCTGGAGAACAGCGGAGAATCCACGACCCAGGATCTGGGCGTTCACCCCAATCTGGTTCGACGCATCCTGCGGAAACGTGGGATCCAAGAGACTCTGCAGAGCGACTACAGATACCCCGTTTTGATTTAATCCCGCCGTCCCCCGAAGCCCGTCGGTCCCACCCGTGGAACCCGGCACATAAATCGCTCCGGGCGTGCCCGGATTGTAGCCGGCTCCGTAAGCCATTTGCAGATTGAAGGTGAAATTTTTTACGTCGTTGTCCGAGAACTGAAGAAATTTGGTTTCCACCTCGAATTGCTTCTGGGCCTTTTCCCCTTGGGCATCGCGAATGCGCTGCTCGATTTTGTTCAGCTCCCCGGGTGTATTTCGCACCACCATTTTTCCAGTGTCGCGGAAGCAGACGGCCGAGGCGCCTTCCACCCCGGTGTTCACGCCGATATTTTTAAGAATATCCGCCCCCAAAACCTTGGGGTCACTGGAGGCTTTATCAAGATTGGCAATCAAGCTGGGAGGCAGATTATAGCTGCGGGTTTCTAGTTCACCTCCGGTCTCCGTGGCCGGGAGCAGAAAAACGGCGGTGTCCTCCACCTCCGATCGCAACTTCTCCCCGCCCCGAACCTGCTCGCAAAGGTATTTGAGCGCGGTTTGCAAGGAAACATCCCGGAGCTCCAAACTCACGGTGGCGGACTCCGGATCGGTTCCTTGGCTGGCCGGCGGCAGTCGCAGGACAAAATTGAGACCTTTCTTTTCCGGATCGTACTGTTCACTCAGCCGTTGCAACTCCTCCACGGCAGCCCGGATGGGTCGCTCATTAAAGGTGATTTCCGGAATCCGAATTTCGGCCAGTTTTTTAATCAAAGCGGCCGCATTGGATCCACCAGCCGCGCCGGTTTGACGTCCCTTTTTTGGATCTACCTTGGCTGGAGGAGGGGGGAGCCAGGCCTCAGAAACTTTCGCCAAAGCCTTTTCCCGGCTTGCCCGATACCGGACATCGGCGGCCTCCATTCGTTTTTCCTCCAAAACCTCAATCTTCTTTCGGGCCTGCCGGTGATACGGGTCCAAGCGCAAGACGTCATCCAGTTTTTTCCTGGCGGCAAAATATTGACCCGTCTCCGTGAGTTGGTCTGCCAAGGAAAGTAAGCGCTTAATCTCCTCTGTTTTCTTCACGAGATCTGCCGAGAAGGCGGAGTTCCCCGGATAGGGATTCGCCTGTTGATTGCCGGCTTCCTGCAGGTCCCGCGCTTTTCTCGCCACGGCCTTGTTGTCAGGATCCAGATCGGCGGCTTGCCGGAAGAGTCCGGCGGCTTCACTGATTTTGCCCTGATCTTCCTTGGCCAAAGCCTGGGCAGCCAGACACTTGGCCTTGCCGATTTGGGCCCGACGGAAAAATCCGGCACTTTGGGACTGGGGATCCGTCTCCCCCAGGACCAAATCATATTTGGCCGAGGCATGCTCCCATTCTCCGGACCGATAGAGTCGGTCTGCCAAATCCAATATTTCATTCAGGCGAAAGGTCGATTCCCGGCGCCGATCAATTTCCCTTTGCACCATTTCCGACGATTGCAGATTGGCCGATGGCGGAACAGGCTCGCCTATCTCCTCCCCAGACTCGGATGCCGCCCAAGCAGGGCGGATGAGGAAAAAAGGAAGAACCAACAAAATGCTGAGCCGAAAAGCCATAAAACCACTTTATCATTTGCCGATGGGTACCTGCGTCAACGACACCGGCCCCATCAAGCCAAGAACTTGGGAATCGATGGGAACAGGTTGTCGGGGGCGGTTTAGGGCTTGGCCGGCTCGGCTGGTGGCATGGATTCCGGGGGAACCCAAAAGGTTTTCTTTCCGGCTTCTTCCCGGTTCAGAAGTTGGATCTTTTTCCCCTCTCGGCCGACGATCGAAAACTCTTTCCCCTCAAAGGGAAAGGTTTCGCCCATCCGAAAAGGACCAATTTCCGAACCCCCACCGATCGGGGTGTACAGACGAATTTCCCCGACATCCCAGGTCAGGGATTGAGGCCGCTGGGCCGTGCTGAAAATGAGTTTTTGAACTTCATCCAGAGAGTCCTTTCTTTGTAAAAGAATCTCCGAATTATCCACTTCCACCTCCACCCCCCCGGCCTTGGCGTCTTTGATTTTCTCAAGTTTCTCCTGATAAGCCACAAACTGAACCGGAATCACATGGTGATTTTGACCCGCTTCCTTAGCCTTAGACCGTAGGGCGGTCATTTTTCCCTCATCGGCGAGGATTTCGACTCCATCTGGACCCGCCATGACCCAAAAGGAGTCGCCGGGCTTTCCCTTGAACTCCTTACGCTTGGATCCGACTTGGAAACGAATCGTGAAAGTGCCGCCACTTTTCTCAGGAAAACTGACAGCCATCGCCACGGGTGATCCGGCCCGGGACTTCAGTTTGCTTTCCTTCGCTGGGCTATCCTCTTTGCGAACAGGATCGGTGTTGGCCAAGAACTCTTCCAGATTGGAAAACCCGTCCCCGTCTGGATCCAAGTCTTTCACCTGCGGATCGGCAGGGTCGAATCCGTACCGTAATTTCCAGCCTACCTCGATCCCATCCTCCGTCATCATCTTGGGATCAAGGGGCTGCACCGGCTCCGCATTTTCCGGAAGATAGACCAATTGCGCGGAGACAAAAACCCGATGCTCGCCCTCGCTTCCTTTCAAGCCTGTTATTACCTTGGCGGCTTCAGCCGTTTTTTCCCTCCCTTGGCGGACGAGCTCCGCTTTTTTCTTCGCCTCCGCCAGCAAGGGTTTCCCCGCGCCCCCCACATTTTCCGCCTCAGAGACTTGCCCAGGGCGAAGCCAAGCCACCCCGATAAAAGCCAGTCCGGCCAGCCCGGCTAAGGCAACTCCCGCCAAGAACCAAGAGGACGGCTTCATGGGGTTGCGGTTCGAGCTCCCGCTGCCTTGGCTTCCTCGGGCTGTTTCCAGCTCACGTAATCAACTTCCAACGTGGCGTTCAAACTCTCCTCCCCGGCCAAAACCTCCAACAGTCTTTTCCTCTCCTTCTTGGCGGCCAGATCTCCTCCCACCGGTGGGGGGGTCGCCTCGGAAAATTTTTTGGCGATTTCCGACCTGAAGGGGAAGGATTGCTTTTCATTAGCCAAACGTAGATCGGTAACGATGAAAAGAGCCGGGTCACTGGCCAACCTTCGGATATACTCATATAACACCTCCGGCGAGGAACGAATCTCCACCCGAAATGTTTTTCGCTCAACCTCGGGTGCCGGTGTCCCCGTCTTGGTCCCCGGACCTGGCGCCGCGGAAGATTTCCCCTGTCCTCCCTTATCCTTGGCCGAACCGGGCCCAGCCAGGGTTCGAAGTTCACAGACCGTCGGGTACTGCTCCTTGATCTGGCGCGCCTCCATCAACCGCCTCACTAAACGTTCCGCGACCGTGAGGTGCAACGCCAGTTCCGGGACCTCTTCCACCGTCGGACTTTTTTGCCGAAAATCCTCCAGTCCAAGATAAAAATCAGGCGCCAGATCTAGCCTCTGTGCTTTCGCGTCTTTTTGCAGTTCGCTCTGGATGGCAATCAGCCGGTCTTTCCATTTCCCCGGATCTTTCGCCCAATCCTGCCCCTCCCCAGCCATCTCTAGAGAGGCTTGGGCCCACTGCTTCGCCACGACATCTTTTTCTTGCAACTCTTTTTCAAGCTTTTGCAAATCCGCGGCATCTCGGGTCGCCCGACCGGCTCCTGCGGGATCGTTTAGCAGCGCCGCCAACGCCGGGTCCCCCATCCGCTCGGTCAGCGCTTGCGCCTCTGTCTGTTTCTCTCCCAACCCGCCCAGGCCAAACCACGCCACTCCTGCGGCGACCAACACGATCACCGCTCCCCCCACCACCGCCCCCAGTTGCCTCTTGTCCAAGCCTGTTTTCATCCCCCACCTCCCGGACTGGGAGCTTGGGGCGGAGCCTCGGGCCACTCCGCCTTCAACCGAAACTTCAAGGCCACTTGGTCAGTTTTACCATTCACATACTGAGGGGTCTCCCGCTCGAGAACCTCCACCCTTCGCAAAACTCCGCCGCCTTCCAGGGCCTTTTGAAAATTGGCCACCGCTTCCGCGTCCGCCTTCTCCGACTGGGTTTCAAACATCCCCCCGATCTCCACCACCGCCGCTGAAGGCGCCACCGGCTTTCCCCCAGGAGGCCCGGCCTCGGAAACCTCCGGAGCCGCCCCGACCTGCAGACTGGTGATCCATACCTTTTTTTGGCTGTGCCTCCTTAGTTCCTCCAGCAGTTGGGGCCAACGAAGCCGCTCCCGCTCGAGCTTCAGTGCCAACTCCGACCGTTGAATCACCCCGAGAAATTTTTTGTTTTCGGCGTCCAGTTTTTGCAAAGCAGCACTGGCCTCATCCACCTGCGCTGTTTGTTGCGCCAACCTCTCCCCCACCTTCGCCGCTTGCCAGAATCCATGCACCCCTGGTAGGAGGAGCAGCCCGGCTCCGGCCACCGCGGCCACCACCATCGCCGGCAAATCCTTGGATTTCTGGGCTTGGGCCCGCCCCGCAGTCCCCAACACGTTGACTCTCACCGGCAAATCCGAGATCGCCTGCAGGCTGGTCCCCACCGCCACGGACCAACCAGGAAAGGATCGCAGGATCGACTGGCTATTCACCCCCGCCCCCAGGGAAAGCCGCCGAAAGGGCTGAAAAAACTCCACGGGAATTTTCAGCTTCTCCTGGAAGAAAAGATCCGTGTAGGCCAACGCCGTACCTCCGCCGGCCAACCAAGCACGGGCTGGTTTTCCCCCACCCTGCTGACTTCGGAAAAAAGTGATCGAGCGCTCAACCTCGGCATGGAGACGAGTCATTATCCCTCGGGCCAACTTGGAAATTCTTGCGGTGGCCGCATCCGGAGAATCCTCGTAAGCCCCCCCGGGATGCACAAATCCTTTGGCTTTTTTCAGAGTCTCGGCTCCGGCAAAAGATTCCTGAAGATCGGTGGCCACCGCTTGAGTGATCGACGCGGCCCCCACAGGTACGACCCGGATAAAAAACCGATTGCCCTCGACCAGGCAGATCGTGCTGGCTCGGGCTCCCAAATCCATGATCAAGGAACACCCGGTAACATCCGGGTAGTTGAACAAAAAGCTATTGAGAAGAGCGGCAGGAGCCAGGGTGACCGAAAGCGGCTTACCGCCCGCGGCACTGGTGGCAGCGGACATTTCCTCCACCGTCTCCTTTTTGATGGCCAGAATAAGGCCTTCGGTCTCACCGGGTTGGGCAGAGGGCAGGATTTGGTAATCCCATAGAGCCTGTTCAATGGCGGGAACCGTTTGTTGGGCCTCAAAACCAATGATGGAATTGACCTTGCTTGGGTCGGTAACTGGAATCTTAAGAATGCGCGAAAAAACCGCCGGCCCCCCTAGGCAAAGATGACAGGCTCGGGTTTTCGTTGCCATCCGACCCAAAATCGAACTTAGAGCCTGGGAATAAATGGAAAAAAAATCGGAGGTTTTGGCCGGGTCAAACGCGATTTCTTCTTCCCCTAAATCCAAGATGGCGGGACGCCCTTTGCCGTCCGGCCCGATTTCCAACACCCGAACTTGGGTAGCACCGAGGTCAACCGCGAGAGCTCTGGAAAAAGAGGCCATCGACTACCAGAGCCCTGGGTCAAGGCCTCTTGATCTGGCTGTATCGTTTATAGTCCTTGGGCCAAAAAGGCGTCTCACTCACGGGAAGTAGCACCCCGGAAATTTCTTGCGCGTCCGCTGATTTATACCAATCCGGATCCTTTTTACCTCCCCGTCCGCTGGGCCCCTTCTCCTTATCCGACTGCAAATCAAAAGGCTCCTCAACCGGAGCGCCTTGTTCTGAAGCCTCCACCCGCAGATTCATTTTCCGGGTGCTCCAATCTGTCTCCCCGTTCGGCTTGGTCCCGGCAAAACGAAGGGCCGAGGAGGGGGGAAGAAACATGCCAGCGAAATGCTTGGTCCCCTTCGGAACATCCCGATAGGTGACTTCGCCCGTCAAAACCACAAATTTTTCCGCCTCCTTCCCGCCCCCCTCCGGCTCCGTGACCTCGTATCCCTCCAGATAAAATTTGAACTTAATTTCGGGCGTGATCTTTTTTTCGGTGGAGAAAGGCACGTCGACCCGCAACCAACGCCCCTCTTGGGAAGTTTTGGCGTCCGCTCCGGATGGCGCCGGCTTGCCCCCGGATCCGACCGAGTCCGGAACGGAAACAAGCTCAATTTCCATTTCCTGGTTTTTGCCGAAGGCCACATTGGGCTTGGTCTTGGCTTGGGAAAACAGAAAAGCGGGAAAAAAGAGGAACAGCAGGATCAGACATAAGAAGAAACGATAGAGACTCATAGCCCTAAAGTAGAATCCACCCAATCCGGGTCAATGGAATAGGACTTTGCGCAGAAATTTCCTGTCGATGAAACCGCGAACTACCGCCTGGGCACGTACGCCAGATTCGGCTGGAGCCACTTTTCCACTTCAGCGAGGGACATCCCTTTGCGGGCCGCATAATCCTCCACCTGGTCCTGTCCGATCATCCCCACCGCAAAATAACGAGCTTCGGGATGGCCGAAATACAGCCCACTCACCGAGCTTGCCGGAGTCATGGCACAACTTTCTGTCAGTCGGATCCCGGTGTTCTGTTCCGCCTCCAGGAGGTTCATCAAACCCCGCTTTTCCGTGTGATCGGGGCAGGCCGGATAGCCGGCCGCCGGTCGAATCCCCCGGTATTTCTCCTCGATCAGATCCTCCTTCGAAAGCTTCTCCGTTTTGCCAAACCCCCAGGCTTGGCGGGCCAGTTCATGCATCCTCTCGGCAAATGCCTCCGCACAGCGGTCCGCCAAGGCCTTCAGCAGGATCGCCTGGTAATCGTCGTGCCGACCCTCCAGTTCCTTCGCCCACTCCTCCACCCCGTGTCCGGCCGTGACCGCAAAAGCGCCCAGATAATCCTTCTTTCCGCTGGCAACCGGGGCCACGAAATCAGCCAGACTGCGGTTGGGCTGGCCATCCGTCCGTGCGACCTGCTGGCGCAGGGTAGGGAGCCGTGCCTTCACCTTCTTCCGGTCGTCATCCTCGTAGAGCAAAACGTCATCCCCTTCTGCACTGGCCGGAAAGAAAGCCATCACTCCTTTGGCCCGGATCCGCTTTTCTTGGAGGATTTGTTTCAGGAGGACTTGGGCGTCGTCATACAATTTGCGGGCCTCCGTCCCCACCACCGGATCCTCAAAAATCTTTGGAAATCTGCCCCGCAGCTCCCAGGCGTGGAAAAAGGGCGACCAATCAATGTACGGCACCAGCTCGCTGAGGGGGAAATCCTCATAAACCCGGAGCCCCAGAAACTCCGGTTTTTCCGGATCCTTCGACCAGTCAAAGCGGGCGGCATTTTTCCGGGCCTCCTGCAGGGACAGAAGTTTTTGGGCGGAGCGACGGCTCTCAAAATCCTTCCGCGCCTTCTCCTGGTCGGTCCGCACCTTTTGCACGAATCCGGGCCCCTTCTCCTCGGAAAGAAGCTGCTGCGCCACCCCCACCACCCGGGAGGCGTCGATCACGTGAACCACCGGTCCGGTGTACGCCGGGGCGATCTTGACGGCGGTATGGGCGGCACTGGTCGTGGCTCCCCCAATCAGCAGCG
>Ga0214923_10007992_pt1 | contig 11383 bp, 26 predicted proteins | sample LL1510_MetaG_FD_177993 | JGI IMG/M metagenome (GOLD analysis project Ga0214923, IMG submission 177993) | Freshwater microbial communities from Lake Lanier, Atlanta, Georgia, United States - LL-1510 | ecosystem: Environmental > Aquatic > Freshwater > Lake | place: USA: Georgia | collected... | reverse complement strand
GAACCGATAGGCTGGCAGTTGTATAATCCTGTGGGCCGCGAGCATTATCTCGTCCAGATAGCCCTCGACCAGATCGTCGGGCTCCTCCTGCAACACGTCGCGGATGATGATGGCCGCGACACGTCGTTGCAGGCCTTCAATGTCTGGTATGGTCATATCGCCTCATCCTCCAAGGGTGATGGGTGGGTCATGCTGCGTCACCGAACAAGCCAAGCTGCTGCGGCTGACCCACGGGCGGCGAGGTCAAGGCCTCCGCCTCCGGCGCAGATGGAGAGGCAGTTGACGGGATGTGGAGCCACATTCACGCAGCCTCCTGTATCGGCTCAAGGCTGATCCCCTCGCGGGCAGCGAAGGCCCGAATGAGTTCAATCAGGTCCGAAAACTCGGCCTTGGTCATGGTGCTGGTTCGCATTCCGAGGGCCACGAATCCGTTGCCGTCGATGTTGGGGACCATGCGGGCCTCCCGGCGAAGACCGGCGGTCATCACGTCTTTCCAGTCTTCCGGCGAGAGCGTGAGGCCATGCCATTTGACCTGCAGGGACAGGGCGGTCAGCAGGGGCCACAGGAGCCGGTTCTGCGCGTCGGTGCGCTTGGGCTCGGCAATCTCGACCCGGAAGCCGTCGGGGGCTCTGTCAAGCCAGCGATGGATCAGGGCCTTGTTGGCCTTGCTGACAATGAAGGACCAGCGGCTCATGCTGCCCTCCCATATCGCTCGGACAGGGCCGTGACCTTGGCGTCTATCTCAGCCAGGAACGCAGCGACCTCGGATTCCAGTTCAAGGATCAGCGACACGTCCCGTTCGATCCGACGGACAAACAGCGCCATATTTGCCGGCAGTCGCGGGTCGAAGCTGGCGAAGTCGCACCAGGCTCTGCCGGTGCAAGCTAACTGCCACTGCATCTGGGTGACGTATTTGCCGGGAACGGTCTCGCTCAACAGCGTGTCAAGATGAGTTGCCGTGTTCGGGCATTTGATCTCGATCAGCCCATCGTCACCGATCAGCCCATCGGGACTGGCGCCGCTCATGGCAATCTCGGGATGCTCGACAAACCCAATCAGATCCACCGTGACGCCGGCTCGGGCCTCATAGGCAGCGCGGGCGACGGGCTCCTGATCGACACCGTGCTGCATGGCGGCGTTCGTGAAGCTGGGCGCGGTGCAGCCTGTCAGCCGCTCCGCAATCAGTTCGGCGGCATAGTTGGCGCGAGACGCCCCCCAGCCGGTTTTCGTCCTGGCGACGACATCCGCCACGCGGGATGCCGTGACCCTGCCGCAGCGGGCCGCAAACCAAGCTTCGCTGCCCTGAACAATCATGCTGCGATGTCCTGAAAAGCGTCCATGCGGGCGCTGAACAGCCGGTCAAGGTCGGCTAGGATGTCGGGCTCCCGGTCGTCCAATTCGGCGCGGAGGGCGCTGGCGAGGCTGTAGGCGCGTTCCAGATCGGCCTTGGTCTTGACGGCCTGGAGCGTGGCGGTCAGGCGCCCGGCGCGTTCCGCAAGGGTTGGCGGCTTGGGCGCAGACTTGCTCTCATTGGCCGGTTGCTTGGCGCTGGCGGCGTTGCCGTCGTCATCCTCGGGGGCGACACCGGCCATTGCAGACAGGCCTTGGCGGCGTCCGTAGGTGGTCGCGGAGCCGATACCGTGCGCGTCCCGCTTCGACAGCGGGATGGAATGGACGCAGCGAATCCATTGGCCGCTCTCGTGCAGCAGGACCGTGCCGACATGCACCAGATCGCCGTCAAACGAGATCGGCTGAAGCAGCGTGATGCCGTGCTTGTTCAGCGCGGGAACCACGGCCTCGACCACGGCGGCGAGGTCGGCGTATTTGCTTTTGAACGCCGGGTTATTGGCGGTCTTGAACACCTCGCCCATATCGGCCTGGGCCTTGGGCAGCACCTTGGCGATGGCGGTGATGTCGTCGGATGTTTCCATGATAGCGGTCATTTTGGTTCCTCAAAAAACCAGCCACAGGCCAGCGCAGAGCATGGCGAGGGCGGCGGTGTAGACTGCGAAGGCGATGAGAGCCTTCAGGATGGGCAGGGGCCGGGCCGGGAACTGGTGAACCAGTCGCACAAAGGCCTTTTGTTCCGGGGTCAGGTCAGCTTCCATTTCAGCAATCCCAATCTGGCGAGACCTTCCCGGTCTCGACTTCGGCACAGTCCAGGCAGACCCGGCGGCCGGTTTGTTTCTTCAGGGGCTTGAAAGCCCGGATGAGCGTCACGCCGCAGCCATCGCAGTGCTTGCGGGGCCGGGGGCGTTCGGAGAGGGCCGGGGTCATTCGTCCTCTGGCTCCCATCCGGCCATGAAGAGGTCCCGCCGCAGGGCGTGGATCTCCTCGCGGAGGTCGTTGATCTCCACGGGGTCGCCGTCGATCTGCGCATGGGCGAGGTCGAGGCGGGCCTCGTCGAGGGCCTTCAGCAGTCGGTCGATGTGGCGGTTCATGCCGCGCCTCCTTCCAGATCGGCGGCCAGTTCACGGACCCGGCTGACAAGCTGGGCGGCGTTGTCGATGGCGTAGGACTGGTCCTGCTGGGCACTCCACCGCGCGCTGTTGGTCTCGGTCAGAGCGCCCAGAGCGGCGATGAGGTCGAAACCCTTCATGCTGGCGTCGTGGGCGAGGCAGTCGATGCGAGCGTGAGCCGTGGGGCTGATGACGACGTGATGGTCCAGATCATCGACCAGCCGGCGCAGATCAGCGGCCAGGATGCGGACGCGGGCCATGTCGCGGCTGATGCCGGCGGGGAAGGGGATCGGCGCGCTCATGCCGCCACCTTCGACAGGCTGGCGTTGATGTCGGCCTGAACGGCGCGAACCTGGGCGATGGACTGGCGGACAATCGCACGCCATCCCGCCGGGGTTCCGCTCATGGTGGCGGAAAAACCACCGCGAGCGTTGATCTGGGCGCCCCGGTAGTAGTGCCACATCGCAGCCAGCTTGCCGCGAGCGTTGCGCAGCTTCACGCCGGGCGTTCCCATCATGGCGAGGCCGAGGCTCATCGCGCGGCGGGACTGGGCGGAATGGTCAAGGATCAGCGCGCTCATGCCGCACACAGCCACTTGGTGACGCGGACAGCGGCCCATTCGCGGTCATCCGCCACATCCAGCGGCATCCCGGCGTCAACGCAGGTGTCATACAGGACGTTGCCGGCGCGGATGGCGTCGCTGATGGCGGCGGGCGTAAAGCCGACCGCTTCAAGCTGGCACCGGGCGCGCGTGTCGGCGTCGAGGGCGGTGGAAAGTCTTTCGAGTTGGGCCGGGTTGGCCATGGGTGTCTCCCTTGTTCGTAGGGAGACTATGCCGGGGCTTAAAAGCCCTGTCAATCATAAAAGGGCTTTTAAGCCCCACGCATCACACGCCAAAACGCCGACAGACCTAGCCAGTCTTAACGCTGGAGATTCGCGGGCAGGGTGAAGAACTCGGTCGGGCGCTGGCGCTGAACGTAATCGGCGACAACAACGCCAATTACGCGCGGCGCGTCCTGATCCATATCAGAGCCGTCGATCAGGAGGGGCGTCTGGAACTCTGGCGACGAGCTGCGCGGGTAGAGCCACGCCTTGCCGCCCTCAATGACCAGCTCCTTGACGGTAATCTCGACAAGTCCCGCGCGAGTCCGCTCGACGATGACATGATCCCCGACGCGCAGACCCGATTGCGAAACCGGCGCAACGACCAGGCAGCGGCCTGGGGGATAAACCAAATCCATCGAACGCCCTGAAACGCGAAGGGCATAGAGGTCCGCCGGGTCATATCCATCGACCGACAACGCGATGAACTCTTCCGGGTTCGGATTAGCCAGCATCGTTTCCCGCCAAAGCCCTGCCGCAACTTCCCCCACAATGGGTATTGTTTTTGGGCGCGTCAAGCGCGGACTAAGCGTCGAGGTTGAGGCGATGCCGTCGTCTCTAAGCACGTCATAAAGGGCGACGCCCAGCGCCTGAGCGATTGCGGCGAGGGTGTCGGACCTGGGATTCTTGGTCCGACCCGACATTATGTCGCGCACGGTATACGGACTATCACCGATTGCCAGCGACAGGGCGCGCGGCGTTATCCTGCGGCTTTCAAGCAGAGCGCGCAGCTTTTCGCGGTCTAAGGTGGACATGCCGCACACTAAACCGTTTTGAAAAAAATACGAAGGGCCTAAAAGCCCGGTTGACGACGGGGCTTAAAAGCCCCACAAAAGGGCATGACCCTAAGTGATTTCATTCAGAGATGCGACGCCTACTGCCTCCGGGCAGGCGTCAGTCGCGTCTGGCTGTCAAAAGCCCTGCTCGCCAACACCTACCAGCTGGATCGGCTGGCCAGGGGTGAGGCCGACATCGGCATCCGGCGCATGGACAAGGTTCTGGAGGCGCTGGCCGCCCTGGAATCCGACGCGGCGAAGCAGGCCGCATGAACACGAACACCGCACAGGCAGAAGCCACCGTGCGGCGCGCCTCGGTCACAATGGACCGGGCCGGGGCGCATCTATTCGGGAGCAATCCCGTCACCCTGCCCCTCCTGGGCGTTTCCCTTGAACTGGCGGGGGCTTCGGTCCCCGCCGCTTTTTGGAACGCCGGAAGGCCCGGCTTTCGACCGGGCCACTATTTCCGCCAACAGCGCCCCGCCCAGGGCTCTGTATTTCCGCCGCATCCGGTTCAACCCCGGCGCGGCGGCGGGCTCTCGGCGAGCCCAGTAAGAGCAACTGCCCGCAAGGCAGCCGTATCTGATCGCCTGCAAGATCAAGGGGTCATCTCGGCCCTCCATGAATGTCCGTCCCCGCTGAGGTCTTCAACATGACCCAGACAGGGAGTGGTTTCATGCCGCTTGATCGGCAACTTTTCACCAGGGACTTCGCGGCGGCTTTCGCTGAGTTGGCCCGCCAGAAATACCCGACCGCCAAGCATCTGGCCCGCGCCTGGAACATCGACAAATCCACGGCTGAAAACCTGTTCAAGGGCCACCTTTCGGTTCCCACCCTCGCCAAGGCCGTCGCGGCTGAAGGTGGGGAACTCTGGGATCTGCTGGGCGAGGCCATCACCGGCGAGACCTACGCAGAGCGTCAGGAGCGCCGGATTCACACCATCATCAGAGAGGCCGCGAATGCACGCCAGAATCTACACGTCCTCAAGTCGCGCGCTGCGCTCTTGGATGAGCGCGCCGCTGAGTTGGGGGCTGCTTTTCATCGGGCGGACGATGAGCCGGGCCGGTCTGGGCATGGCCGGAATGGGTCAAGCCCTGGCTGACCGGGCCGTCAATCGGCTGTGGATCGTCGCTGAAAAGAACCGCCTGCGGGGCTTGTCATGACCCGCCTGCCAAAGCTTCACGCCCTGCTTGTGGGCGCCACCATCCCCGCCGCCATTCCAACCAGCGGACAGCCGGACGCCGCTGAAATGCCTGTTCAGATCGTCTCCACATCGGGGCGGATCACGGGGACTTCTACCGATGATGATCAGGAAGTCCGGCGCCTTCAACGGGAGCGGCTGTCGCTGCTGCCCCGGCAGATCGGGAGCCCCGGCAATCGGCGGCGGCTGCAAGCGCTGACCACGGCGCAATTGAGGGCCGAAACATGCGCCCTCTGATGGATGGGGAATTTGCAGTCATCTGTGACCGCTGCGGCGTCCAGGTGATGATCGAGGGCAAGGGCAAGAAAGCGGCTCAAGTTTGTGACTGCGAGCGGGCGGTTACCTTCGTAAGCCCCGGCCGCAAGAAATGTTCCGCGAAAAACGCCAAGGCCAAGGGCGACGGCGGCGAGCGGGAGTTGGTCAAGGCCGCTGAAGGCTGGGGATGGACGGCGCACCGCACAGCCGGGTCGGGCGCCCACGGATCGCGGACCAACGAACAGGCCTTCGCCACCGATGTTCGCCTGAAGCTGGGCGATCTGGTCATCCGGGTCGAGTGCAAGCGCCACGCCTCCGTTGCTGGCGTCAAGACCCTGAACAAGCTGCGCGACAACAGCGACGTGCTGTGGCTGCGCGAGGATCATCAAGAGGCTTTTGTGTTCATGCCGGCGGCTGTGTTCGCCCAGGTCATGGCGCTGGCCGCAGAGGGGAACAAATGACGCCTTCATCATGGACACCGGAACGCACAGCCAAGGCGCTGGACCTCTGGAAGCAAGGCTTTTCCGCCGGCGAGATTGCCAACCTGATCGGGGGCGTCACCCGTAATGCCGTGATCGGCAAGCTGAACCGCATCGGAGCCCCGGCGCGCACGGGTCAGGCCCGGAACATCGCAGCCCGGATCAACGGGCCGAAGAACGCCGATCCCGCCTGGACGCCCCAGGTCGTCCGTGAAGTAACCCGCCTCTATCTGGAGGAGGGCCTGACAACCATCCTGATCGGGGCGCGGCTGGGCATCACCCGCCAGGCCGTGGCCTCCAAACTGACCCGGCTCGGGGTGCGCCTGGAGCGGATCAACCGGCCAAAGATCAAGCCGCTGCGTGAGCCGGTGACGACGCCCCGGCCCCGGCTGATCGTCGCTGATCCTTGGGCGCCGATTGGTCCCACGGTGGATCTGATGGACCTCCACAGCCATTCCTGCCGCTGGCCGATTGGCGAGGGCTATTGCGGGGCCGAGAAGTCGCGCGGGTCCTACTGCGGCCACCACGCAGCGATTGCCTACACGGGGTTCCCGGCGCTGAAGCCGAACCGCCCTCATGGGGTGGAGCGGCGCGGATGAGGCCCCTTATCACCCACCTGTCGGAGGCCCTGGACGCGGAACTGCTCCGGCAGGGCCACCCCCATGACTTCCTGCCCGATTGCGAGGCCCTGTCTGTCGTTTTGGCCAAGGTCATGGCCGACCGGCTCCTAGACTGGGGCTATCAGGATTCCTCCGACCGTGTGCGGGGGGAACTATGAAGGTTCTCAGCCTCTGGAAAGGCGAGGTCGAGGTTCCCCGGCAGATCGTCACGGCCGGCGCCCGGACCATGAACGAAATTGCGGCGCTGGTGGCGGCCAAGCATGGCCTGAGCGTATCGGATCTGAAGCGCCAGCCTGGAACGCCCCGGCAGACGCCAAGGGTGCTTTCCTATCCGCGCCAAGAGGCCATGTGGCTGATGGCGTCACAGACCAACTCTGACGGCTCTGCGCGCTGGTCCTACGCGATGATCGGCGGCTGGTTCGGAATGGATCACACGACGATCTACACCGGCTCCAAGGCCCATGCCCGGCGCTATGGGCTGACCCTGCTGCCGCGCGTCATTGGCGGGTGGAAGTTCGCAGCATGAGCGCGCCCCCCTACATGCAGCTCTATATCGCTGACTACCTGGCCGACACGACCCACCTGACCACGGTCGAGCATGGGGCCTACCTCCTGCTGCTGATGGCACTTTGGCGGGCTGGCGGCAAGCTGCCCAGAGACGCCGAAAAGCTGGCCAGAATTGCCCGGCTGACCCCGGACGAATGGGCGGCAGTCGAGGGGCCTGTTCTTGAGTTCTTTACCATGCGCGGCGGCTCAATCACGCAGAAGAGAGCGACCCGCGAACTCGAACGGTATCGTGCAACTGTCGAAGGCAGAAAATCGGCTGGAAAAGCGAGTGCGGCGAAAAAGGCCAATAAAAGCAACGAACAAGCGCCAACAAATGTTGAACCTTTGTTGCAACAAAAATCAACTAACCAGAACCATAACCAGAACCAGATAATAGAATTAGAAACTCTACGAGTTTCCAATCCTATTAATCGCGCGGGTGCGTTCGAGCGGTTCTGGTCGGCCTATCCGTCGAAGGTTGGCAAGCGGGCAGCGGAAGCCGCGTTCGCGAAGGCCATCAAGCGCACCGACCCCGAAACCATCATTGGCGCCGTCCAGGCTGCCCAAGGCTGCGACCAATGGCGGCGCGGTTTTATCCCCAACCCCACAACATGGCTCAATCAGGACCGATGGACCGATGAACACGCCCCGCCTCCCGTCTCTGACAAACTCGTCCGGCGCCATGAAAACTATCGACGGGCTTTCGCAGGAGCTTCGGCTGCTTTTGACGCACCAGACTTCGACGGCTGACGCAGTGTCGGGCATCGTCGCCAATCCTGGCCTTCATGCCGAGGTCATCGCAGCCCTGCCGGCGCTGATGGCTGATCGTGACGCTGCCCTGACCAAGACCAGCCCGGATGACCTTCAGCGCATCCTCGCCAAGGCGCTGGTGATCTATCCCGTTCCTGACCGCAGCCCGGAGGAATGGAAAACCTGGTGGCGGGTCTACCACGACGTCCTGGCCGACGTTCCCCGGCGAGCGGTGGCCCAGGCGCTGGATCAGTGGATCAGATCCGCGGCGGGGTTCTTCCCCAAGCCCGGCGAACTGCGCGACTTGGCCCTGAAGGTTGCCTGCCCAGAATATGCCGTGGCCTATCGCGCCAAGCTCGCAGCAGAAGCGCCCAAGGCGGTGTCCATGCTGGATGCGGCGGAACGCAAGGCGCAGATCGCGGAGGCTCTGGCGGGCCTGAGGAAGGCCCTGTGACCCGCACCGCCCAAATAGCCCAGACCATCGCCACCCTGGCCGGGACCGCAACGGGGTTTGCTGATGCCATCGTGCGGTATCTGGTTCTGATCAAGGCAGACGCCGATCCTGCTGACATCCGGGCCATGCTGGAGCGGGCCTTCGAGGCGTTCGCGCACCTTCAGGACACCATGGAATCCCTCAAGCGCTTGGCGCCCAACGCGGCCAAAGCCGGGGAAGAGCGGGCAGCAGCGATGCGAGAGGGGCTGAAGATATGATCCCGAGAGACATCGAAATTCGCCTGGACAAGGCCGACAAGGCATCAGCCAAGGCCAAGACAGACACCGACCGGGAAAGGGCGCTAGAGGCCCGGAAAGCGGCCCTCGACGAGCTATCCAGGCGAGAGGCTGACCACTGGACCGCGAAGGCCATGATTGAGCGCGACAGGCTGGAGCGGCTGAGAGACGGCGGGCTGGTCGTGGAAGAGCTTGTGACCACGGTTCCGGTGACCAAGGACGGCAATCCCGTCTGGAAGCGCGGCCGGCTGGTCATGAAGCGGGAGCTGGTCAAGCGCAGCAGGATCACCAACAGCGACGGGCTCGAAACGCTGCTCCAGGCCGGAACCATCACCGCCAAGCAGTTTGCCCACGGCATGACCTACCGCACCCTCTACGAAGCCGCAGACCACGGCCACGGCCTGACCCCGCCACAGATCGGCGCGGCCCGAGGGGGAGCCAAGCGCCAGCCGATCAACGACGCCGGGCAGGTTGACCAGAACGCCGTCCAGCGGATCATCGACGAGGCGCGGCATGTGATCGACCTGATGGAGACCGAGCGGGATGTTCTGGCCTTGTGTGGATCTGAACCCCTGACAACGCTGCGCCTGGTGGCTGGCGAGGGGCGGACCATCTTCAGCCTGACCGGACGCGGAGGCAGGCGAAGGGCCATCAACTTGACGAAGGGGCTCCTCAAGGCTCTGGATGCGATTGGCTGATACAAGCGACGTATGGAAAAAAGCGGCCTAAATCCCATATAATCCGCAAATAGCCGTTGACGTTACATATAATCCCTGTAGATTGGTCACATCAAAACGGGCTGAGGCCCACAGGGAAACAGACCAATGACCACCGTATCCGAGTATCTCGCCGCAAACGAACGCTACATTGCGGACAAGCGCCAGGTCGAACTGGTGCGCGGCCTGACTGACGCCGAACTGGCGGCTATGTTTGAGGCCAACAAATATCTGGGCGGCTCCAGCGACGAGACCGGCGACCTGACTGTCACGTTTGAGACTCTGGAAGATTTTGACGGGAGCCGCGCCAATCATTGGCGGGAACGCGGAGACCGCCGTGTAGTTACCTGCGGCGGTTTTTCGGCTCATGTGTATGAGGATTTTCAGTTGGCCAAAAATAAACCGCGCATCAGCACGATGGTTGTCGTCGATCTGGGCGCCCGGCGGATTGCGTGCCGATGACCGGCCCCGATCTAACCGCAGCCCGCTCAACCCTTGGCCAGATGTGGGGCCTCGAAAGGCCTCTGCGCTTGTCGGAACTCGGTCGCGCGCTTCGCCTCGGAGGCAGAGACCCAGGGCAATCAATAGCCGCCTATGAGGCCGGCAAGACCAAGATTCCCGGCCCGGCTCAAGTGGCTGTTGCCATGATGCTCAACGGATCGCTGCCGCCTGACGGGCTAGACTCAATCACCCCTTGACAGGCGGACGCTTATATCGGATGTAAAACCTATCGCTCGCTTCGCGCGTGGGGCCACGGTTCCCCGGATAGGGCTTTCCAGACATTCACCAAGCGCCAGCTAACAGCGGGGCGCTTTTTGTCGTTCCCCAAACGAAAGGCGCCGCAATGGCATCCGTTGGTCAGAAAACTGCGCTCAAGTCCGGCCGGTCGCGCTTCCAGTCAGTTCCGATCGGTTCGGTTGCCTATTCCTCGATGGGAACCAACACGACCCTGGTCGCCGGGACTGCGTATTTCTCCGAGATTTTCATCCCGCGCCCCGTGACCCTGACCGGCATTGCCGTTCTGAACGGCGCCACAGTCGGCACCAACAACGGACTGGTGGCCCTGTATGACAGCAACGGGCAGCTCGTCGCCAACTCGGCCCTGGCCGGAACCCTGTCGGCTGGCGCGAACGCGTTCCAGACCCGCGACTTCACCGCGGCTGTCGCTGTCGAGGCCGGCCGGTATTTCATCGCCTACGAACAGAACGGCACGACCGCGACTGTGCGGACCATTGCCGTGTCGACGTTCATCGACGCCTTGACCGGCTCGCTGGCGGGAACCTTCGGCACCCTGACGGCCATCACCGTTCCCACGACTGTGACGGCTGACGTCGGCCCGATTGGTTACGCCTACGTCTAATCAGCAGACCCCCCAAGGGCGCAAGCTACAGGGGGCGAGGGGTTTCAATGGGGGCGCTCAAGAACGCCAAGCACGAGGCGTTTGCTGAAAGTCTGGCTTTGGGCCTTACCGTAAGCGACGCCTACAAAGTGTCGGGCCTCACCGCCAAGCCGTTTGAACGGCCGGAAGGCTTCTACGTTTACCTTCTGATCGATCCCCGCACCGACCGCGTTTTTTACGTCGGCAAGGGCAAGGGAAAGAGGGCGCTGCAACACATCGCTCAAGCCAAATCGGGCAAGGGGCAGAACGCGCTCAAGTGTGAAACCATCTTGGCCATCATGGCGATTGGCGAGGTGGTCATTCACATTTTGGAAAGCGGCGTGAGCGAGCGCGAGGCGCTGCGGATTGAGCGCATGTTGATTGTGCGGGCTGGGCAAGGCCTGACTAACAGCGCGATGGGTTCGCTACATCCGTTGGATCGTGTCAAGCGGGAGGCTGAACACGGCTTGGCCCGTATCAAGTCGCGGGCTGCATTGATTGCAGAGGGCGCAGACGAAGCGCGGATTGCGATCCGGGATAGAATTGTGCGGTCCCTCGAACGCCTCGCAGCGGTCTAAAGTAGAGTGATGTA
>Ga0214923_10007991_pt1 | contig 11383 bp, 10 predicted proteins | sample LL1510_MetaG_FD_177993 | JGI IMG/M metagenome (GOLD analysis project Ga0214923, IMG submission 177993) | Freshwater microbial communities from Lake Lanier, Atlanta, Georgia, United States - LL-1510 | ecosystem: Environmental > Aquatic > Freshwater > Lake | place: USA: Georgia | collected... | reverse complement strand
TTTTCTTTTTTATTTAAATTTTTATTTTCTTCTATTTCTTTCTTATTTATATTTTTTTTTTCTTTTATTTTTTTTAAAATATTACTATCATTTTTTTTTTTTTATTTATTTTTACTAATTTTAATTTTTTTTTTTTTTTTTTTTTTTTCTTACTTCATTATTTTATATCATCATCAATTAGAACATCATAAACTTATTTAAAGAGAAAAAAAAATGAAAAAAAGAAAACAGATTGTAAGGAAAAAAAAAAGGAAAATGACAATGATGTCCTTAACAGAAGAATATTTTCAAACATGGAAAGAGTTACAAGATGAATTTATACCCGAAAAAGATAGACTTTTATTTGTAATCCAAGTGGGAAGTTTTTATGAAGCGTATGAATATGAAGAAAAAGGATCTGCGAAAAAATTAAGTGAATTATTGAAAATGGTATTAACAAAACGAAATAATAAAATAGATGCATCAATAGAAAATCCTTATATGTGTGGATTTCCAATTTATACTCTGTCGAAACATCTGAGTCGTTTAAATGATGAAGGATATACGGTAGCTGTATATGAACAAGACGAAGAAGATAAAAAAAGAAGGAAACGAAAAGGGGTATATTCTCCTCTTCTTCGTGCTGATTTTGAAAAAGAAGAATCATACCACGTAGAAGAAAAAACACAAGAGACGATCTTGTATGGATTTTTAGTGGAAAAATATAGTATGCAAGAAAGGGAAAGAACAAAAAAAAAAATAAAAACGCAAAGGTATTTATTGAGTTATTGTATGATAAATTTAAATACGGGTGACGTGAAATATGATGAAATGGATGAAAAGACATTATATGAAGGATTTCATCAATTTTTTTTACGATATCGTCCCGACCATGTTCTTTTTTATAAAAAAGGAGTCACATTAGAGAAAGAAGAATTAGAAGGATTATCGTTTTATCAATCGCATATTTCTTCTTTTTTGGTTTGTGAAGATGAGCAAATGTCTCCTTCTCAACAACAACTTTTTTTTCATAAATGCTATTTTTTTTCTTCACAAGAACATTATTTATCGTTTCTTCAAGATTGTCAATTGGACCGGTATCCAAATGTCGTGGATTGTTTATGTAGAATGTATAAATATCTATATCAACACGACCCAGTTTTTATTACACAATTAGGGTTCCCATATCAAGAAAAGAAAAAACAGAGCGTGGTGAGTTTTAATTATGATTTATATCATGAATTGAATTTATTTTCAGTGAATGAAAATGACCGTTATTATACAAAAAAAAGGTATGAAACCATTTTTTCTATTTTATCTTCCGAAATGAATATTCTGGGAAAAAGGCATTTATATCATATTTTACAAAGTCCTTTTTCAGAGACAGAGAGAATAAATACACGTCAAGAAGAAATTATGGAATGTGGGACATTTCCAGAATCCTTTCAACATTTCTTTTTAAAAAGTTGTCTTGACCTGGACACCTTCTATTTGAAATGGAAACGAAAAAAAATTGCATCTTCAAAAATCTATGAATTGCTTTTCGTTTATCAAGAATTGTGTAAAAATGTCTTCAGCAATTTTGTTCAAGGAGAGGAGGAGGATGGTTGTAATGGTTGGCAACAGAAAATACTTGATTTTGACCTTCCTAATATTTCAAAGATGAGCATAAAAGATTTTGCGACATCTTTATCATCATTATTACAATTTTTTTTGGATACATGGGATATTGAAAAATTAAAAGAAGGAATATTTCATCCTCATGTGCCTTGTAAACAATGGATACAAATGCAGCAAATAAAGGAAGGATTACAACAACAGAAAAAAGAATTTATGCTTTCCGTCGGTATTCCATCCTCAACACAACAACGTGAATTAAAAAAACAAGACCAGCAAAAAAAGGATGATAGGCAAGAAGAAAAAGGAATGGAAGAAACAGTGTTTTCATTACCTATGAAAAAATGGAAAACGATAAGCAATGAATGGTTACAAAAAGGATATTATGAAGTATCAAAAACAACTCTTCAAGTGAAAATTAGTCATCCAACGTTAGACCGGATCGGTTTGCTCTATAAAGAAACAGAAAGCCAGATGTCACAATGGAACAGAAAATCGTTTTATGAATTTTGTATCAATCATTGGTTTCCACGTGCCGAAAAAATACTTCCAGCGGTGCATCACTTTTTTTCTAGATATTCATGTTATATTCCACTCTATCATTTTTTTAAGAAAAATCATTATCAAAAACCACAAACATCTTTATCCTCATCTCCTTTTTTGGAATTTGAAGATTTAAGACATCCTATTTTAGAACATGTAAATTCTAATGACCTTTTTGTGCCTTTTTCACAATCCTTAGGAATCAATGAAAAAATAGGCATGCTCGTTTATGGAATAAATGGTTCTGGAAAAAGCACTCTACTTCGTTCGATTGGAACCGCGATTTGGTTAGCACAATGTGGTTTATTTGTTCCTTGTCGTTTCTTCCATTTCTCCCCTTTTCATTCTCTTTATTCTAAAATAAATATTCAAGATAATATGTATATTGGTCATTCCACGTTTGTGGCAGAGATGTTTGAATTAAAACATATCTTACAAAATGCCGATAGCCATAGTTTAATCTTATGTGACGAATTAACTTCGGGAACAGAAAGCCATTCGGCCAGTGCCTTGGTTGCTTCTACCATGATTGAATTATTAGAACGAAAATCATTATTTCTTTTCACGACCCATCTTCATCAAATTCTTTCCTTTCCACAAATAAAACCTTTTTTATCGAATTTACATATCATGCATTTTGAGATGAATATTACGATTCCAAAAGAAAATTCTTTATTTATTCCATCTCTACTGTCTAGATATGATAGGAAATTGGTCGAAGGAACGGGAAAACATTTATATGGTATCGAAATCGCACGACGTTTGCGGCTTCCCGACTCGTTTATTACAAGAGCATTCCAGATCCGTGAAAATAAGAAAACCATCTCTAAATATAATAAAGATTTGATCGTTTCTCATTGTCTTGTTTGTCATTCGACAGAAAATCTTCATACACATCATATCACTCCTCAAAAAGAATTTACGGAGGATACGTTTCATTCGAAAGATGGTCTTTATAACCTGATTGTTTTATGTCAATATTGTCATCTTCAAACGCATCATCCTCATTTGGAGGAGGAGGAGGAAAAGTAAAAGTAAAAAAAAAAAAAATAAAAAAAAAAAAGTTTAAAAAAAAAAAAAAAAAAAAAATTATTATTAAATTTTTAAAAAAAAAAATAAAAAAAAAAACGTTTGAAATAATCAAAAAAAAAAAATTGTTTGTATATTTTATTCAAAAAGGATTGAAATCTTTTTACGAAATGATCGATATGAAAAAACATGATGATAATCATTCGCTATAATACATCTAAAACATCATACGACTTTATTTTTATTTAAAGATATATATTTTTTAATAAAAATAAAGATAAAACATTATCATCATAAAAAAAAAATGATCATTCCAGACTGCACAGTGGTGACTATGTTTTTTGATTTAACCAGATTTTATGAACATTCAAGAGATGTGAAGACTGCATTAGCAAGTTCTAAAGGTTTGTTAAACACTCCTTGCTACTTGGTCATTTTTGCCGATTCTGTCATGATGCCGATAATCCGCAATGAACGAAAACAATTTGATAACATTACATATTATGTGTTGATGGAAGTAGAGGACCTTCCAAAATATAATAAAACACAACGGGTCCGTGAAAATAGAGAAAAATATCATCCTACAAAAGATACACGGACATGTCCCGAAAACCACATCATGCAGTGCAGCAAAGTTGACCTTTTATTAAAAGCCATGGATATGGATATATTTAGGACCCATATGTTTGCTTGGGTGGACGGATGCACGGGAGAAAATTTTTACAAAATCGGGAGACCCGGAACTTCTCGCATGTTATTAGAGGCCATCAATCGTAAAGACCCTTCTAAATTTTATCTCCAAGTGTTGAATGTGACAGACAAACGATTTAAAGATCCTAAACAGAAACGAGAATATTATGCACAATACCAGTGGGTAGTATGTGGTTGTTTTATGGTGATGGGTAAGGAAATTGGACAAAAAATATGTCATCGTGTGAATGAAATATTTGAAGAAACATTGAATGCGGGATATGGGCATGGTGATGAAATGTTATTTTTGGAAATTTTAGATGAATTTTATGACCATATTGTCAAAAGTTATGGAGATTATCATCATATTTTGCCCAATTTTTATTCAACACAAGAAGGATTTCATTACATTTTTAATCATATTATCAAAAAATATAATAATTTTGGCTACTATCGCGAAGCGTATGATTGTTGTGAGCGTATTATCCAAGATATTGAAAACAATCCAGCTGTTCCAGAAGATTATGAATCTTGGTGGATGCAGATGTTATTCCAGCAATATTTGGCTGCTTACTACTATAAACCAGAATCCGCATACGGTATCGTTAGTAAAATAAGAGATCTATGTCATATCCGTCCCAAATTCCGTCAAGAATATGAACGATTAGGGGGACTTTATGATTCGCAATTGCCTTTCATCGATTACCTTAAGCCGAAATATGATTTAATTTTTTGTATTTTTGGTTGTATCGGTGTTGAAAAATATCGAAAAGAAATAGTATCTATCGTGCAAACATGGGGAAAAACAGTGGAAGATGTCAAAGAAAAAAAAGTTCTCATTCTTTTTTTCTTGAAACCATCGGGAGACATGTCACTATTTCAAGATTCCAAATATATCCATTTTATTTATCTTGACGATATCTTTGATGATTATCTTTCAGCTGCCGATAAACAATACAAAGGCTTAAAATATATTTATGAACATTATCATGCCTCGTGGATCTATGTGTGTGGAACGGACACTTTTGTTCATGTGCAACGGTTGCTTGATAAACTTGATAAGTATGATCCCGAAAAACCTTATTTTATAGGAGGAAATGATTGTGTCAGGAAAGTATCTTCACATACCATTCCATTTCATTCAGGAGGTCCAGGATTTGTCTTTTCTCATGTTGTCTTGAAACAAATCTATCCTCAATTGATGACATTTCAAAGCTCGTGGAGTATATTGTGTCGTGAAGCGAAACGCGAATACCTTATTTCTGCTTGTGATGTTTCTTTTGCTTTTTTGATTCAATCCTTTTCTATTTTCGAAACGCTTTCGTCTTGTTTTTTCAATAGCAATTTTCGTGGAAATGCCTACAATAACTCCTGGAAACTGAATGAACCTTTATCTATTTATTCCCCCGACATGTTAGCATGTCATCATATGACCCCTCACGATTTTAGCGAATTATATTCACTTTTATTTCTCTAGATAATAACGACGACAATTTATTTTTATGTTTTTGTTTTTTTTTTTTTAATTTATTGATTCGTAATGCGTATTATATAGATATATAGATATATAGATATATAGATATATAGATATATAGATATATAGATATATAGATATATAGATATATAGATATATAGATATATAGATATATAGACATTTCTTTTTTTTTTTCTTATCTTGAATTATTATATCCATTCGGATTTTATGAATATATTTATATTTATATTTATATTTATATTTTTATTTCGTAAAAACCTCGTTATTATCAATTATCTCAAGACATTTTTAGGCTTAAAGAATAAAAACGATAACGACGGACGCAACATGAACAGAGTAAGTGATGTTTTTCTTTTTTTAAGAGACAAATTGACCTTTCTGATTTATCTTGTATAATTTTGGACCTTCATTCTTTAAGATGGTAGTATCGTTTTTATCTTTTCTTAATTGTAATGCACGAATTTTTTCTTCTTTTTGTTTCGATTGCGATTGGTTTTCTTTGTTCTTTCTCATTTCTATTTTTAATATCTTCTTTTCCATTTCTGTCAATCGACGTTCAATTTCAGAAAGATGTGTATCCAACAACGCAATTGTGTCTTCTGTTTTTTCTTGTTTTTTAATTTCTTCTCTAATTATTTTTTCTACCTGTTGATGTTCGCGTTGTCTTCTAGCATCATAAATTTTTTCTATCGTTTTTATTTTTTCTTGTAGTTGTTCATTTGTTCATTTATAGTTTCTACTCTTTCTGAAATAGAAGACATTTGCGGTAGTATAGCTATTGATGGTTTTTGTATCATTCCGTGTCGAGGTTTTGTTGTGGTCTTTGTATGTTTTTCTGTGGTCTTTATAAGTTTATCGACACATTTTTTATCAACTTTAATTTCAAATTCAGTTACCATATTTAATTTTGTAAATCTATCATCTTGTTTATGATATTTTTCTCTCTTTGGATCAACAACATAAAAATGCCAAATTTTTTTTCCTTCATCTATTGCATCATCAATTTTCGGTTTTATTTTATTAATACAGGAGCCAAAACGATTGGGATGTATTGGATTTATGTATTTGATATTCCATGGTGGTGGATCGTCTACACGATATTCTTCAAAATCCATTCGTTTTGGCACCATATATTCTTTTCCCCAAAATTGGATTGGATTTTCCACGATTCGTGGATAATAATAATAATAAGGTAATGACCCACTTTTTGTGCTTTGAATAATGTCATCTGAATAAAATATGTCGCAAGGTGTAGAGAATTGTTTCAAGCGTCCCGATGGTTGCATTTTTAGATTTCCATCGGGAAGTATCTTATTTACAAATTCGTTTTTGGTATGTTCTTCCAATTCTGATAATAAGATATATTCCTCCATCTTTTTTTTCTTTTAAAAGGAAAAAAAAAAAATAAGAATTTTTTTTTTTTTAAGATGTTTTAACCAAAAATTTTTAATTATTCAACAGTGACTACTTTAGCTAAATTTCTAGGAAAATCTGGATTAATATTTTGATGGATTGAAAGATGATAAGCAATAAATTGCAATACAATACTTGCTAACAAAAAACTATATAAATTTAATGGAATATTATATATTAATAATAATGGAGATTGTAAAATAATTTTTTCATTGGTAATTAATAGTATTTTTGTGCCTCTTGATAAAATTTCTTGGATATTATTAAGAACCTTTTTAATATTTTCAGGACAATTTTCAGTCAATATAAATATTACCAAATATGAAGGATCTAATAGAGCAAATGGTCCATGTTTTAAAGATCCTGATGAATAGGCTTCGGCATTTAAATAAGAAATCTCTTTTATCTTGAGAGCTCCTTCTTTTGCAATATAAAAATCTATTTTTCTTCCCATTATAAACATTTTTGAATGAGATTTTATAAAGGGTAATATAATGGTTTTTACGTCTCTGTCAAAAAAACTAATATATCTTTGTAAAATATCTTCTAGATTTTTTAATTCATCAATCATATTTTTCATTTTGGGTTTTTGAAATTGTAATTCGTAAAACCATAGTAAAATTAATATACCAGTTAAAACTTGAGATGTAAAAGATTTAGTAGAAGCCACACCCCGTTCTTTACCCATATTTGTATAAACACCAGCATCTGTAATTGTAGATAAATGTGAGTCAACAACATTTGTTATTCCTAATGTTATTGACTCATTATATTGTTTTTTAAAAATAGAATGAGCGATTAATAAATCAAGAGTTTCACCGCTTTGAGATAAAAAAAGTCCGGAAACTTCTAAACTATTATATTTATTTGGTAAAAATAATGGATCAAAATCTGACCCATCAAAAACTTGCACATTTATAAATTTCAAATACTTTAAAAATAAATATTGTATTATTAGTGCTGAATGGTAAGATGTGCCACATCCAAAAATATATAAATATTTTATATTATTTAATTTATGTTTCATTGAATCAAGTCCACCTAATTTTATACAATCATTATTAAATCTAGAATACATTTTTGTTACGTTTTTTACTAGATTTAATTGATCATATATTTCTTTTTCAGTAAAAAATCGAAAATGTTCCAATTTAGTAGGCTCTTGAACATCATTATTAATTTTTTCACCAGTTATAAATTCTTTTATTAGGACAGTATTATTAAATTTACAAACAACTAGTTCATTAGTATTTAATCTTATAATCTTTTCAATAAAAGAAGGAAAGGCTTGTTTTTCACTCAATATTAATAATTTTGTATGATTATGATCAACACCTATCAATAATGGACTACCTTTTCTAATAGAAAAGAGTTTATCAGGATGTTTCAATGATTGTAATACAATTCCATAAGTTCCTTCAATATTTTTTAAAGCGTCCAATATTGAAATTTTAATTCTTGTTTCATCATCTTGAGCAAAAATACAATTTTTATATTTAAGAACAATGTAATTTAAAAGGATTTCTGAATCTGTTTCGCTATTTAATATTATATTATTTTGTTCTAAAATATCTTTTATTTCTAAATAATTTTCTATTATACCATTATGCACAATTGTAAATAGTCCAAATTGAGAATCTAAATGAGGATGGGCATTATTTTCTGATACACAGCCATGTGTAGCCCATCTTGTATGTCCAATACAATTTTTAAAAGATAAAGACTGTAAAGAATCGGATCCAAAAAAATTTCCACCGATTTTTTTTTCTATTAAAAATTTATCGTTATTTATTATTGATATGCCAATTGAATCATATCCTCTATTTTGGAGTTCTTTAATACAATTAGAAATAATTTCATAATGACATTCTGGAGTTCTTGAAATAAATCCTACTATACCACACATATTTTTACTTCTATATAATAAAAAGTTTCAATTATAATTATTCTTTTTTATTAAATAATTTTTAGATTAATGCAAAATTTAAAAATTTTTAAAAATTTTTAAAAATTTTATATATGGAAATATGGAAATTCAAGAATGGATTGTAGATGCAAATGAAATTAATATTGATTTTAATAAAATTTTAGGTAAAGGAACCTAATGCACTCACTGCATATGAAGCAAATTGGAGAAATCTTATAATTGCTGTAAAATATTTTAATCCTGAATATTAACCAGAATTTCTAATTCATTTTACAAAAAGAATTATATTATAAATTCTAGTTCAAATGCATCATCCTAATATAATACAATTCTTCGTTGTATGTTTTAAACCTTTTCTAATAATATTAGAAAAAATGAATTCACAAATCTCCTTATTTACAAAAACTATATTGTACAAAATCGTAATTTCCTGCACGAGTAGCACAAGGAACATACTCTCCAAATCCATCTTTTGTCTATCTTTTATTTATATACTTACGTATATATCTCATTCTTTTTTTTTTTTTTTTATCTTTTTTTTTTCTTAAATAAGTATGCATCTTGTTACAGAAATATACAGTTGGATGTATAAATCAATCATCATTTTTCATTTTTAATTCATTACTTGAAAAAAAAGCAAATATTGTGAATTTTTCGTTGCAATATTATTACGAATATAGAACATATCTAATAATTTCATTTTTGCAGACAAAGAATAAGGCGGTAATAAAAAATTTTGTTCTCGATAGGCTCCGCTTTCCAAATCGGGAATTCCGTTGATGGTATCATAAGTATCATCGGTATTAAAAGAGACATCGTAATGAGTAAGACATAAATATTTGGATTTGCTTTCTTGAACTCTTTCCAAAAAAGAAAGAGTAGAAGTTTCTGTCATATGTTGTGTCCCTTCTTTTGAAAAAATCAAATCAAACGACTGAAATTTGGAAACAGTCATATCTCCATGAAGAAAAGAATGTTGTGGATATTTTTTCCTGTTTGTATCCACCTGTTCTTTCACAATATCCATCCCCGTGTATTGAATTCCCGTCGTATCAATCACTTCATGCATCCAAGAATAGGTCCCACAAGGCACATCGAATATATTTTGAATATTATATTTCTTGATAAGATACAGTAAGCTCATTTTATCATTTTTTGTAAATTCATTTAAACTTCCAAAACCATTTGGATGTTCTTTTCCCCATAATTTTTGTTGATAAATGGTAGTAAATGCCTTTTCCCTTTGATTTCCTGTTTTTTGTTGTAATTCGATTGGAAATATTCTTGAATATCCTTCTTGTTGGTTCATAAGAGATAGTTCTTCTTTTTGTTGTGAGTTGTTTTGGTTGGATAAAATAATACAAGATAATATGATTAAAATTATTAAAAAAAGAAGAGATAAGTAATGTAAGATCAAAACTATTATCATTTTCTATTTCTTTCCTCTTTAATTTTTGGTTTTTATTCTATTTATTAAAAAAAAAAAAAAAAAAAAAATTAAGGAAATATCTTTTTTTTATGAAAAAAAATATATTAAAAAAAAAAAACAACATTGGACGAGACGATGATATTTGATGCTATTTATATTCTTACACTTCAAAATAAAGACATATCCAAACAAATCACACATTTAAAAAAAGATTGTGGATTTCAAGCAGAAAATATACACATTTATCGGAGTCCAAAAAGGATCCCAAAAAATAGTTTAAATGAAGGTAAGCTATCAGATAATTTATGGAATATTTTAAATCATTCTACCAAAGATGAAATTTCTTTGGATATTATGAAAAATCATCTTGATATGATTTCTAAAGCATATAGTGAAAAACAAAAATTTGTTTTATTTCTTGAAGATGATGCCTTTTTTCCATCCTCTTTTCAAAAAAAAAGATTTCAAACACAGATGCAATATTTAAAAAAAAATATCATGACTTGGGATATTGCTTACCTGGGATACTGTCCCTGGCCTTGGTTATTTTCTTTTTTCATCACGTCATCCATGATACGTTTGCATTCGGCATTAACCGCACATTCTTATGTGTTACATTTTCATTCGATGGAAAAGATAATACAAAATATACAATTAAACCCAGAAAAAAAGCTGTTACATATTGACCGTTTTTTTTCAGAATGGAAAGAATTGAAAAAATATGCCATTTTTCCAATGATATGTTTTCAAGAAAAAGATCCAGCATTATATGTAAAAGCATGTGACCATGTAGGATTTTATTTACCTTTTAGTTTTACTTGTAGATTATTAGAAACCATTTCACTCTGTCTTCCTATTTTATTTTTTGTTTTTTTAATAATCTTTGTTTTGCTATGGATTTTTTATGATAAAAAAAAAACAAAAAAAAAACAATGAAATGATGAAATGATATAACATTTTATTATAAGATTATAAGATTACTTATCTGTTGACGATGATATCTGATAGATAATGATAGATAATGATAGATAATGATAGATATAATGATATATAATGATATATAATGATATATAATGATATATATAATGATATTCATGTGATAAAGTATAATATGTTTCTAGAATTAATGTTTCTGTTTTTTTTTTGTATGAATTATATTATGATGATAGTTGTAATTCTTGACTTAAAGGGATATAAAAATATATGTATATTAAAAGAAATTGTTTGAACTATAAAGATTATGAATATACAAGTAATGATA
>Ga0214923_10007990_pt1 | contig 11384 bp, 10 predicted proteins | sample LL1510_MetaG_FD_177993 | JGI IMG/M metagenome (GOLD analysis project Ga0214923, IMG submission 177993) | Freshwater microbial communities from Lake Lanier, Atlanta, Georgia, United States - LL-1510 | ecosystem: Environmental > Aquatic > Freshwater > Lake | place: USA: Georgia | collected... | reverse complement strand
TTTTTGAATTAAATCAATTAATCTGCCAGGGGTTGCCACCACAATCGGCACACCACGTTTTAAGGCTTGAATCTGTTTTGAGTAAGAAAGACCACCTGCCACAACCTGTGAATTTAAATTAACTGTTCGTGATAACGGAGCAATCACATCGCTGATCTGCATTGCAAGCTCTCTAGTTGGTGATAAAACCAAAGCCAGTGGCCTAATAGAGGCAGCAGTTCTGCCAGCCAGTTTGGTCATTAAGGCCAAGCCAAAGGCAAGAGTTTTACCGGAGCCAGTCTGACCTCGACCTAAAATATCTTTGCCAGCGATTGCATCAGGCAGTGTTGCTTTTTGAATTGGAAAAGGTTTTTCAATTCCAGAGGTATGTAACACCTTGGTAAGCGCAGCGTTAACACCTAAATCTTTAAATGACATAATCTACCGATCCGAATATCGCAAAAGTCTTATTGGTAAATCTAGAAAGACTCGCAAATATAATAAGATATTATAACATATAAAATATTTATTAAACTAAACTTTGCCTTAAATCATTCCGCCTGTTTTTATCACGATTTAGAGCTATTAGTTCTTTTATGCATCTATAGTGTGCTATTAGTGAAACTCCATAACTAATTATTTTCATTTTTTGGCGTTTGTTATTACCTAAAAATTGATTTGCTGATAGCAAATCTCTGATTAGTAAAATTTTCCTTTGCTCAGGCCTATCATATTCTTCATATACATCAAAGATTTTCCTTAAGTTTTCTATACAAAAAACAAAGTCTTTTTCATGCGTGAAGAACTCTTTAAGAACTTCATCTCGTTTTTGAATTGCAAAGGCTCTTCTTGATGAGCTAATCGATCCTTTTCTGATTCTGTAGTGAAGCAAGCAATTTGGAATTGAAATTATTTTACCCACTTTAGCAAGTCTAAGCCAAAGTGATAAGTCTTCTGCTGGGAAATCTATTTCTCTGTATGATCCAACTTTCATCACCGCTTCTTTGTTCAATAACGCACCTGGGTGTGGGGTGCGAACACCATTAACTAAGGAAATTACAGTTGCGCTTGGTAGAATAGGGCTTGTTAACAACCCATAGTTCATATCTTTCTCATCAATAAAGTCATAATCAGAAAAAACTGCAACGATGTCTGGCGCGATCAGATTTCTCTGTAGTTCAATTCTGTTATCTTCGTATTTATCATCAATATCGAATCGTGCAATCCATTTATGGCTCGAATGCGCAAGTCCTAAATTTAGTGACTCGACCAGGCCAATTCCCTTCGTATGCAACACTCGTACATTACTTGCACTTGACGACCAGTGGTCAAGAAATTCAGATGTGTCATCAGTTGAGCCGTCGTTAACCGCAATAACTTCATCATATATTCGAAGGTTTGACATCATCATATTTCTAAATTGAACCAAATATTTTGAACCATTTTTAATTGGAACTAAAGCACTTATTGGTTCATTGATTTTACTCATATGTATTAAAGTGTACTACTAAGTGAAAGGTGAATGTTTTGATAACCTTGATAATGCCTGTCCGTGGCGATGCACCTTTTCTATTTCAGGCAATAAAAAGTTTATCTGAATCCAGTCTAAGACCAGCTGAAGTTCTAATAATAGATGACGGTATTTCTGGAAATACTATTAATGACCTAAGTCATTCAAACTTCAATCTTAATTTGAAGCTTGTAAAAAACAAAGGAATAGGTTTAGTTAATGCCTTAAATACCGGCTTAAATCTTGCTAGTTACGAATTAATTGCGCGCCTTGACTCCGACGACATGGTTCATAAAAATAGACTTGAAGAACAAAGTACTTTGTTAATTTCTTCACCTGAAGTGGTGGTAGTGGGAAGTCAAGTTACTTATATAGATTCGTACAACAAAATTCTAGGTAGTTCGTCTTATCCTCTCGGGAATCTAGTGAATAATGAAAAATTCAAAAGTGCATGTTTAATTGCCCACCCGAGTGTTATGTGTCGAAAGAGCTCATTAAAAATAGTTGGTGGGTACAGAGAAGTGGCTAAAATTGGCAGCACAAGCTTATGTGAAGATTTTGACTTATGGAAGAGACTAGCCAAAGTTGGCGAATTGGTTAACTTGGGAAAAAACTTAACGTTTTATAGGCAACATCCTGGCCAATTATCCAATCAGTTTAGGTATGCCCAAGAATTGGCCACAATGTATGTTGAAAGTGACGCTTTTGACAGAACAGGAATCAAATTTGAAATAATGCAACTTGGTCATATAAATTCAGAAGAACAAATAAGAAAATCTATTTATAATTTATCTAAAAAACAAAGATGGAAGTTTGATATATACTCAAGATTAATTCGCAGTGACTTAAAGTGGAAATCATTACAAACCTGGCTAGGAGTCATAGCCATTAAATTCTTAAATTCTATTCGCAAATGAAATACAATTTAATGCGACTTATCCACCGTTCTAATTGACAATGCCATTATTGAAAGTGTTGGATTAGCCCAACCAGATGTTGTAAATATGCTACTTCCTAATATAAAGCAATTCTTTATATCTAAAAGTTGACCATTTGAATCAACTACAGCGTTGTCTAATGTTTTGCTCATCCTAGTTGTGCCAGATAAATGATATGCAGGTTGTGCTATATCTTGTAGATCTTGCACACTTTTTACCTCACTTAGGTAGCCAAGAGAATACCCGTTACTTTCTGCATATTTTTCCACCGCTTTAATTATTTGAAAATAATTATCAAGATCCTCTTCATTAAGTGACCAATTATTCGAAATGGAATTATCACCTAAGGTAATCTGAGAATTAAAGTTTTGTCCTTGAGCAAGCTGTATCCAAACTTTCGTAATAAGAGGCCGAAATACTATTGTGTCAAACAGAAATTTAGAGGCTTTGTTCATTAGAATTTTTGCAAATTCAGAGAGCGTAAGCCGCTGTTCAATATGGTTAATTGATTTTTTGGAATAAAAATGACGGACTTCAAATACTCCTAGATTTTTTCTATTTTTTCGTACTCGATACTTTTTTTTAATTAAAACGTTTCGAGTTTTTGCTTTTTTGTTTTCAAACAACTCATGAAAGCTGTTTCGGTAGCCACCCTCCAAGTAGATGTTTTCAAACATTGGATGATCAGCTAAGTACTTTGAAAAAACGGATGATTTGTTAAGACTTTCAAATCTGCTACGTGATAATATTTCGGTATTTCCCACGCATCCTGCAGCTAAATAAATCTTTGACAAACTACTTAATGGAAACAGTTCGCCATCCATCACTATTCCTGTCAGGGATTTATTATCATGATTTAATCTGTTTATAAATCCGTTAGTAATAGATAGCTTTGGGTTCGATAATGTACTTTGAAATAATATTTCCCATTTTTGCTTTTGAGCTATAACAGTTTCAACTACTTCAACTTGAACATCATCTGCGCATGAATATGTAGAATTGTTAAGGGTTTCGTTATTCTTATTCACTTCAATACTCAAGATGTTTTTAGCTATTTCTGTGTATTTTCGATATTCAAAATAACTAATTGGCCAAGTTGAAAAGTCGGACGTCCCTTCAAAATCGACCTCTTCAAGTTCTGCACATTGAAAATGCCAATCATTCGCTAATCCACCTAATCCCTGCCCGTTCTTGATGGTCGCATTTATTAAAAGTGTCCTGGCTCCTTTTGAGACTAATCGATGCGCTGCCGATAATCCAGCAGGTCCGGCACCTATTACAATCGCTTCATAATCACTTAAATTCAAAGAAACCATAGTCAATAAATATATACTAAGTTAGAGCTTTGGATTGGGAGCCTATTATTATTAAGGTTAGAGTCACTGGTGGATTAGGAAACCAGTTGTTTAAATTTTTTCACGGCTTGAAAATAGCTGAAAATTTCCAGAAGGATTTATTTATAGACATATCTTGGTTTAAACACAGCTATATGACATCAAGTAAAGTTGATAATCGAACATACGAACTACCTTATTTTGAGGCAATAAATGACTTTCCAACTTGCTATTCAAAGAATAAAAAATTAGATCTATTTCGTGGAAAAATTGAGAGAAAGATGAAACCGCGAATTCAAAAATCTCTAGGAGTAATGACTGAACAAAATGAAAAGTTATTTGTATCACCCCCTAAATTTATAGATGGAAGTTTTGAAAAAATCTGTTATTTGCCCCGCTCCGAAATTGTAAGAAAGCACTTAGTATTTCCCAGAAATGAATCAGAATGGTTAAAAGGTAAACTTTCAGATTTAAAAAGTCGGATGGATGTTGCAGTACATGTTAGACGAACAGATTATATCAATTTACCCGAAATTTATAATGTACTTACAACAGATTACTATAGAAATGCAATATCTTTTTTTAAAGAAAAGTACACCAATGTATCGTTTTGGTTATTCTCTGATGATGTTTTAGGTGCACAAAATTATTTGAGAAATGTAATCCACTTTAATCAAATAGTTGACTCCCCTAAAAATATTCCTACTGGGGAAAGCTTGCAACTCATGTCTAGATTTAAAGGCATAATAACTGCAAATAGTACCTTCTCATGGTGGGCTGCTTACATCGGCTATTTAAATGGAACCACCAAAGAAGTTATATTGCCTAACAAATTTTCAACCCTTGTGAATGATAATCCTATCCAAAACTTGAAACTACCGAACTGGAATATGTTAGAAGTTTAAAAGTTTTATCGAGTCGGAGGCGAGTTTTTTTAAAACTTTATAATTTTCCCACTGTTTGTTAACCGCAAGATATTCCCTACGCTGTTTTTTCCTTATTGTAAGTTGTTCGGATTTAGATAACTGAATCATTTTCTCAATTTTTTTGGAAATGCTTGCTGTGTTAGCTTCTGATTGAATTGCTATATCTGTGGTTAAAAATTTTCTTAGATTCGCTCCAACATAAAGCACTATGCATTGGCCCTCTAGTGCTTCAAATAACTTTTCACTAACATAGTTACTTGAATTCTCAATCACGACTGCAAATTTATAATTTTTGAGTGTTTCAATTTTATCTCTTGATATCCCTTGATAATTGGTATATTTATAGGCGAATAAACTTAATGATTTTAATGAAAATTGATTGATATTGACTTTAGTTAGACTAGATAAAATACTTTTAATATCATGAACTAAATTTGAGTTCCACGAATGTCCAAATAAATCAATATAATTAGAATTATGCGGGTCTCTCAAAATAGATCGTCTTAGGCTATAAAATTCACCCTTGGAAACTGAATATTTATTGCTACCGATAAATACGAATTTGTGCTTTCGTTTCAACCATTCCTTATCTGTTTCAGTTCTCTTGACAGCTTTGCCTTGAGGCCATTTGAATTCATGGGTTTTACTTCCCTGTGTCCAATCGCTAGAAGGTGTAAATATATGACCGTAATTATCAAGTGTTGATGGTTTATATAATTTCCCATTGATTTCCTTGGGCTCCCACAAAATTAGAATTCTTCTATTTTTAGAAATACCAAATTTTTCGCATTCTCTTATGGCTTTTTTGCTGTGAGTATTTGCAATTAGTGCATCGTATTTTATGCCCTCATCATGGCCTACTAGATTGATATCGTTTCGCTCTAGCTCCTTAAAAAATGCATTCCATGGATTGTTTAATGGCGCACTTGAAAAGTTATCTCCATTATGCCCAATTACTTTAAGTTTCATTAAGATGCCTAATTGATTTATACCCAAGAAAAATTCCTTTTATTGAGTCGATTCCCGCAGGATTTCTCATGAATGTTAACAAAATTGCATTTAAAAGCATTCCAAGATTACACCAATGGTACTTGAGATTGAATTTACTTAATCGAAGTTCCTTTGAAATAATGTAACGATTTCTAACCCACATTATGTAGTGATCTTTCTTATTTGGCCTATCTATATCCGACATTTTGTGCTCTAAAATAATTTTTGAATTAACCAAAAGCTTTCCAAATTTCTTAGCTTTTGCTGAAAAAAGCACATCTTCGCCTAATGATTGACCAAAAAAATTAGATGGAAAACTGGTTTTAGCAAAAATCTCTACATCCCAGACAGAGCAACCAATTAACCAATCCGCGCTATAAATATCTATACCTTTTTTAAGCCTGCTTTGAATAGGAATATTTACTGCGCTTTTCAATAACACGCCGCCCTCACTGGAATCTAAGAGAAATAATTTCTTTAAGTACTTGAATCTACAATCAAGATTATCTTGAGGCATGGGTTCTATTGCAATACCGGAGGCACCTATGGCTTTTTCGACCTTGATTGTTGCAAGAAGTGAATTGAAATAATCGATATCTGGCTTTACGTCATCATCAAGAAAGAATACATATTTGGATTGACTTGATAATTGTTCGACTCCAATATTTCTTTGGATAGATGCAGATCGAACATCTGTAAAAACAAAATTAATTTTATTGCTTAAATTAATTATTTCGGCCTCAAAATTTTTATCGGATGAATCAACTATTATCAGTTCGATTAAGCGCTCATCTTCCAGATAAATTCTTCTAATCAATCCTAAAAGTAAATCTTTGCGATTGCGAGTTGGAATAATTATTGAATATTTATCATTATCCATTTGTTTTGGTTCTTATAACACTTCTAAAATAATTGATTGTTTTATTCAGACCATCTTTTCTATCAACTAATGGCTCCCAATTCAAGATTTTCCTTGCGTTTGAAATGTCGGGCATTCGATCAACTGGATCATCCTGAGGTAGATCTCTAAAAACAATTTTGCTATTTGAATTTGTGTAACTGATAATTTCATGAGCAAGGTTTATCATGTTTATGGCAACTGGATTTCCTAAGTTTACAGGGGTGTTTATTTCTGGTTTATTAAAAAGTTTAATCATGCCAGTTATTAGATCATCCACATAACAAAAGCTTCTTGTTTGGTTGCCGTTGCCATATATTGTAATTGGATCATCATTTAACGCTTGAACAATAAAATTGCTCACTACCCGTCCGTCGTCTATGGCCATTTTCGGACCATAAGTGTTGAAAATACGAGCGATGCGTACATCTAAACCATACTGTCGATGATAATCAGAAAATAGAGTTTCTGCCGCTCTTTTCCCCTCGTCGTAACACGATCTTATTCCAATTGGATTAACATTACCCCAGTAATTTTCGCTTTGAGGTGAGGTTTTAGGATCTCCGTAAATTTCTGAAGTTGATGCTTGTAATATCCTCGCTTTTGTTCTCTTGGCAAGACCTAATAAGTTTATGGCACCGTGTACACTGGTTTTTAATGTTTGAACTGGATCAGTCTGATATTTTTTTGGTGACGCAGGACAAGCCAGGTTAAATATTCCTTCTACTTCTATGTAAACCGGAAAGGTTACATCATGTCTGATAAATTCAAATTTTGGATTTACCAAAAGATGTTCGATATTTGATTTACTGCCGGTTACTAAATTATCAAGTGCAACAACTTCATGATCACTTTGCAATAATTTTTCGCATAAATGGGAACCTAAAAATCCAGCGCCACCGGTAACTAGAATTCTCATATCAGAAAGGTATCACAATTGCAGACTTAGATTAAAGCCCCATGAGTTTAGATTGTTTGTCAAAATCTGGTATAGATTGACGAACTTCATTGAATGAACCGCTTGCCAAAATTCTTCCGTCCTCCATATAAAATATTTTATCAGCGTTCTTAACTGTACTTAGTCGATGAGCGATTAAAATCATTGTAGTTTCACCTTTTAAAGAAGCTATTGCATTTGTCAGTTTATTTTCTGTTTCCCCATCTAAAGAACTTGTAGATTCATCCATTACTAAAATTCTAGGTTTGGTAATTAATGCCCGCGCAATCCCAAGACGTTGTTTTTGGCCCCCACTTAGTTTTGAGCCACCGTCCCCAATGTAAGTGTCTAATTTGTCCGGCAAGCTATTTACAAAATCGGTTAGTTGAGATTGCTCTAAAACCTCAAGAATTAATTTTGTGTCTATATCTTTTTTATTGTATCCAAGGCAGATATTTTCTCTTATTGAACCATTAATTATGTAAACGTCTTGAGGAACATAAGCTAATAAACCCGGCGATTGTTGAATTATCTCGGCTGGTGATTTGCCAGAGATTAAAACCTCGCCAGATATTGGAATAGTAACTCCAAGAATAATATCAACTAGAGTGGTTTTGCCTGACCCAGATTTACCAACAATGGCATTTATAGTTCCATGCTCGATCTTCAAATTCACATTCGAAATGCTAAATTCATTGCTTTCATCATATTGAAAACCAATATTTTTTAAAACCAAATCAAAATTCATGTTTGAATGATGTTGATTAAATCTAGCTCTAGGCATCGGTTGATATTCAAGATTCTCTAGTTGCGCTATTAGCTTTAATGCTGGAGCCGCCGCACCTAATGCGCCTTTCATTTGTATTAAAGATTGCTGAATTCTTAATATTGCAGGTGCAATGCGGGCACTCGAAATCAAAAAAATAGATAAAACCGCCACAGAATATTCGGCACTAAATCTATGAAATTGAATGCCGCTTATTGCAAATATTCCAAGTATCACAGTGATTTCTAAAACATACTTACTAATATTTGGGAAGAAACTGAATTCTGCATTATTTTTAGCTATAATAAATTGGTGCCTGCGCACTTCTTCGATATAAAAAGGTCTTTTTCCCCCTACAACGGCCTCTCTATAAGTACCTAGGATTTCTCTAATCATTTCTTGATTTCTAATTGTTAATTCTCCTTGTTGCACGCCGAGTAGCTGCATACGTTTGCTCAACAGTAAATATAAAGTAGCACCTATCCCCACATATAAGCCTATGGTTAACATACAAATTATGGGATCTACATAAAACAGTCCAAGAAGCATGATGAAGGTTAGAGAAACATCAGAAATTGTAAAGATGGTTGAAGCCACAATTGAATTTACGATACTTCCAACGCCTCCTGTGAGGGCATATATATTCTCTTGTACTGAATTTTTCCTAATGCCTTGCAAGGATTGAGAAAGTAGTTTTGAGATCAATTTTTCTGTTATCTTCGCACTTCTATAACTGAGAAAATACATGGTCCTTCTTGCAAAAAATACTGAAAACAATGTCTTGATCACGAGAAATGTGCTTGCAAGAATCCCTAGAGAAAAAGCTTGTTGCTGTACACTCAATTCTTCTATGTTTAAAAACTTTAGAATTGATTGAACCCTATTTCCAGGTTGTTTAGACGAACTTCCAGTTATTGCCAAAGAACAAGGACTCCAAGCAGAGCAACACCTATAAGATCCAAAAAGTTAGCAAGCACTTGAATTAAAACAATGAATGACAACTTTCGGCGATCTGTTTTTTCAAACAGATTAAGTATCTTCCTGAGAGTAAATCTGAAATTTAGCATTTAAATAGCTAATCAATTTCGATTAAATTGCCGTTGCTTTCAAAAGTGACTGAAACAATCTCTGATTCCGCAGTTTTATCTGTGTCTTCTAGCGCAATTTGCTTGTAATTAGCAATATCTGAATCAATCCAACTGTTTAGGTCGACTCTAGGACCTCTTAGATTTATTGCAGATATCGAAGCTTTTCCTTCTAAATCTTTTGATGGATGATTATCCGATTGCCATTGAACAAAAAACGGGAAGTGTCCATTTTTCGATAATTCTTTAACACCGAGTTGCTTCCATTTCAATTTAGTACCGTTTGGCTTTACGCGATCTCCTTCTATGGCTTTTCTTTCAATTCTTCTTTCCATTTCTTCGATGTCAGTGGTTCTAATAACCCACGCAAACCAACCGCCTCCGTTGAGTGCTTTTTGCCTCACAGCTATACCAAAGTTGGTTTGATCCGTTGCTGGATGATCGATTGGGCACACAACTTCAATATATTGCCCATTTTTAAGAGGAGCAGTGAAATTTCTTGTGCCAAAGCGCGGATGAATTCCCCCGTCGATAAATGGTGAACCAATTAACAATCCAATTCGATTTATTACATCTGATATTTGACTATGTGACGTCACATATGAGACGTGATCAATTTCCATGAGTAAATGATGCCATAAAGTTGTTCTAACCTTAAATTAGCGCCTGAATGAATCTCAGGCTATCTCTGACAATTTCATTTAATGTAAACTGAGTCTCCCATCCGAGTTCTAATCTTGCCAATTTGCTATCTGCAACCAAGTAAGCTGGGTCGCCAATCTTGCGACCAACGTTATTTCTTATTATTTTTGAATCAATTACCTTTTCCACCTCAGAGACAACTTCTAATACGCTTGACCCAATGCCGCTTCCAAGATTGTAGATTTCATGTTTTTGAACCATTTGCTTTTCTAAAGCAAGACTAATTGCTCTGGCTAGGTCAATTACATGCACATAATCTCTAACACAAGTGCCATCGGGGGAGTTAAAGTCTATTCCGTAAACATCTATTGATCTATTTTTGATAGTTTTTGGAATTAAATGAGTTTCATGATCATGTAGTTCGCCAAATAAATTATTGTTATTATTTTTATACGAACCGCCAACGTTAAAAAATCGAAGGCTAATTGCATTCAAGTTATAGTCTGTTGAAAACCTACAAATTTCGGTGTCTGCCAATAATTTAGATTCTCCATACGGGTTTATTGGATTCGTAGGATGATCCTCTGCAATAATTTCCGTGATTGGGTTTCCATAAACAGCGCAGGTTGATGAAAACACTAATTTGCCAACCGACAACTCTTTCATGGCATGAAGTATGTTAATTGTTCCTAAATGATTATTTTCTAGATATAAACTTGGGTTTAAAATAGACTCAGAAACAATGGCTTTCCCAGCCAAGTGCACAACTGCATCGCACCCATCCATTGATGCGTTTATTGAATTTCTATCGCGTATGTCCCCAAGAAAAAAACTAGCCCTTTGATCTACGAAATCTCTATGCCCGGTTGAAAGATTATCTAGTACATTCACTTCAAAACCTTTATCAAGTAAATAGGCAGCTGTTACTGAACCTATAAAACCCGCACCGCCAGTAATCAAAATTTTCATGTTACGCCTTCAATTGCAACATTAAAGCTTCCATGGTCAATAATGTAGCGGAATTTTTTATAAGACAAATCCTGGCTCTTAAAATTGCTTCAATTTTGTCTAATGTTTTAGCTGGGCTTGTGGTCACCGCTATTTGGTTGATTTGCTCAATCAAATCTTGATTGATTAGCGAGTCAGTTGAATTCGATTGCAGTAGTAAAACATCGCGGTATAGCGTTGCAAGGTCTAGAAGAGCTCTATCCAAGTAATCTCTGACCATTCTTGTCGATCTAGATTTCTGTTCCTTTTCTAACTCCTTCACAGCCTTTGATCCACCACTAGCCATTTTGCTGCCGGTAGCACCCCAAGCCTCTTTCAGTTTCGAAATTTCATCTTCATCTTTTTTCTCAGCATCAGCTAATGCATCAGCT
>Ga0214923_10007988_pt1 | contig 11385 bp, 9 predicted proteins | sample LL1510_MetaG_FD_177993 | JGI IMG/M metagenome (GOLD analysis project Ga0214923, IMG submission 177993) | Freshwater microbial communities from Lake Lanier, Atlanta, Georgia, United States - LL-1510 | ecosystem: Environmental > Aquatic > Freshwater > Lake | place: USA: Georgia | collected 2015-10-15 | reverse complement strand
CGGTGCTCCACCCCGAGAGAAGACGAGGCGAGGGGGGGTTGGCGAACGCTTTCCGAGCGAGCGGCCGCCGCGGCCGGAGCGGGGAGACTTGTGCCGCCCCCCGAGCCGGTGCCACACCCGACTCGGATCCGCTCCACGCTGACGTCAGCTGCGCGCGACCGGAACGATGAGGACGCTCGAGTGGGCGCTCGTGAGGAGCGCCTCGGACGTGCTTCCGACGAGCCACCGCGTGACGGCGTCGGAGGGCGTGCGTCCGACGACGATGAGGTCGATGCCGTCGACCCTCGAGCGCTCGAGGATTTTGTCGCCGGGATTGCCCTGCTCGACGAACGGCGGTCGGCGGCGGAAGACGGCGGGAAGGTCGGCTTCGAAGGCGGCGAGGCGGCGGCGCAGGTCCTCCACCTCCTCGTCATGCTCGTGCTTCCACGCGTCCGCGATCGCGGCGGTGTCGGGGTCGCGGGCCCGCTGCTCGAGCCAGGGGGGCAGCGGCCCCGCCAGCAGCGATTCCGCCACGCCGATGACACGTCCGTCGGTGTCATCGGGCCAGTGCAGCCGTCCGAGCAGGCTCGCGATGCTCGACCCACTCGCCGGCCGGTGCCCGACGAGGACCCGCAGGGGGCGCTCCGTGGGAGGCGGCATGCGGGCCACGAGCACGGGGAGCGTGGTCCCGTGCACCACCGCGCGCGACACGCTCCCGAGCAGGAATCCCTCGATCGCGCCATGGCCGCGCGCACCGACCACCACGAGGTCCGCGTGCCCTTCGCCGGCCGCGTCGAGCAGTCCGACGGCCGGCGGCTTGGGCGTGGTCATGAGCCGCGGCGGACGCGCCATCGTCTCGGGCAGTCGGGAGGCGGCCTCCGCCCGCAGCGCCTCCGCGACGCCATCGACGAGTCCGCGCTGCGCCGCCGGCAGTCGCCGCTCCATCTCGACCGGCGAGAAATAGAAGTCGACCTCGTCGACGCGCGGATCGACGAGTCGGCCGACGAGCCGGACCGCGTCGAGCGACCTGGATGAGCCATCGAGCCCGATCAGGATCTTCATCATCCACCACCTCCACGGTCCCGGCATCGCCGTCGACGAGCGGCTGTCCGAGCAGTGTAGCGGCGCGTGCGTGGACGCGTGTGTGCCGTCGATGATCGACGGTCGATCGACGCGGACCGCGGCGGACCCGATGTCCGGCCGCGTCGATCCCGAGGAACCCGCTCACGCCAGCCAGACCTTGGCCGGTTCGCCCGGAAGCTCGCGGGCCAGGCGTGGCACGGCGTAGCCGGGCAGCGCTTCGCGCAGCGCCTCCACGATCTCCCGCGCGCGCGTCTCGCCCACCTCGAAGTGCGCCGAGCCTGCCACCCGGTCGAGCAGGTGCAGGTAGTACGGCACGACGCCCATGTCGACGAGCCGCTCGGCGAGCGCCGTCTGCGCGGCGATCGAGTCGTTCACCCCGGCGAGGAGGACGGCCTGGTTGAGCACCAGCGCCGGCGTTCCCGCGAGCCGGCGCACCGCCAGGGCGACGTCGTCATCGAGCTCCCGCGCGTGGTTGGCGTGGATGACGACGACGCGCGTGAGCCGGCTCGCGGCGAGCAGGGCCGTCAGCCCCGGCGTGACGCGCGACGGGAGCACGACCGGCAGCCGCGTGTGGATGCGCAGGCGCCGCACGTGCGGGATCGCCTCGAGGCGTCGCACGACGGCGCCGAGCCGTGCGTCATCCACGAGGAGCGGGTCTCCTCCCGAGAGGATCACCTCGGCGATCGAGTCGTCCCCGGCGACCGCCGCGAGCGCGGCCTCGACGCCCGCCGTCGTGGCGCCGTGCTCGACGTAGGGAAACGCCCGGCGAAAGCAGTACCGGCAGTGGACGGCACACGCGCCCCCGAGGAGCACGAGCGCGCGGCCCGCGTACTTCCGCACGAGCCCGGGAGCGGGGAGCGTGCCCTGCTCGCCGACCGGATCCGCCGTGAATCCCGCGACGTCGTGTCGCTCCGCAGCGACGGGCAGCACCTGCACGAGGAGCGGATCGTGAGGATCGCCGTGTCGCATCCGGGCCGCAAAGCCGCGCGGCACGAGGAGCGGGAAGTCGGCCGCCGCAGGCCGCGCCGCGGCGGCGAGCGACCGGTCGAGCCCGAGCTCGCGACACAGTTCCTCCGGGTCCCGGATCGCGTCGGCGAGTTCCCGCCGCCACCGATCCTCCGACGGGGCCGCCGCGTCGGAGATTGAGTGCCCGCGATTCTGGGGACGGACGAGGGCGTCGGTCGGCACGTGCATGGCGCCCACGGGGAGGCAAGAGCGGAGACGGCGCGGCAGCCACGGACGTTGACAGGCTTCCCCCGTGCGGCGACGCTTGGTGGTTCGTCGTGGCTCCGGGGCGCCGTCGCAGCATACGGGGCCGGCACGCCGAAACCAACGCATGCTCCCCCACCCATTCTCCCCCAGGAGTGTCCCCCAGCCGTGCCCGCCTACAACACGAGCGAATTCAAGAAGGGGCTCAAGGTCCAGATCGACGGCGACCCCTACATCATGATCGAGTGCAACTTCGTGAAGCCGGGGAAGGGACAGGCCCTCTACAAGTGCAAGCTGCGGAACCTGCTGCGGAACACGGTGCTCGACCGCACGTACAAGAGCGGTGATTCGCTCGACGCGGCCGACATCTCCACGATCGACGCGCAGTTCCTCTACAAGCAGGGCGAGCAGTTCGTCTTCATGGACAACGCCAACTACGAGCAGTACGAGCTGTCGGCCGAGCAGGTGGACGACGCCTGGAAGTGGATCAAGGAGGGCACCGTCTGCTCGATGCTGCTCTACAACGGGAATCCCATCTCGATGGAGCCGCCCAACCACATGGTGCTGAAGATCGAATACGCCGAGCCCGCCGTGCGGGGCAACACGGCCACGAACCTCACGAAGCCGGTCAAGCTGGAAACCGGCGCCGAGGTGATCGTGCCGGCGTTCATCGAGCAGGGCGACATGATCAAGGTCGACACCCGCACCGGCGAGTATCTCGAGCGGGTGAAGGCCTGACCTGCGGCGGCGCGTGGTCGCAGTCGCACGACGCCCGGCGTCTGCAGCTCAGAGAGGCTTGCGGCCCGTCTGGGCGATGCGCCGCTCGAAGGCGCCGATGTACTCGCTGAGCCGTGCCCGTTTTTCAGGTGTCGTGCGGTCGAGCACCCACTTCGTGAACCGCTGCTCGCGGGTCTGGCCAGGGCCGGAGGACGGTCCGCCGTCCGGTCCGCGCGGGCCCTTGTCCCCGCCAGGCCTCCCGTCGGGACCGCCGCCTGTCTTCCCCTGCGCCTCGAACGCGCGCTTGAGAAAGTCCATCTGCGCGAGTTCGCCATCGATGAACCTGGTGCGGTCCTCCGATGTCCGGAGGGCGAAGTAGGCGTTCATGCGGTCGTCGAGATGGTCCATCATGACGCCCATCGCGAGCGGCATGACGCGCGGCCGCAGATCCTGCGGCAGTTCGTTCACCTTCATGCCGACCGTGACGATCCCGGAAACCCGTTCGATCGCGGTCATGAACGTGGCGGGCCCGGTCCGTCGCCGTTCCTTGTCGAGGAGGTCGCGCATCAAATCGCCGATCGCGACGACGCGGGGATCCTCGGGCCGGCGGAACCAGCCCGCGTACCAGGCGACGGCGCCGAGGCATGCGATGACGAGGATGACCGCGGTGGCGCCGACGGCGACACCCCGCCTCGACATGGGTGCGGTCGAATCGCGGTTCGCAGGCGCACTTCGGGACGCGGACATGAAGACGGTCCCCCCCGACTCCGGTGCGGTCGCGAAGACGCGTGAAACCCGCGGGCGAACAGGCTCGTGGCGGATGTGCGTGACCTGTCGGATTGTCGTTCACCGGTGTGCAGGTGGCAATCGGGCGGGGTGTGTAACGGTGGGGCGGTGCCGAACGGGTTTGTGGCGGTACGCGGCGTGTGCTACACTTCCGGCGTCTGGAATCGATGATGGCTGGCGGGGGCCTGACATGGCCCGACGCTTCGCCGCGATCGCATCTCTCATGCGCCGCACCTTGTCGAAGGCCTGAAACGGTCGCCCGTTTCGCCCTTCGGGGTTCGTTTTGCTTGGCAGGCCGTGATCCATCGCCGGGATCGCAGCGCCACCGTGGCCAAGCATCCGCCTCTCCGGGCACCTTTCTCCCAGGAACGACTCTTGTCTCACCTCGTCACCGCGCCCCGCTCCCTCTCCGATTCCCCGACCGGCCCGCAGCCGGACACCGGGGCCTTCGCGGCCCTCGGCCTCTCCCCACCGCTCCTGCACGCCCTCGCCGACGAGGGGTACGCGGAGCCGACACCGATCCAGACGCGCGCCATTCCGCATGTGCTCGCCGGACGCGACCTGTTCGGCTGCGCCCAGACCGGCACGGGCAAGACGGCGGCCTTCGCGCTGCCGATCATCGAGCAGATGCTCGCGACGCCCGGTCCCCGCGAGGCACACCGCTGCCGGGCGCTCGTGCTCGCGCCGACGCGGGAACTCGCCGCCCAGATTCACGCGAGCTTTCGTGCCTATGGTCGCCATGCCGGTCTCACGGCGGCGGTGATCCACGGAGGCGTGAGCCAGCGGCCGCAGGAAGGGGCGATGCGGAGGGGTGTCGACGTCCTCGTCGCCACGCCGGGTCGCCTGCTCGACCTCGTGGGACAGCGGTTCGTCGATCTTCGCGCCGTCCGGTGGCTCGTGCTCGACGAGGCCGACCGGATGCTCGACATGGGCTTCATCCACGACATGCGGCGGATCGTCGCGCTCGTGCCGGCCGACCGGCAGACGCTCCTCTTCTCGGCGACGCTGCCTCGCGAAGTGCGTGAACTCGCCGGCACGATGCTGCGTGATCCGCTGGAGGTGCAGGCCGCGCCGCAGGCGACGCCCGCCGAGACGGTGAGCCAGTCGGTGCACTTCGTGCCGAAGCGGGACAAGAAGTCGCTGCTCGTCACGCTGCTCCACGAGCGGCCGATGGAGCGGGTGATCGTCTTCACGCGCACGAAGCACGGCGCCGACAAGCTCCATCGCGACCTCGCGAAGGCGGGCATCCCCGCGGCGGCGATCCACGGCAACAAGTCGCAGGGTCAGCGGGAGCGGGCGCTCGCCGCCTTCAAGTCTCCGCGACCACCGGTGCTCATCGCCACCGACATCGCCGCCCGTGGCCTCGACGTGGACGACGTGTCGCACGTGATCAATTACGAACTGCCCCACGAGCCGGAGACCTACGTGCATCGCATCGGACGCACCGGCAGGGCGGGGCAGAGTGGCGAGGCGCTGGCGTTCTGTGATCCGGAGGAGCGGGACCGGCTCGACGCCATCGAGCACCTGCTCCGCCGATCGATCCCCCGCTGCAACGAGCCCCCGGCGGAGGCAGCCGACCGGAGACGCGAGACCCGTGCGGGCGGCCGCGAGCAGGGCGGTGCGGCTCGCGCCCCTCGGGGGCAGGCCGATGGCGGCCGGCGACGCGGACGTGGGGCGGGGCGAAGGCGGGATCGTGGACGGCCCGCGGTCGTGACGGCGGCAGCGCGTGCGGAACCCGCCGCGCAGGCGGCTGGACGGCCGGAACCGCCGCGACCGGAGCCGCAGGTGTCGAGCGGCCGGCGCCGGCATCGTCGGGCGCTGTAGGCCCACGACCGTCCGGTCGGGCCGCGGTCAGAAGATCGCGAGGTACTGGGCCTGGATCGCCGTGCCCGTGTAGCCCGCGCGGTAGGGGTAGAGGTAGTTCTGGGCGGGCGAACTGTCGATCCAGAGCCCCTCGAGGGTGAGCCTGCTCTGCCGGGTCTGGTGCAGGTACCAATTGAGGCCGCCCCCGTACTCGGCGCCGGATCCGTATGGTCCGGTCACCGCGCTGGTGCGGGCGTAGATCTCGTGGGATCGCGGCACGAAGCACCAGCCCACGAACAGGTTGCCACCATGGTCGAAGAGGCTCGTGCGCTCGAAGGGCCCGACGCCCCGAAAGTCGTTGAGCAGGCGCCACGAGTACTCGGCGAAGGCGGACCAGCCGCGGTACTTCCAGCCGGCGTCGACGGTGGCGAGGTTGTAGTTGAAGCGATCCACGCGGGTGTCAGGGCCGAGGGCTCCCGGTTCCGCCAGCGGCGTGCCGTCCGAGAGTCGCACGACCGTGTTCTCGGGATTCGCGAACGCGAGGCTGTCCGCGATCAGGCGCGCGGGGCTCTTCGCGAAGACACCGCTCGTGCCGATGCGGATGGCGGGCGTCTCATGGTGCTCCATGTCGGAATAGCCGAGTCCGAACGGGCCCAGCGGCTCCCACCACGTGTTGCCCGCCCATGCCATCGCCGTACCCTGGCGGAAGATACCCGCCGCGCCGCCGTCGATGCCGTTGTAGACACCCGCCTGATAGAACAGCTTCCCGTCAAAGAGCGCACCGTTGGACATGAAGCCGGGGCTGTAGCTCGGTCGGATGAAGGTGTTGACCATGCTGCGGTCGACGCCCATCGGCCACATCGACGACATGATCCACTCGCGCGTGCCCGGCACCTGGGTGACGCCGATGCCGACCTTCACGTCCTTCGTCACGGCCCAGCCGACGAAGCCCACCGGGGCCACGGTGACGAGCAGCCCGGCGTTGGTCGAGCCGAAGAGCGCGATGTTGTAGAGCACCTGCGGATGGCCGATCGAGCCCTGCCATTGCAGGTAGACGCGGTTGAGGTTGAACTCGTTCTCGTTGCTCACCGGCAGGACGTTTCCCGCCGAATCGGTCCATTCGGTGACCCCGCGGGCCAGCTGGAGCCAGCGCCCCTGGAGAAAGCCATTCATCGCCAGCACGAAGGGGAAGTCGCTCTCCCCCGGCTTCGTCGCGTGGAGCACGAGTCCCTTCGGCGGGAGGAAGTCGGTGGCGGGGATGTAGCGCGGCCGTGGAATGCCCGCCAGCCTCGCGTCGAGCGCGCGTTCGACCGCTGCGTCCACCTCCGCCTGGAAGCGGGCCGCCAGTTCGGGGTCGTCGAAGACGGGTGCCGCCGTGCCGTCCGGCTCGACGGCGACAGGCGGGACGGTTCGGGGTGCGGCCCGTTCCCCGGTCGCAAGGTCCTGGATGGACGTCTGGGCGTTGGGCCCGTCCTGCGCCGGGGCGGACGCTGCCGACGCGACCGCGAGCACGGTCGCGAGGGCCGCTCCCCAGCACGGCCGGAGTCGGTGGCTGCCGTTCGGTGGGCGGGCGATGCGCACGGGATCCCTCGTCGAGGCCGGTGCACGGCTGCCTCGGGTGGGCATTGCCGGGTCGGGAGGAAACCCGATCGACCCAGGCGGGTCAAGCCGACAATCGCCCGACGTGGCTCGGGGTGGCGGGGGCGAATGGGTGGACGCGGTGGGCAGCGGAGGATGGGCCATGACGCGATCGATCCCGTCACCCGGCCGCGAGGACGTGTCGGCAGTCTGGCCGCTCGCGCGGCGCTGCGCCCGGGACGGCGCACGACAGGAGGCGCGGTCCGACGAGTTCATGCCCCGGACGCTCTCGTGTGCCCCCGACGGAAGCACTCCTCAGCCGGATCCGGCCGGCCGGGGGTTCTCCGTGATCGAGGCCACCCGCCCGTCACGCAGTCGGACCACCCGCTTCGCCCGCGCCGCGATGTCGGGCTCGTGGGTCACCATCACGATCGTGCGGCCGGCACGGTTGAGCGCGTCGAGGAGGTCCATGATCTCGACGCTCGTGGCCGTGTCGAGATTGCCCGTCGGCTCGTCCGCGAGGAGCACGTGCGGGTTGTTGACGAGCGCGCGGGCGATCGCCACGCGCTGCTGCTGGCCGCCGGAGAGCTGGTTGGGCCGGTGATCGAGCCGTCCCGAGAGGCCCACGACTCTCGCCAGACGCAGGCACAGGTCGCGGCCTCCGGGCAGGGGCGGCCGCCGGTAGGCCAGCGGCACCTCGATGTTCTCGACGACGGTGAGCTGCTGGATGAGGTTGTAGGACTGGAAGACGAACCCGAGGTAGCGTCCGCGGACCCGCGAGAGCGCCTCGTCGTCGAGCCGGGCCACGTCACGGCCGGCGAGGACGTACTGCCCCGACGTGGGGCGGTCGAGGCAGCCGAGCAGATTGAGCAGCGTGCTCTTGCCCGACCCCGACGATCCCATGATCGCGACGAAGTCGCCCTGCCGGAAGTCGATCGAGACGCCGTCGAGCGCCTTCACAGGTTGTCCGCCGAGCTCGTAGACCTTCGACACGTCCCGCACGCTCGCGACGACGTCCGGGACGCTCGTGCGCGTGCCGTCACTCATGACGCAGGGCCTCGATGGGGTCCATGTTCGCGGCCCGGCGGGCGGGGTAGATGCCGAAGACGATGCCGACGCCCACCGAGATCCCGAAGGCGGCCACGATCGACCAGGGGGCGAGCAGCGGCTCGAGCTGGCGGATGGTCGCCGGCAGGCTGGCCCACACGTCGGGCAGGAAGGCGCGGATTCCCTCCCGCACCGCCGCGACGGTCGGCCCGCAGAGAAAGCCGCAGGCCACGCCGAGCAGGCCGCCGGTGCCGGAGAGGACGACGGTCTCCCAGAGGAACTGCCGCACGATCTCCCCCTTCGTCGCGCCCAAGGCGCGGCGGATGCCGATCTCGCGGGTGCGCTCGGTGACGGTGGCGAGCATGATGTTCATGATGCCGATGCCGCCGACGAGCAGCGAGATGCCCGCGATGAGGAGGAGCAGCACGTTGAACATCGTGCGCATCGTCTCCGCCTGCTCGAGAAGCTCCTTCGGCACGACGATCGCGTAGTCGTTCACCTTGTGGTAGCGGGCGAGGAGGTTGCGGATGATCTCGGCCGTCGAATCGACGTGGCGCACGTCGTCGACGACCGCCGTGATCTGGTTGAGCTCGACGGTCTCGTTCTGAAAGGTGCCGCCGCGCACGGTGAACACGCGGTCGCCGATCCGTGCCCGGAAGGTCGAGATCGGCACGTAGACGTCGCGATCGTACTGCCGGGCGGCGAAGCTGCCGCCGATCGCCGCGGCCGCCGTCCGCGGGGCGGCGATGCCGACGACGACGTAGAAGTCATCCCCGACGAGCACCGCGCGGCCGAGCGGATCCTCGATCGGGAAGAGCCGCTGCGCCACCTCGTGCGCGAGCACCGCGACGTTGTCGTAGCGCTCCAGATCCGTGTCGGAAAGCGGCCGGCCCCGGGCGATCGCCAGGCGGTTGATATCGAAGTAGGTGGGCGTACAGCCGATGAGCTGGGCGTCGACCGAGAACTCCCGCTGCCGCACCTCGCGGCTGATCTCGCGCATCGGCACCGCCTCGCGGATCGTGGGCACGTTCGTGAGGAGTCGGTCGTAATCCTCGCGCAGCAGTCCGTAGGCGATGCCCGTGCGGCTGCCGCCCCCGAGGTCCGAGTCGTCGGTCGGCTTCACGCTCCGCACGATGATGCTGGTGGCACCGAGATCCTTGATCTGCTGCTGCGCCTGGAAGCTCACCCCCTCCCCCATGGCGACGAGCCAGATCACGGCCGTGACGCCGATCAGGATGCCGAGCACGGCGAGTGCCGAGCGGAGCTTGTGCAGCAGCAGGCTGCGGAAGCCGAGTCGAAGCTGCTGGAGGAGGTTCACGATCCCGTCCCCGCGGCGTCAGCCACGGCCGGCGGGCGGCCGACCGCGCCATGCCGCCTGTGGTTCGGGCGGCTCGTCGCCGAGGGCCGCCCGGGGATTGAGCAGCAGCACCTCCCCCTCCTCGAGCCCCGACACGATCTCGACGAGCCGGTCGTTTCCCTGGCCGAGCGACACCTCACGGCGCTCCACCGCGTCACCCCGTCGCACGGCACAGACGAACCGTCCTTCCTGCTCGATGACCGCGGCCACCGGCACCGCGATGACGTCCACCAGGGCGGCGACGATGATCTCGGCCTCCGCGGTGAACCCCGGGCGGAGCTCCTCCGTGTTGCCGTCGATCCGCACCTGCACGAGGTACTTCTTGATCGTCGAAAACCAGCTCGACTCCGGTCGATTGGCGACCGCGGTGACCTCGCCGGTGAACTCGCGTCCCTGCACGCGGACGCGCGCCTTCATGCCGACGCGAATCTTGTCCACCTTCGCCTCGTGCACCTCGACATCCACGCGCATCTTGCTGAGGTTCGGCAGGCGCAGGATCGTCTTGCCCTCGTTCACCTTCGCCCCCGCGCGGATCTCCGACTCGCGATCACGATTGCGGTCGTTGGCGTAGATGACGAGGCCGTCCTTCGGTGCGATCACGGTGCACTTCTCGAGCTGTGACGTCAGCCGCTCGAGCTTCACCTGCTCGAGATCGAGGGCGGCATGCTCGCTGTCGCGGCGGGCCTCGGCCGCGTCCCGCACGCTCTGGAGCTCGGTGACCATCTTCGGCCGCCCGAAGCGGTTGAGCACGTCGAGGGCGATCTCCGCCGTGCCGAGATCGAGCTCCGCGCGGGCCACGGACGACTTCTGGGCGTCGAGCTGCTGGGGCGTGATGTAGCCCTTGCGGAACATCCGCTCCCCGTAGGCCAGCGTGTTGCGCGTCGCCTGGAGCCGTTCCTTGGCCGCGGTGAGGTCCGACTCGGCCTTCCGCAGGTCCTTCTTGAACGTCCCCTCCGTGTATTCCTCGACGGCGATGACCGCGGCGGCGTAGTCCTTCTCGGCCTGGATCTTCGCCGCCCGCGCCTTCTCGAAGGCGATCCGCTGCGCGGTCACGCTCTCGGCGAGCACCGACGAGTCGAGCCGCACGATCTCCGTGCCCTCGGTGACCCTCGCCCCGTCGTCCACCATCCACACGATCGTGGCGCCGCCGGCGACGCCACAGACGATGTCGACGTTCTCGTCGCTGACGAGGCTGCCGTCCTCGGTCACCGCGATCACGAGCGGCCCGCGCTCGACCACGTGGGTCGGAACGTCGGCGAACGGGATGCGGTCGCGTCCTCCCCGGATCTGGTCCCGGATCCACGGCGTCGCCGCCACGAGGCCGCCCACGACGGCGGCCAGCACGACCATGCGGAGCCACGCCCGGTGCGGCCGCGCTCCCTCCTCGCCGGAGCCGTCGGCGAGCGGCGACCCGAGGATGTCGGCGATCGACCCGACGTCGGTGCGGCCGGTCGCCGGCTCCGTTCCGATCTCGGCGATGGCGGTGCTGCCGCCGGTCGTCTCGAGCATGATCTCGTGGCTCCCGTCGCCGATGAAGGCCCTGCTGACGTGCGTGTGGAACCCCGTGGCCCACGCCGCATTGTACGCCGTCGCGTTCCGGCTCGTGTCGTCGTTCCTATCGGGGCTGGTTTCTCCTGACATCGTCCAACCTGGATGCCGGGAGGGGCTGCCGGTGTCCTCAAGCGGGCTGTGGAAGCACGCGGAGCCATGGATGGCGAAGCGCAGCGGACACGCAGTGAACGGAGGCCTGGAGGGCCGGAGTGAACGTCCAGCGAGAGGACGCCGGTAGCCCCGACCTTGCTCGAACAGGGGTCAACGATTGGATG
>Ga0214923_10007987_pt1 | contig 11387 bp, 4 predicted proteins | sample LL1510_MetaG_FD_177993 | JGI IMG/M metagenome (GOLD analysis project Ga0214923, IMG submission 177993) | Freshwater microbial communities from Lake Lanier, Atlanta, Georgia, United States - LL-1510 | ecosystem: Environmental > Aquatic > Freshwater > Lake | place: USA: Georgia | collected 2015-10-15 | reverse complement strand
TTACATATGTTTGTTATAATACTACTAACACTAAAAATATTAGAACTAAATGTACTAGCAAAAAGAGTATCATCGGCAAATATATAATTTGTAACAATTGATGATGTATCTACACTAGATATTTTTGAATTTACAATATTATTAGTACTAGCATTAATACTACTAACAATAAATGTATTAGTATTATTAAGCGTATTAATATTAATTGTACTAGTATTAAGTGTTGAGTTAACAGATAGATTATTTCTAACTAATGATGATATATTAAAAGTAGATGTATTTAATAATATCGCATTAATTGTACTAGAATTAATTGTACTTGTATTAAATGTATTAATAACCATATTATTAGAATCAAGTGTGCTAGTAGTAAGAGTAGAGTTAACTGTTAAATAATTTGTAAAAACATATGAATTATATAACGTAGATATATTAGAAGATATTACATTAATAATATTAGAATTGAGTGTACTGGTAGTAAGAGTAGAGTTAACCGTTAAGAAATTAGTAAATAAAGAAGACATATATAAAGTCGATGCGTCTAGAGATATAGCATTAGTAATATTTGAATTAAGAGTGCTTGTATTAAAAGTAGACTTAATAGTTAAGAAATCAGTAAATAAAGAAGACATATATAATGTCGATGCATTTAGAGATATAGCATTAATATTTTCAGAATTAACAGTATTAGCAGTAAGGGTAGAGTTAATAGTTAAGTAATTTGTATAAATAGAAGAAGTATTTAAATATGATATATATGCACGTATTACATCAATATCATTAGAATTAAGTGTACTTATAGTAAGTGTAGAATTATTAATTAAATAGTCTACTAAAATAGAAGATGTATTTAAAGCGGATGTACTTAAATATAATACTTGAATATTTTTAAAACAGTTTATAGTACTCGCAGTAAGTGTAGAATTAATAGTTAAGTAATTTATAATTAATGAAGATGTATTTAAACTAAGTGTATTTAAATATGTGGCATCTAATGTGCTAGCATTAATAGTAGAATTTGTGGTTAGATAACTAGTAGATAAAGATGAATTATATAATGTGGATGTATTTAATAGTAATACATTTGTATTATTAGAATTAATAATAATAATATTATATGTGGAAGTAACAATAATATTATCTCTAATTATAGATGAAGCATATAATGTATCTGTATTAAGCCTATTAGTATTAAGTGTACTAATATTATATATATTTGTACTAATTGTACTAAAATTAAAAGTACTTAGAGTAAGTACTCTAGTATCAAGTACACTATTATTAATTATATTAGTATTTGTTATATTACCCATAATTATATTGCTATTAAGTGTACTAGTATTAAGAGTACTTATTAAAAATGTATTACTATTAATTGTACTTGTATTTAATGTACTAATATTAATTGTACTTGTATTAAATGTACTGGCATTAAATATATTAACATTTATAATATTAGTATTAACTGTACTATTATTAAATACATTTGAATTAACTATATTTGTACTAAGTGAAGAGACATTTAGAGAACTTACATTAAATGTACTTGTAATAAGTGTATTATTAATAATAGTGCTAGCAGTAATACTACTAATACTTATATTGTCAGAGAAAACGGCTACTCCATTATCACCCATTATAAAAATATGATTAGGTGGGACAGGATTTCCATTTTCTTCATAAGCAACTGTGTTTCGGAGTGTCAAAAATCCATAATCTCTGGATGACATTCAATCTAATTGTATAATCATAATTAATTTGTGTAATATACGAGTATATTTAATTTTATATAAGTTTTTAAGGGCAATCCCAAAGTATAGGTGAATAATTAAATAATGGTACACCGCTGCTAGGTGAGGGGGGCACGCCAGGCGGGGGTGCCCTCGCAAGCATTCCTTGACAGCCACAGAATATATAATTACCATTATTTTGGGTTACTTTTGAAACATTCCAAGCTGATATATTTTGATTAAATGCTGTAGCATTATTAAACATACTAATCATAGATGTTACATTTGAAGTAGTCCATAGTGATATATTCTGATTAAATGTTACAGCACCTGAAAACATACTATTCATATTTGTTACATTTGCAGTACGTAATAGCGATATGTCTTGATTAAATGATGTAGCACCTAAAAACATACCACCCATATTAGTTACCTTTAAAGTATCCCATGGTGCTATATTTTGATTAAATGATGTAGCACCAAAAAACATGTCTCCCATAGTTGTTACATTTGAAGTATTCCATGGTGATATATTTTGATTAAATGATGAAGCAGTATTAAACATACCAGTCATATTAGTAACATTTGAAGTATTCCATGATGATATATTTTGATTAAATGATCTAGCAGTATTAAACATATTAGCCATATTTATTACCTTTAAAGTACTCCATGGTGCTATGTTTTGATTAAATCTTTCAGCACCTGAAAACATACTACTCATAGTTGTTACATTTGAAGTATTCCAAGATGATATGCTTTGATTAAATAATGTAGCAGTATTAAACATAAAACTAGTATCTGTTATATATTCTGATATACTAGATGGTACAGATACTAATTTTGTTGCACCATTAAATGCACCCGCCAATGATGTTATTCCAAGTGTACCCCACTGTGATACAGATGATATTAATGTATTTCCAGTATATCCAGCAATATTTCCAAATGATGTAGCATATCCACTAATACGAATTGAATAGTATGCGGGTGTAGTAGGATATATATATTGTACTGGATTAGTTGTATAATTTAATAAGACTCCATTACCCCAATTAACATTAACACTACCAATACCGCCAAATGGAAGGGTCATTATATAATCATCAGGTGTAGTTGATATATTTATTATCATATCTTCAAGTGGTAGTGCAATATAATATGAGGGTGCAATCCATCTATTTAAATTATTAATGGTAGTATAAAATGTTTTTAATAAGGAAATATTGCTTAAATAATTATTAGTGGGTCCATCTGTAATTATATTATATTCAATTCCAGAATAATTTATAAAATTAATAAAAGTACCATTTTCTGCGGATATAGTTGATAGATTTATTGTATTTATTGTTGAATTTAATAGTAAAATATTTTTATTATAATTATTAGATATAATTGAATTATACTGATATAATTGTATAAAAATAGATGAAGAATATAACATATTTGTATTAACTACACTAGTACTAAAATTAGTAGCTATAAGTGTGCTAACAGTAACTGTAGAATTAACAGATAAATAATTTGTTGATATAGATGAAGCATTTAAAGTATATGAATTATTTGTGCTTAATAGTACAGTACTAATATTTGTTGCATTAAGTGTACTAGCAGTAACAGTACTAGCATTAATTATAGCAATTTCATTTAATAAATCTCTAAATATAGATGACACAAATAAGCTAGATATATTTGAAGATATTGTATTAACTGTACTAGCATTAACTGTACTAGCATTAAGTGTACTAGTATTAATTGTAGAAATATTATTTACATTATTTGTAAATATGGATGACGCGGTTAAACCTATTATATCTAAATTAGCTATATCTATTGTACTAGTAGTAAGATTAATAAAATTAAGAGTACTAACATTAAGCGTAGATCTATTAATGAGAAAATCATCCAATATAAATGAAGCATTTAAAGTTGATGTATTTAAAGTGCTTAAGTTCATATCAGTTGTATTAAGTGTACTAGCATTAAGTGTACTTGTTCTAACTATAAAATTAATAAGTATATCATGTGTACGTAAAGATGACATACTTAAAGAAGATGTATAAAGTGACGATATAATAAATGTGCTGGCATTAAGTGTACTAGTAGTAATAGTACTAGCATTAAGAGTTGATCTAACAATTAAATAATCTACAAGTATAGAAGATGTAGATAGTGATGATACATATAATTGTATTGATGATACATTAAATGTACTAGCATTAAGTGTACTAGCATTAATTATACTAGCATTAACGGTAGAATTATTAATTAAATAATTTGTAGAGATACTTGAAGTACGTAATGTAGAAATATAAGCAGAATCTCCATTAAGTGAGCTAATATTAGAAGTACGTATATCAGTAGTATTAGTAGTAATTGTAGAATTAACTGTTAAGTAAGATGTAGATATATAATAACTACTTATACTAGAAATAAATGAAGATACTATAATAATACTGCTAGCATTAATACTACTGGCATTAAATGTACTGGTTGTATTATTATAAGAATCAAGAGTACTTATATTAACAGTAGAATTAATTGTTAGATAATTAATAAATAAAGATGACGTATTTAAACTAGATGTGTTTGAAGATTCACTATTAATAGTGCTTGCGTTTAGAGTACTTATTATAAATATAATATTATTAATATTATTTGAATTAACTGTGCTAGCAATAGTAGTAGAATTTACAGTTAAATAGTCTGTATATAACGATGAGGCATATAATGTAGATGTAGTAGTAGATATTATATTACTATTTTTAAAATTAATAGTACTAGCAGTAGTAGTGGAATTTACAGTTAAGTAATCTATATATAAAGTTGATCCATATAGAGTAGAAGTATTTAAGCATAGTATATCAATATTATTTGAATTAACTGTGCTAGCAATAGTAGTAGAATTTACAGTTAAATAATCTGTATATAAAGATGAATTATATGTATTAGATGTATATAAGTAATCTACATTAAAATTATTTGAATTAATTGTACTTATAGTAAGTACTGAACTAACTGCTAAGTAGTTAGTAACTATAGAAGAAGTATTTAAAGTAGATGTATATGATGTTGATATATTAATATTTTTTGAATTAATACTACTAGCATTAAATGTAGAATTATTAGTTAAATAATTATTAAAAATAGAGGAAGCAAGAAGAGTAGATACAAATAATGTTGATACATTAATATTTTTAGAATCAATTGTACTGACATTAAGAGTAGAATTAATAGTTATGTAATCTCTAATACTAGATGACGCAATTAGAGTAGATGTATTTACTATTAATATATTTGCATTATTGCCATTAATTATATTTGAACTTATTGTGTTTGTATTAAATACAATATTACTAATACTACTAGCATTAAATGTACTTGTATTAAGGGTGCTAGCATTAAGAGTACTTGTATTAATAGACTGAATATTAAATGTACTAAATATAACAGTACTTAAATTAAGTGTATTTACATTAATAGTACTTGTATTAAATGTGCTAGCATTAAGTATATCAAAATTAAGTATATCTGTATTAAGTGTACTTGTATTAAGTATATTAGAATACATAGTACTGCTATTGATTGTACTTGTATTAAGTATATTAATATCTAATGTACTAGTATTAACCGTGCTAGTATTAAAAATATTGCTATTATTTATAATAGCAATTGATGTACTAGCATTAAAAGTACTAGTATTAAAATTACCAGCATTAAAGGTACTAGTATTAAAATTATTAGTGCTAATAATATTAGCATTAACAGTGCTAGTATTAAGTAATATATCAGTAAAATTATTTACATTAACTGTATTAGCATTAACTGTACTTGTATTAAATGTACTTACATTAAACGTATTTGTATTAAGTGTACTAATACTAATAGTACTAATCTTCACATTATCAGAGAAGATAGCGGTTCCATTACTGCTAGTTACAAAAATGTCATTGGCAGGAACAGAATCGCCGTTAGATTGGTAAGCGACTATGTTTCGGAGTGTCAAAAATCCATAATCTCTGGATGACATTCAATCTAATTGTATAATCATAATTAATTAGTATAAAATACGAGTATAATTATGATTTAGACTAATACACTATAGTTATTAACAGCCCCAATTTGGAGCAGGAGAAATATTTGGATATTTAGCGGGCTGTCCTAAAACAGGGCAATTACAGAATATATTATTAGCTCTTGTTACATTTGAAACATTCCAAGGTGATAAATCTTGATTAAATGAGGTCGCATTACGAAACATACTACTCATATTTGTTATTCTTGAAGTATTCCATGATGATATGCTTTGATTAAATGATGTAGCACCTAAAAACATAGAACTCATATTTGTAAAATATTCTGTTATAGTAGAAGGCACAGATACTAATCTATTTGCTCCACTAAATGCTCCTTGTAATGATGATATTCCAATTGTACCCCATTGTGAGACAGATGATATTAAAACATTTCCATTATATCCAGCAGTATTTCCAAATGATGTAGCATATCCACTAATACGAATTGAATAATATGCAGGTGTAATAAGAGGATAAGTATATAAAGGAGTAGTAGTATATGTTTGCGCTGGCAATCCATCACCCCAATTAATATTAAGACTATCAATGCCACCAAACGGAAGTGTTAGTGAAAACTCGCCTGGTATAGTTGATACATTAATTATCATATCTTGAAGTGTTGACGCAACATAATATGATGGCACAATCCATCTATTTAAACTGCTATTAGTAGTATAAAATGTTGTCATTTGTGTATTATTATTCAGATAATTAACAGCAGGCCCAGTTGTAATTATATTATATTGAATACCTGAATAATTTATAAAATTAATAAAAGTATTATTTTGTGGTGGTGGGGATATAACAGATAAATTTACAGTATTTATACTTGAATTTAATAATAAAATATTTTTACCATAATTACTAGATATATTAGTTGAATTGTATATATATAATCCTGTAACTATTGATAAAGTATTTAAAGTAGATGTAGCTAAAGTAGATATATTATTATTATTAGATATATTTGTACTTATTCTACCTGTAGAATTAATAGTTAAATCATTATTAAAAATAGAAGAAGTATTTAAAGTAGATAAAGTAAGTGTACTTAGAGATAATATATTAATTCTACTAGTATTAGCAGTACTTACTATAAATGTACTAGTATTAAGCGTAGAATTAACTGTTAAATAACTTGTAGATATAGATGAAGTATTAAATGTTAATGTATTTAAATATAATGTGCTAACTAGCGTAGTATTAAGCGTGCTAGCATTAATTGTACTAGCAGTAAGTGAAGAATTAACAATTAAGTAATCTACATATATAGATGAAGTATTTATACTTGATATATTTATAAACTCTATATTCATAGTATTTACATTAATTGTACTAGCCCTAAATGTACTAGCGGTAAATGTGGAGTTAATAGTTAAATATAAGGTTGATATAGATGATGTAATTAAATTATTTGTATTTAAAGTACTTACTATACCAGTACTAGCATTACTTATAATAGATGTAGCTGTACTGACATTAAGCGTAGAATTAACTGTTAAATAATCAGTAACTATAGATGATGTATTTAATGTAGATGTAATAATAGATCTTATACTAAATATACTAGTATTAAATGTACTTGTATTAATTGTACTAGTATTAAGTGTGGAATTAACTGTTAGATATAATGATGATAAAGATGACATATATAAACTAGATGTATTTACATTTATTAAATAACTAGTACTAGAATTGATTGTATTTGCATTAATTGTACTTGTATTAAGAATTGAATTTATATTTAAATAGTTTGTAACAGCCGATGATGTATTTACTGTTGATGTATAAATAACACGTGCAGTAATTTGATTACTATTTACTGTACTAACATAAATTGAACTAGTATTAAATTGATTATTAACTACTAGATTATTTGTAATTATAGATATTGTAGATAAAGTAGATGTATTTAAATAGTCTATATTAAGTATATTAGCAGCAAGTACATTTGTATTAAGAGTGCTTATTTTACTATTTACAGAATTAACTGTACTAGCTGTTAGAGTAGAATTAACAGTTAGATTATTTGTAAGTATTGATGATGTATTGAAACTAGATGTATTTAAAGACAGTACATCAATTGTACTAGTTGTAAGTATATTTATCATACTTGTGCTATTATATATATTTTTAGAGATAAGTGTACTATCGGTTAGAGTAGAATTAATAGTTAAATAGTTTGTAAATAAAGAAGATGTATATAGAGTGGAGGGATTTAAAATAGATACATTGTTATTTATGGCAATAAGTGTACTAGCTGTAAGAGTAGAATTAACAGTTGCGTAGTTTGTAAAAGTGGATAAAGCTAATAAAGTAGATACATGTAAAGTTAGTGTATTAACATCATTGGAAGTTAATGTACTGGCTGTGATTGTAGAATGACTAATTAAATAATCAGTATTAGTAGATAAAGCATTTATAGCAGACGTACTCAAGAAAATTGTAGTTGTATCATTAGAATTAATTGTATTGGCTGTGATTGTAGAATTGACAGTTAAATAATCTGTAAATATAGAAGAAGCATTTAATGTGGATGTATACAAATCTATTATATTAGTATTCTTAGCATTAATAGTGCTGCCAGTAATACTTGAATTAACAGTTGTATAATCTGTAAATATAGATGAAGCATATAAAGTGGACGCATTTAAGCATACTACATTAATATTTTTAGCATTAATTGTACTGACGGTAAGAGTAGAATTAACAGTCAAATTATTTCTATCAATAGTAGATGTATTTAATAAATAGGTATTTACACTTATTACTTAATAGTACTTCCAGTAATATTTTTTGCATTAATTACATTATTATTAAATGTACTCGTATTTATTATAGTATTATTAAGTATAGTCGTATTAAAACTACTAACATTTAGTGTGCTAGCAGTAATACTATTTGTATTTAGAGTACTAGCTGTAAGAGTACTTGTAGTAAAAATACCAGCATTTATAGTACTAGCGCTCATTGAGCTGACAGTAAATGTACTTGTATTAAATGTACTAATATTAGTGGTTTTTGTATTAGTTATACTATTATCAATTGTAATTGCTGTAAATGTACTAGCATTTATTGTACTATTATTAACTGTGCTGGCATTAGTTATATTCGCATCAAGTCTGCTAGTGCTAATTATATTAGCGGTAAGTGTACTAACATTAATTGTGCTCGCATTGTATACAGCTAAATTAAAAGTACTAGCATTAAAGACTTGTGTGCTAATCATATTAGAATTAAATGTACTCGCATTAAATATATTAGAATTAGCAGTATTAGAAGTCATTGTACTGGCATTGAGTACATCCGTATTAAGAATACTGCTGTTAAATACATTAATATTAATACTACTCGCAGTGACAGTGCTAATACTTATATTATTAGAGAAAAGGGCGACTCCGTTACTACTGGTTACAAAAATATTATTCGCAGGAACAATGTCACCGTTAGATTGATAGGCGACTGTGTTTCGGAGTGTCAAAAATCCATAATCTCTGGATGACATTCAATCTAATTCTATAATCATAATTAATTTGTATAGGCAAACGAGCATTTTAAGATGTTCGTTTGTTTATAATATTTGTATGAATATGATTTTTGATATCTTATTTAGAACCCGGTTTCTAATATTTATTTGTATGAAAAATTCAATATAAATACGGGTATAAAAATAATTTTTAAAATGTGTTTAGGAATATAGAATGTATGCTGTAATAGATTTATCACAAAATCATATTGTTGTTCAGCTTTTATCTATTGAGGTATCTTCATATGGTAATTATTATTGTGTAGAATGCCCTGATAGTTGTAAGAGAGGTATGTATTATTATGATGGTAATTTTTTTGATTATCCTCCTCCTACTTCTACTGAAAATAAACTTAAAGCAGTTTCCTTATTGAAAGAGACAGACTGGGTAACTTTCCCAGATGTTGTTAATACATCTTTAACTCCTCATTTATTAAATCAGGATGAATTTATTGAATATAGAAGACAGTTAAGAGCTATTAGTGTAGATCCTATAGATGGATATATTAATTGGCCTGTAATACCTAATGAAAAATGGGAAAAATAGATTAAATTCTTATATTATATTTAGCTTAATATTTTATAATAATGATTTTAAATAAGTAAGTATTTACTCTAAAAAATTTATTAATTTAGACCAACAAACATTTTAAAATGTTCGTTTATAGGCGACCGATTAACATTATAGGCCGACAAATAGTGGGGCAAAGCCCCACTAAGTGCCGGTTTGAAATGTTCATTGGTCTAAACCTTTATTACCTTATAAGAAATCCTGAGAATTGGGCAATTCCAGAGAGGGATTGGAAGCTTATAAGCCATGGATATATAACATTACCTGCTGTTAAAAATGTAGTACAAGTCCAGTTTTGTAATATTGGTTTATATGAAGGCATAAATGCATTTACTATATTTGTCTGTGTTGATACAGCACTAGTTATAGATTGCTTCCAAACCATATTTATACTAAATTGAGAACCATCTACAGTTCCTGAAGGTAAATTTGTGTTGAAAGATAAATAATAATATCCAGTTGTTGGAATTGTTACTTGAACAGGTGTATATGTTGCGGCCCATGCTTGTCCAAGACCTGCACCTACATTAACAGTTGATGTACAAAAATAGCCAAATTGTGGTAAATTAAAACCTTGGGATGCTGTGCCTGAATTTATGTTGACCCACGAATTTCGTGCTAGATCAGATGAACTACTTATAAAATAAGTGTTGGTAGTAACTCGAAGATCAAGCGACCATCCTACAGGGCCACTTACACTCGCAGCTGTACCACCAGTTACACCTCCACTTACAGTTCCACTTCCATTTGAACCTCCCAGATTTATAGTATAAGGCAAAGAATCAATAAAATTGCCTGTAATATTAGTAATATTTCCAATTGTAATGCTACCAGAAGAATTATTATACGAACTGACATAACCTTGAAAGCTATTTACATAGGACTGAACTAGTGTAGAAATACCTAGTGATGAAATAGGAGAAGTATCTCCTACACCTATGGAAGAAACTACTTTAATAATACAGCGTCCAGAAGCACCACGTCCACCAGCGCCACTGGCTTCTGCACCTCCTCCACCACCTGATCCAGTATTAAATACACCATCTCCTCCTGCCTGTCCGCTCGTCACTCCACCACCACCACCTATGAAATAACTAGTACCACCAATAATAGTACTACCTCCATTAGATGGTTTGCCACCCTGAGTATAGTACGCGCCGGCACCACCACCACCACCAAGACTTATTAAATAATTTAGTGTTGATACTATAATTCCATTTCCACCTGCGCCTGCAGAATCAACATTTCCTACAGGTACTGTTGCGGCACCACCAGCAGATGTAATACCACCACCACCTCCTCCTGTAAACACAAAGCTGCCAACACCATTACTATATCCTGTCCCACCATTTGTTCCTATCTGATTACTATTAGCACCGGGAAACACTGTTGCACTACCTGCAGTTGTTGTAAAGCCAGTAGTTGCCTGACCCCCTCCACCACCACCACATCCTCCAGATGTACCAACAAATCCAGGGGAGGCA
>Ga0214923_10007986_pt1 | contig 11387 bp, 10 predicted proteins | sample LL1510_MetaG_FD_177993 | JGI IMG/M metagenome (GOLD analysis project Ga0214923, IMG submission 177993) | Freshwater microbial communities from Lake Lanier, Atlanta, Georgia, United States - LL-1510 | ecosystem: Environmental > Aquatic > Freshwater > Lake | place: USA: Georgia | collected... | reverse complement strand
AGTATTGTTCCACCAGAATACAAGAAAATGTATCCTGAAATGGGTTTAAAACGAGGAGAACATAAAGGTAACATGATAATAAATTTTCACGTAGAATTTCCAGAAAAGTTGACAAATGAACAGATTGAAAAATTGTCGGAAATTTTATAAATGAATTATTTTATTTTTTGTATATTTGATAAAATTATCTAAATATACAAAATTGATAAATTATTGGTATTTTTGATTGTTTTAAGCTGATATGATACCGTTTGAAATTAAAGTACTTATCAATACTGATAAAGCACTTGATAAAGAATTATCTACAGAAATTCTTGAATTTGTTTCTAATAATAGTGAACTAACTAAATTATTGTTTTTTACATAAATAGAACCAATGTAATTATTAAAGGATCCACAAGCGGCACTTTGGTGTTGTCCGTCTGATGATATTGATATTGATTGCCAATCTTGATTAATAGGATTAACAATCCATGTATTTCCATAATCACTTGATTCATAAATAAAACCATGTTTTTCAAGAGCTGTTTGATATTGTCCTGATGATGATACCGAAATGGAAACCCACTCTTTATCATCAGGACCTGTAGTATTCCAGGAATTTCCATAATCAGTTGATATATAAATTTGACCAACATCACGAGTAGCTGTTCGATATTGTCCTGATGCTGACATTGATACTGAAGACCAACTGCTATTTGGTCCTGTAGTAGTCCAGGAATTTCCATAATCAGTTGATATATAAATTTGACCACTATAAGGAACAGCTGTTTGATATTGTCCTGATGCTGACACTGATACTGAATACCAAGTGCTAAATGGTCCTGTAGTAGTCCAGGAATTTCCATAATCAGTTGATATATAAATTTGACCACCATCACGAGTAGCTGTTTGATATTGTCCTGATGCTGACAGTGATACTGAAGACCACTCAATAAAATCATTATTTGAAACAGACCAGTTATTACCATAATCACTTGATATATAAATTCCACCAAAAGAAACTGCTGTTTGATATTGTCCTGATGCTGACATTGATACTGAAGACCAAGACCTAAGTGGTGTATTTGTTTCAGACCAACTATTACCGAAATTATTTGATATATAAATTGGAGAATTATTACTAGCAACAGCTGTCTGATATTGTCCTGTTGACGATAATGATACTGATTTCCAATTTTTTTGATCAGTTTTAGCAACCCAACTATTATTTTCTTTATAAATTAAATTATCACATAAAGTCAAAGCATTTGATAAAGAATTATCAGAAATAATTCTAATATCTGTTTCAAATGATAAAGCAGATGATAAGGAAGTATCACCAGAAATTCTTGATGACTGTTCCCTTGATAAAGCACTTGATAAGGAAGTATCACCAGAAATTCTTGATGACTGTTCACTTGATAAAGCACTTGATAAGGAAGTATCACCATAAATTCTATTATTTGTTTCATTTAATAAAGCACTTGCTAAGGAAGTAACACCATAAATTCTCGATGACTGTTCACTTGATAAAGCAGTTGATAATGAAGTATCACCAGAAATTCTATTATTTGTTTCTAATAATAGGGAATTAACTAAAGTATTGTTTTTTACAAAAACAAAACCACCCTCTGAAGAACAGGCACTTTGGTATTGTCCGTCTGCTGACATTGATACTGATCTCCAAGTTTGTTTAGGAGTAGTACTAGAACTATTATTAGCAATCCATGTATTTCCATAATCACTTGATTCATAAATTAAACCGACACTTTCAGCAGCTGTTTGGTATTGTCCAGTTGATGATACCGCAACCGTAAACCAAGATTTATTTAGTCCTTTAATTGTCCAAGAATTTCCATAATCACTTGATATATAAATTAGACCTCCATAAGGAACAGCTGTTTGATATTGTCCAGTTGATGATACTGATACCGATGACCAATTTCTAAAAGACTCTTTAACAGTCCAGTTATTACCGTAATCACTTGATATATAAATTTGACCTCCATAAGGTACAGCTGATTGATATTGTCCAGTTGATGATATTGATACTGAATACCAATTTCTAGAAGACTCTTTAGCGCTCCAGTTATTACCATAATCACTTGATATAAAAATTTGACCTCCATAAGGTACAGCTGATTGATATTGTCCAGTTGATGATACTGATACTGAAAACCATTTTCCAATACTCGCTTTAGCGCTCCAAGTATTACCAAAATCACTTGATATATAAATTTCACCGTTATAAACACCAGCTGTTTGATATTGTCCAGTTGATGATACTGATACTGAATACCAAATTTTATTTGGTGAATTTACAGCAGTCCAAGTATTACCAAAATCACTTGATTTATAAATTGGTGAATTTCCTGTTTCAACAACAGCTGTTTGATATTGTCCCGTTGATGATACTGATACTGAGTGCCAATTTTTTCTAGAAGTTTTAATAACCCAATTATTATTTGCTTTATAAATTATATTATTAGAGATAGATAAATCACTTGATAAAGAATTATCAGAATTAATTCTAGCATCTGTTTCAACTGATAAAGCACTTGATAAGGAATTGTCAGAATTAATTCTAGCATCTGTTTCAACTGATAAAGCACTTGATAAGGAAGATAAGGAATTGTCAGAATTAATTCTAGCATCTGTTTCAACTGATAAAGCACTTGATAAAGAATTGTCAGAATTAATTCTAGCGTCTGTTTCAACTGATAAAGCAGTTAATAAATAAGATGATGAAGAAGTCGTACTGGCCAATAATAAATAAATGTCAGATGTTATTGAAATTATTTCTGATGTTTGTGGTCCACAATGTGATATATAAATTTTATTAAAAGCTGTAGTAGCAATTTGGTATTCACCTGATGAAGATACTGATACTGAAGTACAATTCAAAATAGGACCTTTAGCAAGCCAATTATTACCATAATCGGTTGAAAAATACATTTGATCATTAAATAAACCTGCAGTTTGATATTGTCCTGTTGATGATATTGATATCGTCCCCCAATTTTTAGTTAAACCTTTAGCAGTCCATGTATTACCAAAATCATTTGAAATATAAATTTGACCGTTTTGTCCAACAGCAGTTTGGAATTGTCCAGATGCCGATAAAGATACTGAAGTCCAAAATCTACTAGATGCTTTAGCAGTCCATGTATTACCAAAATCACTTGAAATATAAATTTGACCGCCATTTACAACAGCAGTTTGGTATTGTCCAGATGCCGATAAAGATACTGAATACCAAACTCTACTAGATGCTTTAGCAGTCCATGTATTACCAAAATCACTTGAAATATAAATTTGACCGCCATTTACAACAGCAGTTTGGAATTGTCCAGATGCCGATAAAGATACTGAATACCAAGTTGTGGTTAAATATTTAGCAGTCCATGTATTACCAAAATCACTTGAAATATAAATTTGACCGCCATTTACAACAGCAGTTTGGTATTGTCCTGTAAATGATAATGATACTGAACTCCATGCTAAATTAGATTCCGTGGGAGTCCAATTATTTCCAAAATCACTTGAAATATAAATTTGACCATTACTTACAGTAGCAGTTTGGTATTGTCCAGATGCCGATAAAGAACTACAAGTCCAAAATTTTATACTTGCTGTATCAGTCCATGTTTCGCCGTAATTCGTTAAAGAGAGATTTGAAAGAGAAAATCCAGCTAAATTAGCGTTATTAACTAAAGTTAAATAATCCGTTTTAGATGTTAAAGAATCAGTAATATCACCTAATTGTGAGTCAAGTCCGTTAAACCAAGAAACGTCAATATTTAAAGACATTATAATTTATATAAATATAAAAAAATTAAAAAAATATTTTATTTAATTTTAAAATAATTTATTTTCTAAAAACAATATAAAGACATTTCAAGTAATCTAATTGGTAGGGATGAAGGAACACCCTATCGTTTTGGTTTAGCATCCGTAAATGTATGATTCTTTAAATTCAATTGTACATTTTGTAGGTGTTTCCCGGATGAGCTTTGTTATCAGTCAAAGTAATTTACCTAAAAATTAAGTATTATTTTTATAGAGTTAGTTTTTGTATGAAGATTGTTTATATTTTTAAATGTGTAGTTTCTTAAATGAATTTCATTATCATATTTTTGTCTTTGTTAACATATAGTAAATAAATTAGTAATAGTTGTTTAATGAATAAGGTGTATTCCAATAAAAGATTATAATTTTAGGCAAATTATTAAGTGTTGTTTTTATAAATAAAAATAACCACCAAAACATGTTCCTTCAAATCTACCATGTACGGTTGTGGTATATGGCTTAATATTCGGCTATAAATCATGGTTTAATTTCTGGCAGCCGTACGCGCCTTTTTAGCTTAGGGGTAGAGCACCAGTCTTGTAAACTGGAGGTCCTGGGTTCGATTCCCAGAGAAGGCTTTTTATATTTAATATTTAGAATACTTAAATATTAAATTATTTTTGCTTCATTTTTATAAAAGTGAATATATATAAATGGCAGGTAGATCAAAAAATATTAGATTAAAACAGTCTATAGTTAATAATATTGACGCTCATACTTTTTCTGGACCTATGAAAAGTGGAACGTCACCAAGTATAGGTGTTACTCGTTACTATTGGTATAATTATGCTTCACAATGTAATACAAATCCGAACCAAGTTAAAAAGAGTTATGCTAACATGGTTTTCTTAAATATTAATCCAGCTCAAACACCTGTTAGTGCTGGTTTTAGACCAACTACTAATTATAATTACTCCTATAATGCGCCAAGAAATGTGGCATTTTATGACGCAAATACAAAATATGACAATCATTTTTACAAACCATATTTTCCACCAGCATCTGTAACAAATAAATATTTTGTTCCTCCTTCAAAACATATGACAGGATTTGCCTCAAGTCCAAATAATTAAATATATTATTTATTAATTATTATATTTAATTTTAATTTTACACCCTTAAAGAATTTAAATTGGATAATTAGTAGCAGGACTAATAAAAGTTGTAACTGGTTTACCTGGATATTGGTTTGGTGGATAAGGAAAATATCCATTAGGATTCTCGGTGTAACTACTGTAACGACCTAAATATGGATAGAAAGCTCCACAATTTCCAGTTCCATTTGTACAAACAGATGCGATTCTATTTTTAGCTCTTCTATTTGAAATTGAAGTTGCTCCTATACCTCCTTGTCCAGGTTTATATTTATTATAAAGATATTGATATGTGTTACACGTTACGTTACCTCCCGGGCCAAATTTTGTTGAACGTCTGGCACCAACACCTACATTTTTTTTATACAAAAAACCTGGGAAATTTGTGGTATTTCCATACCAAAATTGACCATTTGAATTGCTTGCACTTCCAAAAGCTGACATTTATATATACTAAACAAATAATTTAAAAAATATTTTACCAATTTATAATTTTATAATTTTATAATTTTATAAGTTTAGTTTATTTCATAAAATTCTGTACCTTTCACTCTATAATTTTCACAAATAAAACAATCTTTACACATTCCTAGATAATGATTATAACCATTACTACAAAAATTAGGTAATTTATATTCGTTACATAGCCAAAAATCTTCTAATTTATCTAACCCATTATTATCCGAATAATTATAAGAGAAATAACTAGATTTATATCTTTGTATAAAGTCAGGGTGACCAATTGAATCTCTACACATAGGACATCTAGCAACATTTGTATATTTAGTTGAAGTCCATTTATATTTCAAATAATTAAATAAACAAGATTTATGATAACCATGACCACAAAATGTAATAAATGCGTCTGTTTTTCTGTATATTTTATAGTAGCAGATTGGACATTTTTCTCCAGGACGAATATAACATCTAATTTTAATATCACAAGGTGAATTATCATCACCAATTTTAAATGGTAATACATTATTTATATTATCATTTTCATTATTATCATTATCATTATCATTATTAATACGTGATTTATGCTCATATAAATAAAATATATCTTCAGCTGTCGACATTTATTAATGTATATAAATAAGTTTTACATACATTAATATATATTAAATTTAAATCAATTTTTTTAAGAAATCTTTCTTGTAGGAATATCACTTGAAACAATATAAATAGAATTTTCAGTAATAATAATGTACTCAGTTCCAGACTTATAAAACTTTTGAATTGTTGATGTATATTCATCTTCAGATTTAACTAACAACTTTTCATTATTATCTCTTGCTCCGACAAGGGCTTTTTTATCAAGAGAAGCTGTCCAATAATCCAACATAATAGGCTTATCCTCAACAATAGCAAGCTTGCTAGCGTGTTTCATAGTTACATCTGAAGGTAATCTATAATTAAAAGGTGTAGCAGCACCTCCAGTTTCAGTCTTTTGAGTGGTTTTATCTGCCATTATTATATAATTAAAGTTTATAAGTCTTTAAATACTTATATATAAAAAGTATTTTAATTTAAATATTTTAAAATATTAATAAATATAATGAAAACTCTTTCAAACAAAGAAATTAATTATTCATTACATAATAATGAAAATTATAAAAAAGAACTAGACAATGAAATAAATGAAATTATTGATAAAATTTCACAATTATTTATGGATTACTTTAAATTTATGACAGAAAATATAAAACTTAAAAATAGTAGTTTTTCTAGATTTATAATAACTAGAGGTCTTGATACATTGGTAAATGTATTTAACCATATTTTATTTTTTACAAAAAACTTGGATGTAACATATTTCCATTGTCAAAAAGCATTTTATTTATATGCTGAATTTGTAGGTCAAATATCAGAAGATGAAAAAATGTTTCTGCAATTAAGTTCTAGAGACGCAACTATATATGTTTACAAAAAAACTATATATGAGATAAATAATGATTTAAAAAAAAATAATGAACAAATAACAGATTATACTAGATTTAAATTAGATATTATTAATCCTTATATAGAACTTTATAAAACTATATTACTTAAACTTATTAATGATGATTTTACAAATGAAAAAAAACAAAATACAGTTGAAAAGATTTTAAAAAAATTTAATGGGTTAAATAATAAATCAAAAATAATTAAACTAAATAACATTATTGAAAAGTTATATTATCATATAAGTGATGTAAATTATTTTTTTGATGTATGTATAATATTATTTAAAAAAATAACAAAAAATGAAGAATGTTTAGATAATTGTTTTAATAAATTTTTAGAACAAGAATTTAAAAGTAAACTGAATGAAAATCCTGATAAATTTATGAATTGGTTTATGAACTAATTTCAATAATAATATTTTTACGTCTTACTTTTTTAGTTTTATCTTTTAATGTAAACACCGCATTCTCATCACCGGCTGAAAATTTTTGACATATATTTTTATATTCATTATTTAATATTATTTTTAAAAATTCATATATATTCATGAGAAGATTTTCATCGCACTTACCAACTATCAATACACTTCCAGTTCTAAAAATCATAAACGATACTTCTTTTATATTTTTATATAAATGCTTATTTTCTTCAGATATTTGACAACCATTCTGTATTTCTAAATCAGGATTAAAGTAAAATTTACATTGTATTCCTGGATATGAACACGGGTCATAAATCGATTGAATATTATACTTAAATTTTAATATATCAAATAATGCTTCTCTATTTATGAAAAATCCACAATTGAAATTTGAATTTATCAAAACTGTTTCATTTGTGTCAGGTTTATAACTTAATTCATCACTAATATGAGGTTGTAATGTTTTAATTATCTCATCTAATATTAATTGAAAAGTTGTTTCATTTTGAATGCCAGGAATTTCTAGCTTACCGGTATTAAATACTTTCACATGAAATTCTTTAAAAACAGTATCAATTTTCATTCTCAAAATAATAACAAAACAGTTATAGAATGCGCTCTTCTTCTTGCAGCGATAACTCATAATATCTTTTTTAGATATTCCTATACTAATTTTTCTTATATCTTTAAATTTAATGCGACCCGAAGGGTTATCAATATGTGTAATAACATGTTCTTCAAAATATTTTTCATCTTTAATTTTATCTTGTATAAAAGACAATTCTTCTCTACTGGAAGAATTGAATTTCATTTGTTTCTTAATAACACCATTTGACGGTTGATAATAATTTATAGTAGGAATAATCCAAAATATATTTTTGAGGTCAATTGTTTTATTCAAATAGGCGATTTTTGTTTTTGTACTAATATATATATCAGTAGCTTTAGGAGCAACAGAGTCAATATCCATAGATATATTAGCTGAAATAAATTGTTCACCTTCATTTTCATTCATTTCATTTAATTGTGAATATTCTTCCTCACCATCAGATAAAATATCGTCAGCATTTACCCCGTTTGTTATGAAATTTTCCCACTCTTGATCGATATTAAATGTTATGGCCATTTTGTATATAAAGACGATTTATCTTTATATTCTTTATATTAATTTTATTTCAATTATTTTCTTTAATATATAATATAAAGAATGATATCATCAAGAAATCACATCATCCGTGAAAGAAGCGACATAATTCCTATTAACCAAAATTTATCTACATCAATGAAAATAAATTCTCCAAAGGGTGAATATAGTCTTAAGCAAAATTTTTTCGACCCAACTAAATCTTCACCTCCAAATGATTTTATGATAAAACTACATATGAGAATGAATAAATACTACATAGATAATAAGGATGATAATCTTGATACCAAATAATTAACATTTATATTAATATTTTGATTTTGCGAATGCATTAAATTTTCTACAAAATCCAAAAACTTACTGTCAATATATTTAGGATGTGTTTTAATAATATAATTGAGGAAATCTTTTATTATATTCTTTTTGTCAATATTGTAGCTTATACTTATTGAATGAATAAAATTGTTAATGTTATCCGCTCTCTCTCTTTGAATTATTTTATTTAGTAAATTATCCCAAACATCATTATCAATAATTTTCAACATTTCAGTCTCAATATTTTGGTTTGACTGCATAAAATTTATCATACTTCGAATATCAGATTTATAAAGTTTTTGAATACACGAAAGTAATTTAGGTGATAAATTTAACTTTTCAGAAATAGATATATTATTTAAAAAACTTATTATTTCTTCTTTTGGTAACTGATTAAAACGTAATCGTATAAATTCATTTTGAAGACCCTCGTCTATTTTGCTAATATAATTACAAATTAAACAAAACCTAACATTACATGTATAATTTTGTAATAAATATCTCAAAGCTTGTTGAGCATTTTTGGTCATATAATCAACCTCATCTAAAATGACAAATTTCATTCCATTATTAAATAATGGTTTAGAATTTACAAATAAATTTATTTGATTTCTAATAATATCGATGCCTCTCTCGTCTGATGCGTTTAGATGTATAATGAGCTCTTTGTTTTTAATTCCAACTTTTTCTTGATATGCGTTTATTAAATTTATAATCGTTGTAGTCTTACCTGTACCAGGTGGTCCATAAAAAAGTAAATTAGGAAAATATTCTGTTTCTATAATGTTAGAGAGAATTTTTTTATTTAAAGAATCCAATACGATGTCATCAAAAATTTTTGGTCTATATTTTTCAACCCAAACATATCCGGAAGTTGTCATTTTAAATATTATAAATTATTATGTTTAATATATATTTTCTCTCAATAAATTTAAAATTAGATTATAAAATATTAAAGATAATAAATGAACAATATTAAGAATATGTCATCCACAACTACAAATAATTATGGTTATCTTGAGTTAATAATTGGTCCTATGTTTTCAGGTAAAACTTCGCGTTTGGTTGAAATATATAATCAGTGTAAATTTTGTAATATTAAGGTAATTGCTATAAATCATTCTATCGACAATAGATACGACGATGATTTGCTTTCAACACACGATAAAATTAAAATACCTTGTATAAAGACAGAGAGATTATTTGATGTGTGGAGTGATAATGTTTCACTTGAAGAAAATATCGAAAAAATACCTAGAATATCAGATAAATTGAATGTATTTACTAGTGAAGTTATACTCATAAATGAAGGTCAATTTTTCCCAGATTTAATTGATTTTGTTAAAAAACTTCTTCAATATAAAAAACAAATTTATATTTGCGGGTTGGACGGTGATTTTGAGAGAAAAAAATTTGGTCAAATTCTTGATATTATTCCACTTTGTGATAAAGTTGAAAAATTAACTTCTCTCTGTTCAATTTGTAAAAATGGTAAAAAAGGTATATTTTCTATGAGACTAACAAATGAAAAGGAACAAACTGTTGTTGGTTCAGAAAATTATATCCCAGTATGTAGGGAATGTTATATATTAAAAAATTATACACAAGATGTTTAATTCTTAAATATATTTTAAAACCATTTAAATTGTAATTTATATTTAATATATAAATAAATGACTAAAAATGTATCAGGAGCTGATGAAAAAGAAACAACAATTGTTACTGTAAAAAAACGCGGAAGAAAATCAAAAAAAGAAATTGAAGAAGCTCAGAAACTTGTTGAAAATTCAAATAAAATAAATTGTTTTACTTTAAAGACAGAAGAAAATATTATTGTAAATATTGAAGAACATGATGATTTATCAAATTTAAATACAAATTGTGTAAATGAAATTACAAATTCGGATGATGAAAATGAACAAATCTTATCTAGTGAACAAATAGTAAATGATAATAAACCTCTTGCCAAGAAGAGAGGACGTAAACCAAAAGGTGGTAAAATTATTCAACAAATTATACCATTAAATAATACTAAAGAAAGTAAACCCAATGTAATTTTACATTTAAAATGTTCATTAAAAGACTTACAATCATCTAATTTATTTGGTTCTAATCTTGAAGGATTTTCTTTTTCAAATCAAAATAATTTTTGTTATGATTCAATTAGTAATGAAAATAGTAATTATAATGATTATATTAATACTACAATTAAATTGACCGATGGTGAAGAAAATAGTATTACTTGTGAAACTGATTACGAATACGAATCGAATAAAAATAAAGATAATGATATTAGAGATATATGGAAAAAGTTAAAGGTATTAGAACATAAATTACATATTAATTGTATTGATAATAAAAAATCAGCTTGTTTCTGGGACACTTGCGAATTTGATAATCCACCTGTTTATATTCCAAAATATTTTATGGACGGCACATATCATGTTTATGGTTGTTTTTGTAGTCCAGAATGTGCTGTGGCTCACTTAATGGAAGAAAATATTGACATTTCTATAAAATTTGAGAGATATTATTTAATGAATCATATTTATTCCAAAGTATATAATTTTAAAAAAAATATTAAACCATCACCAAACCCATATTATATGTTAGAAAAGTATTATGGTAATTTAAC
>Ga0214923_10007985_pt1 | contig 11388 bp, 15 predicted proteins | sample LL1510_MetaG_FD_177993 | JGI IMG/M metagenome (GOLD analysis project Ga0214923, IMG submission 177993) | Freshwater microbial communities from Lake Lanier, Atlanta, Georgia, United States - LL-1510 | ecosystem: Environmental > Aquatic > Freshwater > Lake | place: USA: Georgia | collected... | reverse complement strand
TTTCCAAAAGCTTGCGGATAAGACGGGTATACCTTATCAGACACTAATTAATCTCTACCTTAAAGACTGTATGGAGACGAAAAGATCTCTTAGTTTTAAGTGGAAGAAAACCGGATCTGAGTAAAGTGGGACACCCACTTTTTGCTGCCCCATCAATAGTCAACCAGGTAGGTGTCCCGTTTAGTATAATACCGAGAACTCCGACGTCGGAGTTAGGGTTTCGGGGCAGACTTTTTCTCTGCAGACCCATTCGTCCCTCACAGGCAATTTCCCATAAGTCTTGGAAGTCTCTTGCGGGATCTTTCAGTGAGCCCTACGTTTGCGTTGTAAACGTGATGGAGGCGTACGCTATGAATTTAAAACATCTTCGCGATGATGAGTTGCTTACTGTGACTAAAGACTTGGTGCAAATGGAGCGCACGACGCTCACCAAGATTTTGCATCATCTACGGGAGATTGAGCGGCGCAAGCTCTACAGTGATTTGGGGTGTGCAAGCCTATTTGAATATGCCGTCAAGCATCTGCAGTATAGCGAGGGACAGGCAGGGCGAAGAATTCAGGCCATGCGCCTCATCAAAGAGATTCCTGAAATTGAGCAAAAGATTGCTTCAGGCGCGTTGAGCCTGAGTAACATATCCCAGGCACAAAGTTTTTTTTTCGCGAGACGACTGCCTTAGGCTATGGGGCAGAGAAACCTGTGACCAAAGAGCAGAAACTTCAGGTCTTAAGCCTTCTTGAGAATAAATCGGCTCGTGATGGACAAAGGGAGGTTATTCAGCTTGGTGGCGACGCGGCGATCCCCAAAGAGCGGGAGCGCGTGCTTGCTGATGATAAATCCGAGGTGCGCTTTGTGATGGATCAAGAGCTGCGTGAAAAGCTTGAAGAGGTTCGAGGACTCCTTGGGCCAGAGGGTGCAAGCCTTGGCTTTGCAGAACTAGTAGCAAAGCTTGCGCAGGTCAGCGCCGAGGCTTTGAAGGCAAAAAGGTTTGGCAAACGCCGGTCTGAGGAGGTGGCGTCAGGGCACGGCACAAATGTCTGCCCTGTAACCCCTACTCCGACGTCGGAGCCACCCACTGGGCAGGCAAACCAACGGTATATTTCACGGGGACTTAAAAGTTTTGTCTGGCAGCGAGACCGCGGCACATGCACGCGCTGTGGGACCAAAAGAAATATAAATTTTGATCATATTATTCCCGTAGCACGTGGCAGCCGTTCGACTGCGGAGAACTTAAGGCTGCTGTGCTTTGCCTGCAATCCGCGCGCAGGGATGCGCGCAGGACTTGTGGAGATGCGGAATTAGGGGCTAGGCGTCCTATTGGTGACTTTGATAACTTGACAAGTACCCCTTATAGGGGTACATTTGAACGGTGCTTGATGGCAAAAATTAATGTCGTTCGACTTAGCAGCACAGCAAAAAAGCAAATTAGACGAATTCCACAGCACATTGTCGATAAACTATTAGCATGGGTACTGTTGATTGAGACAAAGGGCATACATGACCTTCGCAAAATTCCAGGCTATCACGATGAGCCACTGCAGGGCCTACGGCAAGGGCAAAGATCTATTCGCCTAAGTCGGTCCTATCGAGCCATCTACACACAGCTCGAGACAAACGAGGTTTGGTGTGTCCAAGTAGAGGAGATTCACAAGCATGCCTACTAAAAAAAAGAAAACGGCAACCAAAAGCAGCGCCGTTAGGTTTTTAGAGGACGTGGCCGGTGGTGCGCTGACGTTTGGGCGACTTCTCGCCGCTATTCGCTTAGGGGAAGAATCTAGTCAGACTGAGTTTGCGAAGTCTCTGGGGATATCTAAAGCTCATCTATGCGACATCGAAAAGGATCGTCGTGGGGTTAGCGCATTACGGGCCAGTGAGTGGGCAAGAAAGCTTGGATATGATGCCGAGCAGTTTATCGAATTGGCCGTTCAAAGTGATCTATTGAAAAATGGACTTAATTACTCAGTCAAAATAAAACCGATAAAAAAAGTCTCTTAAAAAGTGGGACACCCACTTTTTGCTGCGCCTTCAATAGTCAACCAAGTGAGTGTCCCTCTTTTTACTCGGTCACGCCACCCACTTTAGGGATATTTTCTTTTTATTCTTAACGCAGTCTAAGAGGTACAGGTCTATGAGTTTTTGGTAGGGGATGTTGGAGTCTTCTGCCAGTTTTTTGAAATAGTCGATGACTTCCGGACTAAGATTGATGCCGACTAGCTTTTTTTTCTTTTTGGGATATGGGTTTTTCACTTCCTTCAGTTTTGAAAAATCATATTGTTTCCTCATAATACTTCCTCTCACTCCTGGTGGCCTTGCGTGCCGATATAATCCGAACTAAAGACTCATCAAATTTATAACAGTGAACCACTACTAGCACATGTAAGCGCCTACTCATACCAACTAGCACGTAACGTTCCTCATCTGCTGCTTCGGATGGCGCTTCATGTGGCCCCTCATCAAGGAAAAGGCGTCCATGGGGGTCATCAAAAACCCCAATACCTATCAATATATTATCTATATTTTACCTATATTAAAAGCAAGCCTTGGTTTTGCTTACGGCTAGACATTGGCATTTAAATATTAAGTCCGGTAGCGACGAGTAATGTGGGACACCCACTTTTTGCTGCCCCATCAATCGAGTAATGTGGGACACCCACTTTTTGCTGCCCCATCAATAGTCAACCAGGTGGGTGTCCCGCTTGGCAGTGCCGTTGTGACAGGGCTTGCTTTTATTACACCTTTCGGTATAATGGATAAATAGGGTGGTTATGGATGATCACTAATTTCGCAAATCGGGTCGCTCAAGACGTTTGGGAAACCACTGCCTCGAAATCTTTGCCAAAAGAGCTTTGGCTCAGAGCAAAGGCTTTGCTTACCATTATGCACAGCACGTCTACCTTAAATGACTTAATGTTAAAAGGTGAGCCGCCTAACATCCGATTGCACAAGCTGCGAGGAAGTCGAAGGGCCGAGTGGAGCGTTACAATAAAGCTGCCTTGGTGTATTACATTTAAGTTCAAGAACGGTGAATTCTCGGACGTCAAGATCGAAAACTATCACAGAGGCTAATACCAATGATTAAAAATCCAAAGCCACTTCATCCCGGACAGGTCCTTGACGAAGTTTACATGAAAGAAATGAAGCTGAATCAGTCTGCTTTAGCTGCAAAATGCAAGTGTTCACCTCGCAAGATCAATGAAATTGTAAACGGCAAAAGAGGCATATCACCGGAGTTTGCGATTGTTCTCGAGAAAGTCTTGGGGACGTCCGCCGAGATGTGGGTGCGCATGCAAGCTGACTACGATCTATGGGCAGCTAGAAGAAACGTTGCTTGAAAAGAGGGACAATCACCTGGTTGACGATTGACTGAGCAGATCACACCATTTCCGGCTAAAGCAAATAATTTTAGTTATTCATAGGCCGCGTCTTACGCGGCATCATTATGAGAGGACATGACAGTGATGGTAAGAGTCCCTCCGCAGGCTTCGACGATTCGCCTTAAAGTTTGCAACTCATAGCGGTCATACGAGGCACTTTCGTAGCGACTGATGGCAGAGGCCGTGGTCCCGGCTTTTTTGGCTACGGCAGCCTGAGTCATATTGGCCCTCTGCCGAAGCGCCGCCAATTGCTCACCGATGGAAAGCTTGGCGTACTCGTCCATAAAGCCTTTCTTGAATTTCTTGTCGGCTAGTTTTTTTTCGACCCAAGATTTGGCTTTTGGCCTTGAACGCATCATGTTTTCTCCCGTCTGATGAAATCTGCTTTTATCGACTCAGCTCTTCTGATCTCGCCCGTTGGGGTTTTATCACGCTTTTTTTGAAAACCATGGGTCAAGATAAGTCGCCCTCCAGCAAAAAAGAAACAGAGCACCCTTCCGTCATCCACCTTAAACTCAAATATCTGATCCGATCCCGTAAGGTGCTTAAACTTCATCTCATTAAATAACGTCCCGTGATCACCAATCCACACGAATAATGCAGCAAACTTTTGCTGGACTTTAATCTTTTGAGACTCTAGCCATCTCTCAGCAGGCGCGGCGCCATCCCTCCTCTGATAAAACTCAAGACAAAACTCTTTCCCTATGTAAACAATCTTGGACGTTGGCACATAATTCATTTATGCTCCCACCGCTATATTAGCATATACGCTAATATAGGCATTTTCAATCAGAAAACCTTCATGGAGCTTACGCTGCTTGGATCTTGTTGACGACAGGCCCGGGAAAATAGACCATGTGAGACTTTTTGCCGGGATATGTTCCCAAGTCTAAGTCGGTCGGCATTAGCGCGTCAGGGCTTATGAGACAATTGTTATCATTCCCTCAGCAAAAATATAACCTTGCTACCATCCCGGTACCGTGCCGTCAGACGAAATCCGTGCTCAGAGAGCCAACCCAAAAGCTGCATGAATTGTCGGTGGCAGTCCTCGTCGTCTTGGTAGTTATAGATGAGCTCTCGCATCTTAGTATCCGTAGCTTGATCAAGGTTAATGCCTCTCGTGAAGATCTCATGTTTGACCATGCTGAGCGCGACTTTGATGTTGGTAAGCTTTAGTACGCTCGGAGTAAATTCTTTTTGAAAAACGACTTCAGGCTTGGTCTCCGTACCGGGGTAGAGATGACATAAGTAAACAGAGAACTCACCGTTAGTGATATCAAAGGCAATGGGTGCTCCCAGAGGATTTTGATTGACTCGGGAGCTTTGAGGCTGACTTCCACTAACCACGCTCTTCAGGAAATCAGTGATGGTTTTAAGTAAAGATTTCTTCTCTTCTGCCTGAGCGTCAGGTGGAAAAAGGGTCTTTGGCACCCAAGCCACCGGCGGAGGTGTGATGTTAGCATCCAAGGCTTGAGGCGCTGAACTAGAAATCCCCGACTCATACTCGTTGCACCGGACCAGCGCCGCCGGACTCTTGGTCGCACCAAACACAATGGCGTTTTGACCAAACTCGACACCTAGCTTACAGGCGTCTGATAGGGATATTCCAAGGACCAAGAAACTCTCCTCGGGCTGCCACACAGAATCCTGGGACCTGCCAAAGCCGGGATAGCTCACCCAGGGTTTTTGCCGGATTTTTGTGAGAAGCTCGGCGTTGCGGGATTTATTTTCCTCTGGGGAAAGTGGCTTTGATTCAGGATTTGCGGCCGTGATGAAGGCCCAAGTCTTACAGTTATGCGTCTCTAAAAGCTTATCGATATTTGCTGTAACGTGGCCGACATGGATCTCAACCTTGCCAAGCTCAGTCTTGGCCTCGTAAGTGGTCTTTCGGTAAGCATCTTCAAGCTCCCTCATGGTGCCACCTCACTTAGCATCTTTGGGGCGGCTGGTTGGTAGAAAAATCCCTACCCGTCCGTCGGGAAATTTTCCCATAAGACGAAATCCTTCGTCTGCAAGGAAACACATGAGCTTCAAAAATTTGGCGTGTTTCACGCTCTCGTAGTCACGGCTGTAAGTAAGATCTTGCATAATAGAAGTCGTCAGACTTCTAATCCGGATACCTCGAAGCCCAAGTTGGAGACTCACCTCGCGAAGGGGTTTTTTGATATCTTGTTTCGCGAAAGTCCATGGTCCAAATTCATCGTCAAAAATCACCTGAGGAGAGCTCTCCTCTCTTGACGGCAGCCGGCATAGCTTAACAGAGAAATCCTTGTGTAAAAGATAGAATGTCACAGGCTCTCCAAGGGGCCTTGGCTTAGGCTCTTGGGGATCATCAAAGAGGTTGAGGGTCCGGATAAACTGCCAGATGGATTTTTGGCCAAGTTTAGAGGCTTTCTTAGGCGCCTCAGAAGGGATCTCCTCAGGCGGTCTTGTGGGATCTATGCAGCGCAAGTTTGGTCTCATGGCCATTGCCTCCTAAGCCATTGATCAGCCCTTTGGGGCTATAGCCTATAGATCGGCCGGGGCTGTGACATCGGGGGACACCCACCTTATTACGGACTGATTCAGACCACCGATTTAACCAGCCTCCAAGGTCTTTGTACGTTGCGGTCACGCGCACTTTGGGTGAATGGTCATGGCTGCACCACCCCTAAGTGGTCGGGCGGGGACCGTGACTTTGATCTTGACCTTGGTACACCTATTGGTGTACTTTTTGTGAGGCTATTATTGGTAAGGATCGTAAAACTAACCAAAGAGGCTGAACGCAACTTGAGCAACTGTCCTACATATATTTCCTCAAAGTTTAAATACTGGGTTGGGCTTGTCGAATCCTTTGGAATAGATGTAGCGCGAACGATTAAGGGCTTTCACGACGAGCCACTAAAGGGACGAAGAATCGGACAAAGATCCATCCGACTAAACAAAAGTTACCGTGCCATCTACTCAATCCGACACGAAGGCTGCCTAGATGTCATCCAAGTTCAAGAGGTCCACAAACATGAATACTAAGAAAAAAAGTGACGCCATGAATTTTCTCGAAAAGTTAACAGGTGGTCCTTTAACTATGGGAGAACTCCTGCGAGCACTTCGAAAAAGCGAAGAGCGAACTCAAGATGAGTTTGCCTCCCTGCTAGAGGTCTCTAAACAGCACCTATGTGATATCGAAAAAGGCCGAAAGTCGGTCACGCCAGCAAGAGCGGCGCTCTTCGCCACACGACTCGGTCAGCCGCCAGCCTATTTTATTCAAATCGCCCTACAAGAAGACTTGCGCAATGCAGGGCTTAAGTTAAGAGTAAAAGTAGAAGCGGCGTAAAAGTGGACGTCCCCTTTTAGATAAAACTTCAGCGTCGGATATGCTAGAGTTGCCCGATCAATAGTCAATCAGTCGGGTGTCCCCATGTAGAGAGTCTCCTATTTATGTCGACCGATGAGTTTCATTTTCGTGATTTTAGTATGCGCCAGGCCCCATCAGGCCAACGCGTCAACACAGATAGCTGCGTTTTTGGAGCATTGATCGGTCGTGATCTTAAACCAAAGAGGGCACTTGATATCGGTAGCGGCACAGGTGTCCTAACTTTGATGCTCGCTGCACGAGACAAGGACGTCTTGATCACAGCCGTAGAACCAGAACTAGAGATTGCTGACGTGGCGCGGCAGAATTTTTCCTCAACCCCTTGGGCTGAACGCATCAATTTGCTGACTCTTCGGGCTCAAGACCTTGACCCTAAGGTTCACGGAAGGTTTGATTTCGTTTTTTGTAATCCGCCTTATTTTCAAAACAGCATGATTTCAGACGACCGTCTTAGGATGGTAGCTAGACACAACACATCCCTATCTCCTGATGCGCTATATGAGTCCATGAACCGCGTGATGACTGATGAGGGCTCTGCTTGGGTTTCATTCCCAGGTGACAGCACAAAACTATGGATGGAGTGCGGCAGGGCGGCTGGCCTTCACCCGATTAGTGTTATTACGGTGAGGGATCATCCAGACGCTATCCCACACATGATTATTGTGGGCTGGTCACGGCAGTTGCCTGACTCTATTGCAGAGGAGACGGTTTATTACAGAGAGTCTCGAAATGGCAATATGAGCGCTTGGATGAAGTCATTTCGCGAGACCTGGTATCCTGCCAGGTACAATGCGCAGTTTCAATAAATCAATCAAAACGATTCTAATGAATTAACACCTCATGGCTGTCTCACACAAACAGCACCATGGCCCACGTATTTGTTATAATCGCGGCCGTAAATATCATTTGTAAAGTCACCATCGGATAACCTATGAATTAGGCTGTACCACAATTCACCCGAGCTATAGTCTTTCACGGACCAAAAATACACATCACTCATTGTAGCTTTAGTGATCCACCCCTCCCTTCCTTCCAAACCAATCTTGTTGTAGCTAGCAAGGCCGATCTCTCTGCGGGTCGGAAGCCTCCACCCACTCTTGCCATTATAGGTCAAATTTTTACAGTGATTTTCAGCATCATCAAGATTGCGCCAAAGACCGCGATAATTACTAAACCAAAGTTGGTAGGTATTATCACGCATGGTGATCTCGCTTCCCACGCTCACTTCACTCCACTTGGGTTGTTGGGTCGTCACACTGGGGCTCTTATTGCTAGATTCGCCTGTTCCAGCAGAGTTTATAGCTGCCACGCTAAACACGTACGCTGTACTGTGTGCCAACCCAGTGACAACAGCGCTGGTAGCGATGGAAGCTGGTCGCTCGAATTTCTTCCAGGTTGCACCGCCATCAGAAGAATACCGCACTTGATAATCGGTAATCCATGCTCCACCAGACGCTATGGGTTTATCCCACGTCAGCGAAACCTCGCCATAGCCGGCCTTTCCCAAGACATTTGTTGGGGCGCGCGGCGTAGTAATTGGCGTCAAAGTGCTCGCAGGCCGCAAATAGCGTGTAAGAGTTCCGTCGTTTTTTAAGACGAGAATGCGTCCACGTGAATCTACAGCAAAATCAACCATAGTACTGACATCCATCAACCAATTGGCTGTGATTTCACCTCCGCTCACTTTGTACATTAAATTGCCCGAGTTTATATAAATTCCGTCCGGACCTTTGCGGGCAAATTTTACGTCATTTAAAGCAGTACTCACTGGATCACCAAGCAATTTAACTTCCGACCCACTAATCGAAACCAAATAAAAGCCTTTAGAAGCGGTCAGCTCTCGACGGTAACTTGTAGCCATACATTGCGTTGGGAAATAGCATCCACCATTTCCACCACAGATGGCTCCACCACCCACGTAGCCATACCTTGCGCAGTAAGACACATCAGCAGAACCTCTGAAACCTACAATTAGCGTTGCAGGTGTCGTATCTAGAAATGCGGTTGAGAAGGGGACAAGATCACGGACGTTTGAGATTGAAGAAATATTATCAACGTTCGTCTGCCTTGGAGTTTCGTTTGACATTTCATACCTAGTTACGGATAAAGAACTTAAAACCACATCTGAGCTGTTTACGTTAAGTGTGCTCACAGCAAACTGATTATTCGACAAGGCGGCATAGTTGGTGGTCGTCGATGTTCCATACGCCAAATTCTTGAACTTATCGGTTAAAAGATTACCTAGCCCCCCACCGACGACCGCCGTCGTGGTTTGACCTAGTAGATACGTTTCATTAACTAAACTTGGAAAAAAGATCGGACCTATCCCATTTTGAGCGCCTAAAACGGCTTGCTTTTGACCGCTGGGTAACTTCAAAACAATGCCAGAGTACGTGTAGAGCGGGCCGGCATGACCCACTGCGTAAATATCTCCAGAGCTGTTTGAAATCGCAGAGTAAATGTTTGAATCCAGGCTGTTTGAAGTGAAGTTCACCTGGCCTTCTGCGCCGAATGAGGTATCGGCTGCTCCATCTTCAAGGAATTGCCTGATGGACAATATACGGCGTGATTGGTCATCAGCACCAAACGCGAGCCGTATTTTACCGTTCTCGAGCAACGTGATTCTGTGTTGAGCGGTAAGGGTACTGCCCAAGTTAATTTGACCACCGTTTGCAAATTTAGAATCCACTGCACTGATGGTGATCGGTATACTAAATCTATTTTTTGCCTTGCCGTCCGTAAGACAAATCTCAATTATATCGTTCCCGATTTGATCTGTTTTGGGAGTATAAGTAATATCCTGATCATATATGTCGGCCGTCCCTTTTTCTCCGTTTGTGCAGACAGACGCTGTGACAGAATCGCCATCCACATCACTTACGTTTAACGCGCGTTTTATCGCTTTGTTACCATCAGTCGCTAGTGTTTTAAGACTCATGGCGGGAGCGTCATTGACGGGTGCGATGGCGACCTGAATAGTTGCGGGAGATGAAAACGTTTTTCCATCTCCCACTTTATATGTAAAACTATCAGTTCCGAAAAAGTTTTCGGCCGGTTGGTATACTACGTAGGCTCCGTAATTGTAATTTATAGTCCCATGACTTGGCTTTGTCTCAATATAAAAAGTGAGCGGGTCTCCATCCACATCGGACGTGCGCTCTGGATCTGCCATCCAAATCCAAGAACCTGTATCTTCGTTGATAGCTAATGAAAAAGCATTCGCCACCGGCGCGTCATTCACAGGAGTGATCCTAAGGTCTATGACAGCGGGAAATGAAACGCTTTCCCCATCCGACACTTGGAAGCTAAAGTGATCACGGCCATTTGCATTTTCGTTCGGGGTGTATTTAAATTCGCCGGTGAACGGATTCAAGATTTCGGCTTTTCCTTTGCTAGCCTGGGTGGAGATTTGAAACTGGATGGGCTTTGACTCGGGATCTGCCCCTTCCAAAGCACCCTTAAAAATTTCGTCCTCATTCAACGTAAAATTAGCCGCTTTTGCGCTAGGAACCTCGTTTTCACCGACCACCTGGATCGTGACCGTGGCTGGATTTGAATCAAGATTGCCGTCACTTACCTTGTAAGTAAATTGATCTTGCCCGTAATATTTCAAATTTGGGGTATATTCATATTGATTCCCTTCACCGGCAAGCTTTCCAAATTTTGGCTGGGAAACTATCTCGTATTTAAGTTCATTTTTGTCCTCATCTGAACCGACGAGGGTTATCTTTACTTTTTCATCTTTGTTTGTACTGCCATTAATATCATTGGCCACTGGAGCTTTGTTTGAAATGCTTTTTTCCAAAATAATGTTGAAGGCAACTATATTGGCCTTTTTTGCACCAGCCTGCAGGTATTGCAAAAGAAGGTTTACATTGATCTTGGCACCCTCAGGAACAGAGCCCAGAGAGAGAGCTTTCGATAAGTTATCTGCGCTATACACAACAGCCAAAGTACAATTTGATTTAGCAGGAATACTTTTTTCGCAGGTACCGCCCGTACCCGGGAAACTTCCTCCTGCAAATTTCATTGAGTTGTCCGAGAAAGAAACAGACAAGTCGACCATCGCTGCTTCGTCTGGATTATTTAGATTGATTAATTGTTCTTTTGACTGAGATTCACTGACGGGCACTTGCACTGTCAGGACTGTTGAGCCGTTTCCGGTCAGAACCGCGTTGTTGGACGCTGCAGAAGGATTGGTTAAAGACTCAGGGCCAGAATCACATCCCATAATAGCTAGTGGCACTGTAGTTAAGAGACACAAGACTGCAAGTTTCATGATCCCTCCCTCGTGGCGTCTCTCGAAACACCAACGTAGACTGTTCGGATCCAAACCAGGTATTTTTTAGGTATTTTATTTTTTAGTTTGAATTGACTTTAGAATATCGGGACTTACGAGGTGGTCCCTGGGTCCTTTAAATTCCTAAAAAATATTTAACAGCCTGATATTACTATAGATTTTTGACTTCAGACCAAGATGTCTGGTGCTTCCGTTTTGCCATAGCTGCAGGTAAGTCTTTTGGTTCCTTTACTTAGGCCGGCAGGAACAACGCGCCTATTGCTCTATCAATAGTCAATCAGTCGGGTGTATATGGTCCCACCGGTCCTTGCAACGATGATCTTCTATTGTCTGGCATTTGAATTGGATTTGACTGCGCGTGTAT
>Ga0214923_10007984_pt1 | contig 11388 bp, 15 predicted proteins | sample LL1510_MetaG_FD_177993 | JGI IMG/M metagenome (GOLD analysis project Ga0214923, IMG submission 177993) | Freshwater microbial communities from Lake Lanier, Atlanta, Georgia, United States - LL-1510 | ecosystem: Environmental > Aquatic > Freshwater > Lake | place: USA: Georgia | collected... | reverse complement strand
TTGAGAAGATTGAGGAACTCTTCAGCGACCTTGATGCGGGCGTAGCGAGCCTTGAGCGTGCCAAGGCGAATCTGAAGCGATACAGGGCGTCGGTTCTGAAATCAGCCGTGGAGGGCAGGCTGACGGAGGAATGGCGGAAGGAGCATCCGCAGGCTGAAGACGGTCAGATTCTCTTGGATCGCATCCTTCGTGAACGACGGGAGAAGTGGGAGAAGGATCAACTCGCCCAGTTCAAGAAGAAGGGCAAGGAACCGCCCAAGAACTGGCAGAGCAAGTACAAGGAACCGTCAGCACCCGACACGAGCCATTTGCCCAAGCTGCCCGAGGGGTGGGTGTGGGCGAGCCTTGAGGCTGTAGCCGATGTGACTGGTGGGATCACGAAGGACAAGAAAAAGGACTCCTTGCCAGGGATGCGAGAGGTGCCCTATCTGCGGGTGGCGAATGTTCAGCGGGGGTTCCTTGATCTGTCAGAGATGAAGGACATCAAGGCTTCACCCGAGGACATTGCCGAACTCGCCTTACGCAAGGGCGATGTCCTGTTCACCGAGGGAGGCGACAGGGACAAGTTGGGGCGGGGCTGGGTCTGGTCGGAGGAGTTGTCCGAGTGCATTCACCAGAACCACATCTTCCGAGCACGACTACTCTCCTCGGGCATTCAGCCGACTCTGGTCTCGCACCACGGAAACACATTCGGACGGCAGTGGTTCACGAAGGCGGGCAAGCAGACCACGAATCTTGCATCCATCAACCTGGGGATTCTGAAGCAGTTTCCAGTGCCAATTCCCCCGCCAGCCGAACAGGAGCAGATCGTCGCCCTCGTTGATGAACGCCTCTCCCAGATTGATTCCGCCGAGAAAACCATTAATCAGGAACTCATCAGATCAAAGAGGCTCCGCCAATCAATCCTGAAGAGAGCCTTTGAAGGGAAACTCGTAGCCCAGAATCACAACGACGAGCCTGCCAGCGTCCTTCTGGAGCGGATCAAGGCCACAAGGAATCAGGAACGGCCAAAGAAGGTGAAGAGTAAATGAAGACGGTGTGCAGTGACTTTGCATTTCACGGAAAAAGGAATGTTATGCCATGAGTAGGGTTCATAGTCGTACTGTCGCTTGGGCATCGCTCCTCGCTTGTCTGGCCGCTGCGGGATGTTCGTCACCTAGTATCGTCGGCGAATGGCATGGCGAAGGGGAGGCAAAAGCATATTCCCTCACGATCCTGTCTGACGGGACTGGTGATGCGAGCCAGCAAGGCCAGCCAACGAAGGCGATAAAGTGGAAGAGGGTGAACGACAAGTTTGAGATAGCCATTGTTGGGACAGAGGGCGCCCTTGAGGCCACCCTGCGGGAAAACGAAACGCTGGCTCTTTTTGCACCACATAGCCCTGATTTAGGGCTTCTGATTTTGAAGAGAAAATAGGATGACCGCTGATCAGCACGGGAGGCGAGAACAGCCATGACCACCAACCAATCCCAACAGATCGTCAACAAGGCGTGGAACTTCGCCCATGTCCTCCGTGACGATGGCCTGTCCTACATGGGCTATACGGAGCAGATCACCTTCCTTCTGTTCCTCAAGATGGCGGACGAACTGACGAAGCCTCCCTACAACAAGCCCAGCATCGTCCCAGCCAAATACAACTGGGAAAGCCTGCTCCGTAGGGAAGGGGCGGATCTGGAGACCCACTACCGCCATTGCCTTGAGGAACTCGGCAAACAGCCTGGGATGCTGGGTCAGATTTTCAAAAAGGCTCGTCCAGAGATCCAGAACCCCGCCACACTCCGCAGACTCATCGTTGATCTCATTGACTGCGAGCGTTGGTCAAGCATGGATGCCGATGTGAAGGGCGACATCTACGAAGGTCTTCTCGCCAAATCCGCCCAAGAATCGCCGAAAGGTGCGGGGCAGTACTTCACCCCCAGAGAACTCATCAAGGCGATCGTTGACTGCGTCCAGCCGACCATAGACGACACGGTCTGTGATCCAGCCTGTGGCACGGGTGGCTTCCTCCTCTCCGCCTACGACTATGTGGTGAAGCACCAAGGAGCCAGCCTAGACAAGGATCAGAAGAAGCACCTCCGCACGGGCTTCGTTCATGGCGGGGAGATCGTGCCGAACACGGCTCGGCTCTGCATCATGAATCTCTACCTGCACGGGGTGAATTCGGACCCCTGCCCTATTGAATCAGGGGTGGACAGCCTCGCCACCGACCCTGGCAAGCGATACAGCGTGATCCTCACCAATCCACCCTTCGGCAAGAAGAGTTCCATCGCCATCGTCAACGAAGAGGGTGAACTGGAGAAGGAAGACCATGCCTACGAACGGCAGGACTTCTGGACAAGCACGAAGAACAAGCAACTCAATTTCGTCCAGCACATCAAGACGCTATTGAAGGTCAACGGTCGTTGTGCCGTGGTCGTCCCCGATAATGTCCTCTTTGAGGGTGGTGCTGGGGAGACGATCCGAAGGAACCTGCTGAAGCAGTTTGACTGCCACACACTCCTACGCCTTCCCACGGGCATCTTCTATGCCCAAGGGGTCAAGGCGAATGTGCTGTTCTTTGATGGGAAGCCTGCCCAGGAGAAAGCGTGGACTCGGAAACTCTGGGTCTATGACCTCCGCACCAATATGCACTTCACCCAGAAGACTAATCCTTTGAAGCGGTCGGATTTGGACGAGTTCGTAGGGGTCTATAAGCCTGGGGCGATCAACAGGCGGAAGGAGACCTGGAGCGATGAGAATCCCGAGGGACGGTGGAGATGCTTTGAATACGAGGAGTTGCTGAAGAGGGACAAGGTCAGCCTGGACATCTTCTGGCTCAAGGACAAGAGCCTGGAAGACAGTGAAGACCTTCCTCCGCCCGATGAACTCGCCCAAGAGATTGCTGATGATCTTCAAACTGCCTGGGAGCAGTTTGCATCAATAGCGGAGAAGGTGAAGGGGTAGGGATGACAACAGTAAGTCCGGAGCAGTCCTCTGCTGAACGGTACCTGTCTCGTAACGCACTAATGGGTTGCGTTCTTGCACCGACGGTACTGGGAACATTATTCCTGCTTCTATACCGATACATTCTGTACGCATGGCCCGCAGAGGAATACGGCACACCCACCCTGGGTAAGTTCGTACTCCTACTGATGCTGTTAGGCCTCGCCGCCGTGCTAATATTGCGGCCCATTTACGAGATGCGGCGGCTTGCGAAAGCGCATTTCATAAACACTTACCTCAAGGAAGGCAGTTCCTTGAGACGGTGGCTTTCGGGACGGGTATGGAACATGACCCTGTCTATAGGGGCGTCAGTGAGCCTTGCGATGCTTGCGTATGTCGTTGTTCAGACATATTCATTAAGCGACATTGCTGTGATCGCTACGGCAGCACTCGTCGGACTGTTTCTGTCACAACTATTTGCCTATGTGGCAACGGATTCACTGACCCCGCATCTCTCGGCTCTCGTCTACGCACGGGTCACTCGGGCTATTGTAACGGTATGTATATTAATTGGATTGATTGGATCTGCAATCGCCCAAGGAGCAACGGCGAAGTGGCAGGGAATTGAAGAGGATGAAGTCATAGACATAATAATTGAAGAGGTAAATCACCCGAGTCGCAATGTGGAGCGTGTGGTTGGTATAATGCGCTACTTTGATGTGACTCTTTTACGACTGAGGGGCGAGATGCCGTTCCCAATCGGATGGATTGTCTATATCTGCCTGCTCGCACCCCAAGGGATTGTCGTGTACAGCATTGTCTGTATATTTCTCGGTTGTCAACTCAATCGGTGCAATACCTCGTGTTGAGCAGGCTGCTGCGTGAGGACGGCAAACGGAGAGGCCGATGACTAGAACAAGACAGTGCCTATTGGGTGTCGTATTGTTGAGCAGTGGAGTATTAGTTGGCTGCGGCATAAAGGAACAAATAGATGCCCTGGACAAGCAAATCCAGAAATTGAATGTTACTATCAAGAGTACGCAGGCAGACGCAGACCGTAGGGTAAAAGAGATTACGCAGGAGGCGGATAGGCGCATTGCTGCGGCACAGGGAAAGGCGGCAGACCTTGAAAATGAGATGACGCAGGAGATTGAGCGAGTGCGGATGGAAGCCCAGCAGCGGATCACCGTACTAGAAGCGCAGGCGGAAGAACTCCAACAGAAACTTGACGCGAAGAGAAAGGGCGTTCAGCGACTTGTTAAATAGTGATTACCAGTAAAGGGGCTGGACGACGAGGATGTGGCGTGGGTGGGGTGAATCAGGTCTGAAGTCAGGCGATCTGAATGGAGGTACTCATGGCGAAGAAGAAAGCGGTCAAGAAGAGCAGCAGGAAGACAATGCCTACGACGCACAAAAAAGGGCGATACGAAGGGGCGGAGTTCGTTTTCTACAACGACACCACAACCCTTCCCCAGAGAGGAACCGTCCTGATCCGTGACGATGCGATGGTACTGGAGATTCCCGAGCAGGATGGCCTCCCCCACGCACTGATCTTAGGAACGCCCCAGTCACACTACTTCAGAGGCAAGAACACCAGCCGAGAAAGAAATGCCGTGCCTGTGGATGCACGGTGGGCAGATGTTGGAAATATGTTTGGGGGTTCTTGGCAAGACGACGCCCACGACCTGATCTTCTATTTCCAACTTCCATGACGATGGCGTTGTGGCCGTCCCTACTCCTGCTTTTTTGGATACTTGCCCAGATGCCGATAACGAGTGGTGATGTACTCCAGGTCTTCACGGTCGCACCCTCTTGACCGCAGTTCTCGCCCAATCTCTTTGCGGAGTCCCGAGAAACTGCCGTAGCACCAAGCAAGGTAGTTGTCTGGCACCTCGGACATGAGTGATCCCTTGTACTTGCCGAAATAGATGATGCGTGGCTTCGGCTCCGTGGCACACCCGCCCGCCTTCTCACGGAGCATCTTGTCCTTGTGTGCTTGACGACGACACGCTTCCCGTTCCTGTCGCCGAATCCTCTTGCGGACACGGCGATTATGTTTCTTCTTCCGCCAGGCGATCAGTTTTGCTTCGTTACTGATTTCTGCCCACTTGATCCCGCCGTAGTCCCAGATGACCTGGCGAAGTTGCTTGCTGTTGAATCCTCGTCGTTGCAGTTCCGCTTCGGCGTCCCGATTCCTTCCGTTGCTCTCGCCGTAGACGAACTTCAGCCTCCGCAGCCCCATCTTCGTGATATCCATGCCCGTTCTCCTCTCTGAATAAGAGAGTGAGGGGCATCTTTTTTTCTTCTTCGTAGGAGAAGAAACTGTCTGCTTCCCCGCATCCCGTTTCCCGTGCGACTTGCGACCAGCCCCATCAGGAGTCGGTCGCAAGTCGCACCAGTTCTGGTGATGCCATGCCTCGGCAGTCTCACCCAGCGATGAAACCCATCGTGTCGGAGCCACCACTCGGTCTCTGAATGGGCTTGGCGGGCAGGACGATGCTCTTCTCTGGGACGATGATCCGCTCGGGGATCGGCTGTTCGTCCGTCAGCATCCTCAACTTCTTGAGACGGCGGAAAAAGGTGGCACGGTCACCGAAACCACCCTTCACGAACTCCGCCACTCGCTCCTTCTGGGTCATACCCTCGTTCTTGATCAAGCGAGCGATCTCCCGATCCACCCTGTCCATCTGCATGCAGTGGTCAAACACCTCTCGCCAATCATGCCCAGGAAGGTTGAGCAGACGCATGTCAAGAGCGTTCTTGAGCAGGCGGACATCGGGATGTTTCATTCGCCCAAGGTTGGCGTGGACATAGTCCAGAATCTCCTGGTCACGAAACCAGGTTCCAGCCTGGCTGTAGACCTCCGCCCACGAGGGAGTGAACACAAACTTGTTGCCCCGAGACTCAATCGCCGAGTAGATGCCCCCCGTTCGCCAGTTGTTCGTGATGATGAATACACGACTCTTCGTCGTGAAGGACTTGGGAATCTCATTGCCGTCGCCGTCAAGGATTTTCGTCCTTGTTCCCCACACCACGGTTTTCTCCTCAGTCGTTTCGGTGAGCGAGCGGAGCAACACCTTTCCGTCGTCGTCCTTGTACGCACTCTCCACATCATCCAAGAGGACGAGGGCGTCTCGCTTCTCGTAGAGGTCTTTGTAGAACTCCACGGGACTCTTCTTCGCCGTGACATGGATCAAAGCCCTGCCCCTGCAGGCCCGCTCAAGAGCCTTTGTCTTCATCAGGCCTGGCGACCCAATGAGGATCGTCAGGTTCAGATGCCCCTCGGCGAAGCGGTCCGCCAGAGTGTTCAGGGCTTCGTAGGTGCGAAGCACGATTCCGTCCTTGCTCATCCTTCTCTCCTGATCACAGGTACCTGTTTCCGAGCGACTTGCGACTCACCCCGCGCCAGACCCCCACCCCCCAGAACTTGGAGGGTGAGAGTCTGACAACGGTTCATTCCTCATCAGTAAAAAAGGAGTCCTGAACCTCCATGCCCGACGAAGCGGGCTTCACCCCAAAAGGTTGAATGCCCTGGTTCAGTTCAATGTCCGCCTCGTCATCCAGGTCTTCCCACTCAACGGGGAGAGGCAGTAGGTCGTGCTTATCCTCCAGCGCCGCCTCCACTTCCTCGTCCGACATCTCGGCTGGGACTGCCAGCACGATGTCGCCCACGGACTCCACCGTTCGGTAACCCCGCACCCGCACGACCACCGTGCGTGTCCATTTCTCACTACCAGCCATCACTCGTCTCCTATAACCAGACCGACCGTTCCATCCCCTGATTTGCTCCGCACTCGGGTGCGACTGGCGACTACGACATCGTCCTCATCAGGAACGCTGCAATCTGAGCCTTCATCTGGTGCACCTGCCTCTGCCGACCGAGGAAGCACGACCCAGGAAGCCCAAGGTCGTGATTGATTGCGTGAAGGATGGTCAGGCAGTTGACGCCTCTGATCTCGGTTACGGCGTCATCCTCGGCGTCCGTAAACCGCTTGCCGACATGGGTGGACTCGTAAGGAGCCACCAGTTCAGCAGGAACGCCCAACTCCACGAACGCCTCCACTCCAACGATGGAGTAGGCATCACAGAAATCCGTCGTCTCCAAGAGAACCTTCGGGGGCAAATCCTTCCACGACTTCGTCACGGACATTGGTCTGATCCTTTCTTTCATGGTTGTCGTCGCTCCACCATGCCACAGCGCCACGGCGGTGACGACATGAGCCATTCAATCCATCACGATCCACGGACACAATGAGGATTCAACGGATTGATCCTTTCTGCATCCGCTTCTCGTACCGCTGAACGGTCTTCCTCACTGAGTCAATGTTGAAGGCATGCGCTCGCTTGGGCCACTTGGTCTTCATGAGAGGGACGATCTCGTAGTACGTTTTTCCTTCCTTCTTGAGTTCCAAGGCATAGATCGCCTCATCATTTGTGGTGATCCTCCGCCCTCCCCGAGGTCTGGCACTCACAACCCGCTCGTAGTGCGCGGGTGCTGGGGGGTAAGGAAACCGTTCCAGCAGAAAGGCGTCCACCTGCCCTTCAAAATAGACGGGCTTTCCGTCGTTCGTCGCCGCCACAGGCATTGCCGCCAACAGTTCGTCCCGAAGATGCTTGGGTAGGCGATCTAGGCGATACTTCTTTATGACTTCAGCCCGAGACATGGTTACAAGCAATCTGAAATCCGACACGACTTCCTCCATTTAATGCATGACAACACAACACACGGCGTTCAACCCGCACCCTGACTCTCACTCCCAGAAACACCCGCATGGCGAAACACTGTAGCGCCGTTTTGTCAGATCGTAAACTCGCTAATAAAAACAACATCTACCTGCATTTCCAGTGACAATACACACCCCCCCAGAGGGCTGGAAACGCACGGAATCGGCTTAAAAACACGCATTTGGTAGCCTTCTCGGGCGGGGCAGCCCCGTTTGACTGTTTCACCGTTGACGCACAAACATGATAGCGCCATTTTTTCAGAGCGTAAAGCAATATCCGTGAACTATCTCATGTGCATTTCCAGATGGAACACGGAAATGCATCCTGCTCATCAAGAAGATGATCTTGAACTTCGCCAAGATTGAATCTTTGGGGCAAAACCAAGAAATCGGTGCCAAAGTGGCACCCAAAAACCCAAAGATGCGGGCAAAAGATGAAAATGTTGCCCAAGATCAGCCAAGTTTGTCCAAAAAGCCAAAAATGGATTTGGATGAATTGAACTTGGTGACCACCAGAAACATCGGCGGGTGCGGGCAGTAGAGGGGCGAAACCCGCTCAATCCCCAGGGTTTCGGGGACGAATTTCAAGATTCTTCAAAATCCGACGAGCCTAGAGCCGTCAAAAACATGGTTGTGACCCCCAACCCATGTTCTCTCGTGGCAGACTCCAGCAGTCGGCCTTGAAATTCATGTTTTTTGGGCAGGTCATGCGGAGACGGGGGGTGAACCGTCTTGCTCGGGCTTGTCCTGCCTCCTGCGCCAAATACTGTCCTGCCAACGCTCCCAGGACTCGTCGTACGGGTCTTCTCCAATCATTCGGCTGATCTTTTTGTAGGGCAGCCCAAGGAAGGTACTAATGTATTGAGCCAGTTCGGGGTGACCCATCAGGGTTGAGCCTTCCTTCACCCTGCTGTTTTTCTCCCTCAAGCCAGCCAGCAACTTGGTTTTTTTGATTCCAGGAGGACTGAACAGCCTGTTTTGACCCACTCGTTCCAGCCCGAGGTCTTTTTTGAATAGAAGAATCTTGTCACGCTGGTGGTCTTTGAGTTTCAACATATAGGGGGCGAGGTCGTAAGGGTCACGAGGTCGCTCAACCTTCATGTGGTATTGAGAAAAATGTCGGAGGCACTTTCGCAGAATTCCTTCAACGGTTTCCTTGTCCTCACAAAACCCCTGAAGAATCCCCAAGTGGTAGTGAAGCCGACAACAGTCTGAAGGGGTGATCTCACGCACCCAGAAATAGGCGAGGTCGTCCTTGTGGTGACGGCTGGTTGCTTTCGTGAAGGTCAGCCATTCTTTTTTGATTTGTTGGATGGATAGGATGGCTTCGTAATTGATCGTCACGAACCATTCAAAGGTGCGTTTGGTTCGGATACAGGACTCAACGATGTAGGAAAGGTGTTTCTTCCCGTCGTTGAGGAAGCCTTCAATGCTCTCGGTTGCCCGATCGTCGGCATAGAGACCACCAGTGGAATAGGGTGGGTTAAATTGACATAAAGGTTGACCTGTGAGGTGGGGAGGTTGGCGGTTGGTGTACATACTATAAGGGAAAGGTTGTGGTTCTAGCCGCTCCGTCCTTTCTGTTGAAATACTCCTTCACCCGCTCCAAATCCTTCTGGCTGAAAGCCCTTCTACCATTTACACGGGTCGGCTCTCGGAGCCTTCCTCTAGAAAATGCATATTGAAGTTGGTGTGGTGCAACCATCGCCAGTCGGGCGACTTCGCTCATGCTCATCATGCGGGTCATTGTACCTCCTTTGGTCATATCTATGGAAGAGAACAAAAATGTTCTCATTGGTAGAAGAGTCAGAAATTCATGAATTTCTGGATCGGTATTAAACTGCCACACGGTTTGTAAGTCCGCCGACAGAGGAAGAGGTGCGTGTTCACGGGGGAAAGTGAGGCTCGTGGCTCGTTTTTCAAAAAATCCGTGAGCAGGGAAATGAATTGAAATCCGTGGTTATTAATTGAACTCGGAGGCGGTGATGAAACTCGTTTTTCGCCTGGAGCCAACAAGAACGGGCTACCTCTTTGTCTCCACACCTTTATTCCACCTCCTCACTGGCTGTCTTGAAAATCCTGTCATGAACGAATTCAAGGGCCTCAAAAAAAGGCTCGTCACTCTCGGGGCCGTAGTGTTGATCTGCTATGGTTTTTGGTGTGTGTCCGAGGAAATAGTCCGTGAAACGGGCGAATCGGTTGTCCGATTTCAGTGCCGTCGCAGAGACTTTCTTGAAATGCGACAACGGGATTCTGGGGCGAGGCTTAATTTCGGCCCAGCGTTGAGCGAAATTGTCAGTGACCTTCGCCTTCTTGGTCGCCTCCCCTTCTACAAATCGTGTGTGGTACATAGGCCCATCGCTCAAAGTCGTGAACACAAGGCCGCTCTTCTGTGGGAGCAGGGCCTGGAGCCTTTCAATTACTTCGGGCCATAATTTGTATTTCACCGTCGGAACCTTTGGATTCTTGCCCGTCTTGACCCGCCTACGAGTGAGGATCCAAGAACGCTGATTGATCTGGCTCCAGTCCAAGGCCCCGAGATCCGCATTCGTCATTCCGCAATTCAGGCCGAGCAAAGCCCACAACTGAATAGGCGAAGGCAATTCGGCTATTGTTTCTCGGACAAGTGGGGAATCATATCGTGCGATCTCACGATGTTCTTTTTCCTTCTTGTGGTCGTTGCTGCGCAGGTTTCTCGGCAAATCCGCTAGTTTCCTTCTCACCCAGAGCCAATAAACAAATCTACGGAAGTGACCCATGCGATGGTTGTGGGCGGTAACGGAGTAGTGTCGGGAGTCAAGCCAAAGATAATGATTGCTCACCGTGTCCTCATTGATCACGGCTACATCCGTGGTGCGTGTCCAGATGCCCGATTTGTCCACAAGGCAATAGAGGTAGTCATAAATCTCCTTGAAAGACTTTGGTCTCAATTTCGGTTGAATCTCGTTGAGGAAGGTTTCTGTACAGTGGCCGATGGTTCGTTCCTTTCCGATAAGGCAGGCCCCCTCAAGCCTCTCTTCCCAGATGCGGCGGTCGCCGAAGAAGTGCTGCGAGACCATCGGATCAAGGGTCTTGGGAACCGAGATTCCGAAGAGTTCGGCAATACGGATGTTCTCGTTGATCACATCCTGGTCGGGAAGGACGCGATCACCTGGTTCAGCGGCAAGTACCGCTTTTTTTGCACGCTTGAGATCGGGCAGCAGTCTCGGAGCGTGCGCTGCCGCATAGGATATTTTCTTCTCAATGTCCTTGAGGGCCTCGGACTGGTTTGCTTCCAGGCTTGAACGCTGGATTTCGGCAAGTTTTTGGCGCCACCATATGTTGGCCGCTTGGAAGGAGTCTTGTTTGGATCGCGGGACGCCCAGTTCTTCACAGGACACGCGAAACCTCCTGCCGCGGTGCATTTTCACCCACCTGAAGTTCGGGCTTCCCTCCCACGACATCGCGTATTTGCGTCCCATGCCCAGTTCCAGTCGGGTAAACTTTCGGGTAAAAAGGTTCAAGCGATCCCCATTTTACCCGAAACACCATAAAAACAAAGGGGAAAAACGCGTCATTGTCGGTTTCCTAAACCGTAGGTCGCAGGTTCGATCCCTGCCGGGGGTATATGAACATCCGTATAGTCCACAAACATGGGCGTTACGGCTGTTTCCTTTTCCACGTGCGGCCCTGTGCGGCCGTCTGCGTGCATCGGCGACGTCGGATGTGACGTCGCTTTTTCGAAGTCGGCGTCGGTGACCTG
>Ga0214923_10007983_pt1 | contig 11388 bp, 10 predicted proteins | sample LL1510_MetaG_FD_177993 | JGI IMG/M metagenome (GOLD analysis project Ga0214923, IMG submission 177993) | Freshwater microbial communities from Lake Lanier, Atlanta, Georgia, United States - LL-1510 | ecosystem: Environmental > Aquatic > Freshwater > Lake | place: USA: Georgia | collected... | reverse complement strand
TGACCAGCGAGTACGCACTCACGCAATGTTGGTTCGTCAGGCTCTTTTGAATGCGATCCATATATATACGACTGTTCGAATTTGGTCAGAAAGCCGGCGGCGAATGCGTCGCCAGCACCTGTCGTGTCTGTGATCTGGCTCACGGGAGCAACCGCAATTGTCGTCCTCTCACCATTGAAAATCATTGTCGTTGCCGCCGCGCCAGCTTTTATCGCGACGATGTCGAGTTCGAGCGGCTCGGCTTTGAGGTTCAAGACCTCGGCTTCGTCGGTATTGCAGAAAAAGATTTTTGGATTCAACTCGGCGAGTAGTTGGCGAAATCTCGCGATGCCGAATGATTTAATTAGCGAGGCTGACGATGCGTCGATTGAAACGGTAATTTTTTTCTCGTGTGCGATGGCGATGCAATTGCGTGCTGCAGTGCTGAGCGGTTCAGAAAATAGCGAATACGAAGGCACGTGCAAAATTGAAACGTCGTTGTACCAATTTTCTGGTGCGTTCTCGAGTTGAGTTGCGGCTGAGCGATCAGTAAGCATTGTTCGCTCGCCATCCGGCGAAACAATGACGACGATTGAGCCTGTTCGGCCAGACCGCACCACGCATGGATCAACTTTTGAAGATTCAAGTGTCGCTACAAGCTGATCGCCGAGCGAGTCGTTTCCAACCTGAGCGATCAAGCGCGAACGAAACTTCTTGTCGCTGTCGTTATTTATTGCAGCGGCAAAAACTGCAACGTTAGAAGCGCTACCACCGCGGGTGCGAACAATTTGTGAAGGTGTATCGGTGCCGTAACTTAAAGCAGTTGGAAGCCAAACCACGACATCTTCAACAAGATCGCCGATGACGCACAACACGTCTTGGCGCGGCTAAACCGAAAGAAGATCGCGAGCGCCGGTGTCACTAGACGGATGACGCAGTTTGCTCATCGCGCGTGCTTCGATTTGTCGAATTCGTTCGCGAGTCAAATTGAAGGCTTCGCCAACTTCTTCGAGTGTGCGTGGCTCACCACGGTCAAGACCAAAACGCAGAGCCAAAATTTCGCGTTCGCGTTCATCGAGTGGTGCAAGCAAGCGAGTGATTTCTTCTGGTAGCAAGGCAGTTGCGGCTACTTCAAACGGCGACTCAGCCGATCGATCTTCGACGACATCACCAAGTTCAGCATCGCCATCTTCACGCAACGGCTCTGAAAGAGACAGTGGTTCAGCGGCAAATCGCAACGCTTCGGTGACTTTGTCGGCTGGCATTTCGACTTCTTCAGCCAACTCGGCCAAAGTCGCGTGGCGACCAAACTTCAGTTCAAGACGTGAGCGGGCCTTTTGCAAGCGGGCGAGTGTGTCGCCAGCATGAACCGGAAGTCGAATCGTGCGACCCGTATTGGCGATGCCGCGAGTAATTGCCTGGCGAATCCACCAGGTGGCATAGGTAGAAAACTTAAAGCCTTTGCGCCAATCGAATTTTTCGACTGCGTGCATCAGGCCGAGGTTGCCCTCTTGAATCAAGTCGAGAAGTGGCAAACCTGAAGCCTGGTATTTTTTGGCAATCGAGACGACAAGTCGCAAGTTTGACTGAACAAATTGCCGTTCGGCACGCGCACCGGCGCGCACAACTTTGTTTAGTTCGCGTCGTCGCGTCGGAGTAATTTGTTTTTCAGTTTTCTTAAGTGTCGCTTCGGCAGTTTTGCCTTCTTCGATTGCTTTGGCTAACCGAACTTCATCATCTTTGGTGAGCAAAACATATTGACCGATATCTGTGAGGTAGAGCCGGACAAGATCTTCGTCGTCTCGGTCAATTCTCTCTTTGGCCACGAAATCCCCTTGTTTATTCGGTCACACTCAGTGCGACACGCCTAACGATACCGACGGGGCGACAAAGCCACACGCGAAAAATGCAAATTTTATTCGTGAAATTTTCGGTAGTCTTTGGCATATGTCAAACCCAATTCTCAATGAAAAGAATTTTGCAAAAGTTGTAGAGCGTTCGGCTGGCGACGCTGGTTGGGCGGCTCCGCAAGCAGGTGCGCAAACTTATCGCGCGCCAATTTCAGATGGTCCGGTTTCGCCCTATACCTCGGCTGAGACGATGACCGCGAGTGGCACCGCAAGTGCTGGCATGTTGTTGACGCTTTTGTTGTTGGCATCAGCAATATTTGGTTGGACATCGGTCAGTGAGTCGGTTAGCGGTGCGGTGCAGTTTCCGGCATGGACAATTGGCGGTGCATTGGCCGGTTTCGTGGTGGCTTTGGTGCTTACTTTCAAACCCAAACTCTCGCGCATACTTGCGCCGATTTATGCGATTGCACAAGGTGTTTTCGTCGGTGCGATTTCGAAAGTTTTTAATACCGCTTATGACGGCATTGTGCTTCAGGCAGTCGGCATCACCCTCGGCGTCTTTGTTGTGATGCTTGTTCTCTACCGAACCGGCGTCATTCGTGTTACCGACAAAATGCGTCGCACGATCATCGGAGCGACAATGGGTGTCGCGCTGTTCTACGGTGTGTCTTTGTTGTTCAGTTTGTTCGGCGCCAACATCTCGTTTTTCAACAGTTCAAGTCTGATGGGCATTGGTTTTAGTTTGTTGGTCGCGGGTCTTGCGGCGATGAACTTGGCTCTCGATTTTGATTTCATCGAGCGTGGCGAGCAATCAGGCTTGCCGAAGTATTTCGAATGGTATGCCGCCTTTGGTTTGCTCGTCACGATGGTCTGGCTGTATCTCGAAATCTTGCGCCTCTTGGCCAAACTTCGCGACCGCTAAAAAGAAGTCGCTATCACGCACACTGTTTTGCGTGCTGAATCTACGCGCGACGCTTTGAAACTGCGCGAACTGTAGAATACAGAGCACCGATGACGTACATTCTCGGAATTTCTGCGCTTTATCATGACAGCGCCGCGTGCCTAATCAAAGACGGCGAGATAATCGCAGCGGCCCAAGAAGAACGATTTTCGCGCAAAAAACACGACTCGCGACTGCCGCGTCACGCCACTGACTACTGCCTCACCGAAGCTGGCATCACGGCCTCGAAACTCGATCACGTAGTTTTCTATGACAAGCCTTTGCTCAAATTTGACCGCATTGTAAAAACAGCGATGGCATATGCGCCACGTGGTCGCAAGTCGTTTGCCGCAGCAGGCTCTCTATGGTTTGGTGGCAAATTGCAAACCAGAGAACAGATTCAAAAGTTTCTCGATTTTCCGGCTGAAGTTTTGTTTGCCGAACATCACGAAGCGCATGCAATGTCGGCGTTTTATCCGTCGCCGTTTCAGAATGCCGCGGTACTCACCATCGACGGCGTTGGTGAGTGGGCGACAACGAGTCTTTCGCTTGGTCGCGACAACTCGCTCGAGGTAATCAAAGAAATTAAGTTTCCGCATTCGCTTGGTCTGCTTTATTCGGCGTTCACCAGCTTCACTGGCTTCAAAGTCAACTCTGGCGAATACAAAATGATGGGCCTCGCACCATATGGCGAACCAAAATACGTCGACAAGATCCTCGACAATCTGATCGAAGTTTGCGACGACGGCAGTTTCAGATTGAACATGGATTACTTTGACTTCCCGGTTAGCAATCGCATGACGAGCCAACGTTTCGCCAACCTGTTTGGCGGTCCCGCGCGCCACCCAGAGTCAGAACTTACCCAACGCGAAATGGATCTTTCACGTTCGATGCAAGAAGTCACCGAACTCGTTGTCGGTCGACTCGCTCGATATGCGCGTCAATCAACTGGCATGAAAAATCTTTGCCTTGCCGGTGGTGTTGCGCTGAATTGCGTGGCGAATGGCAAACTCGTGCGCGACAAAGTTTTTGACAATATTTTTATTCAGCCAGCCGCTGGCGATGCCGGTGGTGCACTTGGTGCGGCGCTTGGCGTATGGCACAAATATCTCGGCAAACCTCGCACGGCAAAAACTGGTGATGCAATGCGTGGCAGTTATCTCGGTCCAAAATTCTCTGACGTAAATGTCGCCGAATTTCTTGACTCTGAACGAATTCGCTACACACAACTTTCGCGCCACGAACTCAACGAACGAGTCGCAGACTTGCTTAATGACGGTGCTGTCGTCGGGTGGTTTCAAGGTCGAATGGAGTTCGGCCCGCGAGCACTCGGCAATCGCACGATTCTCGGCGATGCACGCCACCCCGACATGCAAAAGAAGATGAATCTCAAAATCAAATTTCGCGAGGGCTTTCGTCCATTTGCACCAGCCGTTCTCGCTGAAGATGTTTCAGACTGGTTCGATCTCGACACGTCGAGCCCCTATATGTTGGTTGTCGCACCTGTCGCACAGCATCGTCGAAACAAAGACCATGCCGACATGTCGAAACTTTTTGGCATTGACAAACTCAACGTTGTGAGATCAGAAATTCCGGCCGTTACGCACGTTGACTTTTCAGCGCGCGTGCAAACCGTGCATAAAGAGACAAATCCCGAGTTTCATGAACTGCTTAGCGTGTTCAAGCAACGCCATAACTGTTCGGTTTTGCTCAACACTTCGTTCAATGTGCGCGGCGAGCCACCTGTTTGCACACCTCAAGAGGCATATACATGTTTCATGCGCACCGATATGGACTACCTCGTGATCGGCTCGATGTTGCTCGCAAAGTCTGAGCAACCCGCACTCACACACGACTCAGATTGGCAAAAAGAGTTCGCACTTGATTAAACGCAGTTTCGTCTTCATCGTTTGGTGTGGCATTGTCGTCGCAGGTGTTGTGCGCCGCGCGTTTGGTTTCGGGCGACTGACCGGCAAGGGCGGCGCTAAAAGTTACTGGGTCGATAAATCGCCACTAGCCAAGGATCATTTTGAGCGCCAACGTTAAAAAGTCTCGCGCCGCAGTCGAGCAACGCAACTTGGCCGTGCCTCAAATGCGTGATTACGACGAACTTGGCATGCGTCAAGAGTGGGTTCCGCACCTGATGTATTTTCACCCACGTAACGCCTCGCTCAAATCAGTAACGACAGATGAGTTTGGTTTTCGCAATACGACTGGCGTTAAGCCAGATGCCCCTAGTGCATTGTTGGTCGGCGGTAGCAGCGTGTTTGGTATCGGCGCGACAAGTGATGCGACGACCATCCCAAGTTTGTTGAATGCCTCGACGAAGTACAACTGGCGCAATTTCGGCGGTCGCGCGTTCAACTCGACTCAAGAAGCAATCTTGGTGCATCTTTCAAACACGAAGAAAATCGACGGCCCGATTGTCGTGATTTCTGGTGTCAATAACTTGACGCGTTCACTAATGAGTGGCAGTTTTTCAAAAATGTTTGGCGCTTTTTTTCATCAAGGTCTATTCGAGTCGCAGATGCGCAGCGCAGCGGTTGGCAATCGCGCACTCGCTCGACAGTTAGTTGCCGGTTTGCGTGAGCGGTCTGGTTTTGGCAAAAAGCAACATGCACAAAGTTTGTCAAGCACAAGCCACTCAAAAGAGGCGTCATATGGTGCAATGCTCACAGTTTTTGAGCGTGATTGCGAATATTTTCAAATGTTGGCCAGGCACAATTCGACTTCTGTCTCGTTTGTCTTGCAACCATTCGCGCCATGGATCAAAAAAACGTTCACCGAGCAAGAAAAACAACTTTTTGAACTCTTAGATCAAGAAGCAGAAGGTTTTTCGCGCGTGTTAAGTGAACTAGCAGAGCGCAAGCAGCAATACACGCAAGATCTTCAAGCCATTTGTGCCAAAACGGGTCTTGAGTTTCTTGACCTCAACACGTCCTCTGAGTTGCAGAAAGACGAGTGGCTTTTCGTCGATCGCGTACACCTAACTGACGCTGGCTACTTAACGGTTACCAAGTTGCTTGTGCGAGACTTATCACTGTGAAATTCTTTACGTCGTTGATAAGTTTTTTCAGTCGTTTGTTCAAACGTGGCTCACGTAGCGACGGTCATAACGGCAACGTCTCTGACGACAATTACCCGATGTTTTAGTTTTAGTTCGGGTTGCGGCGGGCGAGTGGGTTCGCTGCGAGAAACTCTTGTCGCAGCGGCGCGCCGGTTACTTCATCGCTGAAGTAAGTGCCTTTCTCAAGACGATCCAATGCGGTATCGACATCGTTTAGATCGCGCTCAATTGCCTCGATCATCTTGTTGTCTGCGTTGCTGGCTGTCGTTTCTGGCATGACACGAGTGTAGGGTTCATGGCTATGTCAAACGAACAATCATCAAAGTTTCCAGCCCTTGACGGTTCAGCTCCGGTCATAAAAAAGTTCGGCAGTATGCCTCCAATGGGTATCGACTCAACCAAGCGTTATAGCGCGACTCTCGAAACCACGTTGGGCGCGATGGTCATAGCCCTTGACGCAGTGGCTGCCCCACTCACCGTCAACAATTTTGTTTACCTCGCGGCACATCATTATTACGACGGGGTTATTTTTCACCGCATCATCAAAGGTTTTATGTGTCAAGGTGGCGACCCAGAAGGCAGTGGTCGCGGTGGCCCTGGCTACAAGTTCGGTGACGAGTTGCCAAAACCCGGCAAATATCAAATCGGCAGCGTGGCGATGGCGAATGCCGGCCCAAACACAAACGGATCACAATTTTTCATCGTCAGCGGTCCGAGCGGTGTTGGTCTACCGCCGCTTTATTCGCTGTTCGGTCAGGTTGTCAAAGGTCTTGACGTCGTTGAAGCGATGCAAAATGTTGCCACGCGTCCGGGCGATCGACCTGTCGAAGATGTCGTCATTAAGTCTGTGACGATCTCAGTCGCTGACTAGCGGGCAAACACGCCGACCTTACGACATTGGCAAAAGTGCCGTCACCACGACTCGATTCACTGTCAATCAAAGATGCTCGGGCTTTGGCCCTAGCAGCACAAGGTTTTGATTCACCGCGCACAAAAACCAGATCAACAACTGCCGACGCGGTTTCGCTCATCAAGAAACTCGGCGTTATTCAAATCGACTCGGTCAATGTGCTCGTGCGCAGTCAAGAATTGCCGTTGTTTTCGAGGCTAGGCGACCATGATCGCGATGCGATCGCTAAAGCAACTTCGCAAGGCAAAATTTTTGAATACTGGGGTCACGAGGCGGCACACTTGCCTGTCGAACTGCACCCAATGTTTCGTTTCAAGATGCACGCTGCACGTTCGGGCAAGTTAAAACACTGGGGCTTGACGAGTTTTTATGCCGAGAACAAAGCGTTTGTCAAGCGAATATTAAAACACGTCGAAGTAAACGGATCAACCTCTGCGCGAGAACTTTCTACCCGCACCACCAAAAAATCATCTTGGTGGGACTGGGACGAAGCAAAAACTGCACTTGAGTATTTATTTTTGACCGGCGAATTGATGTCGTGTGGTCGCGGCAGTGACTTTGCTCGGGTTTACGACATTCCAGAGCGAGTGTTGCCAAAAAAGATTTTGCAGATGCCAACGCCCAGTGAAACCGAAGCACGCAAAGCGCTGCTGGTGCGTGCAATGCGTGCTCAAGGTGTGGCAACTATGCGTGATTTGGCTGATTACTATCGCCAAAAGCCGGCAGTCGTCAAGCCTTTAGTTGGCGAATTGGTTGAGCAAGGCGTATTGCGCGAAGTCACGGTCGATGGTTGGCAAGACCAGGCATATGTTCATCGAAGTGCCATGTTGCCAAAGCGGCTATTTGCCACAGCATTGTTGTCGCCGTTTGACTCACTTGTTTGGTGCCGCCCACGCAATGAACGGTTGTTCAACTTTCACTATCGCATCGAGATTTACACGCCCAAAGAAAAGCGTCAGTTTGGCTACTACGTATTGCCGTTTATGGCCAATGGTGAAATGGTTGGCCGCGTCGACTTAAAAGCCGACCGCGAGAATTTGAAGTTGCTTGTGCAAAGTGTGCACACCGAACGCGGCGTGAAACGTTCGGCAGTCAATGATTCGCTCACCGCCGAGTTGCGACTCATGGCATCTTGGTTGGGTTTGCGTCGGTAGAGTTTTCTAGATGTCGCCGCTGATTGCGCTCGCTGGTCGCTATGGTGCGCCGAGTCGAGTTTCGCGCGACGCAGTTGCGTTTGCCGGGCGTCGATACCTTGATGCAATCTTGCGGGCGGGGGGCGAACCAGTCGTAATTTCTCCACAACCGCTGACAATTCAAGATGCCGAAGCGATGATGCGTCGTTTCAACGGTCTCGTGTTGATGGGTGGCGCTGACGTCAACCCTGCGCTCTATGGGCAAACGGCCGGGCCACATATATATGGAGTGCAGCCCGAGCAAGATACTTTTGAAACTTCGTTGCTCAAAGCGGCGCTAAAACTCGACTTGCCAGTGCTGGCAGTTTGTCGCGGCATGCAACTTGCCAATGTTGTGCTCGGCGGTTCTTTGGTTCAGCATCTCGGAGAACTTGCGAATGCAAACGATCTTCTCGCGCACGCACCAAAGCAGTTTCCGGTTGGCGAAGAGTTTGCGCTACATCAAGTGAATATCGAACCAAAGTCGAAGATGGCAGCAGCACTTGGTGCGACGCAAGTTAACGGTGCGTCATTTCATCACCAAGGTATCGCTGAATTGGCAAACGATTTAGTCGCCGTCGGTTATGCCCCTGACGGCATTCTCGAGGCAGTCGAGCATCGTACAAAGTGGCTACTTGGCATGCAGTGGCACCCAGAAGATACGGCGGCGACAGACCCGTTGCAACAGAATTTGTATAACGCGTTCGTGCGACGCGCGCGCGAGTTGCTAGCCGCCGAAGCGACGATATAAACGTTCGGCTGGGCCGCGACCAAAAAGCGGACTCCACCAATTTGCCCAAATTACCGCGACAACAAAAACTACGATACTCATCGTCATCGCGGTGTCAAGGCCCGTCGGCTGAACTAATCCAACTTGGTTGACGACAAAGTTATAAATAAAAATATGCGCCAAATAAATTGTCAGCGTGAGTTGACCAGTTGTCTGAGCGATTCGCACGCCGAATGACCCTTTGAATCTTTCACAAAGAATTGTGATTATCAAAAACACTGTGACAACCACGCCGAGTGAGGCCAAAACATAGAGCACGCTGCGATCAAAGGGTCGAGTTGACACCAAGTGGCGCCAAACCAGCGCGCTTCTCACGCCATTGTCAGCATCGTCGCGAACGAGTGAGTTAACGATTGCATTCGTGATGTACGAAAGAGCTGCTGTGCCTAAGGCGATGATCAAAAGTTTGCTACGAATTCTGACTATGTCGTGATATTTGCGACCGAGCAAGATGCCTGTTATGAAAAATGCAAGCCAAGGGAACAATGGATGTGTGTAGTCAATAAATAAACGGATCATCAGGTCGCGTGGTGTGCTTGGCGTGCTCGGTGAAAGCCAAGTTGTCAGATTGCCATCGAATGATTGTTCAAGACGCCACCATTCGATGATCGCTGCGCCAAAAGTTGAAATCACGGCGAGTGCGATCAGTTTTCGCGCCGACCAAATCGCAATGATGCTGGCAACGACAAAGTATGCGCCGTAATACGGCAAGATCGTGCCAGCCCAGACCCATTCAATGCCGTAGCCAAGTGTGAATAGAAAAAGTCCGCGGCGGGCGAGTCGCCATCGAGCTTCAGTGCGGGTTCGTGCAATTTCGTTTACGTCACGATGTGAGTTTGCGCGGGCGACATCTTGCATCAGTAATGCAACACCCATGCCAGCAACCATCACAAAACCGACAGGAAACGGATTTGCCAGCGCACCCTCAAACGGGTGCCACCATCTCTCGAATATCGACGGTGTTGTCGTTGCACCAGTGCTCTGAAAATTCAGATAGCCGTGATAGTTGAGCACGATGATGCCAAATAGGGCGATCGTGCGGGCAACATCAAGCGACGCGAAGCGCTGCTCAAGTTGGCGATCACTTGCGTGGTTCGGCACTTTTAGATCCAAGAAATAATGTCTGGGTAGACGCGAGTTAATGGTTGTTGTACATCAACCAAGTCACCAGTTTTAGGTGCGGTTTGATTTGCAGGTACAAAAACCATCGACGTGTGCATATGTGACGGCTCGACGAGACTAAGACGCGTCGAGTTGAAATGAAACGGACTCAACTCAGCTCCAACGAGTTGAACGCCGTGGCTCGTGCCGGCGCCGATCATTACGAGAGTGCCATCTTGATGAAGAGTGATGTTGCGATAACCGACAACGTCGCCGCTGTTCACTGGTCGCGCATCGAGCACATCGGCGTTAAGTTCGAACATCGATTTGTCGCCAAGCCAAAGTTGCGTTCCACTTCGAACCCGAATTGTTTTATTAGCAAATTTTTTACGCAAATCGATGAGATTTTCTGCATCAATGTGACTGACAAACCACGCCAAGTCTGAATCAACACGTGAAATTATGTTGCCAATTTCAGTGGCATGGCTTTTCGGAGTTCCGTCGAGAGGCGGGTGTACCGACCAACCAATTTGAGCGAGGCCTGCGGCTTGCACTGAGTTGATAAGAGCATTTAGCTCGCTCAAGTCGGCGCCATACCGATTCATGCTCGAGCGCAATTTAATGATGACTTCACCGCGCCAACCGGCATCGCGCAGGTTTTGCACGTGATCAACCGAGCCAACTGTCAGGACAACATTTTTGGGCATGCGTGTTGCGGCCGGCAGTGCTTTGCCGACTGGTGTTAGAACAAAGGCCCGACAGTTGCTGGGCACGTCATGGGTTTCAAAAACTGTACCCACGGCGATATCGCGTGAGATTTTTTGGGCATGCTCAATTAATGTCGCGCGACCAAAACCATAACCATTGCCTTTAACAACTGGTATTAGATCGCCGAGGCTATTGGTGGTTTCAGAAACGTGACGACGCCAAGCCGTCGAGTCAACATTAAGTTGCAAAGTCACTGCCATTAACTTTACAGCCGTGAGTTAAACGAATTACTTGTTGCGTTTTTGTCTCTTTAGAACTGCACGCACGACTTCAATCACTATTGTCACGGAGAATGCGCTGGTAAAGGCGATTAGAAATGCTTTTGTGTGATTGTCAGCAAAAGATTTTCCGCCGATGAAGCCGAGCATTGATGCATATGCCGCCCAGATACTTGCTGCGACAACCGCCCAACCGACAAACCATTTTCGAGGTTGCTGTGTGATACCGCACGACAATGTGAGCAGTGTTCGACCACCCGGAATAAACCTCGCGGTGATCAACAACAAACCGCCGCGCTCGTGAATCTGTTCGACAATATTTGCGAGTTGTTTGGCACCTTTTTCAGTTCGTGTACGACGCTTGACCACCCAGTCGCTGGCTTCGCGTCCAAGCAGATAACTCAGGTTGTCGCCGACGAACGCTCCACTGGCACCGCACAGAATTACGAGTGCGATCGATAGATCACCAGCGCCAGCAGTGACACCACCGATGATCACCAAGGTTTCGCTTGGCACGATCGGCAACACCGAGTCGAGTGCGGCGATCACAAAAATCACCAAATAGAACCACGGCGACGACGACGACTCTTTCA
>Ga0214923_10007982_pt1 | contig 11391 bp, 7 predicted proteins | sample LL1510_MetaG_FD_177993 | JGI IMG/M metagenome (GOLD analysis project Ga0214923, IMG submission 177993) | Freshwater microbial communities from Lake Lanier, Atlanta, Georgia, United States - LL-1510 | ecosystem: Environmental > Aquatic > Freshwater > Lake | place: USA: Georgia | collected 2015-10-15 | reverse complement strand
TTTCGATTTGGATGTAAATATGGGTAGAGAATGGCTCGATGGTGATATGAATTTCACCATTGTTGTCTATCGTGTAAACAAACAAAAAACAAATCAAGACGATGTTTATGGTGAGGCTCTTCCTCAATCTATCGAATTTTTACCACCAATCTCTGTAAATGCTTATCTACAAATTTTACAACCAGACAATTCATTTTTGGGTAATTCAAAAATACTACAAAACGAACCTGGTAATATAAAATTTGCAATCTATCAAAAAGACTTGGATGATTTACAAATATCTATCAGTTTGGGTGATTACATAGGTTATTGGATCACAGAAAATCAAGTAAGGTATTATTCTGTTGTTGATAAAGGTATTCCCAACTACGACAACAAACATACCTACGGTGGGTATAAACCTTTCTATGTTAGTTACATTGCAACACCTGTAACCGCAAATGAATTTATGGGGATTTAACCATGGCTCTACCAAAAAAAGTAATACCAAATATAAATTTAGTTCCTCCAAAAATATTACTTGAGAGGAGAGAACAATTATTGGAGGATATTACAAAAGACGGAACATATCTTCCAAAGAATTTGGGGTATGCCGAAATGGATAGGGGTTTTTTGGATTTTGTCAAAAATGAACTTAAAACAGTTGTTGAAGGTAAAGTTATTCCTACTGTTGACATTCTTATTACGACACAAAATTGGGCGCAATTTACTCAAACGTGGTCTTTCCAAGATTTAAATGGTAATACTGAACCACCATTTATTACGGTGGTCAGAGTTCCTGAAGTAAGGTACGGTACAAATCCAGCAACATTATACAATATCCCGAATCAAAAAGAGTTTTTTTATGCTGCCGTTCCCACATGGAATGGTAATGTAAAAGGTTTAGACATTTACAAAATACCACAACCAGTACCTGTTGATATTTCGTTCAGTGTAAAAATTGTTTGTAATCGTATGAGAGAACTCAATGAGTTCAATAAAAATGTTTTACAGACATTCGCATCACGTCAAGCATACACTAAGGTCAACGGACATTTCATTCCAATTGTTAACTCAAACATTAGTGATGAATCTATAACCCAAATTGATAAAAGAAGATTTTATATTCAAAATTACGATTTCACTTTATTAGGTTTTCTATTGGATCAAGATAAATTTGAAGTCGCGCCTGCGGTATCTAGGGTCTTGAATGTATTTGAAACAAATTTTAAACCAATAAATAGAAAAAGAAAAGTTTTTCCAGTAAATGAGGGTGTATTTGATTTAACTGTACAAGCTGTAAGAAACTCGCCTGTGGTCAGAACTATCAGTGTGGATTATACTGGAACATTCACAATACTTTCGACTCAAAATGTAAGTTCATATGATTTATTTGTGAGATTAAATAATAGTGTCGAGTTTGACTTTTATGGTACCAATGTTATAAATTTTGAGGTCAATACTGGAGATCAATTAAGGTTTGAAATTACACAAGAAAATGCAGATCCAACCTCAACTATTACCTATGGTGTATAATTGTTAGGATCACACAAAATTTGACTTTTGATCTACCAACACCATCAATTACACCAACAAATACTGTAACACCATCAATTACTTCAAGTATAACATCAACACCATCAATAACACCTACAAATACAGTAACACCAACCCTAACTAATACACCGACTAATACTATTACACCTACTATAACACCAACACCATCAATAACACCATCAATTACACCAACAATAACATCTTCTAGTGTCAAATATTTTCTTTATGCTAACCCATCACCAGCTCAAGGATCTACAAATCCGAACACTGCGTGTAGTCTTCTGACTTCAGAAACTGTAGTATTATATGCATATTCATTCAAACCACTTAATCAATTAGGTGCTGGTGATGTAATTTATGATCCCGTAGACAATACACCAAAAACAAGTTTTGCGAATAGATACCGAGCATTTAGTCAAACCGTCAACGTATCAACACCAAAATATGCAATATGGTGGCAAAATAGTGGGTCAACAATTGCGTCGGTGACATTGTGCGGGCCAGACCCGACACCAACACCAACCATTACTCCGTCACCTAGTGAAGGTTTTAAATACGTCTTGTGGGGTGTTTCAAATGCCGAACCAAACCCGTATGACGCTTGTGGAAATGTGGGTAATACTGGTGTTACGTTAACAAATGATTTTTACTCTTTGCGTGCTTTGAGTAATTTAGGGGCTGGAGATCAAATTTATAATCTTTCTAATGATCAACCTGTTGTTCGTGCCTCTAATTCTTATCAGGCATTTTACTCAACATCTAATAGATCAACACCGTCTTATATTATTTATTGGGAAAACAGTGGTAGTACAATTACTAACGTAAATTTATGTACTTCTTTTGATGTCTATGCGTATTTTTTTCCTTGTTTCGCAAATGATAATGAAACATGGTCTTTGATTGTAAAAATTAACCCAATTGAAGTTTTACAAAACTATAAAGGTACTATTTATTTAGAAAACCCAGAAAATGATTCTAATTTAATTCCACCTAGTTGTTGGCAGTTTAATTCGGCTCTATTTGGCGCACAACCAAACTCGTTTATAGATCACTATTACGGTATTTACTACAACAACTTGAGTTTTTGTAATAGTGATAATAACATAAATTGTCCAGTTTCATCAGGAACAACATACTTCTTAGTTTCTTAAATTATGGTACTTGATTCTAAACATCTCAATAATCTTTTTATAAATACTGATGATAACATTCACGGTGTAATGTACGGGTATAAGATTGTAAATGGTTTAATTACAAACGAATTATGTATTCAGTACAATGTCTTAAAGAAGAAAGAATTGTCTGAATTATCAGCAAATCAAGTTATCCCGAAACATATTGAAATTGAAGGTGTAATTTATAAAACAGATGTAATTGAGGTGGATTTACCAATACCTGTATGTTCTATTTCAGGTGATCCAACTGAAAATCAAATATTTCGAAGACCAGTTCTTGGAGGCTGTCAACTTGCCGCTTGTGGTGGTTACGGGACTATGGGTTTTGTTGCTTTGGATAATTATGATAATTCTTTAGTTGGTGTGACTAATTTACACGTGATCGGTTGTGCGGCGCCATACCAGTCGCAGGATTTGAACTATGTTGGTACTTATGGAAATTTTGGAGCTCAATATTGGTTTAACAATCCGTTTTCATTAAACAATTACACTTGGCCTTTTGTATACCAAAATCTATCTCAATCTAATAGGTTGTTAGGTTTTGTAAAAAGATCTTATATGTTATCTCCTAATCTATGTTCGGGTGGCACATTTAGTGTTGATAAATGTATTAATTACATTGATGCTGCTTTACTCACACTACCATCAAGTGCCATAACAAATAGTGATTCTTGGAAACAAATCGGTCTAACTGGACTGACAACCCCACCAACATTTGCTTCGACAGCAGAAATTGATTCATTACTTTCAAGTAAAAACCCAATGTATTCTACTGGAAGAACTACAGGTGCAAAGGGAGAAGGATCAACCCAAATATATGCATTTTCATTCGGTGCTGGATATGTTGGATATCCAGTACCAGGTAATAAAAAATCTTCTGTATCATATTTTAACGACTTGATCTCAATTGTAGCCTCTGGTAGTTCAATACCAGCAGGTACAATATGTTCAGATGTTGTTAGACCTGGGGATTCTGGATCAATGATATATGCTTTTTTTGATGGGATGCCAAAAATTATAGGATTAATATTTGCGGCGGCCAGTAGTTTTATGAATGAAAATTGGGCCCTTGGTTTAGTGTGTAGAATTGATAGAATTTCGTCTTTATTGAATATATCACCTTGGACTGGTGATAGTAGAAATTGTATTGATAATCCGACAACTTTGGTTCATCAAGTACCATACCTCGATACACCTCGTACAATTTCATTGTCTGGTAATACTTATTGGCAGGCGGGTACTTATAATATACCTGTGAATAAAAATATGGGTACATATTATAAATTTATTCCTAATTTATAAAATAATTTTTTAAAATTAGATTATAAGAATGGACAATTTTATTTTTAATTCGGATACAAATCATATTCACCAACCATTTTGGGTTGTACTAAGTTCTATTAAAGAAGAATCAGAAAATAATATTCATAATTTAGTTTTAACAGGTCAAATTAATAGTGACACGGTTAATACTATTGGTAATGTAGCTGTAGGTTATCCAACAAATTTACTTGGAACAACAGATACCCAAGCGTGCCCTAATTATTTTTCATATACATCGAATACAGATCCTAGTAAAAATATTGTAAGACCACTTCAAGGTGGTATTCAAATTTCCTACCCAGTTGCAGATCAAATTCCATCTTATAAGATTTTGAGTACCATGACAATGATTTGTGTTGATAACAACACAAACTCCGTGGTTGGATTAGTTTATTATAGTAATTTAAATTCTGAAGAGTTTTGTTCTAATTGGGATACCCCAACATACGATCCACCCTTTGGGCAAGGATTCACTGGGAATGATAATGACCCAGCCCCTTTTATTGGTATTCTCAAAAAAACTTCACTTCTTAATAGACGACCCAAATTTAATAATGTGTTCGGCTCTCTTATCACTATTGATTATACAGGTTTTAGTACATCAGTGTCTTGGAAACCTTACGGTTTGTCAGGTGTAACTGATTATCTTCAATTTGCTAGTACAGCTGAAATCGATAATCTCCAAACATCCAACATGGATTTATTAGCTTGTTGTGGTGGTGGTGGGGTTCGTGGTCAAGGTACTGTAAAATTGAGGGTTTGTGGTCAAGGTGAATTTAAGTTTACTATGGGAACACAATTTGGGGAAGGTCCATCAATTAATTTAAATGATATATTTTTTTATCAAGCTAGCGGTGTTACAACGCCTCCAGGTTATGTGTGTGCTGCCCCCAGTTTTGGTTTTTGTGCAGGTGAACCTTTAATTGTTAATTTTGATGGTATTTATAAATATGTTGGGATAACATTGGGTGGTTTGTTTGTTGGTAAAGGACAAGAAACACCGTATCAGGCTGCTGTAGCAATTAGAATGGATAAAATTGCAAATTATTTAAATATTTCTCCATATACAGGACAAACAGTAAATTTTTCAGATATCAATAACGTGCAGTATATCTATGAAAATGATCTCACATCTGGTGTTACAAAGACTCTTAGTGGAAATACTTACTGGCAAGGTGGGACGTACAAAATTTCTTTAACCCCACTACCCACTGATACACCAACACCTACTATAACACCTTCAATTACACTAACAAACTCATCTACACCCACACAAACACCAACTATAACAACCACACCATCTATAACACCAACACAAACAAACACTCTTCCCCTAGTAACCGACTATGATGGTAATACTTATGAACAAATTATAATTGGTAACCGTGTGTGGTTGGGGGGTAATATGAAAACCACTCATTACAACAATGGGGATATAATACCATATAGAGGTTATTTATCTGGTAACACCGAACCGTTTTGTTCGTTTAGTGGCGAGGGTGCGTGGATGTATACTAAATTGAGTGACAATTTTCCTGAAGACCCTAATTACAATCAGACCGCTGGTAAACTTTATAATTATTATACAATTACCGATGTACGTGGTATTTGTCCCGTAGGATTCAGACCAGCAGACACTGGCGATTGGTATAATTTAAGTATATCTTTGGGCGGAGGTATAAATGGTGGTCAGTCTCCTTCAAACTTTTATCCCATCAATGGGGGGTTGAATGGGGCTCTAGCTCCTTATACAGGTTTTTCACAACAAATTAAATCTACTCTAAACCCACCTTATGGTTGGACAATATTAGCTTCTGAACCTATTCCTACAAATTCTTCGAATTTCTCAGCTTATCCTAGTGGAGGTATTTATGCGGGGATTGAGGATACTTGTAATCCGTTTTTTAATGGTAATAACGAGTGTTGGTGGTGGACCAATAGTTCCAATTTTTACTTACCAGATACGATTAACTATGTTTACCTTGGAGGCACCGTCCTTGGAGGGGATTCGGCTCAACCAAATTCGGCACTATGTATACGTTGTGTTAGAGATCTTGTCTAATAGTCTTTAATATTCCCCGTAAATATCTTTTTTTTTGGAACAACTTTGTTCGATAAGTTTTTCTAAAAACTTATAAATTTTTATTCCATTTTCATCACAATATTTTTTTAGTTTGGTATGTGAATCTATTGAAATTTTAATGTTTTTGGTAGTTTTTTTCATAAAAGATAAAAAAAGATAATTTTTACTTACTAATATAAATAAGTTTTTTAAAAAAAAAATACTTTATCAATTGAGATAATATTTATATCAATAAAACCTAAAAAAAATTACATAGTATGGCAACTACCAATAAAATATTTGTTTCCCCTGGTGTTTATACATCCGAGAGGGATTTGAGTTTTGTAGCACAGAGTGTTGGTGTTACAACTTTGGGTTTGGTTGGTGAAACTCTTACGGGCCCAGCCTTCGAACCTATTTTCATAACTTCTTATGATGAATTTGAAGCATTTTTCGGAGGTACACTCCCTGAAAAATTTGTAAATACACAGATACCAAAATATGAATTAGCTTATATTGCTAAATCATATTTACAACAATCAAATCAATTGTTTGTAACTCGTGTATTGGGACTTTCAGGGTACGATGCTGGACCAAGTTGGTCGTTATTAACTGTGGCTAATGTTGACGGGACTACTGTGGATTTTGCAAGAACAAACAATATCATTCAAAATCAAACGTGGACTCTTAATTTTGTTGCAACACAAGGCGGAACTGTTTCAATAGCACCTTCTGGGAATAGTTTGGTTAATCAAAATTTAAATAATGTTTTCACTTTATTAAATGGTAATCAATCGTCGATTTCAGCACAATTGACCAATCAAATTTTAGGTGTGGTAAATTCTTCAGGTGCCACACAAAATAATACTGTGTATTTTTTTGGAACCGTACCCGAGGCTACATATCAAGTTTTAACATCTTACACCGCACAAACAAATGTATTTGGTGTTTCTGGTTTAACTGATTTCAATGCTGATTTCTCATCACCAGATAATGATGCTTGGTATTACGCAAACTTCAACGAACCAGCAAATGCTCCTTATTCTGGATATTCGTTTTTTTCTGTTGTAACTAGTTTTGTTAATAATGGTTCAGGAACTTACACAGGTACATTATCAGGTGTTACTTTCAATTATAGCGGTAAATCTTTTGCCGATTATGATGAAATTTGTATAGCTACTTTGAGGTCTCGTGGTATTTCCACATATGGCTCTGGTCAGGGAGGTCCTCAATATCAAGTAACAGGTTTAACATCAGTTGGATTGAATTTAGTTGGTACTTATTCAGCGGCAACACAGAACCCTTTTGCACGTTTTGCTATAACAGGTGTTACCGACGGCGCTGATACACCCGAAAATTTTTCTTTACTTGTATCTTTTTCTCAAACCGACCAAAATTATTTGCCGTCTGTTATGGGACGCACAAACTTTGGTAAGAGTAGGTTTGAAATCCCACTTTTTGTTGAGGAGATTTACCCTTCGTTTTTGACCTATGCGTACAATAAAGGTTATATCAGAGGAATAAAACCTCAAATTTTATCAGCTCCAGGGTTACGTTATGGAAACATTCTCCCGACACCTACAACACAAAATAATATATCAGCACAATCTATGGCTAATTATTTAGAAAGATATAGATCGGGAGAATCCCCTTGGGTAGTTTCTCAACTTCGTGGTAGTACTGTAGACAGACTTTTCAAGGTTCTTACGATTTCTGATGGAGATAGTTCGAATATACAAGTCAAAATTTCAATTCAAAATATATCTTTTGGTAATCTATCATTTGATTTGGGTGTAAGAGATTTTTACGATACTGACACAAATCCTGTTTATTTAGAAAAGTTTACTAACTGTTCTATGGATCCGAGTTCTAACAGTTACATTGGTGTTAAGATTGGTACATCAGATGGTGAGTATGCTCTCAATTCAAAATATATTATGCTTGAATTGAACACTGATGCACCTGTGACTTCACTACCTTGTGGATTTGAAGGATATGAAGCTCGTAATGTACCTGGTTTCCAACCAGCTTACCCAATTTACAAATTGAGTTATAACTATCCTGGTGAGGTTATTTACAATCCTCCTTTTGGTTCTATGACAGGACCAACATCAGCTCGTGGAATGTCAAATGCAATTGTGAGTCAAGGTGATAAAGTCCGTACTACATTTTTGGGTATTTCTAGTCAAATAGGGTATGACGTTGATTTTTATCAATATAAAGGAGCTAAAGCACCTCTTGATATTTGTACAAGTGAATTTGCATTACCTTATGATTATCAAACACAAGGTTTCCATATGGATTCAGGAGCGACTGTAGTTCAGATCGTATTTGGACCAACAGCAGGAACTCCCGCCTTTTTATGTGGTAATGCCACGTTCCAATCTGATCCAGATTCACCTTCTAATCCTTATTATCAAATTCAAGCTCGTAAGTTTACTTTCTTGGTTCAAAAGGGTTATGATGGTTGGGATATCTATCGTGAGTATCGTACAAATGGTGATCAATTTGTTTTGGGTGGTTCAGGATATCAGAGAGGTGCATGTGCATCTACAAGATATCCAAACGCAACAGGATGGGGTGCGTTTAAACCAATTAGTATTTCAAATTTCACGGATTATACTAATACGGATTACTATGCTTACTTACTAGGTATAAGTACTTTTAATAATCCAGAATCAACTAATATCAATGTTTTTGCAACCCCGGGTATTGATTACGTTAACAATTCTAATTTAGTGGAAGATGCGATTTCAATGATTACCTATCAAAGAGCGGATTCAATTTATATTGCAACCACCCCTGATTGCAATGTGTTCTTACCTACCAATATAGATAATTTTATTTATCCAACCGAAGCGGTAGACAATTTGGATGAAGTTGGTATTGATTCAAACTACACAGCTACTTACTATCCTTGGATCTTGGTAAGAGATACTGTGAATAACACACAGATTTACATTCCCCCAACAAATGAAGTTTGTAGAAACTTGGCTCTAACGGATAATATTTCATTCCCTTGGTTTGCTACCGCTGGTTACACTCGTGGTTTGGTCAACGCTATCAAAGCTCGTAAGAAACTTACACAAGAAGATAGAGACACTTTGTATCAGGGCCGTATTAATCCTATCGCTACGTTCTCTGATGTTGGAACTGTGATTTGGGGTAACAAAACTCTTCAGATTGCTGATACAGCATTGAATAGAATTAATGTGAGAAGATTGTTACTACAAGCTAGAAAACTTATCTCCGCAGTTGCCGTTAGGTTATTGTTCGAACAAAACGATGCCAAGGTACGTCAGGACTTCTTAGACAGCGTCAATCCTATTTTGGATGCCATCAGAAGAGACAGAGGTCTTTATGACTTCAGAGTGACTGTAAGCAGTTCTCCTGAGGATTTAGACAGAAACACACTCACAGGTAAAATCTATCTGAAACCTACTAAAGCGTTAGAATTTATCGATATAGAGTTCTTGATTACACCAACTGGAGCATCTTTTGAGAATATCTAATAGTTTTTTTTCTCTTTTTAAAACCCTCTAATTTTTTTTTAGGGGGTTTTTTCATTATATTTGTTTATATTTATGTGTAGAGAAGTTCTCATTAAATTAAACTATATTTTACCAATGAAGATAGAATTGTCATGTAAGAATTGTGATAAATTATTCACTACTGATTTTAAACACAGGGACAAACAATTTTGTAATAGATCCTGTTATTTTGAATTTGCAAGAAAAAACAACTTATTAGGTAAAGAAAAGGATCAATCTATTAGAGAGACTAGAAAATGTTTACAATGTGGTGTTGAATTTGTAGAAAGAAAAAAACACAAAAAAAATATTTGTTCCGATGAATGTCGGGGTTTATGGGGTTCAAATAAAGACAATATAAAAAAAAGAATAGAAAAATCTCAGAAAGTTTTATTGGAGAAGTACGGGTACAATTCAATTTTCAAAATTAATGGTTTCCGAGAGAATATGAAGCAAATTTTCCAGAAAAAGTATGGTGCAGATCATCCTATGGGTTGTAAAGTAATTGTGGACAAATTGAAAAATACCGTCAAAGAGAAACACATTATAAATTTATTAACGAGATTAAAAAAACATAATATTATCTTGTTAGACGACTATAAAACTAATAAAAACGGCAATACTACCTATCCTTATAATTTTCGATGTGATGTCTGTAACAACGTATTTTCGAGTACTCTTCTAGGTTCTGGTAAAGTACCTATATGTCGGAAATGTTACCCCATAACTAAAAATTCTAAATTGGAGACTATCATTAAGGATTTTTTGAATGAGAAAAATGTTAAACATTTAGATAATGATAGGAAATTACTTAGTGGTAAAGAGATTGATATTTTTTTACCTGATTATAATTTGGGTATAGAACTTAATGGGAATTATTTTCATTCCGAGGTTTCTGGTAACAAAGACAAATATTATCATTTGAATAAAATGATTTTGGCTTCATCAAAAAATTTAAAACTTTTGCATTTTTTTGAGGATGAAATAATATTAAAAAAAGAAATTGTTTTTTCGCGTTTATCTAATCTTCTAAATCTTAATAGAGTAATTTATGCTAGAAATTGTTTAATAAAAGAAGTAATCAAGAAAGAGTCTTCAGATTTTTTAAATACAAATCATCTACAAGGAAATTCTGTTGATAAAATTAGATACGGATTATACCATAATGACATATTGGTTTCAATTATGACTTTTGGAAAAAAAAGAAAGTCGTTGGGTCACAATCAATCAGGGGTTGATGATTATGAACTTGTTAGGTATTGTAATATTTTGAACCACAATATTGTTGGTGGTTTCAGTAAATTATTGAATTTTTTTATTAAAACCCATTCACCGAGAATTATTGAAACGTATGCTGATATCAGATGGTCGGGATTAAACCCAATCAATACTGTATATTCAAAAAATGGTTTCGTTTTTAAAAAACAAACACCCCCAAATTATTGGTACATAAAAAACGGCGATTCATTACACCGAAGTCATAGATTTACATTCAGAAAAAATGTTTTAGTCCAAGAGGGGCATTCCAAAGAAAAAACTGAATGGGAAATAATGAAAGAGAAGGGGTATGATAGAATTTGGGATTGCGGTTCTATGAAATTTGAATTGACTCCTATCAAATAATTTTTTTTATTATTTCAAGTATTTATAATTCAGTAAGTCTAAATTGTACATTATTGAGATTGTTTTTTTTTATGAGAATAACGAAATATACGTTAAAGGAAGGTTTTGACATTGAAGGTACCCCCGATTTGAAGTATTATGC
>Ga0214923_10007981_pt1 | contig 11393 bp, 7 predicted proteins | sample LL1510_MetaG_FD_177993 | JGI IMG/M metagenome (GOLD analysis project Ga0214923, IMG submission 177993) | Freshwater microbial communities from Lake Lanier, Atlanta, Georgia, United States - LL-1510 | ecosystem: Environmental > Aquatic > Freshwater > Lake | place: USA: Georgia | collected 2015-10-15 | reverse complement strand
TATTCCAAACCAATCAGCTGTGCGGATAATTGTCCCTAGGTTACCAGGGTCTTGAATGCCATCCAATAGCAATGTTTTTTCCTTATCTGCTATTTTTTTTTGATTGGGAATTCGCACAACAGCTAATGCAACAGATGGGGTGTTTAAGCAGGATATTCGTTCCATTTCATCTGTTTTTGCTAGCAAATAATTGGAAGTATCTAATTTAGAATGAAGGAATGGAAGAGCTTTGTCTGTAACAACTACCCAAACCACTAATTCTGGGATTGAGGCAAGAATTTCTTCAACAATTTTGATACCTTCAGCTATAAATAATTGTTCCTCCACTCTGAATTTTTTAGAATGAAGTCGCTTAATAGCTTTTATCTTTTGAAGGGAAATGTTTTCCACGCTAATATTCTTAAATTTGCACACAAGATATTTGTGAGAAGAGCGAAGTTACAAAATATAGTTTTTGGTGTCCTGATTGTTTTGCTTAGTGCCTGCAATCTGACTAAAAATGTTCCTCCCAAACATTATTTGTTGAGCAAAAATAAATTGGTAGTTGACAATGCAAATGTTTCCGAAGATGATTTGTTAGCCATAATTCGCCAACAACCTAATCAAAAAACGATTGGAATCAATTTTAAACTTCGATTATATAATGCAATTGATTCGGCGAAAGTTACCCAACGGAAATTAATCCGAATTGCCAAGTTTAATCGTAGAATTGAGCACAAAAGAAAAAGAGCCAACAAAACCAACCTAAGGAGAATCGAAAAAGCACATAAAAAGGGAAAAACAAAATATCTCAAAAAAGAGATTACGGATACGACCTTTTCGAAAATTATTTTTAGAGAGCGTTTGAAGTATAAAATTGGACAAAAACCCATTGTTTTCGATTCGATTCTCTATAAAAAGAGCATCGAACAATTGGGCTTGTATTTGCGCAAAACAGGTTACTATTATAACCATGTTAGTGGAAAATTACGTTTCATAGACAATAAACGAAAAGTAGAAGCCACCTACAACATTGAAACGGGACCTGTTTATAAAATAGACTCAGTGAAGGTTGTCGGACAGTATTTAGTGCGTAGTTATTATAACGAATACCTCAAAAAAACAAAGGAATCTACTGGTGAAGATCCATTGATTGGAAAACCATTTGATTTGAATTACTTGGATGATTACAGAGAAAGAGTTGCAAAATACATGCGCGATAAAAGCATTTATAAATTCAATGGTTCTAATATTCATTTTGTTGCAGACACGTTCAAATCTACCATGAAAGTGAATTTAACACTGCGTTTTGAAGATCGATTTATTCCTTCTCCAAGTAATAAAGACAGTTTAATTAAAGTTCCTTTTCAAGCTACCGTCATCAATAAAGTATATTTTCATTTGGCAGATACCATTTATTATAGTGGTAGTTTTGCCGATTCTATCGCAAAGTATAATCTTGATTTAAGAGATCCACTTTCACGTCAGTTTAATTATACCTTAGACACTCTTTTCTATGGTGAATTGCCTTACAATCGAAAAAAACGCAAAAAGTTAAAAGTTGGAAAAGAAGTATCCGATCCTTTGCGACAAGCATACATTACGTATAATGGATATCATTCGAAAAAGTCTAAAATCAATAAAGCGATTCCTTGGATAAAACCACAGATTTTGGAGCTTCAAAACTATTTAGAACACACCAATACGTACAAAGAATATTACCTAGATAGAAGTTATCGCAGTTTGAATCAATTGGGTGTTTTTTCAACAATCAAGCCTGTATTAGTAGAAATTCCTGGAACCAATAAAATTGATGTGCATTATTATTTAGAAGCATCAAAAAAACAATCGTTTGGGTTTGAACCAAAGTTTACGACTTCTTTCGGTTTGTTAGGGGTTTCTGCATCAGCAAATTACACCAATAAAAACCTGTTTCATGGTGCAAATAAAATGACCATTTCACTTGGTGGTGGATTTGAATCACAACCTCAAGTGTTTGAAGATAATACACGAGGTGGAAGGACTTTTAACACATTTGAATTTGGCCCAAGTGTAAAATTAGATTTACCTGGATTATTTCCAATACCCGTTACCACTCTTTCCAAACGTCAACGTCCAAGAACGGTAATTATGGTGGCATATAACTATGAAAAGCGAGATATTTTTAATCGACGTGTATTTCAATTGAACTATTTATGGAAATTCTTTGAACAAAAAACCCAAGTTTTTCAGTTTGGATTACCGGGGGCTTCCATTATTAAATTCGTTAACATCGATAAAAGTGCAGCCTTTCAAAGTCAATTAAATCAGATCAATGATGTGTTTATGAGTAACACTTACAGTAATCAATTTATTTGGCAAGATTTCAAATTTAGCTGGGAGTACAACAACAAAGACAAAGATTATAAGGCCGGAAAAAGACCATTTTTAAATGCCAACATTTATTTTGTGTCCACCTTTGATGCAGCAGGAAATACACTTTCGTTGTTTCGTTCAAAACAAGATACAGCAAATGGTCAATATTTGTTCAAGAATTTGGCATATTCACAGTTTGTGCGCTTGGATAATCAATTTATTTTGACCAAAAAGTTACCCCGTAAAACTTCTGTCCACTTCCGATTAAATGCTGGTGGAGGTATTCCTTTTGGTAACTCAAAAACTTCCATGCCTTACGATTATAGCTTCTTCGGTGGTGGATCGAATGACAATAGAGGTTGGCGAGCTAGGGCATTAGGTCCGGGAGCGTATCAATATCATTTGGATTCAAATCGCATTTCAACACAAATTGCTGATATTCGTTTGGGCGGTTCTTTGGAGTATCGTTTTGCGATGGGGTCAATGTTAAAAGGTGCCGTATTTTCAGATTTTGGAAATATTTGGACATATAAAGAAGACCCGAGTAGAATTGGGTCACAATTCAAACTCAAAGCCTTTATTCCGCAATTAGCATGGTCGGCAGGTCTTGGTTTGCGCGTCGATTTGGATTTCTTTGTCATTCGCTTTGACTTAGGTTTCCCATTGTATAATCCGGCATTTTCAAAAGAGGCGCATTGGGTTTTCCAAGATTTATTTTCGAAAAGCAATTTCCGTGAATCGTATTACCGTGAAGGAACAGCTGTTTTTGGAGCAGACGCTATTGCAAAATACCTAGCAGATAATCCAGGAGCTGCAATCCCAAGTTCTGACGATGCTTGGAAATACATTAAAAAATACGGTTTTATGCCTAAACCTTTCGTTCCGGTATTTAACTTCGGAATCGGTTATCCCTTCTAGTTTATGAGAAATATTCTTGTTTTTGTTTCACTTTTCTTGCTAAGTGCTTGCATGAAGGGGAAGAAAGTTGATTTGGTTGTTCACAACGCACAAATTCACGTTTTGGATGATCAAAATTCGGTACATGAAGCCATGGCCATTTCCAATGGTAAAATTGTTGAGGTGGGTCCCGAACGACAAATTTTGAACAAATACCGTTCGGATGAAAGCATTGATGCTCAAGGAAAAGACATTTATCCGGGGTTGACGGACGCACACGGGCATTTGTTCAGTTATGCCAAACAATTGCTAGCAGTAGATTTAACAGGAGTAAAATCCATGAATGAAGTCGTGATTCTTTGTGAAAAATTTGCTTCCCGAAATTCATCTTCTTTTATTGTTGGAAGAGGTTGGGATCAGAGCCTTTGGAATACAAAAGAATTGCCAGATTATGAAGCGATTAATAAGGCTTTTCCAACCATTCCTGTTTGTTTGTACCGCGTGGATGGACACGCAGCTTTGGTGAATAAAGCACTTTTGAAAAAAGCAAAAATTACTGCGACAACAGTTGTTGAAGGAGGGAAAGTAGTTGTAATAAATGGTGAACCCAATGGTCTTTTGATTGACAATGCCATGCAGTTAGTGGAAAAGTACCTACCGGTTTATTCTGAAAAAGAATTGGCTGAAAAACTGATAGAAATTCAAGGTGAATTGTTGCAATATGGAATCATTGGCGTGCATGAAGCTGGAGTTACACAAAAAGAATTAAAGTGCTTGGAACACATGATAGACAAAGGCCAATTGGATTTGGAAGTGTATGCGATGTTAATGCCGATTCAAGAGAATTTCAATTTTGTTAGAAAAAAAGGAATTTACAGGCATAAAAATTTGTTGGTCAGAAGTTTTAAAGTTTTTGCGGACGGAGCCTTAGGGTCACGAGGTGCACTTTTGAAAAAGCCATACGCGGATGACGTTCATAATCATGGTTTGTTGTTGACGAGTGTGGAAAAAATGAGCAATGTAGCGAAGTTTTGTTTAGACAATCATTACCAAATGAACACACATGGGATAGGGGATTCTGCAAATGCTTTGATTTTAAAAATCTATGAAAATGCGTTTAAACGCAACAGTGATCATCGCTTCCGAATTGAACACGCACAAGTGATTGATCCCATTGATTTCAAGAAGTTTGCAGAATTTGCAGTTTTTCCTTCTGTTCAGCCTACACATGCCGTTTCTGATCAGCGTTGGGCGGAAGAGCGTTTAGGGAAAGAACGATTAAAAGGAGCTTATGCCTATAAAACCTTATTGAATCAATTTGGAATGTTGGCAATTGGGACGGATTTCCCTGTTGAAAAAACAAACCCTTTTTTGACTATTCACGCTGCTGTTCAACGTAAAAATGAGGATAATCAGTCTTTAGATGGTTTTTTAAAAAATGAATCATTGACTTTAGATCAAGTGATGCGTGGAATGACGATTTGGGCTGCATTTGCTTCTTTTCGTGAGAATGAAACAGGAACACTTGAAAAAGGTAAAAATGCTTCTTTTGTAATATTTGAAAATCAATTAGAATCAACGCCAATATTTGAGCAGAATTTTGCATGGAAAACCTTTATCAAAGGCAAATTGGTGTATGATGCTCAATCGTTGTAAGAATAAAATCTAAAAAAAACACCTTCCTCTTTCGAAATGGGTGCAAAACAAAACGAAACAACTATGGATTTTTACATCCACTTTGCCGCGAAGCGATTAATTGCTTCTCGTAACTCGGCAAAATTCTTTTCCAAATAACCCATAATATCCTCCTCACCATCGTAATTTTCACTTAATCGGTGATTAACCGCAACAGTATTTTTTTTAATTTCTTCCACTATTTTGGATTCATGCAAACGAATACTTTGACGTATTTCATCAATGTAATTTCGTTGCATAATGAGCTTGTTTTCAAATACTTCAATAGTCTTTTTTACTTCATCATTTGTATTTCGAATGATGATTTCACCCAAACGCTCACGAAAAATATTAATTTCTTCTTTGTAGAATGCCAAACGGCTTAACCAATCTTGATGCATTTCGTGTTGGTCATATACATAAGCCTTTGTTAACATGGCATTTTTTTAATAATACAAATATCGGCAATTAGATATTTTAAAAAGATGATTTAAGTCAACTTCCACAATGATTGTTATCAAGGATTTCTACTTGTCAACTTCCTTAAAGAATTTATCTTTGCCCAAAAAAATAGCATGTCTGAAAAACTGGTACGCGTTCGTTTCGCCCCATCTCCAACAGGACCACTTCACATGGGGGGAGTACGTACAGCATTATATAATTATCTGTTCGCCAAAAAAAATAACGGGAAGTTTATCATTCGAATAGAAGATACAGATCAGACCCGTTTCGTTCCAGGAGCTCAGGATTATATCATGGATGCATTGAATTGGTGTGGAATTATGCCAACAGAAGGCCCTGGTTTAGGTGGCGATTTTGGCCCTTATGTGCAATCGGAAAGAAAACATTTGTACCAACCTTACGCCGAACAATTAGTGAAAGACGACAAGGCGTATTATGCGTTTGATTCAGCGGAGGATTTAGACAAAATGCGCGATCAAGCAAAACAAATGGGAATGCCGAACTGGCAATACAACAGTGTAACACGTGTTTCCATGCGCAATTCCTTGACGTTGCCGCAAACAGAAGTAGAGAAATTGTTGGCTGAAGGTGCTCCTTACGTTATTCGCATGAAAATGCCACGCAATAAAGACATTCGTTTTCACGATTTAATTCGTGGATGGGTTGTTGTCAACACAAATAATTTGGACGATAAAGTTTTGTTCAAAAGTGACGGAATGCCAACGTATCACTTAGCCAATATCGTGGATGATTACTTAATGAAAATCAGTCATGTAATTCGTGGAGAAGAATGGTTGCCGTCAGCGCCTCTTCATGTTATGTTATACGAAGCATTTGGTTGGGAAGCACCTGAATTTGCACATTTGCCGTTATTGTTAAGACCAGACGGAAATGGTAAATTGTCCAAACGCGATGGAGATCGATTAGGTTTTCCTGTTTTTCCAACAGATTGGTACACAGCAGAAGGAGAATTGTATTCCGGATATCGTGAAAAAGGATATTTCCCGGGAGCTTTTATCAATATGTTGGCTTTTCTAGGTTGGAATCCAGGGACCACACAAGAAATTTTCTCTTTGGACGAATTAGCGGAAGCATTTACCTTGGACCGTGTTTCAAAAGCAGGTGCAAAGTTTGACCCCGATAAAACAAAATGGTTCCAACAACAATATTTGCGTGCGCAAGACGAAGCTGTTTTGGTGAAACTATTAGCTGAAAAAGCAGACCATAACTATTCTGAAAATCAATTAAAAACAGTTGTTCATTTGATGAAGGAACGTGCGACTTTTGTTCATGACATGTTAGTGGATGGTAAGTACTTACTTGAAAGACCAAACGAGTACGACAAAGAAGCCATTCGTAAAAAATGGAAAGCCGAAACAAGTGAAATTATTCGTGATTGGTCGCTTGAAGTGAAACAAATTACAAATTTTGATGCCCCTACAATAGAACATACTTTCAAATCTTTTTTGGAAAAAAAACAAATGGGGATCGGAGCTGCATTATTACCTTTCCGTTTAGTATTAACTGGGGTAGGGGCAGGTCCAGGAATGTTTGATATTTCTGCCTTTTTAGGAAAAGAAGAAGTATTGGCAAGAATGGAAGAAGGGCTTTTAGCAGTTACATCTATTTTGAATGAAGCATAAAATTGAAGTTAATGGCATTCGACTATACGGTTTTCATGGCTGTTTAGAAGAAGAAGCGCGTATTGGTGGGCATTATGAAATAAATGTTTTAATAACCACTGATTTTAAGACAGCTGCTTTAAGTGACGATTTAAGTAAAACCGTAGATTATGTCGCTGTAAACAAAATAGTTGCTGAAGAAATGGCGATTCGTTCCAAATTGATTGAACATGTAGCGCTGCGCATTTTGAATCGATTAAAAGCTGAAATTACGCATCCTGCTATTTATACAGTTCGGATTGTGAAGTTAACGCCACCCATCAATGGGGATGTGGAAAGTGTTGCTGTTATTATAGAAGGATAAGTTCTTTTTCTTTTATCTTTTGTTCATACACAAATTTCAATCCAGATTCCAAGCCATAACGATAGTCTAATGCGATACTGTTAACTGAATTAGTAAAAATATTCGTATTTAAACCTGTTTCAGGAGCTATTTGTTGAATACATGTAGCATCGCTTAAGCAATCCATGTAATCAATTGATTCTTTGATTTTTAACTGATAATTTTCAATATGTTGTTTGATACTATCACTTGCTTTCAAGATTTTTGCTGCCATGATTTCCGGACGCAATATGCCAGGTTTAAAATTAAAAGAAGTAGTACGGACAAGCACAATTTCAGATGCACCATTTTCAACCGCCCATTTCACTGGAATGGGATCTGAAATTCCACCATCAGAGTATGGAACTCCATCAATTTCGTGTTTGCCTTTTGTTAGCAACGGAACAGTACTTGCTGCAATTGTTAAATCTACCCAATTATCTGCTCGCGGCTGTTTATAGACTGTTGTTCCGTCTATCGAGTTAGTCAAAACGATGTAAAAAGCTTTTTTTTCGAGTTCAGACATGGCCTTATCCATATTGAAAGGAAATTCTTTTTCAGCTATGTCATAAAAAAAGTCAAGATTCATTAAACCCGTTTTGAACGCCTTGCTAAACTGAACAAAGCGAGGATCTTTACAAATAATTTTCATCGATCCAATATATGAACCAAATTGATGACTCAAAAAATAGGAAAGGGCAAGTGAGCCTCCTGATACACCAATGTGCACATCAAAATCATCATATCCCGTCATTCGAAACGCATCCAATACACCCGTAGAAAATGACGTTTTGAATCCTCCCCCTTCAAGGATCAGTACTTTTTTACCTGTAAATTTCATGACGTTCGTTTTGACAAAAATAGGATTGTATTGACACTAAATCACCACAAAGCGATTAATTTTTGTTAAGATATTGTGAACTAGTTGTTTTTAATTGGAGAAATGAGATTTGAAATAGATCGTTAGTTGCATTTTAAATTACTAATAACGTTTTAGAACTATTTTATCGCGCAAAAAAAAAGCTCTTTTTTTATCGGTTGAGATGAAGGATTTTTCAGTAATATAAAGCTTTTCTTGTTTACTTTGCACCATGTTTGCAACAGATGAACAAACCTTACAGGATTTAGAATTTACAACCATTCGTGAAGCATTACTAGAACACTGTATAGGTGAAACAGCTGCAGAACGTTTGGCCTTACTTCAACCTAGTAATACATTTGATGAAATAGCGCTTGAACTTCGAAGATTGCATGAATTGCATGAAATTCGTATAAGAAGTGAGGTTTTTCCTGCTCTTGATTTTGAAGAATTGAAAGATGAAATAAAATGGTTAGGTATTCGCGATTCTGTTATTTCTATTGAGGGATTTCGTCGCATTTACCATGCATCCGAATTGTGTAATCGCATTTTTTCTTTTTTTGAAAAACGTGAAAAAGTATATCCTTTATTGACACAAGTACTGGAAGGAATCTACTATACAACTGAGATAACACAATGCATTGATCAAGTTTTTGATAAAGTTGGAAATGTACGAGATGATGCATCACCTCAATTGTTTGAAATACGTCAACGCATGAAGATTTTACGCAATCAAATCAATCGGAATTTCGAAAGAGAGATGCGTAAGTTGCTAAAAGATAAAGTTTTGGGTGAGACTACTGAAAGCTTTATTAACGAACGTCGTGTGTTAACGGTTCAATCAACTTTTAAACGTAAAGTACCCGGAAATATTCATGGATCCAGTAAAACAGGAAGTTTAACGTATATTGAACCTGTCGTTAACGTTCCTCTGAACAATGAAATGGAATTTCTATTGGACGACGAACGAAAAGAAATTCATCGGATATTGAAGGCGCTAACGGCACAAATTGCAGTATATTCTCCTTTGGTGGAAGCGTATCAAAAGGTGTTGACTGAGTTGGATTTTATCAATGCAAAATGCAGGCTTGCTTTGGAAATGAAAGCTGTTTTGCCAGGGATCAATCGATTTACAGCTTTCGAATTAACCGATGCTTTTCATCCAATTTTGGAAAAAGCCAATCGCATTGCTGGTAAGACAACACGTCCTCAACACATAAAACTTGACCAAAATGGGCGTATGTTGGTTATTTCCGGACCCAATGCAGGCGGAAAAAGCATCACATTGAAAACGGTAGGTTTGTTACAAATCATGTTGCAATCTGGACTTTTAGTGCCTGTTAATCCGAATAGCTCCATGTGTTTTTTTCAACGCATTTTGAGCGACATTGGCGATAATCAATCCATTGAAAATGAGTTGAGTACTTATTCTTACCGATTGCAACGGATGCGTTTTTTTTTAAAAGTGGCCAATCGAAGAACCTTGTTGTTATTGGATGAATTTGGTACTGGCTCAGACCCTGAATTGGGCGGAGCATTAGCGGAAGTGTTCTTTGAGCAAATCTATAAAAAACAGACTTTTGCAGTCATAACGACCCACTACAGCAACATCAAATTAAAGGCTGATGAGTTGAAAAACGCATTGAATGGATGTATGCTTTTTGACGCTCAGACGTTGAAACCCTTGTATAAATTTGAAACCGGACAGCCTGGAAGTTCTTTTACGTTTGAAGTGGCTCGCATTAATGGAATCGAAGAAGGAATAATTGAAGAAGCCAAAAATCGCTTGAGTGATAACAAAGTTAAACTGGATAAAATTTTGAATCAATTGCAAAGAGAAAAAAATTATTTGGAGCGATTGATTAAAGAACACGAAGAGGCGCAGCGTTTGGCAGACGAGGCAAGGACTTATTTTTTAAGTCGTAAGGACAAATTGGATGATCGTCTCAAATCCCAGCAAATTCTGTTAGAAACGCAGAACAAGCAATTGATTGCAGGTAAAAAAATGTTGTCGTTCATTCAAAAATTTAATGTGAAATCAAGGAAAAAAGATGCAAATAATGCCTTGATGGAAGAGGTGAGGACCTTTTTAAAACTTGAAAAATCTAAAACAGAAATTAAAGTTTTGGAACAACAAAATAAAGTTAAGGATGAGCAAATTCAACGCAAAAACACGATGCATGTTATAAAAGCAAGTGGTAAAGTCAAAGAGGAGGAACAGTTACAGCAAGACAAAATAAAAGAAGGTTCATTGGTTCAATTGCTCTCAAGTCGTAAAAACGGAACAGTGGAAACTGTCAAAGGAGATTTAATCACCGTTTTATTTGATACCATACGAATGAAAGTAAGTCGAGATAAATTGCAATTCTTAAAATAAAATGCGAAGCAATAAATTGAGTTTTTAAATAAAGTTTTAACATATTCTTTTTAAGCGAATTAGTGATTCCAATTGCGCAATATCTAAAAAAATCAATAAAAACACTTGTCAGAATACAAAGTATTAGTACTTTTGGCCCGGAGAGTTGGCAGAGTGGTCGATTGCGGCGGTCTTGAAAACCGTTGAACCGCGAGGTTCCGGGGGTTCGAATCCCTCACTCTCCGCTCTACATTTCCTTCGATTTTAAGATTCTATTCCTGTTTTTTAACGAATTATTTTTTTGTAATTCAACGCTATTTAAGTAAATTATGAAGTAGATTTCGTTTTATTGCTATTTTTAGACTGTTCGTTTTTCTATTTATCATTTAATAGGAAATAGAATCCATTTTAAAGATTGCATTTGAATACGTCTTTAATTCGAACAAGTCATTTACCCTTTTTATATTTTTTTCACTCAGCTTATTAATTTTGTCCAAAATTTTTATAATTGAGACAAACAGACAAAGAAGCACTCGAAAATGCGAAACAAATGCTTGATATGGTTAAGAAAACCTTTCGCAAGTGGAAACAAGCAAAACCTAAAGATTTAGATCAAAAATTTCATACGGCGCATGATCAAGAGTTTAAGAAAATGGATTGTTTGACTTGTGCACATTGTTGTTTGACAACGAGTCCGATTTTTAGAGACGCTGATATTCGCCGCATTGCAAAGCATATGCGTATTAAAGAAGCTGCTTTTATTAGTGATTATTTAAAATTGGACGAAGAAAGTGATTACGTACTCCA
>Ga0214923_10007980_pt1 | contig 11393 bp, 8 predicted proteins | sample LL1510_MetaG_FD_177993 | JGI IMG/M metagenome (GOLD analysis project Ga0214923, IMG submission 177993) | Freshwater microbial communities from Lake Lanier, Atlanta, Georgia, United States - LL-1510 | ecosystem: Environmental > Aquatic > Freshwater > Lake | place: USA: Georgia | collected 2015-10-15 | reverse complement strand
TCGGGTAGCAGGAGCGCTGGTGCTACCCTATCAACCTGCGCGCTCTTCTCGTTACGATCCATACGAAATATCCGGGCTAGGATCGCTTCTATGTCTGGCAAATGATGAGGAGACATGATGGTTTTGGGACTGCTCCAAGTTGGTTTTGTTTGCGCTCTGTGGTTTAAGAAATAGACCAAAAATTCTCTCCGCTCCTATTTTCTCTGTCAAGCTTAACCCGCATATTTCCTACTAAGATAGGTGCTAGCCAGCATATTTCACACTCATCTACTGCGGAGGTCGGAAAGTCGGATGGATTCTGCGTTAACCCGCATATTTCATACTGATTCGCGGCGCCTCGCGACGAATCAGTATGAAATATCCGGGCTCGACTCCCTTCTCATGGGACGCTATGCATTGGGGTTGCCCCCACAAAAAAAGAATGCAAAAAAAAATTTGCAGATGCGTTGCTTTTACTATATAGTGTGTTTTCCATCACAAAAACAACCCACTTTACTACTATGTCTTGTTGTAACGCCTCTACCACCCGCCCCGACCTCCATGATCTTTCTAAAAGAATTAACCCGGAGGAAAAGCGTCTTGTCAATTGCAAACAAGTTGACGTGAATCAACTCATGCCGCTTAAGTACCAATGGGCCTGGGAATATTATATCAAAGGATGTGCCAATCATTGGATGCCTAATGAGGTCCCAATGCAGAGTGATATTGAGCTTTGGAAATCCAATCGCCTCACCACGCAAGAACGTCATGTGATCATGCGTAACCTCGGATTTTTTAGCACAGCAGAGAGTCTCGTGGGCAATAATATTGTCTTGGCCATCTTCAAGCACATTACCAATCCAGAGGCCAGGCAGTATCTCCTGCGCCAGGCTTTTGAAGAGGCGATCCACACGCATACCTTCCAGTACATCGTAGAAAGCCTCTCGCTTGACCAACGCGAGGTTTTCAATATGTATCATGAAGTCAATTCCATCCATGATAAGGATGCTTTTGAAATGACCCTCACCTCAGCGATCATGGAAGAAGGCTTCTCTACCGAGACCACGGAGGGATTGCAGACATTCTTAAAAAATCTCGTCGGATTTTATGTCATCATGGAGGGGGTCTTTTTCTATAGTGGTTTTGTGATGCTGCTAAGCTTCAAGCGTCAGAACAAGATGATCGGCGTAGGCCAGCAGTTTGAATACATCATGCGTGATGAATCGATTCATCTGAACTTTGGCATTGATCTTATCAATGGCATCCGTAGCGAGAATCCTGAAGCATGGACCCCTCAGCTAGAACAAGAAGTCCGCGAGATGATCAAAAAAGCCGTTGAACTCGAAGTCGCCTACGCAGAGGATTGCATGCCACGTGGTATCCTCGGTCTTAATGCCACACTCTTCCGTGACTATGTCCAATATATCGCAGATCGTCGCTTCGATCGTCTGAATATGCCTCTAGAGTATGGAAGCAAAAATCCTTTCCCTTGGATGAGTGAGGTGACTGACCTTTCTAAGGAACAAAATTTCTTTGAACGTAAAGTCACCGAGTATCAAAAGGCAGCCTCTCTCGAATGGTAAGAACAACAAGGGAAAGTCCGTGCAACAAAAAAACAGGAGACCTCATTGCCTCAAGACAATGAGGTTCCTTTCATGGATGCCTTGATATACTATGCAGACGACGACTCCTGGTGAAGGCCAGAATCCAGGAGGAAGCTTGACTATGCTCGATTTTTGCTTTCGCGCCCATGGCGCAACACAACAAAGCGAGGGAGGTAGAAAACTCTCTCTCCGAGCAATCGAGCGATGTGCACTAGAAGCAGCATGATGCAAGAAATGTACTCTCAGAAGTCGCATGGATTCTTTGTCATATGCTATTCATGTTCATTAAAACGCAGGAATCTCGGGCGTAGAGCTTTTTGACCTCTACAGGCAGCCATCAAAAGCAACAAGCAGAGAAATATATTGATCAAATAATTTTTTTTTAAATGAAGCATCTGCATATCAAGGGAGGTCGCGTGATCGATCCTGCCAATGACATTCATGAAATCCGTGATCTCTTTGTGAGTGATGGCGTGATCGTGGCCACACCCGGTCGGGATGCCACGGTGATTGATGCGACGGGTTTGATTGTCTCGCCTGGGCTCATTGATCTTCATGTGCATCTACGCGAGCCAGGTCAGTCGCATAAGGAAACCATTACTACAGGCACTCAGGCAGCAGCAGCGGGTGGTTTTACAACAGTGGTCTGCATGCCCAATACCACGCCTCCCATCGATAGCCCTGAAACGCTTGCATGGGTTCAAGAAAAAATTATCTCAACAGCCCTCATTAATGTCTTTTGTGCAGGAGCATTAACTCTGGGTTTGGAGGGTAAAGCACTTGCTCCTCTCAGGGAACTGGCGGCTGGTGGGGCGGTGGCCTTTAGCGATGATGGTCACTGTGTTCAAGACTTAAGCCTTATGCGTGAGGCGGTGCTCCATGCGTGCGATCTGGGCATCCCCATTATGGATCATTGTCAGGAAGCAACGCTGACGACTCGAAGCATTATGCACGAAGGGGTATGGAGTCGTCATCTTAATCTTCCCGGTTGGCCTCGGATTGCCGAAGAGGTCATTGTTGCGCGTAATATCTTACTCGCTGAGGAAATGAATCACCCGATTCACTGCCAGCATATTAGCTCCATGAAAAGCATCCATCTGCTGCGAGAAGCACGTGCTCGTGGTATCCCTATTAGTGGAGAGGTCTCACCACATCATATCACTCTCACTGATGAGCATCTTAAAACCAGGGATACGAATTTTAAGGTTAATCCCCCACTGCGCACGCAAGAGGATATTGAAGCGATCATCGCCGGTATTGCTGATGGGACCATCACGATCCTAGCAAGCGACCATGCTCCTCATGCACCCCAAGAAAAAGCGCTTCCCATCGACCGGGCGCCTTTTGGCATGTTGGGTCTGGAGACAGAAGTAGCGGTTTTTTTGACAACGCTCATTCACAAAAAAAAGATCCTTTCGCTCTCTCAACTCATCGCTATGCTCACGATCAACCCAGCAAGGTTACTGAAGCTAGACCGCGGAACCCTCTCTTTAGGAGCCGTTGCCGATATCACCCTCATCGATCCGGACTCTTACTGGACCTATGACCGGGAAACCTCTGCCTCACTTTCCCGTAACACACCCTTTGATGGTCACGAGTTCCAGGGACGTGCCGTCCACACCATTGTTGCTGGAGAGACCCGATGGAAGCTCTCAGAGGACACTACTACTTCTCTCTAAAACTCACCCATGTACACTCTCCTCACCAAAGACCCAGGCAGCCAAGCACGTGCTGGAGTACTCCACACACGAAGAGGTCTTATTGAAACGCCTGTTTTTATGCCTGTAGGAACACAGGCAACGGTCAAAGCCGTTTCCCCCGATGAACTCTACACCCTAGGTGCCTCCATCATCCTAGGAAACACCTATCACCTGCACGTACGCCCTGGAGAAGGTCTTATCAAGGAGCTGGGCGGGTTGCATGATTTCATGCAATGGAATCGCTCGATTCTTACTGACAGTGGTGGTTTCCAAGTCTTTTCCCTAGCTCGTTTACGAAAAATCACCGAAGAAGGAGTCCATTTTCAAAACCATCTGGATGGAACCCCTACCTTCATCTCCCCTGAAGTCTCGATGCAAATTCAACACGACCTAGGATCTGATATCGTCATGGCTTTTGACGAATGCCCCCCTTACCCCTGTTCCCATGAGGCAATGTCAACAAGCTTGGAGAGAACATTACGTTGGGCAAAGCGCTCGCGTGCGTGGTGGGATGCTCAGCCGATACGTTCGAGTCAAGAAAGACACCCTTTGCTCTTTGGGATCGTTCAAGGGGGGTCGCACGATGATCTTCGCAAGTATTCAGCAGAGTCCCTTGTCAACATTGGCTTCGATGGTTATGCAGTCGGCGGAGTGAGTGTGGGTGAACCAGAACCAGAAATGATGCAAGCAGTCGATGCGAGCACACCCTACCTCCCTGAAAACAAACCCCGCTACGCTATGGGACTAGGAACTCCACCACAAATGGTCGAAATGGTAGCGCGTGGGATTGATATGTTTGACTGTGTCTTACCCACACGCCTCGCACGTAATGGAACTGCCTTTAGCGAGCAGGGAACACTCCATCTCAAAAATGCTCCCTATGCTCGTGATACCCGACCCATCGAAGAAGGGTGCACATGTCCTGCGTGCCAAAAATTCACCCGCGCCTACATTCGTCATCTTGTGAAGGCTGAGGAAATCTTAGGACTACGACTCATTTCACTCCACAACCTGCATTTTTATCTCAATGTGATGCGCCGCACGCGTCAATCGATCCTTGATGGAACATTTCATCAATTTCGAAAAGACTTTGTCTCCGGCTATGCCACGCGAGAGGACTCTTGTGCAGCTTGATCCTGAAGGGAGACGTTCGTTAAGGAGTGAGTTCAGCAATAGCCTCAATCTCTACAAGTGCGCGTTGAGGCAGTGCCTGTATCCCAATAGTACTCCGAGCGGGATAGGGTTCTTCAATGTACTGTGCCATAATTTCATTGATGAGAGAAAAAAACTCCATGTCTGTGAGGTAGAGTGTGACCTTAATAAGCCGAATGTTTGTGGCGGTGCCTCCGTAAGCCTTAATAACGGCTACCATGTTTTGAAAAGCACGATGCGCCTGCGCACTCATCCCCTCCTCAAGCATCATGGTCTCTGGGTTGATGCCAATCTGACCAGAAAGATAGAGCAGATTCCCTGATCGCACGGCGGGAGAATAAGGTCCAAGGGGTTTGGATAGGAGCTGAAGGGGTGTTTTTTCTAAAGGATCTTGGGTTGTATCGTTCATAACAGGGAGCATATTGATATCCGGGCTCAAAACGTTCATGAAAATTGAAACAGAAAATTGAGTTTGTTAGAAAATAAAAAGAGCCACGCCTTTCGACGTGGCTCTCTGTTAAATAAGGGAATTGATGTGTTAGGATTTTTAGTAATCCATTCCACCCATACCGCCCATTCCACCCATACCACCTGGTGGCATAGCAGGAGCTTTTTCTTTCTCAGGAACCTCGGAGATAATCGCCTCGGTTGTGAGTAAGAGTCCGCTGATGGACGCAGCATGTTGGAGTGCGCTACGGGTTACTTTGGTTGGATCAACAACACCGGCCTTAACAAGGTCAGTGTATTCACCAGTTGCTACATTGTAACCATCGTTGCCTTGTCCTTTTTTGACTTCCTGGACAATGAGTGCACCTTCTTTTCCAGCATTGGCTGCAAGCTGACGCAGAGGATACTCGATAGCCTTGCGGATGATTTCAAGACCAACGAGCTCATCACCTTCGAGCTTGATGGTATCAAGAATTTTCTGAGCACGAATAAGAGCAACACCACCACCTGGGACGATACCTTCTTCTACTGCTGCACGAGTAGCATGAAGAGCATCTTCCACACGGGCTTTCTTCTCTTTCATTTCGGTTTCAGTAGCAGCACCAACATTGATGACGGCTACTCCACCGGCAAGCTTCGCAAGACGTTCTTGAAGTTTTTCACGATCGTAATCACTTGTTGTTTCGTCAATTTGACGACGCAGCAAGGAGACACGTCCTTGAATGTCAGCGCTCTTTCCTTCTCCTTCGACAATGGTTGTGTTTTCTTTGTCTACGGTGAGGTGTTTTGCACGGCCAAGGTCTTCAAGGGTGATATTCTCAAGCTTAATACCGAGATCTTCTGTGATGCAGCGGCCACCGGTTAGGATAGCGATGTCTTCAAGCATTGCTTTACGACGATCACCAAATCCTGGAGCTTTCACAGCGCAGATTTGAAGGGTTCCGCGGAGCTTGTTGACCACGAGGGTTGCCAAGGCTTCTCCTTCGACATCTTCTGCGATGATCAAGAGAGGACGACCACTCTTAGCCACTTTCTCAAGTAATGGGAGAAGATCTTTTAAACTGCTGATCTTCTTTTCATGAATCAAGATGTAGGCGTTATCGAGGACAACTTCCATCGACTCTGCATTAGTTACGAAGTAGGGAGAGAGATAACCTTTGTCAAATTGCATTCCCTCAACAACGTCGAGACTAGTCTCAATGGACTTTGCTTCTTCAACTGTGATGGTTCCATCCTTGCCAACCTTCTCCATAGCATCAGCAATGATTTGTCCGATTGTTTTATCCCAGTTCGCAGATACGGTTGCTACCTGTGCGATTTCGGAACTATCTTTTACTTTTTTGCTGATACGAGCAAGTTCGCCAACAATAGCATCAACAGCTTTTTGAATACCACGTTGGAGAGAAGTGGGGTTAGCACCTGCGGTGACATTCTTGAGTCCTTCACGGAAGATTGCTTCTGCGAGAACTGTTGCCGTAGTTGTTCCATCTCCTGCGATATCGCTCGTTTTGGAAGCGACTTCACGAACGAGTTGAGCGCCCATGTTTTCATAGGGACATTCGAGTTCAATTTCTTTAGCAACGGTCACACCGTCTTTGGTGATGGTAGGGCTACCAAACTTTTTGTCTAAGATGACATTGCGACCCGAGGGTCCGAGTGTTGCCTTAACCGCCTTAGCGAGTTTTTCAACACCACGAAGCAATGCATGACGAGCTGCCTCGTCGAATTGTAGTTGTTTTGCTGCCATAATAATAATTAGTGATTTAAAATAAGTTGTTTATTGTTTCGTTGTTTGAACAGGATTAACCAATGATACCTAAGATATCATCTTCACGCATGATCAAATAGGATTCTCCGTCAAGTTTGACTTCGGTCCCACCATATTTGGAAATGAGAACGACATCTCCTTTTTTTACGGTGAAGGGAATGATTTTTCCTTCGTCATCATGCTTGCCTGTTCCTAAAGCGATAACTTTTGCTTCCTGTGGCTTTTCCTTAGCCGTATCAGGGATGATAATACCGCCTTTTTTTACTTCTTTCTCATCGATCGGTTGTACTAAAACGCGATCGCCGAGGGGTTGTATATTTACTGCCATGTGTTTATTTCCTCCGTGTTTATTTTGGTTGGTTGATGATCGCCGTACTACGGCTAATTAAATTTCTTAGAGATGATGAATTACTAATTCTTCTTTTTATCCTCATCCATGATTTCAAACTCCGCATCCACAATGTCTCCCTCTTTTTTGTCTTGAGCATGAGAGTCTGTGTTACTAGATGAAGTCTCAGAAGTTGAAGCGCCTGCAGCTGAGGTAGCGGAAGCTTTTTTATAAAGTTCGGTGCTAATTTCTTGGAACTTTGTTTGTAGCTTATCGTAGGCTGATTTGATGGTCTCGATATCAGAGCCCTTAAGAGCTTCGCGAACAGCAGCAATATCGTCTTCGACTTCTTTTTTGGAAGCTCCATCGATCTTGTCACCTAATTCAACGAGCTGCTTCTCACATTGGTAGGCAAGAGTGTCGGCATTGTTACGAATCTCGATACCTTCTTTGGATTTTTTATCCTCTTCCGCGTGTGTTTCAGCTTCGCGCTGCATGCGTTCCACTTCTTCTTTGCTTAAGCCGCTAGAACCAGTAATAGAAATTTTCTGTTCCTTGCCACTACCAATATCCTTTGCAGTCACATGAAGAATACCGTTGGCGTCAATATCAAAGGAGACTTCAATCTGAGGAACACCACGAGGAGCTGGTGGAATACCATCGAGATGGAAGACGCCGAGCTGCTTGTTATCACGAGCTAGGGGTCGTTCCCCTTGCAATACCTTGATTTCTACACCAGGTTGGTTATCACTGTAGGTGGAGAATGTTTGTGATTTTTTCGTTGGGATGGTTGTGTTACGAGGAATCATCGCTGTGGCAACACCTCCTGCTGTCTCAATAGAGAGCGTTAGCGGCGTGACGTCGAGCAACAAGACATCCTTTACATCTCCCCGGAGAACACCACCTTGAATCGCTGCACCTATAGCCACGACTTCATCAGGATTAACCCCTTTATTGGGCTCTTTGCCAATAAGTGTGCGTGCTGTATCGACGACTTTTGGCATTCTTGTCATTCCTCCTACTAAGACCAGTTCACTAATATCACCGGTGTTCCATCCTGCGTCTTTTAAACAATCTTTGACTGGTTTGATGGTGCGTTGGAACAAATCATCAGTGAGTTGCTCTAACTTGGAACGAGTTAATTTTTTCTGGATATGTTTCGGACCTGTTGCATCTGCAGTCACAAAGGGTAAATTGACTTCATACTCTTGAGTGGAGGAAAGAGCAATTTTAGCTTTTTCTGATTCTTCTTTGATCCTCTGAACGGCATCGGGTTGTTTAGTGAGATCAATACTGGTTTCATTTTGAAACTCTTTAATAATCCAATCCATGATTCGGTAATCCCAATCATCACCACCTAGGTGAGTGTCACCATTGGTCCCACGTACTTCAAACACACCTTCACCCAGTTCGAGTGCTGAGATGTCAAAGGTTCCTCCACCCAGATCGTAGACGGCAATTTTTTCATCCTTTTCTTTTTCTAGACCGTAAGCCAAGGAAGCTGCTGTTGGTTCGTTAATGATACGCAGCACCTCGAGGCCTGCAATCTTACCAGCATCCTTGGTGGCATGACGTTGCGAGTCATTAAAGTATGCCGGCACTGTGATGACAGCCTGAGTGATTTTCTCACCTAATTTGGCTTCGGCATCGGCCTTAAGCTTGGCAAGAATCATTGCTGAAATTTCAGGCGGCGAGAAGGTCTTAGGTTTACCTTCTACCTCGACTTGAATATGAACATCGCCATTGGCGGCTTTCACTAGCTTATAGGGAACTCGATTTTGTTCATCCCGAACTTCATCAAACTTCATTCCCATAAAGCGCTTGACCGAGGCAATGGTGTTTTGTGCATTCGTGATAGCTTGACGTTTCGCTGCTTGCCCAACGAGACGCTCACCACTCTTAGTAAAAGCAACTACAGAGGGAGTGGTGCGGGCGCCTTCTGAGTTTTCAAGGACTACAGGTTCAGAACCCTCCATAACAGACATGCAGGAGTTCGTTGTTCCTAAGTCAATTCCTAGTATTTTGCGTGAGTTTGTAGACATACCTTTTAAGCAGCAGATCTCATGCCAGTTTTTTATACTTTTGTAAAATGCTCTCTAAAAGTAGAATAAATTATATTGGTCATAAAAGGAAAGATACCTCTCCTTCAAAATGGGTTGTTATGACACATTTTGATGGTTTGTGATGAGTTTTTTTGTCTCATTTAGAAATTTCTTAGCGATCATTTTAAAGAGTGGGGTGAATTCGTGAGGATAAGAGGCAAGCCATTGCTCAAGGATGGAGGTTGAAAAAAAGGCACCGGTTTCAATTTCCTCTGGATTTAAGATAAAAGGGCCTTCTGCTATACCGAAAAAACATTCTACAAATTCTTGTGCAGTCTGCTCACTGGCAGCAAAGCGACACAATGGCTTTAAGTCGACACGTGCTTGTAACTCTTCGTGCAACTCACGGCGTGCGGCCTCTAAATAATTTTCTTGCGCAGCCACATGCCCCGCGACACTCGAGCACCAAAGACCAGGATGAGTCTCCTTACGCCACGAACGCTTTTGCAGAAAGAGCTCCCCCTTAGCATTGAGGATCCAAATGTGAATGGCTCGATGTATTAACTTATTCACATGAACAAACCCTCTCTCTTCTTGACCAATAACCTTATCGTTTTTATCAACAACATCAAAAAATTCTTTCCGAGACCCACAGGAGAGTGGAGCAATGCGATTGACCAACAAGGACCACTCTCTAATGGATAAATCTTCTCCGCGAATGGTGAGAGGACAGCCTAAATCGTCCATGAGAGAACGCCATTGAAGAGGGTCAATTTTTAATAAAGAACCTAGTTGTTTACGCCTTGAAGAAAACCCAAGACGAACCATTTGAGAGAAAACATCTTCATCACAAGGAGAGATCTCAGCTATAGGACGCGGGGTTATTTTTACAACGGCTGATTGCACAGCAGGCCGCGGCCAAAAAACATCAGGAGGTACAATGCGTATTTTTTTCACACACCACCGGCGCCCTAACAAAATAGTAAACGCCCCATAAGCAGGATGAGAGGGCAAGGCGGTCAATCTTTCTGCTACTTCGCGTTGAAGCATGAAAACCAGGCTGCACGCGGGTGAGAGAGCTGCTGTGAAATGAGAAATAATAGCAGTAGAGGCACTGTAGGGAAGATTTCCAATCACTTTAATGGGTCCATATCCATAAAGTTCTCTCAAATCAATCTTGGCAGCATCTCCCTGGATCACGTGGACGCGAGGTCCCTCATAGCAAGACTGGAGCTCCATGACCAAACGATGATCTCGTTCAATCAGTGTCATACGAGATGCAGGAGAGTCATTAATATGCTCTGTCAATGCTCCCATGCCGGGTCCTACTTCGACGAGATGATCACCAAGCTCAGGCGCAATATCATCGACAATAGCGCGAGCCAAATTCGAATCCAAAAGAAAATTTTGTCCTAACATTTTGCTAGGACGAACTCCGAGTTGTTCCAGCCTGTTGCGTAGTGCTATTTTTGACATAGACTCTACTTGTAAAAGGAGCAAGAAGGAGAAGCCAGCTTAGAAATGAAAGAAGATGTTAGCTCATTCATCCCCATTTATTCACAAGTTACTCACATTGTGAGAAACATCTTTAAAAACAGACTTCCTGCTTTCTATTTTGTCATTTTTCTCTCATTTTTCTCCACTACTCATGATCACTTATTTTACCAATTTCCTTGATTGCCCACTGATTCTAGCGCTTGAAATCATTTTTTTCTTAATAGCACTCTATACGCTTTATGGATGGATTGCCTATCGCATCTCGCACAAAGCTATTTTAACCATTGGACCCTTCACTAGCTGGGATGCACTCATTGCACTCCTTCTTAGCGGATGGTTTCTGGGTGTGATCGTGAGCTCACTAGGCAAAGAAGAAAACATTTCCCTCTCTCTCATTCTTTTTAATGTCGTCATCTATTTTTTCATCGTGGGAGGGATTTGCGCCTTTCTCTCACTACGACATCTCTCGCCTACAATACTTTTTGGCCTCAAACCGACGCGTCCACTCAAAATCATTAAACAAGCCTCTCTCTGGTTGCTCGTCACCTACCCGCTCATTATGGCGAGCCAAGGAGCCATCGAAGTCCTCTTTGGCACAGGCGATAACACACAGGCTGTGGTGACTTATTTTCTCCATCATCACGCTTTGCAAGACCGTCTTGCCATTATCATGATGGCCGTTATTGTGGCTCCGTGTGCAGAAGAGTTTCTCTTTCGTGGCTACCTCTACAGTGTTTCAAGACGTTTTTTAGGAAGGATTCCTGCAATCATGGGAACTTCTCTTTTGTTTGCAGCCGTTCATTTAAATCTCCCCTCGATGCTCAGTCTTAGCTTGCTGGCCATAATGCTCTGCTTGCTCTATGAGCGCACCGGGTC
>Ga0214923_10007979_pt1 | contig 11394 bp, 11 predicted proteins | sample LL1510_MetaG_FD_177993 | JGI IMG/M metagenome (GOLD analysis project Ga0214923, IMG submission 177993) | Freshwater microbial communities from Lake Lanier, Atlanta, Georgia, United States - LL-1510 | ecosystem: Environmental > Aquatic > Freshwater > Lake | place: USA: Georgia | collected... | reverse complement strand
ACCCAACTCCACAGCTAGCAGCCTGATGAAGTACTCTGATGCTCTAATTGGCTGGCTAAAGGCTAGTAATTATAGCCACTGCTACTTCGTCGCAGGTGGCAACATCATGCACTTACTGAATTCGGCACGGCAGGCGCTCGTTTGCGTGCCGGTGGTTCATGAGGTTGCGGCAGCTATCGCCACGGAGTATCACAACGCCATCGTTGAGGCTGGTGTCGCCGCTCCGGGTACGGGCAAGGCGTTAGCGCTGGTCACCGCGGGTCCGGGGCTCACGAACACGCTCACAGGCCTTGCCGGCGCGTGGTTGGAAAGCCGCGAACTGCTGCTCCTCGGCGGGCAGGTGAAGGTGGAGGATCTGGCGCCAGCCGGTCTGCGTCAGCTGGGCATTCAGGAAGTGGACGGGGTGGCGATGGCGGCACCAGTGTGCAAGGGCAGCCTCTGCCTCAAGGCCCCCCTGCCGGCGGAATCCCTGCTGGCAGAGGTTGCCGAGGGCTGGCGCGGCCGGCCGGGTCCGGTATTCCTGGAGCTGCCCTTGGATGTACAGGCCATCCAGGTGCCCGAGACCTGGGCCGATGCGGGCCTCAACAGCGATCCCGGCCCTGCGATGACACCACCATTGGCTAGCGAGCAGCTGGTGGCGAACGTAGCTGCGCGCATCGCAGCGGCGGAGCGGCCCGTATTGCTGCTAGGCGGTGGTCTCTCCCATCGCCAGGCCAAGGACCTGGAATCAGAGCTGGCCGCTCTGACCCTCCCGGTCATGACCACCTGGAATGGTGCTGATCGCTATGCGGCCGATCACGCCAACTACGCAGGCCGTCCCAACACTTGGGGGCAACGCTCGAGCAATCTGCTTCTGCAGCAAGCGGATCTGGTGCTGGCGGTGGGCTCCCGCCTTGGCCTGCAGCAAACAGGTTTCAACTGGCAATCCTTTGTGCCTCTGGGTGAGGTAATTCAAGTGGATATTGATCCTGCTGAACTGGCCAAACCCAATCCGCACACAGCACTGACGATTGAGGCGGATGCCGATGCGTTCCTCCCCACCCTGCTGAGTTACACGCTGGGTGATCACAGCGAATGGCTGGCCTATAGCCAACACGTGCGATCACTTCTGCCATTTTCAGAGGCGTGCAACACAACGCCGCAGGGTTATCTCAACCCTTACGACATGGTCTCCAATCTTTCCCAGCTGTGCGAACCCGGTGATCACATCGTGCCCTGCAGCAGCGGCGGCGCCTTCACCGTGATGATGCAGGCTTTCCAGCTGAAGACTGGTCAAACCATGATCACCGATAAGGGTTTGGCCAGCATGGGCTACGGGCTCTCAGGTGCTATCGGTTGCGCGATTGCCGACCCAGGTCGTCGCACAGTACTGGTGGAGGGGGATGGCGGTTTTACCCAGAATCTGCAGGAACTAGCAACGGTGGCGGTGAATGAGCTCAACCTTAAGATCTTCCTGTTTTGCAATGAGGGATACGCTTCAATCCGCATGACCCAAAAGAATTATTTCGACGGTGCATACCTGGGCTGCGATGTCAATTCGGGGCTCGGCTTTCCTGATTGGGCAACCCTTGCAACTGCCTACCGCATTCCCAGCCTGCAGCTGGCCGATAACTGGGCTGATCAACCAGCTTTCTTGAACCTCTGGCAGGGCCAAGGGCCAGCCATATTCCTCGTGCCCTTGCACCCCGAGCAGACGTATTTCCCCAAGATCACCAGCCGCATCAGCGCCTCAGGTGGCATGGAGTCCAACCCGCTGCATCTGATGACTCCAGAGCTTCCAGATGACATCAAAGCCGTGGTGATGCGCTATTTCGCCCCGGAATCTCCATAAATCCGGGTTAATCTACAGCAAAGTTCACGAACAAACCCTAAGAGCCAATGAATAGCTACGAAAAGAAAATGCTGGATATCCTCCGCGAAGGCAGGGAGGAATTTGGTGTACTTGCTACCAAAGCAGAATTTGAGGCAGAGGGGACGCGCACCGATGAATTGTTGCGCCTATTAGAGATTGCCAACAAGGCTGATGTCGGATTGGCTTTGAAGGTGGGTGGCTGTGAAGCCATCCGAGATATGCTGGAGGCTAGGCAGTTTGGTGTTCGCTACATTGTTGCTCCAATGGTGGAGACTCCATATGCATTGTCAAAATATATCGCCGCAAAAGACAAAGTCTACTCGGCAGAGGAGCAAAAAGATGTTTCTTTTTTGTTCAACCTCGAAACCATCACCGCTTATAAAAACCTCGACCCAATGCTGGAGCTGGCATCGGGCAAGCCCGGTTGCGATGGCTGCGTCTTTGGGCGTGTCGATTTCAGTGGTTCGATCGGCGGCGGGAGGGATGGAATCGAATCTGAGGAGGTGACATCAGCAGTTGAGAATGCTGCTCAAGCCTGCAGAGATAAAGGCCTGCAGTTTGTCGTTGGTGGAGCTGTCTCAATTGACGCCCTGGCGAATCTGAAGCGATTCAAGGCTGTCCACTTAGATAGATTCGAAACACGCAAGGTGGTCTTTAGTGGTTCAGCACTGGAATCCCCTTCCTTGACTAAGGCACTGCGTCAGGCCGTGCATTTTGAGCTCCTGTGGCTGCTCAATAAGCGTGAGTATTACGGATTGATGCATCGAGAGGATCAAGCTCGAATTGAAATGCTTGAGACTCGTTGGAAAGTTCTTGACGATGTCTAATCATTGCTGTTGAAACGCGATGACAGAACAACTGCTACTGACAGGCGGTACAGGCTTTTTCGGGCGTGCCTTGCTTCGCCATCATCTTGCCCGTAATCAGGAGTATCGCCTACCGATCGTTGTGCTAAGCAGGGATCCCCAGAGATTCCAAGCGGCTTACCCTGAGCTGTCCTCTTGTAGTGGGCTTCGCTACCTCAAGGGAGACATTCAAAATCGAGCCTCTCTGCCGTGGGGTGAGTCGTTCAGTCATGTATTGCACGCTGCCACCGATTCAACCATTGGCCCGAGCCTCACTCCGTTGGAGCGCTACGACCAGATTGTTGAAGGTACCCGAAACATCCTCGATCTAGCCTTGGCAACTGGAGCCCGCCGCTTTCTGCTCACCAGCTCGGGCGCAATTTATGGGCCTCAGCCCGCTGATCTGGCAGCGATCCCCGAAGACTGGCAAGGTAGCCCCAAAATAGCCGATCCAACCACTGCATACGGTCAGGCTAAGCGTGCGGCAGAGCACCTATGTGCACTATATGCAGATCAGCATGGCCTGGAAACTGTGCTTGCTCGTTGCTTCGCCTTTGTTGGTCCAGACCTTCCTCTCAATGTTCATTTTGCCATAGGTAATTTCATTCGCGATGCTCTGGCGGCTGATGCCATCACTGTCTACAGTGATGGGACAGCTCTTCGGTCCTATCTCGGCCAGAGTGACTTGGCGCACTGGCTCTTGACCCTTCTGCTGCGAGGTCGACCTGGTGAGGCTTACAATGTTGGATCGGATGAGGTAATCAGTATTGCTGATCTAGCACATCTTGTTCGTGATATTCTTGCACCAGTCAAGCCTGTGCATATCAAGGGTCTGCCTGATCTAACCGTATGCCGTAACTGTTATGTACCGGACATCCTCAAGATTCAGCGAGAGCTAGATCTTCGCATTACTCTGCCATTGACTGAATCTATTCACTCCGTTGGTTCATTTTATCGTGTCGGTGGCTTGATTTGCTAACTAAATCCAACTAATCTAGCTGTCCGATGCATCTCAGCAATAATATTCACACGACGGCCATCGGCGGGTTTTGACTATCTCACTGTTCGTAGATGAGAGTGTGCTGTCGGCTATTTTCACAGTTTCAGTGCTGTGGCACTGGAAGGATATAACGAATCTGATTTAGCCGTGTATTGCTCGGTAGTGATCTACCATAAGGCAGAGTCCCGAAATAGGATAGCTCTTTGTAGTCTAATGACCTGCCAGAGCCAAATTAGTGTCCCAGTGGGTTTTTATATTATGCACGCGGACAAAAGATCTCGCAATGAATACAAGCGCCCTTAGGTTGACAGCCCTGCTAGCCATCGACCGAATCCCTTTTTAGTGCCTGCCATGCCACTGACTTTCCAATTGCCAATATTGCCACCCGCGGCTTTTGTGCAGAGCTTGCTATCGAGCGTCGATTCGCCGGTCGACGGCATTGTCATAATTCCAACAATCAGCCGCTCAACTCTTATTGATTCAGTAAGAAGTTGCTTGCAGAATAGGCTAAATATCATTACGTATGTCTCCTTCAATGGTTCTCCTCCTCATGAGCTCATCAACATGTTGCCGAGCTCCAATTGTCTAAGGTTTACAGTAATTGCCGACCAGATAGATTCAACTTCTCATGGGAGGTTCTTGTATTCTCTTCTGCCTCATTTAGGCGATATGCCGATTGCGTTCTTGCACGACGACGATATGCATGCCCCATATTACATGGATCACAGCATCCGCCTGCTCTCCATGCATAATAAAGCAAAAGCAATCTATTCTAGGGCATTCTACTTCAGCCCTGATGACCCCAGCTCTGGCAACTTCTTCCCAGATAGAAGCGGAAGTAGATATTTTGCAGGCTCAAGCCACATTGTAAGAAGGTTTTATTGGAACCCGGTCGTTACTCCAACATTGGTTGCCAGAGCCAGCTCTTTCCCTCCCGATCTGATGCATCGGATAGAGATGTTAGGTGGCCTGCACGATTTCTGGCTCGCTGCGTATTTCTCCATGAGCGGGTATTACTATTCCTCAAGACTCGGCCTTTTGAGGTCTTGTCACGCAGGCCAGGATTCCAGGTCTGGCGTGTACACAGACTTCAGGCTAGATCGTGTTCGGCTTGAGATATCTAGGCTCCTCCCCGCATTCCCAAGATTCTTATACAGGACTCATTGTATTCTTCGAACTCTTTTTAGGCGTATGATGGATTCATTCTTACGGCCTATCCCGCCTTGCGAGTAATGATCTTAGTGTGCAGAATATCTGGGAACAATGCATGCAATTCACGCGGTTAACGAGGCTCTGGAATACCGAAGCGATACACGGCACACTGACCCTGTGATCGCTGGCCAAGACTGGAGTGATGGATGACAAGCAGCTCGGCTTCTCAGACTATGAGCTGAGCACGGTCAAGTAACATACCAAGCGCGAGAAGTTTCTCGCTCAGATGAAGGCGGTCGCAGGGCTGATTGAAAGCTCGTGACAGGGGTCCTTGCCGGAAATGCGAGCATCAGTTGAGGACAGTGGGGCTGGCTCCACTTTCCTTGCGGCCGCTCAGACTTCCTCGGTTGTAGAGGGTGAACACGTGAATGCCCAGTTCAGCCGAGATCTGGGGCAGGTTGTGCTGCTTTGGCGGACTCATCCGCCTTTTCGCATCAGTCTAGACAGCCTCCCTGAAACATCATAATCAAACATTCTATCAACTGTCCTGCTGTGAAAAAGTTGATGGGATGGTGTAGCATCAACCATCCTGGCGAAGGCTCTGAGGCGCGGTTGGGGAACGGGGGGCGGGTGGTCCTGTCAATATATGCTCAATTAAGCATCTTGCAAGTTAGATGCCCTAACTTGCTTGATCCAAAAGTTCGGCATACAAGCCTTGAGCGTCTCTAACAACCATTCTTCTCATGCTCCACACAGAAGTTATTTTTAGAGCAATTATGGGAATTCCCGCAATAAGGGTGTCAATTTTTGCGGCAAGATATATTGCTCACTGCCTAAATAATACTGTCAAACTTCTGGTCCTAAATTCCCGCTTATTCTCATCATCTGTTCACCTTTCTTGTCAGCTGGGTCATTCTTCCATCTCTAATATTAGGATAGGATGCTCCTGTAGAATAGGGAGAAGCAATACATTCTTGGTGGGCAGCACAGGCAGTAAGCTTGGCGAGGCATACATAAAGATAGGGGATAACTGCGTAGTCAATGAGTCCAACTCTTTCAGGGCAGGTGAGTCTTTTATTGACATAGGATCTAATGTTGTAATTTCCCAATCAGTTATATTTGTCGCAACCAATTATATCCTTCCATTTGATGATCCAAGTTGTCTTAAGATAGATCCAAAAAGACACGGCATAAGAATAGATGATAATTGCTTTATTGGTGCCGCATCAGTTATTCTGCCAGGTGTAAGAATCAGAAATGGTATTACTATTGCCGCAAATTCAACCGTGACATGTGACTGTGATATATCCGGAGTTTACGCGGGTTCTCCTGCACGCCTTATTCGACGATACTAATGGCTGATTAAGAATGTCTAAACTAAGAATCAGGCTACTTAACAGTCAAGATGCTTTCTGCCTGGCTATTTTAGTTTATTTTTCTATGTATTCATTAATAAGTCTCGCGCAACAGTTAAATCCTAATCTTTTTGCCGAGCCACTAGGTTTAATAGGTATTTCATATGACCCAACAGGTGGGATCTATCTATTGTTTTTCACCTTTGCCGCATTATTCTGCTCTATCTGCTTTTTTCTAATAGGACTTAGAGTTCCTGTTAGCCCTTTATTTGCTTTTCCCAGGAATCACTTTACGGCCACCGAATCCAACCAGTCTTCCATTAAGCGACGGCTGAGAGTATTTGCTTTTACTCTTGTGGCATTTCTATTGCTAAATGCAATTAGGTCCGGCGGTGTCTATCATATGTATACCAGTGAGGATAAGTCGATTGGGCTGTTCTCTATACTATCAATTGCTTTGTTTTCGCTATTGTTTTCCAGTAGGCTTGGCAAGCCAGCACCAATTGACTTTGTTCTATTGCTTGGAGTTATATTATGCTTTTTATCTCTTGGCGTTCGAATTACCATTATACCGCTAATTTTCCTTTTTTGGCGATCTGCGGGCTCTGCACCAAGAATTATAAAGCTATTTGGTGTAGCAATGGTTGCGCTATTGCCATTAGTATTGATTAGTCGTGGAGGTATAGAAAGCTTGTTTGACTTCCTTGAGAACATTGATTCTTCATTATTGTCGTCGCCGCAAATGCAACTGATGGTCTTTGGTGAGTTCTTGGCATCAAGCTTATCTGTAGACACTCTACTTTCACTTGGCTCATTATGGCACGGCCTTTTAGCTCTTGTCTCTGATTCGCTAATCCTCTTTCTCCCTGATGGTATACGTGATTCAACTGAACTAGCTCGCCTTTCCGCAAACAGTGATTACCTAAGACTAGGAGGATATCCATTATTCGCTCAATTTGGCTACTATTTTGGTCCCATCATGTGGGCTCCCTTCTATTGTACCTTTTTCTTTGCGTTATCTTTACTTAGCAAGAACTATTACTCATTTAAACTATCTTTATATATGGAGTTAATCGTTCTCAGCGTCATCACAGTATGCCCCAGGCAAAACATTGTCTTTTTGCCTAAATTCTACTTCCTATTGCTCGTTTCTGCTTTATGCCTTTGGCAGTTCTCTACAATTAGAGTCAGGCCGATTCCGCCAGGTTCTACTTAGACTTTTCAAGGCCCAATTATATTTAACCTTTACCCTTTGCTAAGTATTTTTCACCCGTCTGACTAGCTGTTGCTATCAACTCCTAATCCTTCTACCAGTTTTACTACATCAGTCGATTCTTCTACACCAATGACCGCGTCTTCTGTGGAGACCTCTTCCCAATCTCTATTGTTCTCACTGATTCTCACTGGAGGCGCCAGGGAAGCTGAGTTGCAGCGTTTCTTAGACTCTCTCTCCTCGGTCACAATCCCTCTGACTAGTATTCAGCTGGTTTTTGTTAACCAATCCACCAAGAGTATCTATGGGTATAGAAGCTCCACCTCAGGGTTCCTAGTAAATGAAGTCTTTGTCCAACCTTGTTCCTTGTCCAAGGCTCGAAATATTGGCTTAAGCATCGCATGTGGCATCTTCATCATGTTCCCAGATGACGATTGCTGGTATCCACCCAGTATATTCACCGACTTTCTTAATTGTTTCAATAGCTTACAATCCGTTGCTTGCATCTGTGGCTCTGTCTTTGATCCTTATTTGAATAAGCCATACGGAAATAGGCCCTTGAAACTATTTACTCCAATCTCTTATCATAATATTTTGCTGCCGATCTCTGTGGGCATTGCTGTACGACGATCTGCATTGCAACATCTTCCAACATACTTTAACGAACAATATGGTGCGGGGACGCCATTGGGTAGTGGGGAGGAAACAGATTTACTAGACAGGTTGCTGAATCTCGGCCACAATATCGTTTACGACGGTAGGATTATCGTCTATCACGAACTGGAAAAGTGTAGTTCGCCCCTCAAGTCTTATCGTTACGGAGTTGGATTTGGTCACTTATGCTTCTCTAGGCTCTGTGATGGCAATTTCTGGTATGCATTACTCTTTGCCAAGATTGTATTCTATACTTGCGTAGGCTTCATTGTTCGACTTCCTTTTTCTCCTGGTCTATCTATCCTTCGCATGGTGAGATTATTCGGAATATTCATTGGTTTTTTCGGCGTACTTTCTTTTCGCTCCCTTGAGCAACAATAGGCGCATGGCCATACAAGCTTCTCTCTTTAAATATCCACAGCGAAATAGCTCTTAATTCTCATGGTCTATAAGGCGCCTCTCCCAAGGCAAAAGCGGAATGTTTTAATTGTTACGCCATATCGATCGTATCCAGGTGGTGTAGAAACATTTAATCAGAATCTTTGCACTATTTTGCGACAAGATGGCCGGTCTGTTCGTTTTATTACTCTTGCTGTGGTTAAACGTTTTAAGCGAAGGAGCCTTCTTATTAGGATCTTGGCGTCTATTTTCCCCGATGTTATTCTATTCTCCATGATACTATCATCCTATAGTCTACGGCGGAGGCATGATAAGCCCTTTGTAATAGCAAACGGTGAGTTTGGAGTTGTTATTCGTCGCACCGATGCGACCGTCTTTCATGGTTCTCCTTTCGCCGTCCATAGGAATTCATTACTTACGAATACGAGAGCCTTTCTATCAGCGCTTCGCTTGCATATCTTGCATCTGCTTGCTATGATGAACAGCAGGCATAAAATAACTCTTACTGCCACTTCGAGACATGAGCTTATGTCAGTTGGAATTAATTGTGGCTTGACCATCCCTCATTGTTTGATCGATACACGCAAAAAGCTTGACTCCACAATCTTGCCAATTAAGAGTGCATGCCAATATGTAGTTCTAGGCTCGTCAGACTTCTGGAGAAAGGGTTTTGATATAATTGATGCTATTTCCGAGTTCCACGAGCCTGTTGACGTCTATTGTTCAAACAAGCCACCGTTTATGAACCTTAGATGGCGTGGATATCTTTCTCGGCAGGAAATATCTAATGTTCTTAGCCAATATAGGGTCTTGCTCCTGCCTTCACGTTTTGAGGCCCTCCCTTTTGCTATTCTTGAGGCCTTTTCCTGTGGAGTTCCAGTTGTCATGTCTAATGTTGGTTACGGTCGCGAACTCCGGCGGACAGTGCCTGAGTTCGTAGTTGACATATCGTCAATGAACACGCGGGAAGCAGCTGCGGCGTTCTCGGAGGCTGCGTTGGTAATAACTCGTAATTGGGACCATTTCTCTCGGATTGCCCACGAGATATTCTTTTTAGATTTCAGCCCTTCGGCTTTTCTGGCCAACTGGAGCAGTCTGATTGATGGAGACCCTGCTTAGGGGTTGTGTCTCACAGTGTTGTTCAGCTCAGTAGCTTGTCGAGATGCTGCTGAAGCGACCTGCTGCTAATGGCTGTGTGCTTCCTCCGTCGCTCATTGACCGTCAGCTACCGAGGCAGCCAAAGATTGGCACCTTCGAGTTCTGCAACACCATTGCTTTGGCCCATTCCCCGCAGAGAGTGGACGATGCACTCGGCCTACTCATTTGCCCTCGGCGGTAAGATCTGAAACCTGGGGCTGAGGAACAACTCTTTTACGCCACGCCTACGCACAGAGAGAGGCGTTTTTAATGCCACCGAAAACTCCTTCTAGACTTTCATCGGTAAGTCCTCTTTTATGGGCCTGCTTTTTGCTTTGTCCGATGCTTTAGTCAATCGCCATTCCTTTCTGTATAGCACTGTAATCGCCTTCTCCGCATTCCTCTTTGATCTCTCACTATGCCTTCCCTAGTTTTTGGTACTGGTGGTAGATTTGGCCGCCTATCCAAACCGCTTGCATCCAAGCTTGTTTCATGCGCAATTGATCACGGCATTCGTTACTTTGATACAGGATACGAATATTCTTCGCGCCGATCCCAGCCACTTCTGTTCAAGATTCTTGACCAGCACAGCACCTTCTTGGCTGGCTCCAATGAGATATCAACCAAGTTTTCTGCTCCTCAATTTCCTGGGCAGCTCACCGCCTTTGTTGATAACTCCCTTTCACAGCTCTCACGCCGAGACTACTTGGACACTGCTTTTCTTTGGGGCCCCACTTTGTCAGACCTTGCCACTGGCTTTCTTTACGAGGAGATGCTTGCTCTGAAGGTGGCCGGCAAAGTCCGTTCCTGGGGTATCAACACTCACTCCTCCACAGTTATGAGCGGTGTCTTGGGTCGAGTGTGTGAATCGCTTTTTGATCATGTCATGCTCGACTACAATCTATGTCAACAGGATAGAGCTCCATTCATTAAGTCCTTTCATGATCAAAATGTTTCTGTATGGGCTGGCACAGCCCTCTGTCAAGGATTTCTTTCTCAATCTCTGCTACGTATGATTCTTAGAACTAGAAGTAGTTCTTATCTTCTGCGTGCAATCTGTCAACCATCAACCCGTAGATTTCTCGCCCCAGCCAGGTTGCTCCGACATCAGATTAAAGCTCTATCGGGCAAGAATGCATCAAATTTACCCTTGGCTTTTGTTGCGGCTAATCCATACGTGTCCAGAATTCCTATTGGTATGCTTTCAACTTCTAGCATCCAGGCAAACGTGGGTGTGATTCATGCCCCTCTGGACGAATCGGTGATTCATGCAGTTTCTAAATGGGCTCGGCCCATTGTCAAGTATAGATTTTTGCTATTCCTTTGTCTGTCTTTTTTCTACTCCTTCTTATGGATGGTTTTTAATTATTCTCTCCGCATACACGAGGCTGCAGGTGCGACCACTTTTTCGCTTTGCGGGGTCATTGCCCTCCGTCAAGCCCTGCTAGCGCCGAAATGAACGGAATGGAGGAGCGTTAACTTTTCTGGCAGACCGTGCTCCTGATCCCAAGCGCCGCCAGTAGCAGATATCAAGTCGGGATTTGCATAACTTGCTGCATCTGGGTATCCGGAATCGGCTAGAGACAGCTGATCAGATCGGGATTGGTTGCAGCAGAGACGCTTTGGGGTAATGAGAAGAGGCAATCCTCGCGACGTCAATCTATGTTTCCAGCCTCGACACGGCCCAGTGGGCTGAAATATGAATTATCACAGGTAAATTGGTAAGGTGTGCGTGTTGCACATTCATCGTTGCGCCGGAGTCGCAACGATGAATGTGCAACACGCAC
>Ga0214923_10007978_pt1 | contig 11397 bp, 12 predicted proteins | sample LL1510_MetaG_FD_177993 | JGI IMG/M metagenome (GOLD analysis project Ga0214923, IMG submission 177993) | Freshwater microbial communities from Lake Lanier, Atlanta, Georgia, United States - LL-1510 | ecosystem: Environmental > Aquatic > Freshwater > Lake | place: USA: Georgia | collected... | reverse complement strand
GCGGCTCCTCGGGACCATTACGAATCCGGTTGTAAGCCGACGCACCACCCTCGGCAATCGTTCCGCCAAGCACGCCCTGTAGGGTCGCGCCAGCTACAGACTCAGCGCGGCGGCCAAGGTCAGGCTTGCCCGTTTCAACGCCCACAATCGTTTCTTGGGCCGCTTGCTGCACGCCCCCGGTCAACCCCTCAAGCGCAGCCCCCTCGGCCAGTCTGCGAGCCAGTGACTTTGCTATGCCTTTGACGCCTTCTTTCTTGGCAGTCTCAGTAAACGGCTTCAAAAGTGTGAACGACGAAAACACATCCGGCACGGTAATGACTGGGCCCCATACCGCGGCCAGTTTTGCCGCACGGTCGGCGTCAACGCCTTCGTCTTTCAGGGACTGAAACAAATCGCCAGTGTTCTGAGGCAGTGCAGTCACCGCAGCCGCGCCGCCCATGGCAACGACGCCAGCCGCAGGGTTGCCGGTGAGCGCCGTTGTTCCGGCCCCAGCCAATGCAGGGATGGCAAAGTTAGGGCCATACTGCCCGACGGCTTGGCCAATCTGTTCGCCGGCAAACGTCAGCGGTTTGGACAAAGCATCTCGCAGCGGCACCATTTGCTCAGGTTGCTCGCCGCCCGTAACCGCTTGCTGAATAGACTGCCCAGCTTCTGTAACCGGCTTTAGACCAAGGGCCCGGCCATAAGCCTCAATGCCAGCGCCCGTAGTCTCGGGCACCGACAGGAAGCCTGATTTTACGCCGCGCGTGAAACCAGCGCCAAAGCCTTCGGAGGTGGGTTGCTCGCCAACTGGAACAAGCCCCTTAACATCCAGTGCCTGTAATCCAGAAACGTCCAATGGTTCGTCAACGGATTGAAGCCCGGACGTGTCAAGCGGCGTCAGTTTGCTTACGTCCAAGGGAGCCATTGCTTACCTAGGGCTTTTTTAATCGCTTACCGTTGACGATGATAATAGAGCCGCTTGGGGCGTTATCAATATCTGCCTGCGTTTTGGCAATGATTTCCTTTCCACTGGGCTTTGGCCCACGAAGATTGTCAGCGGCTTCTGTGATAAGGGACAATTCTTCTTCTAACGTTTTGCCTGATGTGTCGGAAAATTCCCTAGCTTTTAGGACAACGTTATACGCGTCCTTAGCTGCCAAAGATGAATCGTCTTTAAATGTTTGCTGAAGTGCTTGATCAAACGGAAGATCAACTCCCCTTAACTTGGCTTCATCCACCAGTTTTTGCGCCAAAGCCGTCTTTGCCCCCAAAACGCCTTTAGCTTTTCCATAGTTATCGGCCGCGGCAATGTTACGTGCGGCATCCGCACGCAGGTTGGCAATCTGGGCTTCAATAAGCGGCTTCTTGGCAGCATCCTCGGTTTCTTTGGCAGTTTGTATGCGCTCGGCCAGTGCGGCTTGTTGCTTTTGCAATCCGTAACTGCGATCACCCTGTTGCAACTGAGCCGCCGTGCCAGCGACTTGCAAGCCCTGCGATGCACGACGCGCAGCCTGCTCGGCCCGTTGCGCCCTTGCTTTCATCAGCGACTCAACGCCGGACGCAGCGCCTTCGCCTAGCGCACCGCCGAAGTTTGGCGACTGCGAGGCAAGCATACGCGCGCCGCCTTGAGCCAAAGCCAACCACTTGTCCTGATCGGTCGGGCCCGTATCATCGTCTTGCGCCGCAATCATTTTCTGAGCCAGCGCCAGATACGCCGGGCTCATGCCACCAAGGTCGTCGCCGTTCATAGCGGTTTGCATGGCGGCTGGTTTTGGATCGGCAACAGACTTGGCCGCCTCAGTTCCAGCCATCAAGTCATCAGCAGGCTTGGGTTGCTTGGGAGCAAGTGCCGCACGCGCCAAATCCTGTGGAGGTGGCGTTAAGTCTTGCTCGGTTGGCCCCTGCGCACCAGGCATCCCCATTGGCTGCATGGATGGGATGGGAGGCTCATCGCGTTCGATAAGAAGAGGCTGAGTCATAGATGCCGGGTCAAATCCAGAACCGCCCATAGGAGGTGGGGCAAATTGCCTACGGCTTCCACCAAGGTCGGCGTATGCGCTGCCAAGTTTACCCAAGCCCTCGGCGGCTTTATCGTACATGGCCGACCCAATGGCGCGAGCGCCACGCGCAACCGGCATGACATAAGCATCGAGCGTTGACTGCCGATTAGTTGGCTCACCATCTTCGGTGGTACCCATGGCACGCCCAAGCATCTTGCCTTGCGTGGACATAAACCCGCCCGGAGTTGATTGCCGACGTGACTTCTCAGCCGCCGCTTGCGCTTTGTATGCGCTCGGTGTCGATGGGTCCATCATCACGCTATCAATTTCAGCGTCAGGAACCTGACGCCACATTACTGTGCCGCTACGCGATGGTGTGGCTAACGGTAACTGAGCCATCTACGCCGCCTCCATCATCATGGCCGATGACAGTCCGCGAGGTGGCAGACGGCCATACGACGAAACGCGCTTGGGCTTCTTTACGGGACCGCCCGACGCCTTGCGCAGTGCGCCGTACAGACCCAAACCGGTTGCGATAGCGCCGCCGACTTGCGCCGCCGTGCTTGGCCCCCCGCCTTGTGTCTGGCCTTGCGTTGTTGTCGATGTCGGCAATTGCTGGCCACCAACGATGCCAACGCCACGGCTGACTTGCTGCCACGGGTAATCGCGTTGCTCGGTGAAATCGCCGTATGCAGTGTTGAGGTTTTGCTGGTTGATGCCGCGCTGAGTCTGGCCGATGTTCTCCAACGATGATGCGTCGGTAAGGCCCTGTTGTTGGCGCTGGTCGCCCAATGCCGCAAATTGCTGCGAAGCACCAAGCATCGTACTCGCCCGATTGCCAGCGGCGCTAAGGCCCAATTGACCGCGCTGAGTACCAAGGCTGCCAATCGCCTGGCCAGCCTGCAATTTACGCGCAGCATCGGCGGCTTGCGACTCAGTGGTGAACTGACCCAGCGACGATATCCCTTGGCCGGCGGTGAGTTGGCGGTTGAGGTCAGAGCCTTGAATATCAGCCAACGTCTTGCCGACGTTGAGGCTAAGATTGCCCTGCCCAAGACCGAGGTTGCCCGCGGTTCCGGCAAGACCTGCATACCTGGACGCGTCTTGGTTATACAATTGCCCAGCCGTTCCATAGCCAGCCTCAAGCGAACGCGCCTGCTCGGCCAACACTGATTCGTTGGTATCGCGGATTGCGCGGCCAACAAGGTCACGCTGCCGTGTTGATCCGTATTGACCGGATTTGATGAAATCATCGCTGATTTGCGGCAGCAGGCTTTCACCGAGGTTGCGCGCGCCAAGGTCAGCAATTTTATCCGTAACCCCAGCAGTATACGGGCTCATGTAGCGGCCAGCGTTGGATGGAAAATCGCCCGACGCCGCACTCAGGTATGGTGATGCAGACGCCAAGCCGTTCATGTTTGCAGCTTGCTGCACGTATGGCGACGAGCCGGTAAATGTGTCGCCCTCACCCGCCGCTCGATACAGCCCCAGTGACTCTTTAGCGTATGGGTCAAAAGATGATGCGGTATCCTTGTTACCAGCAGCAGACAGCAGATCGGTGCCCTTGCCGATGTAGTTGTCGCCGGCAGCCGCCGCAGTGTCGAAGTTAATGCCAGTGGCGCCTTCAGCCAAACGTGTTGCCTGGTCGTTGAAAGGAATCCAACTGCCTTGGTTTGCGCGCACGCCACCGTAAGCGTTCAGTTCGTCATTGGTCAGTCCCGCAGTGCGCTGGCCCGTGTAGCCAACATACGGCTGATCTTGCAACTGGCTCACTTGGCCAGTGATGCCCTGCATGTAATCTGTGTACCATTGCGGTAGCTGCGTTTGGTTGTACTGATAGACTGTTTGAGTTCCGCCTGATGCCATTTTAGGCTGCCTTTGCTTGGGCCATTACGGCACCAAGTCCACGTTGTTTGCCCGATGGTTTCTTAGGATTCTTCTGGCCAGCATCGGCACGAATTTTTTGCTTGATGCGCTCAATGACTTTGTGGCCAGCATCGCTATCGCCGTCACCAGCCATCGCGACGGTCTGGGCGTCTATGATATGTTCGTTATTCGACAGCATCGCCGGAATGTCATCGCTCTTGCCATCTCCAGGCCCAAGCACTGGACCGCCACGTTTGCGGCCGAGCGCGTATCCCTGCATGGCCATCGCCTCAAGGGACGGCGTTGCACCGGATAGGCCCATGACCGCGCCGCCTTGAGCGTAGCCGCGACCGCTGAAGTAAGTGTGGCCGCGATAATTGTACGGGTCGCCAGTGTAAGGCACGTATTGGCGCTCGCCAGTAATGCCTTGCGAGACTAGCTTTGCGCGAATCTCGTCAATCGTTGGCTGCTTCGGTTGGTTGGAAATGAAGTCAGGCGCATTGGTTGAACTTGATTTTGTCTGGTTAGGTTGCGCCGCACCAACCAGAGCCGCAGACCCGTAGCCGATTGGGTTGGCTGCAATTGTCGAGCCCACAGCCGATGCAAGCCCAGAGAGAGACATATTCGCCGCACTTCCAGACAATCCTGCCGGCAGCGCAGAAGATGCAAACCCACCAAGCGTACCAGGCGCACCCAAAGAGCCGGTTATGGCCCCTGCTGGTAGCCCTGAAATGGTGTTTGCTAAGGGCCCATAAGTTGCCCCCGTAGTAAGTCCAGTCCCAGCCCCAGAGAGCGCGTTCATGCCCCATGTGCCAACGCCCGCCAATGCCGCGCCAGTTAGCGCCTGCTTCCATGAGCCGCCAGTCGCCTTAGTCGCCAACCCAGCGCCCAGCGCCGCGCCCGCAGGCCCACCAAGCGTAAATCCAACCGCAGTACCTGCCGCCCGAGCAAGGCCCTTGAGAACCTTGCCAAACAACCCATATTCAGGCAATCCAGTGTTCGGGTTAATCCGACGCCCACCCTGCATCATGTCAACAAACTTCGCCTCAGAAGGCGAGATGTGGGCGAGCATGGTATCAGGGCCACGTCCGTAGCTTTGGAGTTCCTGAGCGGCTGACGCTAATCCCCGGTTCATGTCTATAGCCTGCTATATAACTGATTGAAACGAGATGCCCATTCTCGCCAATCTTCGAAACTGGTGGGGTCAGGGGCATTTATATCAGAAATTGCTGGAAATCCCAATACCGTCAAGGCCCACTCCCGCCAATTATCTGGGTCCAGAAGCACGGGCGCGGCGCCGTAGTTGTATAGCCCCAGTGCCGTCATGTCGGTCCATTCCTGCACGTTCAGGCCGTAAGGGTTAATGGTTGTCATGACGTGATAATCTCATCGCCTGGCTGGACGTGGTACAGGATTTTGCCCGCCTGATAGTCGCCGCCCTGCACGTTGCTGGTGTACCTATATCTGGCTTGCCTGATTTGAGTCCTGATATTCAACACCTGCTGGCTGCCCGTAGTCGCAACGTCGGGGAACGTGGTGATGTCGCTGGCATATTGCGTTGACCTGGCGTTGCTGGTGCCAATAACTTGCAATGTCATGTCGCCGGTTTGCACAAAATCAGGCTCAATGATGTTGGTCACAAGCGCGTTATTCATGGGGCGTCCAGCAATCCCGCCATAAGCCATCATGAAGTTGGCTGTTTCAAACGCGCTTTCAATGGCAAGCACTCGGCTGCCGCGCAGTTCATCAACGCCGAACTCATGTTGCCATAGGTAATAGAAGCCGCTGCCTGATGCCGTTTGATCTACGCCAGTCATTATGGGTGAGCGGAATACTTGAGCAGATTGGGCGGCCGACCGACCGCCGTTTGGTAGCGGCGTATCAAACCAGAAGTTTTCGCGGACGTTGTAAACGACGGCCCAATTGCACTCAGTTGCGTCAGACCCCTTTGGGAAACACCACCAAATCTCGCCAAACCGCGGCACCTTAAACGCAAAGACCTTGTTGCGATAAGTGTAATTAAGGTTGTCAAAAAAGAAGTTGCTGTTCATATCGTTCTGCACTTCGCGCACAACGCCGTTGAACATATAAAACGTATCAGTCCCAATCCAAAAATATATGCCGTTGTACTCAATCACGCACATTGACGACATAATGCTTACATCATCGGTGATGGTATCAAAATTAAATATCGTGGTGCCGCCGACAAAAGTTACGCGCAGCAAACTATGAAGCGACCAGATCAGTCCGCTTGGTCCGTTACCAGCGCCGGCACGAAGTTGCATCCCACGCACCAGCTTGGCATCGGTAATGCGTGCCGACGATGAGCCGGCACCACCAAACCCGTTTGGGTTATTCGGTGGCGACCACTCAACAACGCCGTTAGAGCCGAGCGTCATGACGTAGGGGTGAATGACGAACATGCCGCCAGATACGTTTTGCGCGTTGGTTGGCGTAAGAACCGTGGTTGATGTCATGTCGCCATAGAATACCGGCAACGCGGTGTCGTTGCTCATGTCAAGCAGGTTTGGCGCAGCGTGCGCCAGTATCTTCATTCCCAATCCGGTTGAGTCGTATATGGCATCAAGTTGCCACATATTGTTTGTGCTGGCCGTCAATGCTGCAGGCGTGCGATCAGTTATGGATGACGTCACGCCGTTAGGGTCAACCGTCAGGCGAGTTAGTGATGACGCAAACCCCGTGTGGACATACGTTTGATTGTTCTGGTCAAATACGTGCATCCCTCGGCAGATGCCACCAAGGAGGCCTGTTAGTGTGCGATAGCCGCCAATCTTACGGGGACGCTTGCGCTGGAATCTGCACCAATGCGCATCATTGTGATAATTTCCATCCAGCACCGTGCCGTCACGCTTCACGCCAGGAAGCGAGTTAAGTTCAATTGGTACAGGGTCAGACGGGTTATCGGCCATGATTACCCGAGCACAATCGACCAGATGATTGATTCTTCAGTGCTCAGAACGCCAAGATTTGTGCGAGCGCCCGCAGCGGTTGTTGCTCCCGTTCCGCCTTGGGCGACCAGTATTGGCGATGATAAGCCAGCAGTGTCGCCAAGAACAACGTCAGTGCCGTTGCAATATAGAATTTGCCGCGTGGAGTTGTTCCCAATAGAAACGCCAGTTGCTTGCGTTGACGTGCGAACCTGGAACGCAAATGAGCCGGTTGTTGAATTGTCTACCCAATACTGTTGCACTGTTGACGGCACGATAATGTCGCGCGCGCCAGTCAAAACCCCGGTAAACTTATATGCAATACGGTTTAATTCCGTGCCGCTCAGGGTGTAATTTCCAGACCCAGCAACGGCGATGGCCGTGTAGTCAAACGCAAAAACGGCACTTTGCCCAAACCCAATAACATAGAACTCCGACCCATCAGTATTGATGATGCCGCTATCGCCGGGGTTGAACGTAAATGTAAGACTGTCGTCAATGGTTTCGCCGCCAGAGGGATCAATTGTAACCGCCCCGGTGCCAAGGTTTTTGAAATTAACAAACCACCCTTGCCCAAGCGATGATGCCGTAGTGGCCGTGATCGTTCCGGCGCCACCAGTCCAAACCCGCGTAGACGACCGATCAGTGGCCGTAAACGCGCTAGTCGCAGTGGTTACGTCATACTCTTGGTTGAGCGTTGTAGTGATGGCGGTGATGCCAAGACCTGCCAACGCAGCAGCCGATGACGACGATGTTACCGTTCCGACTTGGAGCGTGCGCCATGTGCCGGATGCCGTGGTGTTGTCGGCTAGGTACGAGATAAAGCCCGCGCCTGACGTGGCCGTAAAAATAGTTCCGCCGCCAGAGTCAAGCAGAGTAAATTGGTTTGATCCGACGTTATTCCACAGCGGACTTGCGCCAACCGACTGTTGCAGCGCCGACGGCATCGTAATGCTCTGGCTGCTAACCGTAAACGAAATGTCGTTAATAACCGCAACAACTTTGTTGTTGGGCGCAGTCTCAGTCGGCCAAGCAAGCGTTAAACTGCTTGTCGCGGTGTAGGCTTTGTACGACACCTGAGATGACTGAATCTGACCAGCAGAGAACACATCGGTAAAACTTGTCACGACGTTTTCCTTTTGTAATTACGGTCAAGGATTTTCTGCAAGTCCTCGCCGCTTAAAGCCGCCATGTCGCGATCATATTGCTCGGCCCACTTGGCTCGCTCAGTCTCATTGCGCAGCCAACCAAACATTTCTTTCAACGTCCCATGCAGCAAAGCGTTTGGCGCAAAGTCAGATAGGTAATTGGTCTGCGTGCTATCATCAAGCAACGGCGGCAGTTCCCAATACAACATCTCAAACGGATTGGTGGTGCTTGGCGTTGGCACGACAATGAAATGCTCATAGTCATAGTCGGAATAAAACTTTGGCGTACCAGTTTGCGTCCGATCTGGCCAATATGCAGTGGCCGCTTCATAAGCAAGCTGCCGCAAGAGTACGCGCTGGTTAAACGTGGTCGCAGTGCTGAGGTTGGTCCCAATGTTAATGCTGATTGTTTCGCGCCAACGGTCTGGCTTCTGGTAAACTCCAAGGTTTGCCTGCATGGCCGACGTAACCGCGCGCTGGAACCCTTGTATCTTAAGTTCGCGCGCCATTTGGCGCTCGGTCAGGTTGATGGCAACCGGAATTTGGTCATCGGTAATGGGGTCGTAACCGGCCGATCCGCGCTCAACGTAAGTGCGGACTGTTTCCTTCAGACTGGTAAAGGTAAATGTCTCGGCCATTGGCTGCGCTACACCATTGGCCAGTTATTGATTACAGCGTCGGCTTCCTGTTGTGTGCAGATTGCCGCTGAAACGAGCAATGCAAGGAAAACTGTGGCGCTGTCTTTTTCGACACTGGTCGCGCCTTTGTAGTATTCAAGCGATACCACCACGCCGTCATTTGTTGATGCGCGTGCAGCTTTCATGATTGCGCCGTAACGCAAGCGCCCGGTTGTCTCGCCGCCAAACTGGGCAAAGCAATGGTCCATGTATTGCGTTTTGCTGAGTATGGCCGCGTTTGTTGATGGCGCAGGCGGTGGCGAATACCGGCTGTATTGAACGCTATCAACGCCGTCCGCTTGGATCGTGAGTGTGATGCGTACCAAGTCGCCCGCAGCCGGTGTGCCCGCGATAACCTGCGGCGTGCCCTCGTTTGGAAAGCATGAAACCTTTTCAATAATCATAGGCCGACCCTGTACATGATAGCTGATTGGCGCTCTTGTGCTGCCGTGCCGGTGATGTTTTCAGTGTGTTTCATGCGGATAAGCAGAGATGTGTAAAACTCAAGCATCGGTGTGCCGACTTGCGATAAGTATTCCCATGTGCCAATCGAGCAAGCAGTTGTTGGGGCTGTCAAAGCGGTCTTGGCAGCGTTAAGCGAGCCGATACGCGCTTGGTATATGTTGGCGGTTGTGTATAGAGTTCCTGAGCCTTGTGTAATCATCAAAGTACCGCGCTCGCCCGCACCTACGGGAATAGCGATTTCTGTCAAAACGCCATCGACGGTAAACTCTACCGTAGTCGTCATGCTTGCCGAGGTTGACGTACACCCGACAACAGCCGCGACTAAGCCCTTGCCCGTCACGCTCAAGATTGTTTTGTAAGTGTTTGCCGTCCAGTTCGTGTCGTCGTTGATCCCACGCGCTGCGAGTTCAATCGTAAAAAATCCCGCAGCGGTACTATCGACAAACGCGGGAACGGTCGAATACACGCCAATGTTTGCAGCCGCACCTACCCTTGGCAGCAGCTTCCAAGGCTCCTTGAAGTGTGGGCCGTAGTCCGTTGACGCCGCCGCTGGTGGCTGGACAGGCGGTATAAAAGGCCAACTCATGTCAATGTCCTCGCCACATAACCATCAACGACAAGCCCCGTAGAGGCCGTTGTCCAAATACCAACAACACCAGACGAGCGAATAGGCCATCCAGGGACGGCCAGTATCCAGTTACCAGTTGTTATGCTGATCGGATGCGCGGCAGTCGTGGCCGTTGCTCCCATTTGCACATAAGCCGTCAAAGTCGCGGCAGAGTTGTTTGTAACGTAAACGTACACAACATCAGTCGCTTGAGGATCGGAAGTATGAATAGCTGTCCCACCGCCCGTAGCAGTTGTCGCTGTAATTGCAATGCTTGGGCTACTGGCCGTTGAAGCCGACAGCGGCACAAATCGTGTGACCGGCCCCGCGCTCGGGTCTATCCAACATATGGCGTTGCCATTAGGTGATCTCCACAATTGATAAGTTGCAGTCAATAGGCGTGCCTGTTGATAAAATCGCTGCATAGAATTGATAGCCAGATGAAAACGCCTGGACGGCAGGTTTGCTAATCACCGACAACGCCGATCCAGGATAAACAGGTGCTTGGCGAACAAGGTAATAATGCGTTGTGCCGTTGTAGCGCGTCACATCAACGTAAGCCGTCTGATTTGTTGTCGCCGTGTTTGCGACGTTTAGCGTTACCGCAAAACCAGTAACACCCGTTGCTGTTGCTGCATTGATTGCAGTCAGAGCCGTCGAGGTTGAGATAGTTGTTGCAAACGCTTTAATTGTTGCTGCCATGTCTCACCTATGAAGCGGTTGTGAAGGCGACCCAGCCGCCAGTTGATGTTGAGATGTACGCGCGCGTGTTGGCCGAACTGCCATCACTGCGCAAATAAATTGATGGGTGCGTCACCGTTGTTGCCGTGGGAACGCCAGATCCGGTGTAGATGCCGACAAAGTTTTGCACTTGCAGCAGCGTGATGCTGTTGGTGTCAGTCCCAGCTGCGGCCATCACGGGCAAACGGTTCGTACTTGCCGGCGTCGTGATAAGCGTCAGATCATTGATGGTGACGTTTTGCCCGGTCATTCTTGCACCGTAATTATCCAACTCCAGTTCCAAGTATCTTGCGTGGTGACAAGATAATTGCCCGACGATAAACCCGTTGTCAGGTATCCGTAGCCCGATGACGCACCAGCAGCAGACGGTGGGCGCGGGTTTTCCAACGGTATCGGGTCGGGAGGCAGGACTTGTTTTTTGTAATAAGGTTGCGGCACGTCATCGCAAACGCCGCAGACCATCAGGCCAGTGCCCTGCGGCGAGTTTCCGCCGCGGTATTCCATGCGCTCGCGCAGGTGAGGGTGTGGCACAAGGAACCCGCAGCCGTCGCATATAGCAAATCCCTGCGGATCATCAGGATTGGATACCGCGCGAACGCGCTGCTTACGATTGAGAGGCGATAACTGACTCATCCGCGCCTCCCGTAACCATAGTTGGGAACGATGCTCAGTGTCACGTTCTCGCTATCCTCGGCAGCCGCCGCGGTGTAGGCAATCGCTGCCCGGCGCTCAAGGTCGGCCAGCCGCTCAGGGGCCCACTTCTCAGCAAGCCTTACAGCCAACTCAGCGGCCAAAGCATCAAACCAACGGTTAGGCGCATCGACCGTGTTGGCCAGTGCGCCAGGATCCTGCGTCATGCGCGCGACGTTGTAGTAAAGAGTCACGGTCGCATCCTGCGGAGTCGGCCAGATATAAACAGTCGGCGTCGTGGTGCGTTGGAGATAGAACTGTGTCGGGCGCGTT
>Ga0214923_10007977_pt1 | contig 11398 bp, 6 predicted proteins | sample LL1510_MetaG_FD_177993 | JGI IMG/M metagenome (GOLD analysis project Ga0214923, IMG submission 177993) | Freshwater microbial communities from Lake Lanier, Atlanta, Georgia, United States - LL-1510 | ecosystem: Environmental > Aquatic > Freshwater > Lake | place: USA: Georgia | collected 2015-10-15 | reverse complement strand
CTGGAAGACGTTAAGGATCTACCCTCCTTCCTCAGTTTTGCTGGTGAAGCTTTCGGAGAAGCAATTCCCAGCATGGCCACTGCATTGGCTGGCGGTGCGGGGGCTGCTGCCGGGGCTGCAAGGTTGGGGGCCGGTCGCCTCCTCAGTGGCCAAGTTGCCAAGCGGGCAGCGGAGTTGGAAGGCAAGACCCTCGCCGGGGAAGTGCTGTCGAAGGAGGCAGCCCTAGCCCTGGCCACCAAGGAAGCATCCCAAAAGGTTGGCCAAGTTGCGGGCGCCTTGGGCGGATCTGCCCTCCTCAACATTCCGGAATCCTACGCCAGCCTTGAAGAAGCTGGTGTGGACAATCTCGGGGTTGCCTTTGGGGTTGGTGCCCTCAAGTCTACCCTAGATGCCCTCGGCCCCATCCGCATGTTGTCAAAGACGCGGGGACCAGACTTCTCCGATAAGCTGACGGATCTCATCAGTGCCCGCCTCCTTAAGGGCAGGCCCGGCACTGCAGGCTTCATCGGCGGTACCCTGGAAACTACGGCCCTTGAGGGGTTGACTGAGGGTGCCCAGGAGTTGCTGGATCAAACTGCCACAGCAATCCTGGCAGATAAGTCCATCGATTGGAAGCAAGTCCTGGAAGCCGCAGCCAAAGGTGGTATCGGCGCTGCCCCCATTGGTGGTGCTGCCGGGGCCTATGGTGCCCGCCGCAAAGCTGCCGCTGCAACAGAGACCCAAGCTGCGGAAGAAGAAGCCGCAAGAAAAAAGCTGGAGCAGGAACAATTAAGCGCCTACACTGCCCAGCGTGTTGCGGGTGAGGAAGCACCTCCGCCAGCCCCAAAGACAGATGAAGACTATTTGCGGGAAGCTGCATCCGAAGTTCGAAACAAATACGACTTGATCCCAATCAATGTTGTCGAAGGAAAAGTCGTTGTAGATCCCGCAGCACTTGACAAGTATGTCCGCAGTCAAGTTGCCGCAGGAACCATCAATCCAAGCACAGGCAAACCTTACAAGGTTTCAAACCTTAAAAAGTCTTTGCTTGGCAACATTCCTGCAGAAGTTGAAGCCACAGCAAAAGCAAACAAGGAAGCGGAGCCATACCAGAAACTTACAGGGGAGCCTCTGACAGCTGTCCCAGCAGAGTCACCTCTGCAGCAAGCCCAGAAACTTTTGGATGCCGTAAGGGCAGATCCAGAAATCCTTGATCTTCCCGGCATCCGGCAACAGCATGAAGAGGCCAAGGATCTTATTCGGACTGCCCGGGAAAAGGCAGCGGCAGAGGAAAAACTTCTCACTGAAGGTATCCCAGAGGCGGGGGCTTTTGGGTCTGAGCCTTCCCGCAAGTACGGCAAGGCGATGGAGATCACACCTCCGGAAGCTGCCGCTCCTTACGTCGAACCCGCAGAAGAAAAACCCGCCCCCATTTCACTTACCACTTCTCAGACAAAGGAAGTGGAAGACCTTATCCGCGAGTTGCAGCCTGGGCAAACCGTAGCGGTGACAGCGCTGCAGCAGCGCCTTGCCGATGTCGGGCGCCCAGTCAGCCTCGATGAAGCGCGGGAAATTCTCCAAAACTACATCCCGAAAAAATTTCCCATTGGGAAACCCATCCCCGAAGGCGCAGTGTTGGGAGTTCCCGAAGTGCTGCAGCTTCGGGAAAAGGACGGGCAATTCTTCAAGCCCAAGACTGGGACTGCGGAAGAGGCGTTCCGCAAAGAGCCGGAAACTCTGACATCTGAGAGGGGCGGGGCGAGGGCCTTTCCCGAAGTCACTCCTACCACGGAAGTAACTTCTCCCATAACAAAGATCCAAGGTCTCCTCCAAAACATTCCTCTTGGATTGTCGCAGCAAACCTGGGCTGGGATCGCCAACAAGATCTCCAGGATGGATCCCCGCAAGGTCCTTACCCTAAAGGATCTTGAGGCGGCGGCTGGCCCCGGCGTAAAACTTTCCACTAAGGAAGCCCCCGCCCTTTGGGAATCCCTCGTCAATGCTGGCGTGGTTGACAAGGCTGGCCTTGGTTATCGGGTCAAAGCCGATGCCCCAACGGTATCTCAGTACATCGATGATGTCGTTGGATCGCCCACTACGATGACGCCTAAAGTTATCGAAGGGGCAGGCATGGTTCCCCACACAATCCGCAAGCAACTTTATGCATTGGGCTATAACCGTGACGATGTCGCGGCTATGACTCCCAAAGAAGCACAAAGTATTCTTACCAACAAAGAAAAGAAGTCAATCCTCAAAGCTGAAAGTGGCGTAAGCCGCCGTGGATTTCTGAAGGGTCTGCTGGCTTCTGCTGTGGCTTTCGTATCTGGCGCAAAAGCTACAACTCCTGCGAGTAAGGAGTTGGTCTTTCATTTGCGGAACAACGATGTCTCTGCTGCACTGAAACATATCTCCGAAAATTCATCCAACCCCGTGTTTCGCAAACTGGCAGCGATGCTAATGCAAGGTGGGATGGGACGGATGCAGATGCGTGTGGTAACTGCCACGCCATCAGGAATTAAGGATGCAATTCGTTTCGGATACGGAGATGCCGATACTCTTCAAACCGCCCTTACTAGCCCCGGATTTTTGGGGTATGTGGACCTCGACAACGTCGATAATCCCACTCTTATTATCTTTGATCGGGAAACAGGATCAACCGGACTTAGTGAAGAAATCTTCCTTCACGAAGCTGTCCACGGCTGGGTGATGAGCCGCTGGCGTGCCATCAATACCTACCCAATCAAGAGCAACGCGGAAAAGTTAGGGTACCAGCGTAACCCTAAAGACGCGGAAACCATCTACGAATTGTTAGGTCTCTACACGAATTTCAGGTTGGCTGTGGAGAAGCAATTTGGCGCCAACAGCCCTGAATTGAAGCAAGCTGCTCTCCGTGATTTCGATGAGTTCCTTGCATATGGATTGACCTCTCCTGAATTTAGAGATCTGTTGTCCAGTTTCGATTACCGCCCTAATGCCTACAACCCCATCACTCCCGTTGGCAAAGGTGTTCACTCTTTCTTCGATAAAATCTACAATTACATTTTGAAGCTTTTCAAGATTACTCCTACTGAATTTCGCACCCTGGATGAATTCCAACGCATAACTGATAAACTCCTAAGCACGTCCACACCCCCAGATTTTAATGTGGCTTCCCGCTTCGCACGGGCCAGAAGACCTGAGCAGGATACTATTCTTCGTAGCGAAAAGGAAAATGTCGTCAAAGGTATCATAGATGCGGTGTCGCAAACTTCCCGCCGGGGATTCCTGCGGGGGGCTGGCTCCGCTGCCATGTCCGCTGGCTTGCCGGGTACCCAAGCCATCAAGCAAGCTAGAGATGTCACTAGAAAAATCCAAGACCTGAATACTACGATCCGTAAGCTTGATGATATCTTCCGGAGTGGGGATATGGGAGGCTTGTGGAAAATTCCAGAACCCTTGCAAGAACCTAGTGTCGCTATCAGTAGCGGAGATATGTATCTTCATCATGATGCTGACAATACTTGGGCAAACAATACGTTGCAAGACGAGAAAAAAACACGAGCCCTTAATGAAAACTTTAAGGATTTAGAAGTAAATTTTTCAAATTTCCACCCGCGTGTTAAGAGAATCCTTGAAGTAAAAAACGCAGAAGATTCTTTGGGTGAGCTTGAGAAAAAGTACGAACTAGCATTTGAGCAATTCAACGACGACCTAGCAGAAAAAGCTAGCGATCTGAATTCGCAGCTTCCATATTTGGATCTTGCGAATACGCCGTTGCGTAAAAAACTGTCTGGTCATCATCTGGACACGTTGCAAATTTTGTTTGATTTTACCGGTTTGAATGTAGATCGAGGATTCAATCTTCCTGTTAATACATTCGCAGATTACAACTTTCTACATCTTGGCTTTTCGGACGATTTTAATTTGTTCGTTGGTAAACAAAATTTGGCACTTGCTGAAGACGCGGCGAGACGGGCAGGGCTTGATAAGAAGTATGATTGGTCGGCTAGCACCCCCGAAGGAATACTGAATCGTGTGCGCGAAGTATTGCCTACGATTGAAGATCCTCGGCTTAGAAATGAGGCCGCACGTTTTGTCAGGGAAGCGACCGAATTTCAAAACCTTACCGCAGAAGATATGCGGGAACTAGACGCTACTATCTCCAAGGTAGCTAAAGAATACGTGGCAGCTTTGCCTAAAGCCATGTCAGAGTTGCAAAAATTTGCGCGCCTGCATAACTTCACCACTAAAGTGCTTCCGGAAATTCAGTCCAAGGTGACCCAGATACAAAAAGTTTACGAAAAATACGAAGCTCGGGATCTTCTTGAACGTAGAAAAGACTCTAAAAGCAATTCGGAAACGTCTAGAAAAGTCACCCCTCGGGTAACCACTCTAGCGCAAACGGTATTCAAGGAAATCTCGCTTCCCCGAGGAACGCCAGCCCAGATGCAGAATCAGGTGGACCAGATGTTTGGCAGGATGCAGAGGTTGCAGAAGGCTGCCGACGATGCTATACCCGATGACTACTCTTGTGGGTGACCCAGATGGCCGTATGCGACATTAGCAAATCCAAGGTCGTCTCTTCCCTGATGCAGCTTGGTGTCTCCATGCGGGATCAGAAAGCTGCCTCCAAGCCCACGAAATCTCCCCTGGAAGAATTGGGTTGGGGCCAGCGTTTCGCCATGGGTTTCGCTGGCGTAGACAACGTGGCCACCGCGCATCCGCAGCTTCGGCCCTTCGTAGATCAACTCCACATCGGGGAGAAGATCCGCAGCGTCATGGCCCACAACTACAACCCGGTATTGCGGGAAGTTGCCAATCTCAGCGATGCGGATTCCCGATCCCTGATGAAGGTGGCTGAAGCCCTTAATGCCGGGATGAAGCGCATCGACAATGCGGATGGCACCATCTCCGTGAAGGCCATCTACGATCTTGTCGGGATGAAGGCAGGGGAAACCGCCACCCTCAACCCGAAACTCACCAAGCTTTTCAACGATACCCGTATGGTACTCGATGACATCTACGACAATGTCATCCGCAGCACCAAAGCCTACCTCGGCCACAACCCAGACATCGAAACTTCGAAGATGCCTAAGGAAGACGCTGGCATCATCAAGTTGCTGGAAGATTCCCGCCGGGAAAACTACTTCCCGCAAATCCGAAGCGGGCGCTATGCCGTAGAATACTACGACTCCGCAGCCCTAGACAAGGCAATTGCTTCCACCAAGGATCCGGAAACCCGCAACCACCTCCTAGAGATGAAGAAGAAGTATGGTGGCTTCAAGGTCCTTGAGGGATTCGAGGGCAAACTCGACACCAGCAAACTTGTCCCCCGTTTCCAGTCCTCAAGGAGTCGGGCGGGCGATAGGGCTGCAGAGATGGAAAAGAAGGGCATGAAGAATGTCATCATCCGGGATCTGCAGACGGAGCAAGACCTCTACGATATGTATCAGCCCGACATCAATAGCCTCTCAGCCGTCGATGCCCTCTTCCAATCCATCATGGTGCCCAACAAACAGGCCGCCTACGAAACCACCAAGAAGGTGATCGAGAGGCTGCGTGCCCAGGCAGAATATGGCAGGCAGGGAAGACTGCGCCGCCGCAAGGATGTCCCCGGGTGGTTGCGCGAAGACAATTACGACACCTATTTCCGCAGCACTCTCCCCGGCTACGTCTTCACGATGTCCGACTACGTGGCAAACAAGGCCACAGAAGTTGGCCGCCGGGAAGCCATCAATGGCATCACCAACCAGCAACTGAAGATCTACGCGGAGGATACCGAGAAGTACCTCCATGCGGATGATTCCCTCACAGCCAAGCTGAAAAACTTCACCTTCCTCTACACCATCGGCGGCAACCTATCCTCGGCATTGGTGCAGCCCACCCAGCTACTCCACACATCCTGGCCCCTCCTGAGTGCCATCGGCGGCACCGGCAACGCAGCCATCCAGCTATCCTCGGCAGCAGGAAGAATCCTCGGCAGCTTCAAAGCCACGATGGATCCATCAGACATCGTCAACATCGAAAAGTTGAATTTGCCCGCAGACGAGAAGCAACTCCTGCGCGATATGTTCCAACTGGGTATTGCGGAACCCCTCCTTACCCGAGATCAGGCCCCGGCCCTGCTTGCTCGCAGCCAAGACCCCAATCTCTACGCACTTGGGCGCAATGTGGGCAAGGTGATGGACGCCTTTACCCTGGCCTTCGCTGCCGCCGAAACAGTCAACAGGTTGGCAACTGGCCTCGCCACCTACCGCATGATGAAGGATCCCAAAGCCTTTGGCCGCCTCAAGGCAATGGCCGAAAACACAGGGGCCACCATCAACACCCCCATGGATGCCGTGACTTGGGCCGTAGCAGAAACCCAATTCACCATGTCAAAGCCCTTCCGGGCAGCCAATATGCGCGGCATGGCCGGGGGCCTCAGCATGCAATTCATGCCCTTTGCCTTCAAGATGCTGGGCTTCCAGCGGCGGGCAATGGAATACTATGGCGGCAAGGGCATCCTCTCCCTGGATGCTGGCAAGAAAGTCATGGGCCTCCACCTCCTTGGCCTCTTTGCCACCGCAGGCATCTGGGGTCTTCCCTTCGCAGCCCCCCTAGGTGACCTCCTTGACAAGCTGATGAAGGAAGTCGGGCCAGAGTTGGGCATGACCCCCGTCGCCCTGAAGGCTGAATTGCGGGAAGCCCTTCAAGCAGTCATCAAGGAAGTGCCGGGACTCAACATGGTGGGCACCCCGGCAGAGGTGGCAGACTACTTCTTCAATGGCCCCTTCCGGGCAACTGGCATCGACATCTCCAAGAGGACGGCCCTCGACATCATACCGGAGAATGTCCTCAACTTCGACTTCCTCAACATGGGACCCTTCATGTCCGCAGTTGTTGGGGGCGCCCAGGATGCCGTCACCTACCACAAGAAGGGCATGGACTGGATGGCCATCGCCTCCCTGCTGCCAGTCTCCATCCGCAATCTGGCCCGCAGCCAAGTGATGCAGGAAGTCGGCTTCATCACCCCCGGCAAGATTGAGCCTACGCTGCCAGCCAAGGAGATGCAGGACCCGCTTCGTGTCCTCACTGTGGCCACCGGCTTCACTCCCACAGAGGTGGCCCGCACCCGGGAAGCCAAGCAAGAAATCAAGGACCTCGGGGAGAAGATGGACTCCCTGCGCCAATCCTACAGTGACAGGATTGCCACCCTCCTCACCCAATACTACAACACCCGCAACCCCTCCTACAAACTTGAGGCGCAAAATCTCGCTGACGAGATTGCCGAGAGGGATAAGGGCAAGGCTGCCCGGGACCGCATCGTCGTAGATGCCACCACCTTCAACAACGGCATCGCCAAGAAGATCGAAGCCTACATGGTGGGTGCCCGCAACATCAAGGGTGTGCCGGAAGTTGTCCGGGGAGAATTCGGAAAACGCCTCGAAGAACTAAAACAATAGTTGCGGGATGATGCTACATCCCCTACTATTCCCGCATGCTCCACATATTCATTGGATACGACGCGCGGGAAGACATCGCCTACAGAGTTGCCGCACATAGCGCCAAGCGGCACTGCAGCGTCCCCTGCGTCATCACCCCCCTGAAGCTTGATAGCCTCAAAGCTGCCGGGATGTATTGGCGCAAACACCGCATCGAAAACAACCAGAAGGTTGACGAGGTGGATGGCAAGCCATTCTCCACGGATTTCTCCTTCTCCCGCTTCCTGGTGCCCCACATTTGCCGCAGACACGGCATCACCCAGGCACTCTTCATGGATTGCGACTTCCTCTTCTACGAGGACCCCATGAAGATGATGAATCTCATCGATCCAACGGTGGCAGTCTCCGTTGTAAAACATCGGTTTACTCCCAAGGAATCCGTCAAGATGGACGGGGTGGCCCAGACCCAGTACGCCAGGAAGCTGTGGTCCTCCCTGATGGTCTTCAACATCTCCCATCCCGACTGCAATACCCTGACCCCCGAGGTCGTCAACTCCTCCACCGGCAGCTACCTCCACGGTTTCGAGTGGACAAATGCCATCGGGGAAATTGACGAAACTTGGAACTGGCTGCCATACCACAGCCCCACCACCCGATACGCATACGAGAATCCCAAGGCTGTCCACTACACGGAGGGTGGCCCCTGGTTCCCCCTCTACAAGGATGTGCCTTTCGGATCTGCATGGGAAGCCGAGAAGCGTCTTGTCACCCATGAATACGACAAGTGGTCTCAAACTCTGGATATCTTCAAATGAGAATCGTCACTTCCTGGGGACCCAAGGGCTGGGACCTTTACGGCAAAAACTTCCTGGACTCGACCCGCAATTGGGAAAAGTCCATCACCCTTGAGATCTATGTCGATGGCATGGATCCAACCACCATCACGGGATCCCATGTCCCCACGGTGGTGAAGTCCCTTGAGGAAACCCAAGGATTCACCACCTTCCGGGAAGCCCACAAGGACAAGAATGGGGAAACCCCGGAAGGCTACAACTACCGCCTCGACGCATACAAATTCTGCGCCAAGGTCTTCGCCCTACACGATGCTGCCATCGATCCCCAGCCCTTCATCTGGCTGGATGCAGATGTCATCACCCACGCCCCCCTCACCGAAGCTTGGTTGCGGGCAATTGTAAAACCCAGCATTACCCACCTGGGGCGCAAGGGGATAAACTACAGCGAAACTGGCTTCATCTACTTCGAAGGTGTGGAAGCCCGCGCCCTCATCGCTGATATGTATGACATCTACACTACCGGGGAAGTCTTCAATTACCAGGAGTGGACTGACGCCTTCATCTTTGAGAGGGTGCTGCAACTCCACAAGATGCATGCCCTGGAGGCCCACAGCCTCGTAGATCCCGACTACATGGGACTCGATGCCTTCGAAAATAGCCCCCTGAAGGAAGTCTTCACCCACCTGAAGGGGGCGCGCAAAAACAAACCCAAGCATTTCACCTCCCGCTATGACCAGCTTATGGCCCTAGTCGCCCACTACATGCCCCACAGTATCCTGGAAACAGGAACATGGAATGGGGACCGGGCAATTCAGATGGCCAAGATTGCCTTCGAAAAGTGGGACCACGTTTCCTACTACGGCTACGATCTCTTCGAAGAGGCCAACCAGGAAACAGATACCCGGGAACACAACATCAAGAAACACTATTCCCTGGGTGAAGTCAATGCAAAACTCCAAAGCTTTGCAACCACGATGCAGGCCCAGGGCAAGATCTTCGAATTCAATCTAGTCAAGGGCGACACCAAGGACACCCTGCAGGAATTGCCGGGAATCGACTTCGCGTGGCTGGACGGCGGCCACTCGCGGGAAACCATCGCCCACGATTGGGAAGCCTGCAAGAATATCCCCGTCGTGGTCTTCGATGACTACTACACCCCAGACAAGGACGGCAAGATCCCCGCCCCTGAATATCAGGGGGTCCAGGCAATCTGACACCATCCCCAAATCCAAAAAACTCTACAAGAGTAAAGATCCCGTCTCAGGGGGCGGCATCGTCAACATTGCTGCCGTGGGAGAAAATCTTCCGGAGCTTCCCCCGGTTGGTGGTGGGATGGCCCCCATCAAGGTCACTGCCCAGGACTGCATGCCCAAGGACCACATCATCAACAACGTGAAGGAGAATCTGAAACTCCTCCACCGATGGGTCCGCAAGGCACGCACGCATGACCGCAAAATGGTGATCGTCTCCGCAGGCCCAGACATCCATCGCCGCAAGGACAAGATCATCAAGATGTGGAAGGAGGGGGCGCACATCGTGGCAGTGAAGCACAGCCTCCCGGCCCTCCTCAAATGGGGTGTCATTCCAGAGTATATGGTGCTGCTGGATCCCCGGGCAGTTGACGGCATCTCCACCCACGGTGTGAAGCGAACGGAGTTGCTGGAGGAAATCCCCGCTGAGACCAAAGTCCTGGTCGCCTCCATGTCTGATCCTTCAGTAACCCGCCACATCAACACCAAGACCCACAATGTCTGGGGCTGGCATGCCATGACCCAGGCCCTCGTCAAGTCCGAAGTATTCCCCGAGGGATCCCTCCTAATCAACGGTGGTACCTGTGCTGCATGGCGCGCCCTCTCGATGGGCCACGCTTTGGGCTATAGGGAATTCCACCTCTTCGGCTTCGACTTCTGCTACCCGGAATCCCAAATCGACAAATCCGCAAAAGACGATTTGGGTCGCCCCAAATACATGGAGATCTCCATCGGTAACACCGGGACAAAATTCTGGAGTACCGGGGAATTGATTGCCGCCTCCCAGGATGCCCAGCATTTCTTCACCAACACGGAAGAGATGGGGATCCGCATCTACTGCCACGGGGAAGGCGTCGGCCCCACCATGTGGAAGCTTCTGCTGGGCAACAAGAGCCAAGATTTCCCCTCCCTCAAGGAAGTCTTCAAGTGAACATCCTTGTCATACCCGACTCACATGCCCGCCCCAACATTTCCATGCGGCGCTTCATCTGGCTATCCAAATACATCAAGGATACCAGCCCCACAGTGGTAGTCTGCCTGGGGGATCTGGCTGACATGCCATCCCTCAGCAGCTACGATGGTAGCACCCTCACAGGCAGCAGCCGCAAGAAGGCATCCTTTGAGGGGCGCACCATCCAGCGGGACATCGATGCCGCCAATGACGCAATTCACATCCTCGACGTATACCACAAGGGCCGCAAAGTCTTCCTGATGGGAAACCATGAGGACAGAATTTCCCGGGCCGTCTCCCTCAACCCAGAGTTGCGGGGCACCATCGGCCTCCACGATCTCCACCTCGACAACTGGGAAGTCCACCCCTTCCTCGATGCCGCAACCTTAGGTGGTATCGCCTTCTCCCACTACTTTGTCACCGGGGTGATGGGCAAATCCGTGGGGGGAGAATACCCCGCAGCCAACCTCATCAAGAAGCAATACCGCAGTTGCGTCATGGGCCACAGCCACATCTGGGACATGGCCATCAGGACGGGATCCCGAAAACTTTTCGGCCTCGTCGCCGGATGCTATCTTGACCCCGCCCAAAAAGAGGAGTATGCTGGACCTGCCCAGCGGCTGTGGAATTCCGGCATTACCCTTCTTCGGGATGTCTCCAATGGCTTTCCTGGGGGCTGGGAATTCATCAGCATCCAGAGGTTGCAAAAGTCCTATGGCTAAATCCCCCGCATGGCAGCGCAAGGAAGGCAAGAATCCCGCAGGCGGCTTGAATGCCAAGGGACGTGCCTCTTACAATAGGGCCAACCCTGGCAAGCCCGGCCTCAAAGCCCCGCAGCCTGAAGGTGGCCCACGCCGCGATTCATTCTGTGCCCGGATGAAAGGTATGAAGAAGAAGCTTACCTCATCCAAGACTGCCAACGATCCCAACTCTCGCATCAATAAATCTTTGCGTGCGTGGAATTGCTAATGAAGTCCACCCCCAAGAACCCTAAGCTTTGGGCTGCTGCCAAGACTGCAC
>Ga0214923_10007976_pt1 | contig 11400 bp, 10 predicted proteins | sample LL1510_MetaG_FD_177993 | JGI IMG/M metagenome (GOLD analysis project Ga0214923, IMG submission 177993) | Freshwater microbial communities from Lake Lanier, Atlanta, Georgia, United States - LL-1510 | ecosystem: Environmental > Aquatic > Freshwater > Lake | place: USA: Georgia | collected... | reverse complement strand
CTGGCGGTGGCGTTTGGGTCGGCCACACAGGACATTGCGCTGGATGCTTTTCGCATTGAATCCGCGGGTGCCGAGCGGCAGGCCGCACTGGCGGCGTCTTACCAAACCGGCTATCGGCTGGCCATGATTTGGGCGGGTGCCGGAGTCCTTTGGCTGGCTGCTATGGCAGAAGTGGCTGAAGCGGGCACTTATCAACAAGCCGCTTGGCAGTGGGCTTATGTGGTGATGGCCGCGAGCATGTTGCCCGCCATGCTGACGGTTTGGCTCAGCCCCGAGCCCGTGGCACGCGACTTGCCCCCCGCCCGCAACCTGGGCGCTTGGTTGCAAGGCGCGCTGGTGGAGCCGTTTGCCGACTTTATTCGCCGCTACCGCTGGCAAGCCGCCCTGATATTGGCCTTGATTGCGGTGTACCGCATCAGCGACGTGGTGATGGGCATCATGGCCAACCCGTTTTATGTGGACATGGGCTACACCAAGGCCGAAGTGGCCGCTGTGACCAAGGTGTACGGCGTCATCATGACGCTGTTGGGCGCCTTTGTGGGCGGCGCCATGGCGGTGCGCTGGGGGGTGATGCGCGTGCTGATGTTGGGCGGCGTGCTCAGCGCCCTGAGCAACCTTTTGTTTGCGTGGCTGGGCGGGCACGGTCACGACGTCACCGCCTTGATAGCCGTCATTTCTGCAGACAACCTGGCCAGCGGCATTGCATCCGCCGCGTTTATTGCCTACCTCTCCAGCCTCACCAATATCAGCTACTCGGCCACCCAATATGCACTGTTCAGCTCCATGATGTTAATCGCCCCCAAATGGCTGGCGGGTTTTTCGGGGCAGTTTGTGGACGCATGGGGTTATGAGGTGTTTTTCACCTCTACCGCCTTATTGGGGCTGCCGGTGTTGTTATTGGTGTGGCTGGCGGGGCGGCAAGAGCACTTCAAAAATGCCTCCCATCAAGAGCCTGTTGGCCCACCTAGCCAGACCCTTTAAGCGAACAAGCGCCAAACGCACCTCTCACACCTCTGTCCCCTCGGTTCCTTGTGATCCTTTAGCCCTAAAGACTCTACCCCCCTATGTGGGGGATAAGCATGTGGGTATTTGTGCCTCAAACTGCATGGGCTTGCTGTCATCGTCACAAAAAAGTCCTGTGGGCCATTAAAAAGCCGCCTTGGGGGTCACCCCTTGGTGGCCTTTTTTTGGAGTGGTTAAGGCTACTTGAGCAACGTGTGCAGCAGCGCCCACACCCGCGCCACAGTCAGGTCGTTCAAGCACCGCATATGTCCCAGCGGACACTCGCGCTCAAAACAAGGAGCGCAGTCCAGCGGGGGCTGGTAAGACGCCTCTTGCTTGAGCCACAGCACCTGCGCCACATCGCTCAGGGGTGGGGTGTGCACGGGGCTACTGGACCCAAAAAGCGCCACCTGCGGCACCTTTAGGGCGGCGGCCACATGCATCAGGCCCGTGTCGTTGCACACCACGGCCTGCGCACCAGCAATCCATTGCATGGCTTCAGACAACTGGGTTTTCCCAGTCAGACTCAAAAGCCGAGGCAGCAAGGTTTGGAAGGCGCTTTGATGGGGCTTGCCCGAAAGGCTCATGTGCACAAGCTGTTCAATTTCCAAGCCTAAGGCCGCCTCTTTGGAGGAGCCCAACACCACCACATTCAAACCCAACTCTTGCATCAGCTTTGCGGCCAGCTGCGCAAAATACGCCGCGGGCCAGCGCTTGGCTGGGCCGTACTCCGAGCCAGGCACCAAAACCACGTAAGGGGGAGGTGCCAGCCCCCATGCAGCAACATCAGCTGCTTCATGAGCTACACCAAAAGCATCTGCATACGCGCTTGAGCTCAGCGCCGACACGCTGAGTTGAGGGTGTTCAGGTTCGCCCGCTCCAGTTTCACCACTGAGGGACGAATAAAAACCCACCATGGGCGGACGACTCTGGCGTGGCGGGTTTTTCAGGCGATGGGTCAGCAGGCCCACTCGGGCCTCGCCCAAATAACCTATACGTTTGGGAATGCTGGCCAAAAAAGGCAGCAAGGCACTTTTAAGGGAGTTGGGGAGCACATAAGCTACATCAAACCGACCGGTCAAGGCGCGCGCCACTTGGCGCCGCGCCGATAACTGCACGCTTCCGTGGACAAACGGAAACTCCACCACTTCGCTCACCTGTGGCATGGCGCGGTAAATGGGCGCCACCCATGGCAGCGCCCCAACGGTGATGCATTCACCCCGAGCATGCAGGTGGCGTAACAGGGGCTCGGTCATGACCGCGTCGCCAATCCATTGGGGCGCGATGACCAACGAGCGGGTCAAAGCGGCTTCTAGGGCCCGCCTCACCTGCGTTTAGTGGGCAGCACCGGCGTGCTCGCCCTCCTTGAGTTTGTATTCAGTGCCGCAGTAGGGGCACTTGGCTTGCCCGGTGCGGGCCACATCCAAATACACCTTGGGGTGGCTGTTCCACAGCTTCATGTCCGCCAGAGGACTGGGGCAAAACAAACCGCCGTGGTGGTTCAGGTCTTTGGCCAAGAGTTCAACGCTGGATTTGCTCATGGTCGTGCTTTCAAGTTAACGGGTTAAACCGGTGTGAGCCAGTGGGCGTATTTGGGGTTGCGTCCGTTGACGATGTCAAAAAACGCAGTTTGAATTTTTTCGGTGACGGGGCCGCGGCTGCCCAAGTAACCGGCTTTGCCCAGTTCTATACGGTCCAACTCGCGAATCGGGGTCACCTCGGCCGCCGTGCCGGTAAAAAAGGCTTCGTCGGCTATGTAGACCTCGTCGCGGGTGATGCGCTTTTGCACAATTTCTAGGCCTAGGTCCTTGGCAATATGAAACACCGTGTTGCGAGTGATGCCGTTCAGGGCACCGGCCGACAGGTCGGGGGTGTAGATGACGCCGTTCTTGATGACGAAGATGTTTTCGCCCGCGCCTTCGCTCACAAAACCGCTGGCATCAAGCAACAAGGCTTCGTCGTAGCCCTCGTCGGTCGCTTCCATGTTGGCCAATATGGAATTGGTGTAATTGCTCACGGCCTTGGCCTGCGTCATGGTGATGTTGACGTGGTGGCGGGTGAAACTGCTGGTCTTCACGCGGATGCCGCGCTTGATCCCCTCTTCGCCCAAATACGCGCCCCAAGTCCAAGCCGCCACCATCACATGAATGGTGTTGCCTTTGGGGCTGACGCCGAGTTTTTTATCTCCAATCCAAGTCAACGGGCGGATGTAGCCGCTTTCCAGCTGGTTGGCGCGCACCACCTCAACCTGAGCTTGCTCAAGCTGCTCTTGGGTAAAGGGCAATTTCATGCGCAAAATTTTGGCGCTGTTGATCAGGCGCTCGGTGTGCTCCTGCAATCTAAAAATAGCCGTGCCCTGCTGGGTTTTGTATGCGCGCACCCCCTCAAAAGCGCCGCAACCGTAGTGCAATGTGTGGGTGAGCACATGGATTTTGGCGTCGCGCCACTCCACCATTTGGCCATCCATCCAAATTTTGCCGTCGCGGTCGGACATGGAGGCAGGAATTGGGGTCATATACAGTGTCCTCAGTGATTTTTATGGGGTGCGGTGTGGGCAGTTTTAGATTTTACGAGGCAGCGTCAGAAGGCTCGGTAGGCCGTACCAGCTGCCATCTCACCAACTTGCCATCCAAAAACTCGGCCTCTACCCAAGAGTCGGAGTTGTCCGTCCAGCGGTACAGCTCGGGCTGCTGATTGGGTGGGGTTTGCAAAGCACCCAAGGCGCGCGTCATGGCCACCACATGCATGAGCGTGGCGCCTTTGTTGAGTTTGGCGTTGAGCATCACCGCGCTGTCCACATAGCCCAGCGGCCGCTCGGCCGCTCGCTTGACCACCTGCATCAGGCGGTTGAAGTGCAACAGCATCCAAAACACCACAGCCCCCACCGCCAAGGCCACGCCCTGCCAACCCCACACCTCAAAAGCCAAAATAATGCCCGCAATGGCACCCAAAGGAATGGCGACTTTTTGTATCCAGATATTCATAGCCCACATTGTCGCTGAGACTGGGACTAAACCCTTTCGGGGATTGGGCATGTTCTTTACCCCGCAGCCGGTTTGTAAATCCCAAAAGAGCGTGCTGCCCTTGCCCACCTCTGGCAATCGATAAACTGACTGCCTCAATCTAAGCCGCGCAGCACCGCAAGCGCTTCCTCCACCCGCTCCACCGGGTAGAGCGTCAAGCCCTCAATGGGCTTTTTGGGCGCATTGGCCTTGGGCACTACGGCCACTCCAAAGCCCAATTTGGCCGCTTCTTTCAAACGGTCTTGTCCCCGAGGGGCAGGGCGTGCTTCTCCGGCCAAGCCTACCTCACCAAAAGCCAAAAAGCCTTTGGGCAGGGGCTTGCCCCGAAGGCTGGAGGTGATGGCCAGCATCACCGCCAAATCGGCAGCAGGCTCACTGATGCGCACCCCGCCCACGGCGTTGACAAACACATCTTGATCCATACACGCCACACCCGCATGGCGGTGCAATACGGCCAACAGCATGGCCAAGCGGTCGCGCTCCAGGCCTACCGACAAACGCCGTGGGCTGGGGCCGCCGCTGTCCACCAGCGCTTGTATTTCCACCAACAAAGGCCGCGAGCCCTCTAGGGTGACCATCACACAACTGCCGGGCACGGGCTCGGCGTGCTGGCTTAAAAACATGGCGCTGGGGTTGCTCACGCCTTTTAAGCCCTTGTCGGTCATGGCAAACACGCCAATTTCATTGACCGCGCCAAACCGGTTTTTGATGGCGCGCACCAACCTAAAGCTGCTGTGCGTGTCGCCCTCAAAGTACAACACCGTGTCCACCATGTGCTCCAGCACGCGTGGCCCGGCCAGCGCGCCTTCTTTGGTGACGTGGCCCACCAGCACCATGGTGATGCCACTGGCCTTGGCCGCGCGCGTGAGGTGCGCCGCACACTCGCGCACCTGCGCCACCGAGCCGGGGGCCGAGGTGAGCTGGTCGGAGTACACGGTTTGTATCGAGTCAATCACCGCAATGCTGGGCCGCACGGCCGAGAGCGTGGCCAGAATTTTTTCGAGGTGAATTTCGGCCAGCACCCGAACCTCGCAAGCGGGCATGCCCAAACGCCGCGCACGCAGCGCCACTTGGGCGCCACTTTCTTCGCCACTGATGTACAGCGTGGAGGCCCCCCCGCGCTGCAACACATCCAGCGCCTGCAGCAGCAAAGTCGACTTGCCAATGCCGGGGTCGCCGCCCATGAGCACCACACCACCGGCCACCATGCCCCCGCCCAACACGCGGTCGAGCTCGTCTATGCCGGTGGCCGTGCGGTCTACCTCGGAGGCTTCAATGTCGAGCAGTGCCGTCACCTCGGAGCTGGGCGCCAGCGACGCAAAGCGGTTTTTAGACGCGCCCTCGGCTTCGGCCACCGTTTCCATCAGTGTGTTCCAAGCCCCGCAGGCCGGGCATTTTCCCAGCCACTTGGGGCTGGTGCTGCCGCAATCGGTGCAGACGTATAGTGTTTTGTCCTTGGCCATATAGGGCATATTAATGGTTTGGGCACATGCCTATAACTAACCAACACCCCCATGAGCACCTCTTCCATGTCCCCCGCAGCATTTGTCATGCTGCTCTTCACCGCCTGCTTGTACGGGGCCAACCACGTGGCAGCGCGCTTGGCTTTTAACCATGGGCTGGACGTGACCACCGCGGTGGCCATGCGCAGCTTGGCCACATCTCTGGTGGTGGGCGCTTTGGTGGTGTGGCAGGGCGTACCGCGCGTGTTGCTGGCCCGGCAGAAAAAGTATCTGCTCGTGATCGGCCTGTTGATTGCGGTTCAAAGCGTATGCCTGTATTCAGCGGTGGCTCGGCTGCCGGTGGCCCTGGCCCTGCTGGCTTTCAACACCTACCCCTTGTTGACCGCGGGTTTTGACTGGCTGCTGCATGGGCGCAAGCCTGCTCGGGCCGTCTTGGTGGCGATTCCGGTTTTGCTCTTGGGTTTGGCGCTGGCCTTGGATGTATTGGGCGCGGCCTCCGGGCTGGGCGCAGCGGCGCAATGGAGCCAGATTGGGGTGGGCGTGTTGTTTGCGTTGGCGGCAGCGGCGACTTTTGGTCTGGCGCTGGTGCTGACCCAGCAAGAAGTGGCGGCGGTGGACAGCCGCTTGCGCACCTGCGTGATGATGGGTTTGGTAGGCATCCTGGCCTTGGGCGCTGTGGGCGTGCAAGGCGGGTTTCATTGGCCCCAAGCCGCACCCGGCTGGTGGGGGCTGGTGATGCTGGTAGTGTGCTACGGCACGGCGTTTACCTTGATGTTCACCCTGTTGCCCAAGCTGGGGGTGGTGGGTGGCTCACCCATCATGAACATAGAGCCGGTGGCCGCTTTGGCCATGGCTTGGGTGGTGTTGGACCAATCGATTGCCCCCATGCAGTTGCTTGGGGCAGTGGTGGTGGTGGGCACTGTGATGGTGCTGGGCTTGCGCAAGCCCAAGCCTTAATGCACCTGGCCCCATAAACCCAGCTTATTAACTACCCAGCACTTTGCGCACGCGGTGCGCCACTGCGCACATCAGCTCGTAAGACAAAGTACCCGCGGCTTGTGCCACGTCTTCTATGGGCAACACCGCACCCTGTGGTGATTGGCCCCACAGGGTGACCACGCTCCCCACGGCGGCTAGCGGCACCGGCGTGAGGTCAACGGTGATCAAGTCCATACTGACCCGACCCAACGTACGGGTGAGCACCCCATCCACCAGTACCGGCACCCCTTGCAGCGGCGTATGGCGCATATAGCCATCGGCATAGCCACAAGCCACCACGCCAATGCGCTGAGCACTGGGGGCCGTATAGCCAGAGCCATAACCCACGGTGTCGCCGGCTTGCAGCTGCTGCACCGCAACCAGGCTGGTTTGCAGCGTCATGGCAGGCTGTAAGCCCCAATGGGCGCTGCTGTGCTCAGGGTGGTCTGGAGATGCGCCATAGAGCATGACGCCAGGGCGTACCCAGTCGGCATTGCAGGCCCCCAAGCGCAGCAAGGCTGCGCTGTTGCTCAGGCTGCGTTCACCGGGCATGTCTGCCGTCGCCAGCTCAAACACATGGCGCTGCTGTAGCGTGCCGTCCATCACGTCGGCATCGCTAAAGTGGGTCATCAGTGAAATTTCGGCCACCTGCGGCAAAGCATTAAGGCGAGACCAAGCGGCACGAAAAGCCGCGGGACGCAAGCCCAAGCGGTTCATGCCGCTGTTCATCTTTAAAAACACGCGGTGCGGCGCATGGGTTTTGTGCATGGCAAGCATGTCAATTTGCGCCTCATGGTGCACCACGTGCCAAAGGTCCAGGCGAGAACAGAGTTCCAGGTCGCGCACTTCAAACGCGCCTTCGAGCAGCAAAATCGGGCCGCGCCAGCCAAGGTCGCGCAGGCGTTGTGCCTCATCCAAATCCAACAAGGCAAAACCGTCGGCCCCTTTGAGGCCCTCAAACGCCTGGTTCAAGCCATGGCCATAGGCGTTGGCCTTGACCACAGCCCACACCCGCGCGTCGCCGGCCGCGCTGCGTGCGCGCGCCAGGTTGTGGGTCAGGGCATCGAGGTGGAGGATGGCTTGAATCGGGCGAGGCATGTGCCAAGTATGCCAAGTCCCTACCCGTCGTGAGCCGTTGGTGGTGCATGCTATAAAGCTTTGCACATGACCTTCCTCTGCTCACAGCCCCAATGAAACGCGGTTTCTACACCATCATGGCGGCGCAGTTTTTCAGCTCGCTGGCCGACAACGCTTTATTTGTGGGCGCCGTTCAGTTGTTACGCACATCGCAAGCTCCCGAGTGGCAGCAGGCCGCGCTGGTGCCCATGTTTGCCCTCTTTTATGTGGTGCTGGCCCCTTGGGTGGGCGCTTTTGCCGACGCCTTGCCCAAGGGCAAGGTCATGTTCATCAGCAACGCCATCAAGGTGGTGGGATGTTTGTTGATGTTGTTGGGGGTGCACCCTCTGTTGGCCTATGCCATTGTGGGTTTGGGTGCGGCGGCGTACTCACCTGCCAAGTACGGCATCCTGACCGAGCTCTTGCCCGCTTCACAACTGGTGAAGGCCAACGGCTGGATTGAGGGGCTGACCATTGCCTCCATTATTTTGGGCGTGCTGCTGGGCGGGCAGCTGGTGGGGCCTGCCGTGTCTTCGGCCTTGTTGTCTTTGGATGTGCCGTTTCTGGACACCGGCATTGACACTCCGCCTGAAGCGGCCATTGCGACGATGGTGTTGGTGTACATGCTGGCGGCTTGGTTCAACACCCGCATCCCCTTGACGGGAGTGGACATGCGGGCCATGCCGCGCAACCCCTTTGTTTTGGTGCCCGACTTTTGGCGCTGCAATATGAGCTTGTGGCGAGACCGCTTGGGCCAAATTTCCTTGGCCACCACCACCTTGTTTTGGGGGGTGAGCGGCAATTTGCGCTACATCGTGCTTGCTTGGGCAGCGGCGGCTTTGGGCTACAGCGTCACCCAAGCGTCGTCTTTGGTAGGGGTGGTGGCCATTGGGACAGCCGTGGGTGCGGTGGTGGCGTCCATTCGCATGCGTTTAGAACACGCCACCTTGGTTATGCCCCTAGGCATTGGCATGGGGCTGCTGGTGATCTTGCTTAACTTTATTGACAACGTTTGGTTGGCGGCGCCCTTTTTGGTCTTGCTGGGGGGGTTGGGCGGATTTTTGGTGGTGCCCATGAACGCGCTGCTGCAACACCGCGGCCACAACCTGATGGGTGCCGGACGTTCCATTGCGGTGCAAAATTTCAACGAGCAAGCCTGCATACTGGCCCTGGGGGGGCTTTACAGCTTGTCCACAGGCTTGGGGCTTTCGGCGTTTGGGGCCATTACCGCCTTTGGGTTGGTGGTGGCCTCATGCATGTGGCTGATTCAGCTTTGGCATGCACGCAACCTGCGCGTGGATGGCGCTGAGGTGCAGCGCTTGCTGGACATTGCCCGCCAAGACGACAGCCACTGACACGCTTTGGCCTCTACCTACACTTGGGCCGCTTTAGGCTTGGTTTTTAACGCCTTGGTTTGGGGCCTGTCTTGGTGGCCCTTACGGGAGCTTCAGGCCCTCGGGGTGCACCCTTTGTGGGCCACAGCCTTTATTTTTGGTGTGGCCTGGCTGGGGTTGCAACTGACAGGGCGCGTGCCTTGGCCCCAGCTGCTGCGCGACCCGTGGATGTGGTGCTTGATGCTGGCTGCAGGCCTGACCAACGCGGGCTTTAACTGGGCGGTCACCTCAGGTGATGTGGTGCGGGTGGTGTTGCTGTTTTATGTGATGCCGGTTTGGAGCGTGGGCCTATCTTGGCTCTTGTTGCGCGAAGTGCCCAGCTGGGCTGATCTGTCTCGGCTGGTATTGGCCATGGTGGGTGTGGTGGTGGTGCTTAAAGAGCCCGGCGTGGCCTGGCCCATTCCGCAAAACCTCGCCGACTGGCTGGGTTTGGGCGCAGGCTTTTGTTTTGCGCTCACCAACGTCACCCTGCGCAAGCTGCGTGATGCGCCCGACCCCGCCCGGGTGAGCGCCATGTTTGTGGGCGGGGCGGCATCGGCCTTGGTCTTAGCGCTGGTGATGTCTTTGCAGCTTTTCATCAGTATGCCTGTTACCAAGGATGTGGCGCCAATGTCGGTGCCGTGGCCGCCTGCTTTGAACGTCGCTTGGCTAAGTTACGTGGTGGCTCTGGCTGTGTTGTTTTGGTTGTCCAACCAAGCGCTGCAGCTGGGGGCTACACGGCTTCCCCCGCATATCACCGCCTTGCTGATGCTGACCGAAGTGGTGTTTGCCAGTGTGTCTTCTGTGTGGTTGGGAGCTGCCGAATGGTCTACACACACTTGGGTGGGCGCCAGCTTGATTGTGGTGGCCTCGGTTTGGGCGGCATGCGGGGCCAGGTCAACGACCGAGGTCAGACCGAGGTCTAAAGCGTCTTAGGCTGGAGCTTAGTGGTGCGCCCTTAAGCGCTCATCCACCAATTCAACCCAGTGCTTCACAGGCAGTTTGGTACCCGATTGCAGGTGGGTGATGCAGCCAATGTTGGCAGACACCATCACTTCGGGCTGCAGGCTTGAGAGCTGCTCCAGCTTGCGGTCGCGCAGGGTTAGCGCCATAACCGGCTGCAGCACCGAATACGTGCCCGCCGAGCCACAACACAAATGCGATTCGGTGCGGCTCAGGTGCACATCAGCCCCAAAGGCTTTGAGCAACTGCTCTACTGCGCCACGCACTTGTTGCCCGTGCTGCAAGGTGCAGGGGGGGTGGTAGGCCACCCGCTGGGGGGGGGCTGAGTTGTGGCCTTGGGTGTGTGCTTCGGCTTGCACCTGTATTTTTTGGAGCATGCCCGTAAGTTCGGGCAACAGGGTGATGAGGTACTCGCTCAAGTCTTGGGTCAAGGCGCTGATGCGCTCGGCTCTGTCGGCATAAAGGGGGTCGTCTTTGAGTAAGTGGCCATAGTCTTTGACCATGACACCGCAACCCGAGGCGTTCATGACGATGCATTCCACCCCCACTGCACCATCTGCCGGTTCTACCCATGGCCACCACGCGTCAATATTGCGCCGCATTTGGTCCAGCGCCGCCTGCGCGTCGTTGAGGTGAAATTTAAGCGCACCACAACAACCCGCCTCTTGTGCCACCACCGTCTGCACGCCCACCGCGTCCAGCACCCGCGCGGTTGCAAAGTTGATGTTGGGCAGCATAGCGGGCTGCACACAACCAGCCAGCATGAGCACTTTGCGGGAGTGCTCGGTGGTAGGCCACAGGCCGCTGTCTTGGGCCTTGGGCACTTTGGCTTTGAGATTTTCAGGCAAATAAGTTCGCACCATTTGACCTAGCTTCATGGCGGGGGCAAACAGGGGCGAGGTGAGCCCTGTTTTAAGGGTCCAGCGCTTGAGCCGCTCGCCCATGGGCCGCTGCACTTTGTCTTCCACAATGCTGCGGCCAATGTCGAGCAAATGTCCGTATTCCACGCCGGAAGGGCAGGTGGTTTCGCAGTTGCGGCAGGTCAGACACCGGTCGAGGTGCTGCTGGGTTTTGCGTGTGGGCTCTGCCCCTTCGAGCACTTGCTTGATGAGGTAAATGCGGCCGCGCGGGCCATCGAGCTCATCGCCCAGCACTTGATAAGTGGGGCAGGTGGCGGTGCAAAAGCCGCAATGCACGCACTTGAGCAAAATGTCTTGGGCCGCTTGGCCCTGTGGCGTGTCCTGAAATTCGGGCGCTAAATGGGTGTGCATGGTGGGCAGCTTGGTTTACAGGTCTGCGTACAAACGGCCAGGATTGAAAATACCGGCCGGATCGAAAGCCGCTTTGATTTGGCGATGCAGCTGGTCAAGCGGTGACGCTAATACTTGCGAGGTTTGGGGTAAGGCTGGTGCTGCACCAAGGCCCCCTTCAGTCTGCCGCTTGAAAATAGTTGCAGAACCTTGCACTTTGGCGGCAGCTTCG
>Ga0214923_10007975_pt1 | contig 11401 bp, 24 predicted proteins | sample LL1510_MetaG_FD_177993 | JGI IMG/M metagenome (GOLD analysis project Ga0214923, IMG submission 177993) | Freshwater microbial communities from Lake Lanier, Atlanta, Georgia, United States - LL-1510 | ecosystem: Environmental > Aquatic > Freshwater > Lake | place: USA: Georgia | collected... | reverse complement strand
GCTCTTTCCGCTGCCGTAGGGGCCGCGGATCGTCGTGCTCCCGACGGGATCGAGGGTGATTGCCAGGTCGACGTGGGGGCCGACGTTTTCAAGTCGTAGGTTGGCGAACATGGGGTGTCCTTACGTGGTGGGTCGCCGGGGGGTCAACCCGGCTTCGTGGGCGGCGTTCAGTTCGGTGCGGGCTTCGTTGCGCTCGCGGGTCAGTAGGTCAACCTCTGCGCGGAGGTCGTCACGCTCGCGCATCAACGCGGCGACACGTTCGGCGAGCGTCGCGGCTTCGGCGGGTGACACGTTGCCGTAGGTGACCGTCCAGGGCATCAGGCCGGCGACGCACGCCGCGGCGGCCTCCACGTCGGCGTCCGTGATCGGGCCCGTTCCGATCGGCGGCCAGTAGGACCGTTCGCCGTCGCCGCTCGGGGGCCACTCCGCTTGACCGGACGTGCCGAACGCCCGGCCCGGGGTGGCTTCGCGAACCCTGGTCGATGGGATCCACTTTGCCGATTCGCGACCGCCCACAAAACCCTGAACAGTGGCCAACTGTCGTTGCGCGGCTTCTGCCTCGACGCGGACCCACTCGGCTTCCCGCCCGTACACCATCGGCTCCTGCCGGAGTAACCGAGTCTCCGAGCACGTTACCGGGTGCGCGCGTTCCCGCGGGTCGAAGGGTAACCCCGGGCAGTACCGCGCGGAGCACTTGTAGAGCTTGTCGACGCTCATGGGGCCTCACCCGGAGCCGCCAGCGGATCCTCGTCGGCCTCCACCGCCAGCGATTCGAGCGTCACGCGCCCCTCGGACACGTCTACGCCGAGTTTCTTCAGCGTGCGAAGCTCGTCCGCGCCCCACGCCGCGTCGGGCGTCTGGACGTGCGCCACCGCCATGTCGAGCGTGATCCCGATCGCGGCGAGCCGCGTCAGGAGGGCGCCCTTGTTGGGGATGCCTTCGATCTTTGGCTTCGCTGCCGCCTTCGCGGTTGGGACATCGGCCGCGCGAGCAGCGGGATCGGCCTGCTCGCTTTCCACCGGGATCGCGTCGCGCTTCCGCAGGCGTTCAGCCTCGGCGGCGAAGTCCTGGACCACCGGCCCGGTGTCCATGCCGAGGGCGGCGCGGCCCGTCTGCCGGGTTTGCTCGCGGGTCTGACCCAGCGAGACGGCCTCGGCCTCGATCACGTTGTCTCGCCTCCCATCGTACTCCAGGGCCCGCTGGCCGGCGTCGTCCAGGGGGACCATGCCGCGGGAGCAGGCGTAGCGGATCGCCGTTTTCAGCGCCATTTCCTCCGGCCACTCGTACCAGGGTGACGACTGCGACCGGGCAATCTCCTCCGCGCTCTTTGGGCGCTCCTTCCGGTTCTTGCCCCACCCCTCGAAGTGGTTGGGTTCCTGTCCGCGCTGCCACGCATCGCTCTTGGCGCGCCGGTCCTCGATCTGGTCTACCTCCACGAACGTGTCGCCGTAGTCGAGCCCGTCCGACATTCGACGCACCTTGACCAGCACGCCGATCAGATTCTCGATCGCCCGGTTCACGGGCGGAAGTCGCTTCGTCGGGATGACGAATCGCCCGGCGTTGTCGAACGCGGGAACCCGCTCCGGGTAGACCGGGAACGCCTGCACCTGAAACCCGGCGCGCTGAGCGAGGGCGACCATCCCGCGAAACCCAAGCGTCCAGTTGAGTTCAATCACCTCACCCCACTGGTTGCTGCCGTCGGCCGGCGGGATCCGGCGCTTGCGTGGCAGGACGTAACAGGTAGGCATGGCGCCGCCGACGGCCAGGCCGGACAGGGCGCAGGCGGCGATACACTCGCCGATGCTCTGCGGGTCGGCCTGGTACACCTCCCGGTTGCGCTTGCCGAGCACGTTCAGCGCGAGCGCGATCCGGGTAGCTGCGGCCTTCGCCTGCTCGGTGCCGAGAATGTCGGTGAGCATATCGAGGGCCGCCGCGCGGGCGTCGCCCTGGAATGCGGGATCGAGGGACATTGGGGAAAGGTCGTTCATGGTTCAGTCCTTGGGGGTGGTGATCGGAGTTGAAACGAGGGCCAACCATTCCGGTTCAACCCATGCCTTGTGCCAGCGGGCGTAGCGCGGCGTCTGCACCCATATGGTCCGTGGGTCCGACGCTTCGGCAGCGGCGAGGCGGTGAGCGGCGTTCGCTTCGGGCGAGGGTTTCCAACCGAGGTTGGACGCGGCATCGCTCGCAGCCCCACGGCCAGGGATGTCGGGGTTGGCAAGGTAGCGCCGGATCACCTCGCGGGACCGCTCCCGGTTGCTCTCCACCTCGGCGTCGCGCTCGGCGTTGGTGCGTCGCTCCACTTCGTCTCGGATGAGGCAGTGTGTGTAGAGGCGGCCGAGTTCGTGGTAGACGCTGATCGGCATGTGACGGCCGTCGTCTTGGATCGCCTGTTGGGCGAGGAACACGGACAGGATCACGTCGGTTTCGGGGAGGTGGGTGGGGTCGTAGGTCATTTCGTCTCGTCCAGGAAGATGGCGGGCCGCGGGGTGTAGGCCGAACGCCACGGCCGCGCTTGGTCCCACGGCGCGGTGGTACAGTCGATCAACCAGTGCCGGAACCGGCGCGTGGCGACGTCGAACCGACGGATCATGTCCGCGCCGGTGCCGAGGGTGGCGTAGGGGGTGAAGGGTGGGATCACTGCTTCCCCTTCCGAGGCATGGCCCGTCGAAACGACCGTGCCGCCCGTTCGTACGTGGCGATTCGCTCGCTGGCCTCGGCGGTCAACGCGGCGAGTCGGGCACGGGCTTTGTGGTGTGCCGCACGGTAGGATGTGTCCGCCCGGTCGGCCGCGCCGATTGAAACCATGTAAAGGTGCACCGCCCGACTTTGGCGGTGCCGCTCGTACAGCACGCGGGCGTGGACGAGTGTCGATAGTAGGAACGTGTCGGCCATTCGGCGGGCCTCTTGCGCCCACGTCGTCCGGCGGTCCTCGATGTTGCCGATAGCCGTGTAGGCTGCGAGTAGCGCCCGATCGTCATTCTCGCGTTGCGAAAGCGCGAACAGGGCCGCACGGTTCATGGCGTGCGGATCGTCACAATGGGCGCACGCTACGCCCGGCGCGGGGTGCCAGGGGCAGTCGGGGAGCATGGAACGGGGGGTGGTCACTTGATACCTCGCGCATCGTTCCTGACCCGCTGGGCCGTGAAGTAGGCCCTGCGTTCTTCGACGTTCTTGCCGTCGTACTTCTTGCCGCATGCGGGCCGGGCGCAAAGGAGGAAGCCGGGACCATCCCCGTTCCCGCACACGTCGTAGTCGGTGAAATTGTGCGGATAGCCGCTTGATTTGCCACACCCGTCGCAAAGGTGCGCCATCCGGTAGCGGCCGGAATTATCGCGCTCAGCGTCGCCCGCGGCGGCGTGTTGGCCGTGCTTGGGGCGGGGGGTCACTTCGAACCTCCCATATCGAGCAGCGATCGAATGACTGGCCCGATGATCAAGGCGGGCGCGCCGCACGGGCAGATCATCCGTGGGCGACTCGGCACTGGCGAGCGGTCGCGCAGGTGTTGTACGTCCTCCGCGGTCCAGAAATGTGATCCGCATGGCGGCAATACGGGTTCGCCACAGGTGTCACACGTCACTTCGACTGTGGTAGCGCGGATCATCGGGTCCACCCGTTTCGCGCGTGCATCGCGTCGATAGCCGCGTTCGCCGCCGTGATCCGTTCAGCGGGCTTCGGCGCGTTGTCCTGCCGCTCCCTGCACTCGTCGCAAAAGTCGTCAGTGTCAGTCGCCCGCGCCGCCGCCTGCGATCCGTGCTGGCAGATCGTCCCGTGGTCCTCGCAGATCGTGGCCCACTTGCCGGAGTCGGTGTCGAGGTCTTGATCGGCCGCGCGGTAGACGCCGCGGAGGGCACCCGTGCGACGGGAGTAGGACAGGGACACGCATCCGGCGCGGTCCTCGCGCTCGGTGGCGAGGGCAGAGCGGGTAAGGCGGGTGGCCGGGCGATCCATCGGTTCGGCCGTGCCGGGGTGAAAGACGAGGGGGTTCACTCCTCACCCCGCGCGTCGGCGAAGCATCCTGCGAAGTCCTCGATCGTGTCCTCTGGCGCAAGGTCGGCCTTGACGCGGACAAGCACGCGGGCGTCGTCCGACTCGCGCGTGATCCAGAACGCGATCCCGCTGCCGTCCATGAGCGTGACGGACACTCCCCACACGAACCCGGCCGGGAGCGTGTAGTCGGTCGGGATGGTGAAGGCGTATTGCTTTCGGGGGCGGGTGTTCATGGCAGGGTTCCTCTGCCTCGATCCTTACCGCACTTCGTTTGCGGTGTCTACACCCGGCGGACACTTTCGCGATCTTTCTTGCTCTCCCGGTCCAGAAACGCAGTCGTCGCCCACACGTCGGGCGCCACCTCGCGGATCAGGTCACGTCGAAACGCCGCGCGGACCGTAACCCCGTGGAGTGCCCACCCTGCCACGAACGCGATCCCGCCTTCGTCGGCGATCCGGCGGACAAGCATGGCGGTCAGCGGGGTCACAGACGATCCAGCGGGTCCGCCACGCCAGGATTTGCCCGTCTGTACGGCGGCCGATCGATGTACTCAGACCTGGCGATAATCTCGCGCATTGCTTGCCACACGGCGGGCGAGTCGTTCAGGGTTTCCATGGCGAGGGATCGAAGTTGGTGAATTGCCAGTTCACGCCCTGGCGTCGGAAGGTGCGCGAGCATCTGGAACCACGCGAAGTTCACGCGGTAGATCAACCATCCCCACCTGGCTCCGGGTCGGCCGGCGGCGCTCGAATGGCCGGCGGCACCGAGGAGCGTGGTCGGGCCGAAGCGCGCGAGGTAGGCGGCTCGGTGATCCCGGGTGGCAATCACCTCCTCCACGGTCAGGTCTCGCCCACAGTACGCGGCGTCGCGTAGGGTGCAGTTTGCCCACTCTGCCGGACCGTCCTTGTCTGCCCGCCATCGGTCGGGGCACTCAGGTAGGTACTCCTCCCCGATCATCCTGTAGATCCTGGAGTAGTGCTTGCGTGCGTAGCGACCACCGGCGTAGAAGTCGATCATTGGCACGCCGGGGACAGGCATGCCGCCGGACATCCGGAGTCGCGGTGTCATGTCGATTCCGAGGGCGCTTCCCCGTCGGTTGCTGTCGCTTTCCTCCCATACCTCGGTGTTGGGGCCCGACTTCGTGCCCGCGTCGTCCAGTCGAAAGCGTGGCAGGGTCTCAAAGCAGGTATCCCACAGGACGGCCCCCGCGACGGGGCGGGGCGGGTCACCCCGGGTGGCCTTGCGGCGGCGCTTCCACTTCTCCAGGGCGAAAAGCGTTCCTACCACGTCATCGCAGGCGTCGAGGTCGTAGAGCAGGGCGGAGGGGATGGTCACGGGTCGGTCGGCGATAATTTGACCCGCTTCCCCCAACAATCCACCATCACCGGCCCGCCCTGAAACGCCCGGATCAGTTCCTGGGTCGCCGGGTGGTTGAATGCCTCGGAAGCGGCCTCGGCGAAGGTGTCGCGGATCGCAGCAGCGCCTGTCAGCGAACCGGATCGGGGAGTCGCGTAGTGCTGTTGTTCGCGGATCTGACCGCCAACACTCACGGTGACGGCGACGCGCCCACCAGGGGCGCCCTCGGTGGTGAAGTTGATGTAGGGGTAACGGGGTTCATTGCTCATTCGGGGTGATCCTCGGTAAACAGCGGTGCCACCCGATCCCAATGTTCCCACGCGGCGGGATCGAGTCGGCGAGCCTCGGCTTCGGTGGCTTTGCGGAGGTAACCGCCCGTGCGCCCGCTCCGTTTCTCAAACCCCGGCGGTTCGTGAATAGACTGGTGGAGCAGCAACGCCGCCGCGTCCTCGCGCGTGCCTCCCTCGCCGCAGTTCTCGTCAACGTGCGGCAGGTAGACGATCCAGATTCCGTCAGGCCACAGGACCACGCATCCGAGCACGATCCCCGTCGACCGGTGAATAACGTTCCACCCGCCGCGGGGATGGCGACCGTAGCGAACGGCGGCACGGGGGATCGTCATCAGGAAAGCCTCACCTGTCGCGACTCTCGCCCCTGCCTGATCAACCCGCGTTCTTCGAGCAGGCGGCGCACGTCGGCCGGAACCTCACTGAGCCGGAACGACTCGCGCTGCATGGTCGGAGCTACGGCCCGCCTTCCCCCGCCCTGGATCCCGTAGTCGGCGCCGATGCACGAAAGAACCTGGTTCCGCAAGGTCGCAGCCCGGTACTTCGCGGCCTCGGCCTCGGCCTGCGCGCTCGCGAACCGGTCGAGCAGCGCAACCTCGGCGCGCGTCGCCTGGCGCACGGCCTTTCCCTCGACGGGGAACCGGCGGGCGAGCAAGGCCGCGCAGTCGCTGGTTCCGTCGATCGGCGGTAACTCCCCGCGGATGATGTACCGATCGCGCGCATCGGTCGCGCGCTCCAGGAGTTCGGCCTGGAAGTCGGGGTCGGCGTGGATCCGAACGGTGCGAAGCTCGTAGGACGGGAGCAGCGCGACAAGATCCCACCAGTCGCGGCCAGTGACGGCGAGCGTCCAGTACACTTGCGTGAGCATGTGAGCGGGGGCTGTCCCTTCGGCGAGGTCGCCGACTTCGAGGATCGCCACGTCGTCGTCAGACCATTCCCGCCGGGATCGCTGGGTCTTCGCCTCGACGCCTCCGACGGTGCCGACGTAAAAGTCAGGGCTCGCTGCCGCCCACGGGTACGTGTCGTGCGTCTCGACAACGAGCGAGGCGGGTCCACCCCCGTGGAACACGCCGGGGTGTAGCGCCTCATTGCCGGTCTGCCGCGTGTAGAAGGCGCCCACGATCGGCTCCATTTGTCGGCCGCGCCACAGGTCGTCGTTGTCCTCCATCGGCGTGGCGCGGCGTTGCAGGAACACGGCGGGGGCGTTCAGGAGGTAGTACACCTCGCTCGCACCGATCCGATCCTCGCGCGCCGCCAACCAGTCGGCGCGGGTGGGGTAGACGTGGATCATTCTTCGCAGTCCAGCCCGCCGGGCGTGCATTCGTTGGCCTTCCGGTGTGCGAGCACGGCGGTGAGGTTCGGCGCGTAGCCGACCTTGCTCGGCGGGTCGGCAACGGCGAAGACATCGAGCAGCGCGGCGAAACCGGGTACGAGCCACCTCGTCCACGGCGGCGGGTAGCACCACTCAGAAACGTCGGCGCAGGTTTCTTGCTGGGGTTCAGTCATGTCCGCCTCCAAACCCGCGGCCCACCCGGCCAAGGGAGCACCATCGTGTCGGCGTCGAGCATGAGCGCGCAACCGTGGGCGATGGCGGCGGTGTCGGCGGCGAGTTTGCCTGCGTCGCCGGTTTCGAGGCCGCGCATGGTCGGGTCTTTCTCCCAACCGTCGAGGTAGCAGAGTCGCCAGCTACCTGAAAGTGGGTGCGGTACGCGGTGCATCTGGACGACGTGCATTCCGCCCCGCACCAACGCTGCAACACGCGGATCGGCAGGAAACCCGCCGCGGTACACGCGATCACCCCCGCTGACTGCCACGGCTCCAATCCCGCGCCGTCGCGCATCCACTGCGGGAGCGAGAGTCGGCGGATCAGGTGGTCGCGGACCTCGGACTGCCGGGGGTCGAGGCGCAACCGATCGATTCGGGCCGCCGGCTGGTATCCGAAGTGCGAAACCACGACGTAGGCAGGCGAGGTCGACGGGCCAAGGATGGCGCATGGGGTCCAGTCGCCTTGATCTGTCTGTCGAAGTCCAGGACCGATCCATCCAGTGAGCATGGTGCTTGTCGCGAGGATGTGCGGGAGCGCGTCGGGATAGTTCATACCTGCCCCCAAACCACCAACAACACCCGCGCCACGGCCTCGCCGGGCGACGATCCGATTCCGGGCCGCCTGTTCATATCGTCGCTGTTGTAGACCCCGCATCGCCCTGCGTACATTTCGAGCGTCCACCTTGCGGGCGGAAGCAGCGACCACAGCGCGCCGAACGTGGCGGGGTCGTCCAGTTTGAGCCAGGCGGGTTCGGGTTCGTCCGAGCACCCGTGCGTCACCTTCGCGGGCCACGATTCATCATCGTCGGTAGCGACGGCGCTGGGCGTCGTGTAGGCGTCGACAACCCGCCCCTGGAGCAGCGCGGCGCTCTCTGCCCACACGCCGAAGATCCGCGGGTTTCCGTCCGCGTCGATCCCGCCGATCCAGTCCGCACCGTCCGCAGTCTCGAAGCACATCCCGTTGACGAGCGCGAAGCGCCGATGGGCGGTGAGTTGTCGGGCGAGGTTGTTCATGGTTCACCTTTGAGAATTCGCCGCATTCCGGCGCACGGGCGACGCGAGGCGTGACACCCCCAACGGCGAAGCGTCGGCGGCGCTCCTTCAGCGAGGGCCGACCGTAGACCGTCAACCCATTCACCACCTACGCGGAGCGGACACGCGGCACACGCCACGGGTTCGCCGCTGACGGGTGGTTCCGCCATGCTGGCGTCTACCCACGTTTCAAGGGGTAGCCGACCTTCGGTGATCGAAACGATAGCACGCATGCCCATTACCGATCCCCCTTCGGCGGCACTGCCGCTGGCCCGCCACGTTCACCAAAGTGCTTCAGCATCGGGTCGTGCGGGGACAACCTCACGCGATCCACGTAGTACCCGCCTGCGATACCTTCGATCAGGATCAGCCGGCTCATCATGTCGCCAGCCCCGACCGTCCACGGCTTCGACCGCGTGATGGTGTTCCACTCCATTCCAAAGTCGTCGGTAACGATCGCTTCGCTTCCGACCGGCCATTCAGCCGACGGCGGCCCGCTCAGTGCCGCCATCCTCGCCTCGTTTTTGCGCCGCCAGTGAAGCGTAGCGATTGATGGTCCGCGCCTCGCCATCACTGCCTCGCCCAACATCCACGCCGCCGCCCAAGGGGACGGTACACGTCGACCATCGCCGCGCGCCGGTACACGCGCGGCTTTCGGCCACGCACAGGCCCAGGCGCGGGCGCCGCGCTACCGGCGATCGATGCGTAGAGGTAGACCAGCGCGAAGCATGCCACCAGTACGAGGTAGCCGACCGCCTGGATCGGCGGCAAGGTGAACGGGATGTGGACGGCGGCGATCACGTCCGCCCCGCGGTCTGTGCGGCGTACTCGGCCCGGGTGACGATCTGGAACGGCTGCGCGATCCCGACGATCAGCCGCTCGGTGTCCCAGGACCACACGCCTTCGCGGTCCACTTCGGGGCCGCCGTAGATCGGGAGCATCGCCATCGCGCCGTCGGAAAGCTCGTTGGTCGGCGCGTTCAACCGGTCAAGCAGATCGTCCAGGTTGGCGGCGTCGAGGGGGTTCTGTCGCGAGGTCATTCGTGCTCCGGGGTTCCTCTCCGGTATACCGCGCTTGTGTGAGTGTGTCTACACGGGCGCGCCTTTTTTCTTCGATACGGGGCCGGTCATTCTGACGCTCGACAGGTCATTCTGACCACTCGCGACCGTCGAGCATGACGCGCCACCCGGCGCGGTGCAGGAATGGTGCCGCCCAGGCAAGGTGACACCTTCCGGCCTGCCGCTCGCTCACGGCGCACGCGCACATCACGGTGTCGCCGTCCTCCACGGCGGGAAACATGCCGCCGCCGATCGCCGCGTGAAGCGCGCCGGGCGCCATGAGTCCATGAATGCGCCCGCCGATGTAGTAGGCGCGGTATGCACGCATTGCCGGCCCGTCCTGCACGCCCGCGTGACGTTCTGCGAGCGCGTCGCGTAGCATTCCATCCGGGTCGCCAAGCTCCGGCGTCAACGCCCGCACGCGCCCAGCGCCCCACTCCCACGCGCGAGGTTCCGCCATCGCCGTCCACTTCCGACCGGGGCCGTGCATGCCTGGAGTGCGGTGACTGCTCCAGTTGCTCAGGTACAGGGTGGGTTTCACTCCTCCTCCTGGAGCGCCGAAAACGGCCCATCGAACACGGGCGTGGCCGCCGCCGGCCGATCCCACGCCTTCCACCCGTCCACGGGCGCGGGGTTCAAGGCCGCCCATCGCGCGGCGGCCTTTCGCGCCTCGGCGTCTACCCGCTCCTGCCAGGCATTCAGCCGCGTCTGGTACGTCTCTGGTTCGTCGGCGTGTGCGGGGCAGAAGTAGACCGGGGCGCCAAGCACCCCGCCCGCGCGCCACCCCGTGACCCGCCGCTGTGTCACGCCCTGTGTATACATCGGATCGAACGGGTCGGCGTCGCCGTAAACCTCCTTCGAGGTCTGCATTACGGTCGTAATGTCGCACACGGCGCATCGGACGGTCACAGGCATGCGTCACCTGGGTGGGTCGGTTCGTACTCGTTGCCGTCCGTGCCGAGCGGGCCAGTGGGGCGGTCCATGACGCCGGCCCGCTGCATGAGGCACCGCCACGGTCCCCACGGGTGCCGCCCGTTGTCGATGTCCAGCGCGAGCGTTTGCGCCGCGCACTGGCGGTCAAAGCTACGGGTGCGGGGGCATTGCGCGCCACCCTCGCGCCCGCCGATCGGGCAGTCGTCGCACGCTGGGCGCGGGTCGTTGCCGACATAGCGGAGCACCCGCCGGGCGGCGGCCAGGGCGCGGTGGCCCGGGATCACGGGGTAGGTTAGCAGTTTCAGGGCGATCCGCTTGGTCATGCCCTGCCCACGGGGTCGCGGTCGGCGTAGGGGATGCTGTCGCCGTTGAGGGGCGACGGTGTGGCGATAGGTTGCCTGGGGGTGAAGCCATGTAGGGCTGCGCCTGTATGTCCCGATCCCGACCACTCTACCAGTCCGCCCCTTCGCGGCTTCCACTTACCCACTGGCGCACGCGCGGAGCCAGTCGAATTGCAGTCGATGAACACCGCCGTCGTCAGCGACGACGAGTCCGGCGTTCTGCCCCCACGCGACCATGCGACCGAAGTGCCGCGTTTGCGGTTCCGTTGCCCACCGGAGCAGGGAGTAGAGATATTCCCGGTATCGCTTCGGATCCTCCGGCTTCTCAGCCTTCAACCACGCTACCACTTGCGCGTCAGCGTCAACCTGCGCCATTGGTTCATCGCGCCACCGGTCCACGGTCAGAGGGTACACGTTTCCTACGCCGCGACGCCACTCGACACGGAGGTTACAGACGGGCTCGATACGGTCGGTCATGCCACCCGGTATACCTCACTTGTCGGGAGGTGTCTACACGTTCTCGGAAACGGGTATTACAGTTTCAATAAATACCGTTTGCGGCACCGCTCGCGGGAAGGTTCGGATTCGCGTCACGCTGCCGTGGAGGCGCCAGAAGCGTGCAAGCGGCGGGCGGCGTCCGTTTCGTCGTCGGTGGCGTAGTACGCGCTGAGCAATCTCCCCAGGACATCGCCACTCGGCCGCCGCGTCCCCGCCTCGATCATGTAGACGAACGGCCGCGACATCCCGCTCGCGGCGACCGCGCCGGGAACGGTCAGGCCGGCTCGTAGCCGGATCTGTCGGAGGTGAGCGCCTAGGCGCTGGGTCGGGGTCGGTTCTGTAGACATCGGAAAATGTTATC
>Ga0214923_10007974_pt1 | contig 11402 bp, 11 predicted proteins | sample LL1510_MetaG_FD_177993 | JGI IMG/M metagenome (GOLD analysis project Ga0214923, IMG submission 177993) | Freshwater microbial communities from Lake Lanier, Atlanta, Georgia, United States - LL-1510 | ecosystem: Environmental > Aquatic > Freshwater > Lake | place: USA: Georgia | collected... | reverse complement strand
ATTGTTGGGCCAGGGCGTTGAACCACTGTGGTCCGCTGTGATGGAATTTAGAAATCTCCAAGTCTCCAGCGGACGCTTTGAATCGCGCCGGCAAGGGCAGGCTTTGGCGTGGATGTGGGAGCGCATTGACGCGGGCCTGAAGCAAGCTTTCAAACAAAACCCGATCGTGCGTGAGCAACTGCCCCAACTGACAGCAGCAGTGCAGGCCGGCCATTTAGCCGCCAGTACGGCAGCCCGAAATTTGCTCTCTGCGTTGGATTTCAAGCCGTAGGCAGCACTCAAGTCAACCACAACAGATAGACATTCTTTGACCTGAAGGAAGATCCGCATGCAAGACATCCTTGAACAACTCGAAGCCAAGCGTGAGCTGGCCCGCATGGGCGGCGGGCAAAAGCGCATCGATGCGCAGCACAAAAAAGGCAAACTCACTGCGCGTGAGCGTTTGGAGGTTCTGCTCGACGAGGGCACGTTTGAAGAGTGGGATATGTTTGTGGAGCACCGCTGCGTGGACTTCGGCATGGAGGAGCAAAAGATCCCTGGCGACGGTGTGGTCACCGGCTACGGCATGATCAACGGCCGACTGGTGTTTGTGTTCAGCCAGGACTTCACGGTGTTTGGCGGAGCGCTCTCCGAGGCGCACGCCGAGAAAATCTGCAAGGTGATGGACCAGGCCATGAAGGTTGGCGCACCGGTCATCGGCTTGAACGATTCGGGTGGTGCGCGCATTCAGGAAGGTGTGGCGTCTTTGGGTGGCTATGCCGATGTGTTCCAGCGCAACGTGATGGCCAGCGGCGTGATTCCCCAAATCAGCATGATCATGGGGCCCAGCGCCGGCGGTGCGGTGTACAGCCCCGCCATGACGGACTTCATCTTCATGGTCAAAGACAGCTCCTACATGTTTGTGACGGGTCCGGAAGTGGTGAAAACCGTGACACACGAAGAAGTGACCGCAGAGGAACTGGGCGGCGCTTTGACCCATACCACCAAGAGCGGCGTGGCCGACTTGGCGTTTGAAAACGATGTGGAGGCGCTCTTGATGTTGCGCCGCCTCTACAACTACCTGCCGCTCTCCAATCGCGAAAAAGCCCCGGTGCGCAAAAGCGGCGACCCCATCGATCGCAAAGACTTGAGTCTGGATACGCTGGTCCCAGACAACCCGAATAAGCCTTACGACATGAAGGAGTTGATTCTCAAAACCGTGGACGATGGCGACTTCTTTGAGATTCAGCCCGAGTACGCCAAGAACATCATCATCGGCTTTGCCCGCATGGACGGCCAGACCATTGGCATCGTGGCCAACCAGCCGCTCGTGCTGGCGGGGTGCCTGGACATCAAGAGCAGCATCAAGGCTGCGCGTTTTGTGCGCTTTTGTGATGCGTTCAACATCCCCGTGGTCACCTTTGTGGACGTGCCCGGCTTCATGCCCGGCACCAGCCAAGAGTACGGCGGCATCATCAAACACGGCGCCAAGCTGCTCTACGCCTATGCCGAATGCACTGTGCCCAAGATCACGGTGATTACCCGCAAGGCTTATGGCGGCGCTTACGACGTGATGGCCTCCAAACACCTGCGCGGCGACGTGAACCTGGCATGGCCGAACGCCGAGATCGCCGTGATGGGCGCCAAGGGCGCGGTGGAAATCATCTTCCGCGAAGACAAGGGCGACCCCGAAAAGCTGGCCGCCAAGGAGGCCGAATACAAAGCCCGCTTCGCCAACCCTTTTGTGGCGGGCGCGCGCGGCTTTATTGACGACGTGATCCTGCCCAGCGAGACCCGCAAGCGCATCTGCCGCTCGTTGGTCATGCTCAAGGACAAGAAGCTGGACAACCCGTGGCGCAAGCACGGGAACATTCCGCTTTGATTTGTATGCAGCTCGCTATGGGTTTTGATCGCGCTGGATCGAGTTGGCCGGACGTTTTGCTCCGTGTCCCCCGCGCTGCGCGCTCCTCCTTTACCTGCGCAAAACGCCCAGCCATCCCAATCCCGGTGCATGGTGGGGCGGCGAGTTGTTGCAACATCCCTTCGCAGCACTGGGCATGGTGTGTCTGCCGCAGCGAAATAAAGGGGGAGCCTGCGCAGCAGGCGGAGGACATTCGCGGAGGCGGATTCTCAGTGCCCCTTGCGGGCTCAGCCCAAAAATTTGCTCACAAAATACGTGCCCTAACCGGCGCCCCAGACATCGTTAGGAGACAGACATGTTCACCAAAATCCTGATCGCCAACCGAGGCGAAATCGCGTGCCGTGTGATTGCCACGGCGAAGAAAATGGGCATCAAAACCGTTGCCGTTTACTCAGACGCCGACAAAGAAGCCCGCCATGTGGCGCTGGCCGATGAGGCCGTCCACATCGGCCCCGCGCCCAGCCGCGATAGCTATTTGCAAGCCGAAAAAATCATCGCTGCCTGCAAACAAACTGGCGCACAGGCCGTCCACCCCGGCTACGGTTTCTTGAGCGAAAACGAAGCGTTTGCCAAGCGTTGCGAGGATGAAGGTATTGCCTTCATCGGCCCCAAGGCGCACTCGATTGCCGCCATGGGCGACAAGATTGCGTCCAAGAAGCTTGCGCTCGAGGCCAAGGTCAACACCATTCCCGGCTACAACGACGCGATCAGCGGCCCCGAACAGGCGGTGGAGATTGCCAAGGGCATTGGCTACCCCGTGATGATCAAGGCCTCGGCTGGCGGCGGAGGCAAGGGCCTGCGCGTGGCCTTCAACGACAAAGAGGCGTTCGACGGGTTTGCCAGCTGCCAGAACGAAGCGCGAAACAGCTTTGGCGATGACCGCATCTTCATCGAGAAGTTTGTCCAAGAGCCTCGCCATATCGAAATCCAGGTGCTGGGTGACAGCCACGGCAACGTGATTTACCTCAACGAGCGTGAATGCTCCATCCAACGCCGCCACCAGAAAGTGATTGAAGAGGCGCCTAGTCCCTTCATCTCCGACGCCACCCGCAAAGCCATGGGCGAACAGGCGGTGCAACTGGCCAAGGCGGTGAAGTACCAGAGCGCTGGCACGGTGGAGTTTGTGGTCGGGAAGGATCAGGACTTCTACTTTTTGGAGATGAACACCCGCCTGCAGGTGGAGCATCCGGTGACCGAGTGCATCACTGGGCTGGATTTGGTGGAGCTGATGATTCGCGTGGCTGCTGGTGAAAAATTGCCGCTCAGCCAAGCAGACGTGAAGCGCGATGGCTGGGCCATCGAATGCCGCATCAATGCGGAAGACCCGTTCCGCAACTTCCTGCCGTCGACTGGCCGTTTGGTGCGCTTTGCGCCGCCAACGCAGACCATGTGGCAGGGCGACACCGGGCATTTGCAGGGCGTGCGGGTCGATACCGGCGTGCAAGACGGCGGCGAGATCCCGATGTTCTATGACTCCATGATCGCCAAGCTCATCGTCCATGGCAAAGACCGCAATGACGCGATTGCGAAGATGCGCGAGGCACTCAACGGCTTTGTGATCCGCGGCGTGTCGAGCAACATCCCATTCCAGGCCGCGCTGCTGGCCCACCCGAAATTCGTGAGCGGTGAATTCAACACCGGCTTTATCGCCGAGCACTACGGAAAAGGCTTCAAAGCCGAAGACGTGCCGCACGACGATGCCCCTTTTTTGGTTGCACTAGCGGCCTTTGTTTCGCGCAAGTCGCGCGAGCGCGCCGCAGGCATTTCCGGGCAACTTCCGGGCTATGCGGTTAGTGCTGACAGCGATTGTGTGGTGGTGCAGCTTTCAGATACAGGACAACACAATTACATTCACGTTCAGGTGGATAACTTAGTCCACCAGCCTGCCCACAGCGCTTCAGCGCGGTATACCGTTCAGGCTCGCAGTTACGACATTCAAAGCGATGCAGGCATGAGCGACCTTTGTGTGTCAGGGCTTGTCAACGGCCAGCCTTTTACGGCCCAGGTAGAGCGGGGTACGCCGAAAAACCCATTGGCAACGCGCATTCAGCATAACGGCACCCGCTTAGACACCTTGGTGCTCTCGCCGCGCGTGGCGGAATTACACCGTCGAATGCTGTTTAAAGCGCCACCCGACATGAGTCGTTTTGTGCTGTCACCGATGCCTGGGCTGCTGGTGGATGTGGCGGTGGCGCCGGGCCAAAAAGTGCAAGCAGGCGAGCGCGTGGCCGTGATTGAGGCTATGAAGATGGAAAACGTGTTGTTTGCCCAGGCTGATGGCGTGGTGCATCAGGTGCTGGCGCAAAAAGGTGAGTCTTTGAGTGTGGACCAGCCTGTTGTGGAATGGGCTTAATTTCTAGGCCTGCATCGTGACGTCAAGCCGATGCGCCAGTTCTGACAAATGTTTATCAAGGGTCCAAATCTTGGCTTCAGGTGTTATCAAGGCCGATGCCAAAAGCGACATTTCAACAGCGCCACAGCCTGATTCATGCAAGCTGAAACGTGACACCATACTCAATACTTCACCTTCGGTGGCTACGACGGCCGGACTGAGTTTTTGTAAGTCGCTTAGTGTGCGCTCCCTTGGAGCGGGTGGCGTGCCACATGCAATTTCAAGAATCACCAAGGGGTGGGTCAGCACTTGGTCCTGTGCCAGCAAGGACTGCAATTTGGGGTTGGCAACTCTGAAATGGGCCACCCAAACCGACGTATCTACCAGTACTCGTGTCATGCAAGATCCCGCTTATTCCGGACGTCGCCTTGGAATATCGGGCATTTCAGGCACGGCACCCCCAAGAGCAGCCAAACGGTTGCTTGCTTTAACCCTTACAAATACCTTAATGGCTTCACGGAACAAATCGGCTTTATCCATGTCAGGGTCTGCCATTTCAAGTGCCGTTTTATAGAGTTCATCGTCAATGGTCACAGTTGTTCGCATCACAAACCTCTTGAGCATCAATAAAGATTCATAATATCATCAAATTTGATGATATTGGTCCAAATAGCGGATTTCTAAGTGCCGGTTTAAAAGTTTGAAAATCTATCAATTCCCAACATTTAAAGGGCTGTGTAAATGAATAGCAGTGTGGTTTCGGGACAGACTCGCCCCTTCAAAGTGCTGGGCATCCAGCAAATCGCCATTGGCGCTTTAGACAAGGGGCCCCTGCGCCGCTTGTGGCTGGACATGTTGGGGTTGCAATACACCGGCCATTACCGCAGTGAGCGTGAAAACGTGGATGAAGATATTGCCTCCATCGGAACCGGCGTGCACAAGGTGGAGGTGGATTTGATGCAACCCATCAACCCCGAGGGCAAACCCGCAGTTCACAGCACTCCGCTCAACCATGTGGGCTTGTGGATTGACGACTTGCCCAGCGCTGTGGCGTGGCTGAGCAAGCAGGGCGTTCGCTTTGCGCCCGGCGGCATACGCAAGGGCGCTGCGGGCCATGACATTTGTTTTTTACATCCCAAAGCCAGTGACGAGTTTCCTATTGCGGGTGAGGGGGTACTGATAGAGCTGGTTCAAGCCCCGCCCGAGGTGGTGGAAGCTTTAGGTCGCATTTTGTGACATCGTTCGGGACGCTATACCTCGTATCAAATGCCTTTGGTTTTTTGCTTCGCAGCTTTTATGGCGGCTTCAATTACCGCCCGTTTTTTTGCCAATAGGTCTGCATCGGTGATACGAGAGTGCTCTGTCAGGTTGTCAAGATGGTGTTGCGCCTTAGCCCATTGCCGTTGTGGTTGCGCATCCTTTTCTGCCGAAACTCTCAGTTGGTGCGCCGCATAGCGTTCGCGTGCATGGGCAGCTTGCTCCGAAGACCATGCGGCCCAGCCTGTTGATGCGCCGCTGGCGGTATCAAGCGCAATACAGTCCACCGGGCACACGGGCAAGCACAATTCACAACCTGTGCAGTGCGCCTCGATAACCGTGTGCATGCGCTTGTTGGCGCCCACAATGGCATCGGTAGGGCATGCCTTGATACACAGTGTGCATCCTATGCACCAGTCTTCGTCTATCCACGCTATGGTGCGTGGTGCTTCAGCCCCATGGTCACTGTTTAAAGGTAATTCAGGCAGACCTGTAATTTGCGCCAAGCGCCTGATGCCCTCAGCACCGCCTGGCGGACATTGGTTGATGGGCGCTGACTCATGGGCAATGGCGGCAGCGTAGCCTGCGCAATCCGGATATCCGCAGCGGGTGCACTGGGTTTGGGGCAGCGCATCCAGGATGCGAAGCGTTGACAAATCCATGCAGCGGGCAGCCGGCTGAGCTTATTTTTTGACCCAAGAAGTTTTGACAGAGGTGGTTGTTTTAGCGACCGCTTTTTTAGCTTGGGAGGCTTTAGGGGGTGTGGTTGTGCCAGAGGTATTTGCAGCTTGCCCGCGATGCGCCAAGATGAATTCCTGCACAACCGGATAGACCACTTCGCGCCAACGGCGGCCGGAAAAAATACCATAGTGTCCAGCCCCAGGCGCTTCAAAATGTTTGTGCTTGGTTTGAGGCACATTGGGGCACAGCTGATGAACAGCCTCGGTTTGTCCTGATCCCGATATGTCATCCAGCTCACCTTCAACGGAGAGAATGGCCGTGGTGGTGATGTCTTGGGGCCTTACACGTTCTGTGTTGCCATCAGGATTTCGTACATCCCAAGTGCCATTGACCAATTTAAAGTCTTGGAACACGGTTTGAATGGTTTCCAAGTAGTAGCTGGCGTCCAAATCCAGGACGGCGTTGTATTCGTCGTAAAACTTCCGATGCTGTTCGGCATGGACATCATCGCCTTTGACCAAGTCCAAGAAAAAGTCGTAATGGCTTTTGGCGTGGCGGTCGGGGTTCATGGCCACAAATCCGGTGTGCTGCATAAAGCCAGGGTAAACATGGCGTCCCGCACCGGGGTAATTGGGGGGTACACGGAAAATCACATTGTTTTCAAACCACTCATAGCTTTTATTCATCGCCAAATTGTTGACAGCAGTGGGCGACTTGCGAGCATCAATCGGTCCGCCCATCATGGTGACCGTCAAGGGCGTGAGTTCCCCGCGGCTGGCCATCAAAGATGTTGCCGCCAACACCGGAACGGTGGGTTGGCATACGCTCATCACGTGACAGTTACCGTATTTGCCCTGCAGGTGACGAATGAACTCTTGCACGTAGTTGACGTAGTCGTCTAGGTGAAATTCGCCCTCAGACAAGGGGATATTGCGTGCATTTTTCCAGTCGGTGATGTAGACCTTGTGGTCTTTAAGCATGGTTTGGACGGTATCGCGCAGCAAGGTGGCGTAGTGTCCCGACAAAGGGGCCACGATCAAAACCGAGGGCTGACCTTTGAGCTTGGCCAAGGTGGCTTGATTGTCACTGAAACGCTTAAAGCGCAGCAATTGGCAAAACGGTTTGTCAATTTCAACCCGTTCATGAATGGCTACTGAAGTGCCTTCAACATCAACTTCCGTGATGCCAAATGCGGGTTTTTCGTAATCCTTGCCCAAGCGGTGCATCAGGGCGTAACTTGCAGACAGCCGCTGCGAAAAAGGAAGCTGACCGAAAGGATTGAGCGGATTGTGAAAAGCTTTGGAGGCCGCATTGGCCATTTCCGAAAACGGTTCGATCAAGGCGCGTTGTGATTCATAGAGTTGGTAAAGCATCAAATTCCCCTTGAAAGTTAATTGCTGCGTTGCACAATATATCAGTTAACATCATTTCCTTGATGTAAGTGGCGTGAAAAGTGTCCACTTAAAGCTTACACGGGAGTTGTCACTTGGAATTTACACCGTTATTGCAGCCTAGCGCGCGCATGCCCGTGTTGTTTATGGGACATGGCAGCCCGATGAATGCGATTGAGCCTAACGACTTTAGTCCGAAATGGGAGGCCTTAGGGCGTCAATTTGGGGGCAATACTCCTCAAACTTGGCCACTTCCGCAGCTGATATTGTGTATTTCGGCCCATTGGTTGACCGATGGGTGGTGGCTTACGGCCATGGCGCAGCCCAAAACCATTCACGATTTTGGTGGCTTTCCACAAGCCTTGTTTGACCAACAATACCCTGCACCCGGCGCCCCCAAATTGGCGCAGTGGCTCAGCCAACTGTTAAAACAACCCTCTACCGAAGAGCCCTTGGGTCTGGACGGCCATGAATGGGGTTTTGATCATGGTGCATGGTCGGTGTTGCAGCCTATGTTTCCTCAGGCCCAAGTGCCGGTGATTCAGCTCAGCATAGATTACGGGCGGCCGCCACTCGAGCATTTTGAATTGGGCCGCCAGTTGCGACAGCTCAGAGACCACGGCGTGCTCATATTGGCCAGCGGCAACATCGTGCACAACCTGCGGGTCATGCGCCGACACGCCAGTGACCAGCAAGCCTATGAGTGGACTGAAGAGTTTGACCGCAAAATTGCAGACTTGATCAGCGCGGGTCACCTGCAAGAGCTGACCGAATTTGCCCGAATGGGACGCATCGCGCAACTGGCCCATCCCACCCATGAACACTATTTGCCTTTGCTCTATGCAGCAGGTGCTGTGCATGATGGCGAAGCGCCCAAGTTTTTTAACGACGCCTACCAAGGTGCGTCCATTGCCATGAGGTCTGTGGTTTGGGGGTAAATACGCTGTTTTAAACTGAGGACTTGAGGCATATTCGACGACCTACTGTCTCATTTTCCTACAACTCAAGGAGTGCCTCATGGCTTTGAACAAGCGACAATTTATCCGGCACCTTGCTGCCACAGCTCTAGCCGCACAATTTGGCAACAGTGGACTAAGCTGGGCGCAGAGCAAACCCTTCAAAATTGGTTTGCTGTTGCCTATGACCGGGCCTTTCACCTCAACAGGCCGTCAAATTGAAAACGGTGTGCGCTTGTACATGGCTCAAAACGGCATCAAAGTGGCGGGCCGTGAGGTGCAAATCATCCTCAAAGACGACACCAGTATTCCGGATGTGACCAAGCGCTTGGCGCAAGAGCTGGTGGTGAAAGACAAGGTGGACGTATTGGCGGGTTTTGGTCTCACGCCCTTGGCGCTGGCCACAGCCCCCATTGCCACCCAAGCCAAAACCCCTATGGTGGTCATGGCGGCAGCCACCTCCATGATCACCGAAACCTCGCCTTTTATTGTGCGTACCAGCATGACCTTGCCCCAAGTGACTTTGGGTGTGGCGGAATGGGCACCTAAAAATGGCATCAAGCGCGTGGTGACTTTGGTGACCGATTACGGCCCCGGCTACGACGCCGAAAAAACCTTCAAAGAGCGCTTTTTACTCAATGGCGGACAAATTCTGGCGGAAATTCGGGTGCCCCTGCGCAACCCCGACTACGCACCGTTCTTACAGCGGGTGAGTGACCTCAAGCCCGATGCCTTGTTTGTATTTGTACCTTCGGGCGCAGGTTCGGCGTTGCTCAAGCAGTTTGCCGAGCGCGGTTTGGACAAAGCTGGCGTCAAGCTCATCGGCGAAGGCAGTGTGGCCGATGACGAAATATTGAACGACATGGGTGATGTAGCGCTGGGTATGGTCACATCGCACCCTTACTCAGCCTCCCACAATTCACCAGCCAATAAGGCCTTTGTGTCGGCCTTCATGCAGCAAAGCAAAGGCATACGGCCTAACTTTTTTGGCGTATCGGGCTACGATGGCATGCGTGTGATTTACGAGGCCATCAAGGCCACCAAAGGGCAGGGCGATGGCGAAGCACTGGTGGGTGCCATGAAAGGGCAGATTTTTGAAAGCCCCAGGGGTCCTGTCTACATCGATGCGCAAACCCGAGACATTGTGCAAAACGTTTATATACGTCGGGTAGAGCGCATCAACGGGCAGCTCTATAACACCGAATTTGACGTGCTGAAAGACGTGAAAGATCCCGGTAAAACCCGCTAAGCACCTTGGCGGAGGTGCTTGGCAAATGGTGATCAGTCCACCTTGATATTGCCCGCCCGTACCACTGCACGCCAGCGCTCAGACTCTTCTTTGATCCAGGCGGCGGCTTCCTCAGGTGTGTTTCCTAATGGGTCGGCGCTGGCTTCCGCAAAGCGTTTGGCAATGTCGGGCATTTTTAAAATGTCTGCAACGGTGGCAGACAGCTTTGCCGATATGGCTGCTGGCGTTTTGGCAGGTGCCACCAAGCCAAACCAAGTCACCGACACCATGCCGGGCACCAAGTCGTTTAGGGCCGGTACATCGGGTAATGCAGCAAGGCGCTTGGGGCTGGTGACGGCCAAAATTTTCAACTTTCCTGCTTTCAGGTGCACGTTGGCCGCGGCAATGTTGCCAAACATGACCTGTACATGGCCAGCCAGCAAATCTGCCATGGCGGGCGCGTCGCCCTTGTAAGGAATGTGCACGAGCTTGAGTCCAGTTCTCATTTTGAACAACTCGGCCGTCAGGTGTGAGGTGGAGCCGCTGCCTTGCGATGCGTAAGTCAGCTTGTCAGGGTTGGCTTTGGCATAGGCCATGAACTCTTGTACGGTGTTGAATGGCAGCGAAGGGTGCACCATCAGCACGTTGGGGACTGTCGCCAGGATGCTGATGGGTACAAACTTGGAGGCGTCGTAGTTGAGCTTGGGATACAAACTTGGGTTGATCGCCAGAGTGGTGGGTGGAGAGGCCAGCAGGGTGTAGCCGTCGGGCTCTGCATTGGCTACAAACTCAGCGCCAATATTCCCAGCAGCACCGGGCTTGTTGTCCACAATCACGCTTTGGCCTAAGCGGCTGCCCAGTTGCTCCAAGATCAGGCGGGGCAATACATCGGCAGTCCCACCAGCAGGGTTAGGCACCACTATGCGGATGACTTTTTGCGGCCAATTGCCAAGACCCGGGCTCGCACCTTGAGCCCAAGCTTGGGACAACCCAAGCCCTGTCCAAGCACTGGCACCCACCAAGGTACCGCTGGTTTGCAGCCACTGCCGGCGATTAAAGCCTGAATGATTGTGTTTCATGTTGTCGTCCTTTAGGTTGGTTTTTTTAAAGCGAAATCATTAAAGCGGAATGATCAACAGGGTTTCGATCACCCTGGAGTCAAACACAAACTTACGCTCTTGAAACACAGGGTCTCCGCCTGTGGAGAGGGCCGAAATGTCCACGAGGTCTTGGCACTGGCCCACAGAAATGATTTTCATGTCGCCAGTCAGCTCCATAGTGCGCACCACCATGTAGTTGGAGCGTAGCTGCAGCAGGTTGGCTTCTTTGCCCACAATTTGCACACCAGACACGATATGCCGGTAGTGCTGGGGTTCGTACACATTGGCAATGCGCATGGACATGATGCGGTCGCGCAGCTGGTCGGCACTGCGAGAGTCCATGATGGCCAGTGGCAAACCGCGGTCTTGGTTAAAGCGCGAAATCACGGTGTAGCGGCCCGCTGGGGCCAACAAATTGCACACGTCTTCAACGCGGTTTTCATCAATGGCACGGGCCCATTCAAACAACAGGTTTTCAACCGCGCGGAAATGGGGTTCGTTGTTTAAGGTCATGTTCAGTGACATTTACAGCCCCATGTCTTTGCGGTAGTTGTGCC
>Ga0214923_10007973_pt1 | contig 11403 bp, 8 predicted proteins | sample LL1510_MetaG_FD_177993 | JGI IMG/M metagenome (GOLD analysis project Ga0214923, IMG submission 177993) | Freshwater microbial communities from Lake Lanier, Atlanta, Georgia, United States - LL-1510 | ecosystem: Environmental > Aquatic > Freshwater > Lake | place: USA: Georgia | collected 2015-10-15 | reverse complement strand
GGACCTTGATGCTTCCAGGAAACCACACCTACACCAATGTTTTACGTTACCATTTGATGGATTCTGCGAATGCGTCCGTCTTCGGAAGTTCTGTTACCTTCATTCGTGATGTGTATGAATATTACGACTTCACCGTGGGAAATTTACCGATTTTTCTAACCATGACAATCACGGTAAATTCTCCTTTGTTCGCCAACAGTGTCACCTTAATTCTCAGTAAAGACCAGCCTACCTCGTTTGTTGGCTTAAACGAAAATAGTGTCAATGCGTTCACCGTTTATCCCAACCCAGCGCAAAACACCCTACAAGTATCCGGACTTGCAACAGAAGTTCCTTATGCCATCAGCAACGGTCAAGGTCAGATCGTCAAATCAGGGATGTACGCTGAATCCATCGATGTAACCAATCTAGCATCTGGACTTTATTTCTTGAATATCGACGGTCAGGTCGTAACCTTCAAAAAATAATTTGATTTTGTGCTGAAAATTCTATGGGTTATTCTTGCGGTCGTTTGGCTACAAATTGCTTGGACTCAGGCTGATCGCGAGTTGACTCCAGAACTCAAGGCATATCTTTTCCATACGGTACGAAAAAGCCCTATCCTGGAGCGAAACATTGGAAAAGCTTTTGAATATAGTGGGCCGCTCATCAAGCTGGAAGATGGGCAAATTAATTACGATTCAATCGACAAAATCCTAATTATCGATCCGCAATTGTTGGTCATTAGAAGTGAGCTATTAAGAAAATCGCCAAAAGGTATCTTAACAGAGGCTTGTAATAAAACCGCTATTTATGAAATGTGCCGACAAATTGCGCTTTATAATGAGGGGGCGACATTGGGGTCACTGCCCTTCCTTTTGAATTATTATACACTTCTTTTCAAAGAATTACCTAACGAATTTCAGCGAGGTAAATGCTACGATGCGCTATTCAATCCGAATTTCAGTACAGTTTTATTGACTAACGTGGCGTTCAACGAACGCATGTACCTTATGCGTCTTCAAACTTCCCTTAAAGTCGATGAGTTTAAATTGCTTTTCGAAGCTCAAGAAAAAGCAATAAATAAAGCTATAGGGGAAAGAACCTTTCAATTATTTGGGCTACTAGGTGGGAAATCCAACAAATTCGAAAGTATCCTCATGGCAGCAGGCGATGGTAGTTACACGGAAGGTCTTCTCCGGGAAAGAGATCGAGACGAAAACGGTGAATGGAACAAAGGCCTTCCTAAAGCTATCGGGCTTTTCCCCTACGAAGTCGTGACCACACAGGAAAAGAAACCGGAGTTGAAAACCAAGCGAATTTCAGAACGCGCTTTGTATACCTATGGAAATAATCAAAATTCGGAACTTCATTTTGACGTTTGGGGCTACAATAGCAGCAATCAAACCACCGTTATCGTGGAAAAAGGAAATAAACAATATCCATTGTTTGGTTCAGAATCTACACGTTTTCTGACGCCGGATTCCACATTTTCAAAAGGGATCACATTTATGAAAATTTTGAATGATTTATACCAGATCACGCATCTTGACCTCGAGGACAAACTATATGGTAAAGAAGGCTTATCCCTACAGGTCAATGCCTCCCGTAAAGCTTTGGGCGAAATTGAAACGGCCATCAATCAGAAAGAAGGTGAACTTGGCGAGTTATACAAACACAATTACTCCACATTGCATAAAACCAACAAGCCGATGCGAAAGAAAAAGAAAGAAGGGAAACCGGAGATCATTTCAAATATGCAACCTATAACCAAAGCAAAGAAAAAAGCTAAATTTTATAAACAATCTGATTTGGTCTACTTGTATGGTGCTTACGATGACGAACTCGTCAACTATGAAAACCTCTCTAAAGAGTTCAACACCCTGTATGATGAGTATAACGTTAATCTTGATCTATACAACAAGTATAAATTCGTTTTGGGAAGCAATTGGCAAAGTTTTACTGAAAAAGATGGTTTATATACTTTTTCCGATGGCGCTACCTTTGATATTTTTACACAAAACCTTACTTTTCCTGCTCATGACAGCATAGAGTTAATTCAAGTTCGATTGCTTTCCATTCCTGAAGATTTTGAAGGCAATAAATCCGATGAAATTATGATGCACATCTCAATGGTTGATGCTGAGCCTTTCTATGATTCAGATTTCCAGGTGGCATTCAAAGATGTTTTTAATCCAGATGCCTTTGTGTATGAAGGCCATATTTTCAATCTTTCGGATTCAGTCTTTTTGAAACAATGGTTCACCGAATATAAAAAATCTAAATTACCAGTCTCTGTTATCCTTGAAGGCAATGGTATTGGCAAATGGCTTGATAGTATTATCATTCGTGACCCAATGCAAACGGAAATTTCCAATTATCCTGGCAATGACACGGAGGAAAGAAATGCGTCAAGAATGTCCTTTGAATTTAAATCTTTAAGGCAATCGCAAATCAAACTTAATATTGACCGTACATTACAAATACATATTTCCAGCACAACCGATCCGGTAAAATCAAATCTCAATACGAGTGCTTTGTCTTTAGAAAAGTGGATGAAATCCTACGATTTTTCTCGTAATGAGATGCTCTCCATGCTGAGGACGCAAGCCTTATTGGTTCAATTGAAAAAGGAACTCATTTCCAATGCTGCTAAATATTTGGATCAATCGATTGCTAAACAATTTATTGACGAAATCGAGATGGTGATCAATAAGACCAAATATCGAGTGGGTGAAAAACTCGTTAAGCTCCCAAAAATCAAGGACTGACAAAAAAATCGTCAGGAAAATTAATTAAATAAACTTTTTTTTTGGCGCGTGTAAGGCAGGTATAGAGCCAACGCACATAGCCTTCCATATCCATTGTTTCAGGAATAAAACTAAATTCTATAAAAACGTGATCCCATTGTCCACCTTGGGCTTTATGCGCAGTAATGGCATAGGCATATTTGATTTGTAATGCGTTGAAATAAGGATTTTTTAAGATTAACTGATATCGTTTTTTCTTGCTTTTTTCGTGATGATAGTCCTTTTCTATTTCAAAAAACAAATTTTTCAATGCCTCTCTAGGTAAATGGGCAAGACCTGAACTAACAGTTTCTTTAAAACAAAGGACTTCAATCTCGTCCAAAGAAGCATTATCTACCCATAAACGGATAAATTCAACGCCATAAAGTTCTTCTTCTTTCAGCACTTTTTTCACCCTGAGCATTTCCCCGTTGGCCATTAAACCTATATCCTTATCCACTGCCCAATAATAATTATTCTTTACCACCATGATCCACTCCTCTCGTTCCATAAACGCTTCGAATCCGAATAGGCGATTTCTTATTTCCTGATTCCATTTATCGGCGCGCTTATTCGATAAAGTCAGTAATACGAATGAACTCATCTCATGAAAAGGAATTCCCTCTATTTCATCGATCAATTGGTTACCTTGAACACGCACCACATCCATTCCTGTAGCGCAAAAAAAGGGCGCTTTTGGATTCCGCATCGTTCGTAAAAAAGTGGCATTTTGAATAATCTGCGAATTTTCTGCCTGACGCACCACTTCCGTGAGGGTAAAAGAAAATAGTTGAAGGTTCACGTACTTTTCTGCAAAATATTCGGAGTGTAACGCAGGGGAATACGTTTGTCCAACAGGAGGTAATTGCCCTGGATCCCCCACCAGCATCAAAGCGCATCCTTGGCCACAATACACGTAATCCAGCAGATCGTTAAGCAAATCGCCTTCCTTCCCCCAAGTATCTACGCCCACCATGGATGCCTCATCTACAATGAAAAGGGTATTATGAAAAAGGTTGTTGGCTTTTACCAATCCATTTCCAGATAAAATATCTTGCAGATAATAAATTTGCTTATGAATCGTGCTTGATGGCATTCCCGAATAAGAGGACATCACTTTTGCTGCCCTGCCTGTTGGGGCGAGCAGCTTAATCTTGCGATGCTTGGAAATAGAAGCCTTGACGATGGTCGATATGAGGGTCGTTTTTCCGGTTCCGGCATAACCACGCAGTATGAAGCATTTCCTTTCAAAATCACTATCCTCAAACAATTTGAAGGTGGCTAAGGCGTCCTTTTGACCCTGTGTAAATTCCATTTCCAAAGGTGCAAAAAATGAAGATGTAAATCTACCATCCGTGAATTAATTGTAGTTTTGCTTTATGCAAAACAAGCATGAGGTTTATTGTTTTTTGAATTATTTATTTTTTCTTCCCGAAGGGAATAAAGCATATTCCTCAAAACCATATCAAATCTTGTCAACCAATACCCGTTTGATTTCAGAGGAAATACAAGCATTTATAAAGGAAGAGACCCAAAAGAATTTTTTACATATTTCTGATTTTAATCTTTATTTCATTTGTGAAAAACTACTGACTCTTCCCTCTTCCGTATTTGAACCGCAGTTGATGAATGACTATTGGAAACGTATGCACGAACCCCAAACAAAAGAAAACGAACTCGAGGTATTTGTCAATAAGCATTATAAACTGCATCTTATCTACGAATTGCATCCTGGCTGGCGCACTTTTATAGGTCATCATTTCAATTTAAAAACAAGCCCCTTGTATATGGATGAAATATTACAACCCCCATCTCATGACGCACTGGCTTTGGAATTACTGATTTTGCCTAGTCACTTTTTAATGTGTTTTAAAACACAGTATTCCTTACTATTCTTAGATTTAAGCGTTTACGATGCAGTGGATGACATTCTTTATTTTGTGCTTAATGTCTACAAGAAACAAGCCGCCAACTTGGTCATGAACACCCTTCAAATACACGCCTTTTGTTCCCGTATCGTTTCGGAGAACTTTGTTCGGGATTTTAAAAAAATCAAGGATTTTTCGAATGTTCTGATTACAGAACGCATTAAACCCTATCAATGAGGATCATTTCAGGAAGCTTTAAAGGCCGAACATTCCGCGTACCACCTGGCTTCCCTTCCCGACCCACCACTGATTTTGCAAAAGAAGGACTATTCAACATCTTAGGTAATCAACGAGAATTTGCGGATATGACCATCCTTGATTTATGCGCTGGAACGGGGAATTTAACCTTTGAATTCATTTCAAGAGGAGCTTCACAGGTGATTGCGGTGGACAACCACACAAAAGTTTGCCGTTGGCTCCATAAAAATACCCTACAACTCGATATGCAACAACAAGTAACTGTCGTGCCTTCCGAGTGCATTACCTTTCTTCAACGAACGCATCTCAGTTTTGATATCATTTTCGCAGACCCCCCATACGATGTCAACTTCCATGATCAGATTATTGAATTAGTATTCCAGCGTTCATTGCTCCAACGTGATGGGATGCTGATTATTGAACACGGAAAACAAACCCGACTTGACCATGAAACCAATTATGATCAAACGCGTAACTTTGGTAATGTCTTTTTTAGTTTTTTCTCATGGCACTAAAGAAATTGTTCTTTCCTGGTTCTTTTGATCCTTTTACCAAGGGTCACGAGGCTATCGTTCATAAGGCCTTGGCATTAGTCGATGAAATTGTTATTGGTATCGGAGTGCATTCTTCAAAATCTCCTTTGTTTAGCGTAGATCGTCGAAAACAACATATTGAACAGTTGTTCCATGAAAGACCTGTTAAAGTTACTTCCTTCAAAGGATTAACAGTTGATGCTTGTTTGGAACACGGATGTTCCCATCTTTTGCGGGGTCTTCGCGACTCTAAGGACTTTCAATATGAGCGGTCTATAGCTCACATGAACTATGATTTAAGCAATATAGAAACTATTTTTCTTCTTACTGACCTTCCTTTATCTGCAATTAATTCCAGCATTGTTCGGGAAATTTATATGAACGGAGGTGATATAAATTCCTTTGTAACCAAAGCCGAATTCCTTTTTAAATAAACATGAACAAGGTACCATTGTTTTTAATCGCCCTCCTTTGCAGCTTAACTTTGAAATCAGTTGCTCAGGCAACCATTGTGGGATATGCCCCTCAATTTTGCGGTAAAAAGTTCTTTTTATGGAAGGAAGAGGATTTTCTCTCAAAAAAAAGGGCTGTAATAAAGGATACTATTGTAAATTCAAAAGGAATTTTCAGATTTACGGTCGCACCTGGTCCCATTCAAAAATACTTTATTGGAAATAATGATTTATTCGGATACTTATATGTTCAAGATGGTGGAAAGTATAAAATTGAGTTTATTTCAGAAAAATCTCAAGACAAAACATACAACTTACGAGAAGAAATAGAACTTACGTTTATTGATTTGGATTCGACCGATATCAATTATAAAATCCTTGGATACGAAAGCTGGTTAGACGATATTTTATCACAAATTCATTTTGAAAAAAATAACGATGACGAATTATGGTCGAAAATAACATACCTTAAATACGCCATTTTAAAAGATGTGCAGCAAGACACCAGTTCGTTTTTTCGTAACTATGTTTGGTACTCCATCGCCATGAATATTGATAATTTAAGGTACAAAGGTGCACGTTCTCAGAAAGATAATTTTGAAACATATTTTCAAAATAGACCAATTCTCTATTCAAATACCTCCTATTGTCAATATTTTGAAAGTTTTTTCGATCAATTTGTGACCCGAATGCAGGTAGAAGACGCCTCTTCTTTTTTTCAGGCCGTGGTGGACCTTAACATTGCAGCGCAGGATCAAATCATTAAAAAGTATTCCTATACCAGTGATGACCCATTGCGTTCCTTAATTGCGCTCTATATACTAAAACAAGCTGCTGGCGCTAACTTGATTCCAAAATCCATTATCATTTCGAACTTATCGTTGCGTAATACCTCTTCGCCTATAGAGACACACCGAAAATTGGCGAACAATTTATTGCTTAAACTAAGTAAACTGAGCGTGGGTGATGTCTTTCCTTTTGATCGCATTAAAATCAAACCTACTGATGGTAAATATGTATATATCCATGCTTTCAATACTTCGAATACCCAATGTATCCAAGAATTAAATGCATTAATAAAGTTGAAGCTACGTTATGGAAGTACCATTGAATTTCTTACCGTTTATGTGGATAAACCACTTAATAGTGTCACCGAAAAAAAGGCTTTTGAATCCATATCATGGACAAAAGTAGGGCTTAAAGAGGATGATCCACTTTGGGAACAATTGGGAATTTTTACCTTCCCTTATTACTTATTAATCGATAAGGATTTTGTTTTACTTGCCTCACCGGCACTTACCCCAACACCAAATGGGAAATACGAAACCATCGAAAAGACATTCTTTGAGTTGTCAAAACCGTAGGACTTAATAAATCATGCTTTATCAAGTATAATTATCTATATTTGAAGTACAAGCCTCGCCTATGGAATCCACCTCCCGATTATTTGATATCCTTGAATTCCTGCCAAATGAAAAGAAATATGACTTGCTTAATGCCAAGGAGAATAAGCTTTGGAAAAATTACAGCACCGATGACTTCATGTATTTTGTAAACCAAGTAAGTTATGGATTAATTGATTACGGTATTTCAGCAGGCGATCGTGTTGCGATCATTTCCAACAACCGTCCAGAATGGAATTTTGTGGATTACGGTTGTCAACAGGCTGGCGTCATTACGGTTCCCATTTATCCCACCATTAGCAGCCAAGATCTGTCTATCATTCTAGAGGAAGCAGGAGTAAAAATAATCTTTTTTTCGAGCCCTGATATTTACAAAAGACTAAATACCATCCAAGATAAATTTACCCAAGTGCCACTTTTCGTGTCCTTCAATTCAGTAGAAGGAGCGGTTTCGTTTTCTGAATTCGTAGAAAAAGCGTCCGATACACAGCATCATGATGAACTAATCAAACGTAAAAATAATATCCAAGCCAGTGACTTGTTTACCATTTTGTATACAAGTGGTACGACTGGTGTGCCGAAGGGCGTGATGCTTTCGCATGAAAACATATTGAGTAACGTCAAGGCCTGTTTATCATTGGCTCCTTTTAACTCATCGTGGAGAGCGTTAAGTTTTCTGCCGCTGAACCATATTTACGAGCGCATGGTCACGACCATCTATTTGCATAAAAATATTTCGATTTACTACGCTGAAGCCATAGAAACAATTGGCGACAATCTAAAAGAAATCAAACCTCATATATTTGTTTCCGTTCCAAGGTTATTGGAACGCGTCTTTGATAAATTGCAAAGTGCTGGGGAAAAACTCAAAGGATGGAAACGTAGTCTGTTTTTCGCTGCAGTAAAATTTGCACTCGAATTCGACCCAGATTCGCTAACGCTCAGGAATAAATTGAAACGTTATGTTTACGATAGATTGGTGTACGCAAAATGGAGGACCGCGCTGGGTGGGAATATTGTTTGTGTTGCCTCTGGCGGAGCTGCTTTACAACCCCGTTTGGGTAGGTTTTTTTCCTGCGCCCACATGCCTATTTTGGAAGGCTACGGACTCACCGAAACCTCACCTGTTGTCTCGGTAAATTGTTATGATGCGGAATTGTTTAGAATTGGTACAGTAGGTCCGATCATTGCCAACACCAAAGTAAAAATTGCGGAGGATGGAGAGATATTGGTGCAAGGTCCTGGGGTAATGATAGGCTATTACAAGAAAGAAAAAGAAACCATGGAAGTAATCGATGAGGATGGCTGGTTTCATACTGGTGACATCGGAACTATAGAACAAGGGCGCTTTCTAAAAATCACCGACAGAAAAAAAGAAATATTTAAGACTTCGTCAGGAAAATACATTGCCCCGCTGATGATTGAAAACAAACTCAAAGAATCCCGTTTTGTCGAAAATTGCTGTGTGGTAGGCGAGGCACAAAAATTTGCAAGCGCGCTAATAGTCTTGTCAACAGAATACCTAAAAGAATGGGCTGCTAAAAATAATATTACCGAAAAGGAGATCGAAAAATTGGTTGATCACCCCCAACTAAAAAAGGAATTCTCGAATTTCTTGATGGAAATGAACAAAACCTTGGCGCCCTATGAACAAATTAAACGACCTGAACTTTTTATTGCTCGGTGGAGCATTGAAGGCGGTGAATTGACGCCAAAAATGAGTATAAAACGAAAAATTATAATCGCAAAACATCAGGATTTGTTGGCTAAAATTTATAACGAATCCCTTTAATACAATCTTCTTAGGCCTCAATGGTAACTGAAAGTCCTTGGTCTAAAAGTGCAAGACATTTTGGTTTTAGTTCCTCATAAGCACCGTATTTAACCGTACATTTACCATGATAATGGACAATATAAGCGCACTGCTCCGCTGCCTCTGGCGAGTGCTTGCAATACTTAACCAAACATTCAATCACGTGATCAAAGGTGTTGAAGTCATCGTTGAACAAAATTAAAGACGATCGTCCTATTACTTGCTGAATTTCTTCCACATTTTCTTTGGTTATTTCTTTCGTGCTCATTTCTGTTCAATTGATAGGTTTAATTTGGTTGCAAGCGTTGATATATTCAATGACGCTTCAGGATTATCAGTATAAAATATAAACTTCAAGTTTCGATTCGCTTCGTTTTTCACGGTAAACGGTACGCTATTTTTCATTGCAAAATTATGGAAAATGCTTGTGTTTGAGCCACCTAAGACCCCTGAAATGATGAGCTCACCCCTCAAATCTTTTATCACTTCGGCCTCAAAATCGCTGTAATGTAGGTATTCAAGTGGGGAACACTCCTCGATGGCAAGAGGAGCACTGGATATCGTACCTGTACGGTCGGCAACAAAAAAGCGCATCATGTTGTATTTACCCAACTTTTCCAAAGAAAGATTAGGTTCCTTTTTTACCCATTGGATGTGCATCGGTTTGATTTTGACATCGAGAATTCCACCAAGGTCATTATTCTGCGGCTTACTTATTTCATTCGGTTTTTCTCGCAAATAATTCAATGCCATCTCTGCCTCGTTAAATGAAACTGGAATACCGTCGCGGTACGCCACAATATAAGCGTCGGTAAAACCCTGATTTTTTAACGCATTGCGGCGCTCTTTAGCTAATTCCATTTCTGCGAATTTACCGCTTGAGTATTTGAATTTTCCGGTTTTTGAAAGTACGTAAAATAATTCAGGTACCTGAGTTAGCTTTCCGTTGTCTTCTTGGATTAAACTCGCAACTTGTACAGTGTAGAAAACTTCTTTTGGCTTCGATGCATTGGTGGTGATTGCTCCAATCTCAGATTTGAGTAAGGCAAATGCCTCCCCTATTAATGCTTCATGGCTATTTAGGCGACAAGCACCCGATTTTTCATATTCCAGAGCTTTGGCAAGTGTAATCCGCTGGCCATCGCAATAGGCCACGACGAATGCATCCCGGTATCCCACATTGCGGATGTCATTTTTTACGCTATTTGCCAAGGCAGCCCTCTCAAAAAATCCAGCCAAATAAGCGGTTAAGCCATTGTTCAAGGTTTCGCCACTTACGGGTGTAAACTCTCTAAAGAGATAGTCCGGAACGGTGTTCTTGAATACACCAAGTTGTACGCGATAAACCAGTCCCTTAGGCATATCAGACAATATAGGATATGCATTGTTTCTGAACATCGATTCTTTTTCCAAATTGAATTCTACATCTTGCGCACTTGAAAGGGTACGCCTCGCTGCCGATTCAACCCCTGGTGCAGGAAGCACACCCGAGACCACCATTCCTGCGTAGATTTCTTTTTGCGGTAGGGATTCCATATCAGAAACGAGTTTTTTTTCCTCTGTTTTCAAATCCAACATTATTTTACCTTTTGCTATAAGCACTAGGGCCAGACTGTCTTTATTGGAACTTAAGTTACTTTGGAAGTATCGAACTTTATTGCTTATTATTTCCTCTTTCACCTTTTGTTGCGCTTCTAAAACGACATTCATTTTCTTTCTCATTGTAATGTAATCGTCATAAGATTTCTCCATTGCCATTTTCGAAGATTGCAATGGATCAACATTTTTTTCTTTGAATTCAATTACACTCGATGGTTGCTGCATTTCCATTTCGCTTGCCAAAGACCGCAAAGACTCAGGCGTTTTCAACTGAAATTTGCTTTTGTTTTCATCCAAGTTCCAATGCGCTTGATCTCTTTCCAATTTTTCTGCAACATTGAAGATTTCTTTAGAGGAAAACAGCACTTGAAAAAGATCCAACGCTACCTGCTCTTTCAAATTAATTAAACTTTCACTTTGCGCTAATTGGCCATTCAGCTCCACAAGATCCATTTGTTTCATGCTATCGTTGACCAAAGAGGATAATTCCTTTACTGCTTCACGATCTAAATCCACAATCATCGATGTCTTAACATTTGCATCAATTCTCTTTTCGCTGTCGCCTGGTTTTGTGGAGTCTGCTTCAGGGGTATTCGCAAGTTTGTTCGCTGTCCCCGCATCGTTTAGGGTTGTTGTTCCAGTGTTGTTGTCGCCTGGTTTCGTGCGGTCTGCTTCAGGGGTATTCGCAAGTTTGTTCGCAGTCCCCGCA
>Ga0214923_10007971_pt1 | contig 11406 bp, 8 predicted proteins | sample LL1510_MetaG_FD_177993 | JGI IMG/M metagenome (GOLD analysis project Ga0214923, IMG submission 177993) | Freshwater microbial communities from Lake Lanier, Atlanta, Georgia, United States - LL-1510 | ecosystem: Environmental > Aquatic > Freshwater > Lake | place: USA: Georgia | collected 2015-10-15 | reverse complement strand
GAGAAAAGGTAAATGTGAAGTTGGCTCCAATAGATTGTGGCGATATATCGCCCTCAGCGTCAGTTCGCCAACACTATCCTTGTAAGCGCTTACAGGGTCTAAACACAAGGGGTCGTCTGTGTGGGCACCATGCTCGTCATGTGAAGAAGAGAACGAGAAGTTGCCAGGACTCAAAAGGATTCAAAAAAAATTTAACTTTGAGCTCTCTGCTTAGATAACTCTTTGAATTTGAACCGTCGCACAACCGAAACCCATTATGTTTCGGGCAGGGGGTCTTGGCTGGCGCTACACCTGAGCCCACATCTTGCAAAAAAATGCGACCTAACCCCCACTCGTGCATCGTAAGAGAGAACGCTCTAGCGTTTCGGTTTGTAGGAGGCGGTGATTGCTCCAACGTTTTTAGTGGGGTTGTATGAGAGGGAGTCGGTGTGTCCGGTTGTTCCTTGCTGTCCTCGCTTTAGGTCTGCTGCTGGCAACCCAGCCAGCCTTTGCCCAACACCGGTCACCGTATCGTGCACGCTTAAAGCTTGAACGGGTACGAGAGCTCAAGATAAACAATACAGGGACGGTGGAGCTCGAGAATATTCCGACCGTGCGAGTACATGGCCGGGTCTACGGCGTAGGTAGTATCGACGCGCATTTTAACGTAAAACGAAATAAGACCTGGGATTCAACCGTTCGACGGGATGGAGTGGAGCTTATTGACAAGTCGAGTCTGGTGCTTCTGCAGGGTAGTATGGGTGTGGGAGGTGGCTGGCGACGCGCAGGAAGGCGAATCATGCCTACTGCGGCTTCAATCATCGGTAACGAATTGAAAGTGACTTTTCCCGGGCGGGCAAAAGGAGCTCGAGCGTCGCGCCAGAGGATCTATACCATACGAATGACCTTGAGCGGGGAGATTGTCGTTACCGCCCGTGTTTCCAGTGTTCCCCGTTCGGTCGCCAAGCGAGGGGCGTGTGGTTCAGCAGTGGGAACTGCTGCCGTCAGCGAGAGCAAGGTACCAAGAGTAGCTCAGGCTGACGATGGTAGTAAGGAGCAGCCAGTTATTGAGCCTATCGGCGCGGTAGGAGAAGCTGGAGATGCGGTGCTGACTAAGGTCGTCACAATTAGCACTGATGCAGACCCTGAATGGTTTCAGAAGTATGGAGCCGATAGCAATGCGGTTATTGCCTCCCTCGTCAATACGGCTGAGGCGTTGTACAGTCGACAACTTGGAATTAGATTTCGGATCGTGCGACAACATGTCTATTCGGACGTATCCCCGTATACTAGTTCGGATCCGGGGAGACTTCTCTCAGCATTCACCCGCAATCCAGACAATGCCGTCAACTTATCCGCGAATCCTGCCACGTTTTCCGATGACGTGGATTTGAAGCACCTTTTTACCGGGAAGGATATCGATGGCTCTGTTATTGGAATCGCGTATATTGGGGTGGTGTGTGCGGTTCCGACTTTAGCCTATGGTATTACTCAATCATTTATGGAGGCGGCAAACGCTGGTATCTTCGCGCATGAGGTTGGGCACAATTTCGGCGCGAACCACGATACATCTGATCGATCAGGACTGATGTATCCGAGTATTTCTATCCCTCCAGCACAGAGGTTTTCAGACTCTAGTATGGGAGAGATTAACGGGCATCTCTCGAGATATGGGTCGTGCATCTCCCTTGAGCAGATGGCTCCTCGGCCCGACGAAACACCCGGAGCGGCGCCGCAACCGACGCCGAACGATACCGATATCAATTCTGCCTCATTAACGCTCAGGAAAGCCCGGGCGGGTAGTTCAAGTCGCCCTCTGGTTCGTTTGTCGGGGAAGCTTGTCTCCGCATCGGGTAATCCAATCGCATCTGTTGGTATCAGGTTACTCGCGGCTGGCGAGCAGGTGGCCCGAACAGCAACCTCCGCGAGCGGCGGCTTTGACTTCTATGTCAGGATGGATCTTCCCAGGGGTAAAAAAGTCTATGTCTACGTGGAAACTGAGGGGGGCGAGATCTACTCAAATTTCCTATGGCTCGGGCGAACTGTGCCGACCCAGGTTCGAGCCAGTAGGCCCAGTGGCAAGGCGCACGCCTAGCCCGAATTTAGTGAGAGACCCCGCTGGGGAGAATCAATATTCTGAGCTATAGTTGTGGAGACTGACCGGGGTCAGAGTATTTACTGGGAGAGGGCATGGCGGAGAACATAGGTAAACTTGAAGAGGGCCTCATTCAGGCTATGAGGGCAATTGATAACCAGATTGCTCGGGCGATGCAGCGTAGTCCATCTGAACGCGATGTCCAAGGAGTTCAGAAGTGGGAGCCATATGAGACCAGAGTTGAGCATGTCGCGGCATTCATCATAAATCAACTAGGCGACGAATCGGTTAATCTTGATGGAGTGATAGTGCTCGCGCAGGCATTCACTAAAGCTTTATGTATTCTAGCGAATGACCTTGGCACTGATGGCTTAGGGGAACTTCGAACTGCTTATTGCTTGGATGCTGTTGATAAGATCGAGCGAGATGCTCATCGAGTAAAGCGCGATCTTGAATCTGAAGAACTCATGTAGTCTTAGGGCATTGCTCAAAATACACCCTTCGTCGCGATCCGATCCTAATCATGCCCGCCCGTGAGGTGAGTGGTGTAGAGCCCTTTCCTCTATGAAGGTGTTGCATTGTATTACGGGGCTTTCGGGTGATGGCGCGCAGCGCATGTTGCTGCGTCTGGCGATAGCTCTCAAGCATAGGGGCTGTGATCAAAGGATTGTTAATCTAGGCTCTTCCGGGCCGCTCGCGGAGCAGTTTGAGAGCGAGGGGATATCAGTTGAGTCACTGAAGATGGATTCGGGGTTTAGTGCTGCTGCGGCGAGCCTTGGACGGTTAAGGCGAATTATCGAAGCGAGTTCCCCAGATATCGTGCAGGGCTGGATGTATCACGCGAATATGCTAGTGCTAGCGGCACAAACTCTCTCAAGACGAAGATCTCCCGTGGTGTGGAATATTCGTCGGGGACTTGATGATTATCGGGAGTTGCAATTCACGACTCGAGTGCTCATCAAAGCAAGCGCTTACCACTCTGGCCAGCCGTCGGCGATTATATATTGTTCTCCAGATAGTCGCCGCCAGCATGAGGATGTTGGTTTCAAATCTGATCATGGAGTGATGATTGAAAATGGTTTTGAGATCGAGAGGTTTAAGCCCTCGATGAGGGCGCGCCAGCAGTTCAGAGGAAGTCTGGGTATTCATGAGAAACAGATAGTGATCGGGGTTGTAGGTCGTTTCAATGTTGCGAAAGGACATCGGTACCTCTTTGAAGCGTTCGAGTTAGTGGCCCGAGAGGAGCGAGATGTAACACTAGTGTGTGTGGGTCGCGACATGCTTCGAAGCAATAACGAGCTCTGCGGCATGATAAAAGAGAGCCCATTCAAATCGAGAATCGAGCTCCTGGGAGAGCATGATAGGCTTGAGGACGTCTATCCGGGATTTGATATCTATTGCTCATCTTCGATCGGCGAGGGATTTCCGAATGCAATCGCAGAGGCTATGTCGTGTGGCGTGCCGTGTGTAGTGACGGATACAGGTGCGTCTCGAGACATTGTGGATGGGGTCGGGTCCGTTGTCCCAACACGTTCTTCGAGTGCGCTTGCAGAGGCTCTCATCAACATGGTGAGAAAAGTTGTAACGCAGCGTCAGTCTCTAGCTAAGCAAAGTCGACAGCGGATAGTTGATCGCTTCTCTCTAGACATAATCGCAGGGCGTTATGAAGCCGTCTACAGAGCAGTTACGGGGTACTCGTAGCCTGCGTTATGATGAGGCGGGGCGATGATAGCGATGAATGTCATGGCGGTCCAGGAGGGGCTAACCCGCATATTGCATGAAGCCAGCTACTACGAGCGCCGATAACGGCGCTTTTTCGGTTCAAAATCCATTTTCAGACCGGAAGGTATCTCGATACGATTCCGCCCTGAAAATCGATTTTTGAATTCGCCCTTCGGGCCCGAAAAATCACCATTCTCAACGCTCTCGCGACGCAGTTTCATGCAATATGCGGGCTAATCGTTCTGGTGGGGGCTACAGAGGTGATCAATAACTGCGAGTGGCGCTACTCAAGATGAAGCGCATCGCTCAAGGCTTGACGCACTGCCTTAAACTTTCCGAGCGATTGAGCGTCACTGGCCAGGTCTGGCCCCTCAGGGAGCTCAAGATAGAGCACTCCGATACGACGAGTCTCTCCTAATGATCCATACATTCCGGTTAAGGCAGCGCCGGCATCGTCCTCCGGCCTTTCGATGACTGGTTGAGAACAGGACAGTGCTGTCGCTGCCGAATCCGATACATACCCATGCTGACCAGCAAGAGCTTGTAGACCAGTCTCCTGTATGCCCGATCGGTCACGGCGGAGGGCTACCTGTTCGAGGGCGCGTAATCTAACTTTGCCAAACACGGTGCGTGGTTTGAGCGCAAAAGAAGCTGGATCGACCACAAAAACGCATCCTCCAGTGAAACCTGCCTCGGGAATAATACCTCGGAACAGTCGTTCCAGAACCTGGCCCAAAGTGTGTTGTTTGACCATTTCTGCATACAGGTCTTTCAAAGCGTTCTGCACGCCTGGCGAGCAGTGTTGTAAGTACCGGTTCCTCAGAGCATTCTGCTGATGCCTGTAATTTTCCAACTTCATCGCGGGGTCAAACTGCTGCAGAGGTTGAAATGAGCCAACGAGAGAGCGTTGGTATTCCCGCGAGTGTTCTATAGCGCGGCTCTTGATCAAGTCGATTCCCTGAGCACCTACCGTTTTTTCCAGATACGCACTAGCTAGGCGCCAGTCGTTTTCTGCAGATGGGTAGGTGGCCGGATTTTCTGCTCGAGCTAGTGCCTCTCCAACCTCACACAATTGATCGTAGGTCGCCCATGTTTGCTCGAAAGAGTCATCGCTACCATCAATCATCGCATCAGGTCGGAGCACTCTCATGGCAAGTAGTGATGGTGAGAACCCAAGCTCCGCAGTGAGTTCCTCGTCAAGAGTTCGATTAGGGTGCAAACTCTTGACTACTCGCGAATATAAGCTCGGATAGTTCCAAGCGATTAAGTTGAGACCGATTTCGCGAATTACTCCGCGACAGAATCCAGTCTCGGGGTCAAGATTGTGCTTTTCGCTTAATACCTCGGCAGTGGACGCGATAATTGCTGTTTCTCGCAAACGGTCTGCCTGAAAAGGCTCGATAGAGTTAAAAACATGATTAGACGGAAGGATCTGATCATCAAATATGATTTTCCTTATGCGCTCGGGACCGGCCCATCGAAGGAGCTCGGCCGGATTATTTGTTACATCGCGCGAAACACGCTCATTGGTAGCCATCGGCATTAGCTCTTTCACAATAAATGTAAAGAGCGCGAAATCTCTCTTCAGAGCTTCGAGGAGAGCCTCGATGTTTTCGTTGAAGGCCCCATTTCGAAAACGAGCTCGAATATCCTCCAAGATCGATGGATTAATTGGAAACCAGAAAATCGTGACGTGCTTAGTCGCTTTTTCTAAGCGCCGTTCAGACAAGGGGTTGTTTGGAACGCGACTCCTCATGAGATTGTCTCAGCCTTTAATGTTCGTACCTTGCTAGGTTTGCTTTGTCTTCGAGCTAAAGGGGGATATCGACAGCCTTTTCTCGAAACTTGATATTTGATGTCGCCTCTTGGATGGCAGGGCGCATATAGCTTAAATACCTAAGATACTGAATATAAATCATATTTCCCTTTACTGGGATATCATCCACGCCCGGGGCTAGGACGAGACTAATCAAGAGGTGGTAGTGCTAGGCGACCCTAGCGCAATAATAAAAAACGGTTCTGCTGCTCGCATTATGTTCAGTGTGCCTGGAGAGAGCCTCGACTGAGCTCGAAGGAGTGCTCTTGTGATCTAAATAGTTCTCTCAGTACGTTCCTAATAGTTCTGACCTACCGCTCTTGCGGTGATAATAAAAAAGTGGCTGTACACGAGTCGAGCATTATTCTACCGTTCACATATCCCAGATATCTCATAACACTGCATGGTAAAGTGTAAGGGATGTCGGGGAGCAATTGTCTCTACGCAGTGCTTCAACTTTGTTGACTTCATGCGATCCTCAGAAACACACTCCTCTGGTAAAAATATTCGACGTGAGCAGGTGCTGCTCATTGCGGATTCGTGTTTTGAAATGTTCTCGATTCAGGAGCTGCGACGTCCCCACACGATCGTTCATGAGGTATCAGTTTCTTTCTCCGACTCAACAGAGGAGGAGGTGAGGGCGGCGATCTCTCTGGCTTTGTCTTGGAGACGGATGTTTCATCACTCTTCGCGATTTATGCACTAGCCTCTGCCTCTTACGAGGGACAACTCCTTCGTCATGGTGCCTAATATCTCTACACGCCTGAGCTGAATCAGTCACGAAATATTCTCAAGCTGTGACTGTCCTTGTCTCAGAACCTAATGGTTTTTTTGTTGCCGAGGTGCAGCTATTTGAGACGCCGCCGGGCGAATTATCGAGGTCTTAAATCACTAGCGGATGTACATGCCCAACATTCGAAACACGCGCCCCTGCGTATTTTGGTTCTGATGTGATACTGTCTCAGATGTTGCTGATCCAAAAAGTGAGCGACCTGAAAGCTTGTTAAGTGCGCTAATTTTTTATGACCAAGAAGAGGGCTCCAAAACAATCTCTAGTTGAACGGCTTGTGCGAGATCAACTTGTTGAGAGCCCCGATCGGGCTGAAAAACAGATTCGAGCTGGCTTGGTGCGAGTTGATGGTGCTGTAGTCGATAAAGTAGGGGCGCGGGTCGGCGCAGAGTGTGTAGTATCTGTGGAGCCTGGTCGGGAATATGTCGGCCGTGGAGCCTACAAATTGGAGGCCGCGCTTTCTGCATCTGGTATTCTAGTGGATGGTGCCATCTGTGCCGATGTAGGAGCGTGCACGGGAGGGTTCACGCAAGTCCTGTTGCAGCGCGGTGCGGCCAGGGTGTTCGCCATCGATGTGGGGTATGGGAATCTCGATTGGAAGCTGCGCTCGGATCCGAGAGTCGTTGTGATGGAGCGAACGAACGCGCGCTATCTGGAGCGATTAGAGGAACAGGTCTCAATCGTCACCATTGATGTGTCGTTTATCTCCCTCGATAGAATTATCCCGGTTGTAACTCAGTGGATGGCGCCTCGGGGCCACATTATTGCGCTCATCAAGCCTCAGTTTGAGGCGCGGCGAGAGGAGATAGCTGAGGGTGGGATCGTTGTTGATGAGAGTGTTCATCAGCGGGTCATCGACGAGATCAAAGCAGTAATCGCGCGAACGGGCCTGCTAATAGGAGGACTTATTGCCTCTCCTATTTTAGGCAGTGAGGGCAATCAGGAATTCCTAGTGTGGGCTGAAAAATCTGACTACCCCGGATAACTGCGGATTTCCAAGCAGGGCTTCGGACTTTGCAAACACCTCCATGTCCCTGCCATCTCGAACATTGTACGCTTATGCGATGTTCGGGTTAGCGAGCGAGAGAGCTCGCTGTTTAAAATTGCCATCATTCGGTGTATCGTTTCATCTGGTATGAAGGTTGCCGAAGTCGAACCGGTCAAGACCGCCGGAAAAACTCCATGGTTGGAGGTCCACCGGATTGCTTCAAGCTGTAGGGTGAGTCAACCGGCGCACGACGCGGCGTCGTTACAGTCAGTCAGGTGCCCGTCGCCTCTGTCTGGACTAACGAGAAACTTCTGTTTCAACTTTTTGATAGAGGTTTTCGGAGAGTCTGCCGTTACAAGAGGAGTTGTTCGGATATGGACCCAGCTATCTATTCGTTACCCGCGACTGTGCGTACAGAGTTGCAGCTTTTATGGTTAGCGCGAATCCGTTGGAGCGCAATTATAGCGCTTCTTATAATCTTCTGCGGAGCAGACTACTTACTAGGATTAGATCTTAGTTGGCTTGTTATCGTCGGAGCTCTTAGTTTGTCGGCGCTGTCCAATGTGATTCTTATGTTATCCGCGTGTAGCAATCCGCGCGAGAGCTCAGCGGTGCCAGGAGTGGCGCTGTTGATTGATGTGCTCGTGCTCTCGACGCTGTTGTATATCAGTGGAGGTTACTCCAACCCATTCAGCATGATGTTTCTCGTCTATGTGACGCTTGCTTCCTTCTTTTTGAGTTCAGGCTGGGCGTGGGGGATCTTCTCTATTTCACTCGTGGCATTCTCTACCCTCTTTTTCCTTCATATTCCGGCTCATCAATTTGGAGGGCACTCGCATCACGGCGTGAGCGGCGGACTCTCTCTTCATCTGCAGGGAATGCTACTCGCCTTCGCGGTCATTGGGTTCATTACGGCGTGGTTTGTAACTCGTATGAGTCGCGAGCTATCCGCGCAATCGGAGCAGATAGCCGACTTGAGAGAGTCGCAGATTGAAAAAGACAAGCTTTTGGCCCTCGCTACTCTTACGGCGGGTGCGGCACATGAGTTAGCGACTCCGATCGCAACGTTGTCGCTTATAGGGGAGGATCTCGGAGAGGCGTTCGCTACGGACCCACGATGGCAAGAGGATATGGGGGTCTTGCGTGCGGAATTGAATCGGTGCGGCGAGATTTTGAATCGGATGCGGGGAGCGAGCCCTGATCTGCGAGGAGAGTTGCCAACTGACTTTTCGATCGCGGCCGTCGTTGAGCGATTGAGGAGCGAGTTCCCTGATGGTGGCGTTGTAACGTTCGAGTGCCCAACAGGAGAGTCTGATACGATTCGATCATTCAGGGAAGGACTCGTCTCAGCTCTGCACGCCTTACTGCGAAACGCAGTTCAAGCCTGCGCCTCAGCGGGTCACGTGGTGTGTAAGGCGATAGTCGACGAGGCTAGTGTATCATTCGAAGTGCTCGACTCCGGTTCGGGGATGAGTGAGGAGGTACGCAGGAGAGCAGGCGAGCCATTTTTTACCTCAAAGGAGCCGGGAGAGGGGATGGGACTCGGTCTCTATGTGACAAAGTTGTTCGCTTTGCGGGTTGGAGGAGAGCTTAGAATTTCATCTGAGGTGGGGCGAGGTTCGTGTGTTTCTCTCCGAATTCCACGGGTGGCGCGAGTATGACGGCTGTGCATCCTGCATCTGTTCTTGTGTGTGATGATGATGCCCTTTTCCGTCGGAGGCTGGCCCGTTCACTACGAGATCGCGGTATTGAGGTATTTGAGGCTTCTTCCTCGCTCGACGCGCTTGAATGCTTTAAGCGTATTCAGACAGCGGCCGTCTTAGTGGATCTTAAAATGCCGGGGGAGAGTGGTCTTTGGTTGGTAGAAAAGATTCACCTTATCAGCCCACAAGCATTAATTGTAGTTCTTACAGGCTTCGGAAGTATTGCCACAGCTATGAGTGCGGTGCGACTCGGGGCGCATAATTATCTTACAAAGCCCGCTTCTGTCGAGCAGATTATCGCGAGTTTTGAGCCTTACTCCCAAGAGCGCTTGAGTGCGTTGCCGATGCCCTCCCTGGCTGAGGTAGAGGCTGAATATGTTCAGCGTGTTGTCGATCAATGCGAGGGTAACGTGAGCCGCAGCGCTCGAGTCCTGGGCGTTCATCGACGCAGTCTTCAGCGCAAATTGCGCAAGTAAGGCGCGTGATCACCGCCAGGCTCAGGCGCGCGTTATTCTCCCGGCATGAGAGTAGTCATTCATTTTAATCTCTGCTCCCCGTACTACATATCGGCGCCGCGAGTGTTGTCCTCACAGTTCCTGTGCTGGGACTCACTGGGTGCGCCACGTTTGTGCGCGCGATGGCGCGGCATGGGTTCAATACAAGGGGGATTGTGTGAAAAAGAGAGCATGGAGACAGAGAGCTCACGTAGTCATGAGCTTCGCAGCGATAGTGGTAGTAGGATGCGTTGCAGCAGTAGAGGTCGCTCACGCTGAGCCAAGCACGCTATATCGAGAAACGTTCACATTCTGTACCGATACCGTGGGGAAAGATGCAGCGGAGCAAACCCGCTGGTACGGGGTCGTGCAGGGATTACCAAAAGAGAAAGTGAGTAATCTCAAAGTTTTCGCTTACGGCAGTAGTGATATCGGGGGCTCAGTGAACAGCACCCCAATCGGGCTCTCTCAAGGGTATACATTTTGGTTTCGACCGGTGTATGGACTCTCGGTTCTCACAAATGAGTTTCCATTTGATGCCGCATTACTGAAGACCACGGAGGCAGTCGTTGAGTACAAACAGCGCTTGAGTGGTGTTGATCTCTCTCTAGCGCCTAATAAGACGCAGTTGCTCTTCTTGATTGATAATAATTGGTATATCTCGCAGGAGGCTGTCTCACAGGTAAGGATTGGAATTTGGGAGCAAGTATCAGTCAATCCAGCCACTCTTACATACGGCGTCGTACCGCTCGTCGCTGGAGTGGGACCACTTACGCCGACAGAGTACAATGCCCCGCTCCCAGCGGCAGGTACAGTGCGGGCGTTCGGAGTTTTTCTGGCCGAAGTCAATGGTCGGGTACGCATCGATAATTTCGTTATTAAATCAACGGTGCCACCAGGAAGCTCCATTTCGACTGCAGTACAGGAGCCCAATTATAACTTGTGTCCAGAGGGAAGCCCCGATCGAACGGGTAGCGGCGGCGGACAAACTCCTCCGAACGAGGACGATGGCGATACCACTCCTGATCAAGGAGTGCCCGATCCTGTCGTGCCGGTAGCGCAACCTACACCCTCATACATTTTCTGTCCGATAAAGCAGCAGGGCACTGGGCGTGCAGTGGTAGTATCACGCAAAGCACGCGGGGCAATTTTGAGGAAGATCACGGGCAGCTCTCTGCTTGATCTCCGAGATAGAGCAATAATCGCTATTCTCGCTCAGCGTCCCTTGCCTCTTGGGGCTCTTGTGAATGTTAAGGTTGGCGATTACAACACTCAAACTGGAGTGCTCTCGGTATCGAAGCGAGCATCGGCGAAGCCCTTGAAGGTGAAGTTGCGTGGGGCCGCACTGAGCGCTTTGACGGATTATCTCCGTGTGTCTGGAGCACCAAGTGCGGCTACGGCGCCTCTCTTTGTCTCCGCTAGTGCTCAGGGGATAGCATCACCCATAACGGGAGCGGCGTGTTTTGGTGAGATTCGAACGATGGCGCGCATACGGGCCAAGAAAGCCCAGATTGTGTTGGCTGGAGTTTCAAAGCCAAAGGGGAGGTAGCGCCTTGAGGGAATAGGCAGCACCTGGGCGGGTAATAGAGCACCTTAATTACCCGCCGTCTTTGCGCACGAGGTGTGGCGATTGATGAATAGGGGTGTGGTTGCTATAACCGAGCAAGTTACTGTGTTGTCGGTTTTAACACCCCTGTATGGGAAATATTAATACAATAATAGCGATTGCTGCTTGTATCGGAGTGGTGGCAACGCTTCTAGGGCAACACGTTATTCATCTACCTGACCGCATCGCCCTCGGGCCGGTTGTGTCAGTTTT
>Ga0214923_10007970_pt1 | contig 11407 bp, 10 predicted proteins | sample LL1510_MetaG_FD_177993 | JGI IMG/M metagenome (GOLD analysis project Ga0214923, IMG submission 177993) | Freshwater microbial communities from Lake Lanier, Atlanta, Georgia, United States - LL-1510 | ecosystem: Environmental > Aquatic > Freshwater > Lake | place: USA: Georgia | collected... | reverse complement strand
ACGGTCCTCGGCCAGATCGAGCGGTTCCCAGCGGTCGGGATCGATCCGCGCCAGCACCGCGGCGGGAACGAGTCCGACCAGTTCCGCGCGCTCGACGGGGGCGAGTTGTGACACGAGTGCGTGCACATCGTCGGGGCCGGTGGTCATGGGGTCGATCAGGTTCATCGACACCTGGACGGAATCGCCCACGGCCAGGCCGAGTGCCCGCACCGATGCCGAGCGGATCCCGGTGGCGATCCGTCGGGCGAGGTCGAGCTCGGGATCGGTGAGCCACAGGTTGTAGGCCACCAGCGGTGGTCGAACGCCCACGGCGATGGCGCCGGCGGTCGGATGCGGTGCTGTCGGTCCATGGTCGGGCAGGAGCGTGTCGAACGCGCCGCGGCGCAGCTCGGGCAGGGTGCGTTCGGGGCCGTACAGGAACGAGGGCACGGCGAGCTCCTCGGCGGCCCATCGAGCGAAGGCGTCTCGTGCGGCTCGGGCCCGGTCGGCGGTCGCCCCACCCGGCGCCGCCCCACCCAGCGCCGCCCCACCGAGCGCGATGAACGGAACCACATCGACCACGCCGATGCGGGGGTGGGCGCCGGAGTGGTCGGTGAGATCGAGCAGTTCCACAGCGCGCAGGGTGATCGCCCGGGGTGCTGTCTCGCCGACCACGGTCAGCACCGAACGGTTGTGGTGTTCGCAGCTGTGCACATCGAGCAGGTCGGCGCCGGCGGATGCGGCGATCGTCGCGATGACATCGGACCGGCGACCCTCGCTGATGTTGATGACCGATTCGACGACGGGCTCGAGCAGGGGTTCGGGATCGGATCCGGATGACTGCATTGGGTGATCCTGCCCCACCAGCGGGTGCGTCGCCGGCGGGGCAGGATCAGGCCTTGGGGGGACCGTGCTGGATCGGGGCAGGTCAGTCGCTGAGGACCGACACCCGGATGCCACGGGCCTTGAGGATGCGACGTCGCTGACGCTCCGAGGTGCCGCCCCACACCCCGTGATCGATGTGGTTCTCGAGGGCGTACTCGAGGCAGGTGGCGACCACCGGGCAGGTGGCGCAGATGCGCTTGGCCACTTCCACGCCGACACCGTCGCTCGGGAAGAACGTGTCGGGCTTGTGGTTGCGGCAGATTCCGTCTTCCATCCAAGCGGTTGTGGTTTCCATGTGCCGCAACCTAGGGAGGGGGGCGAAAAGGCCCCCTAAGTCGATGGCAAACTCGTGGCAAAGTCCTGCATCGAGGGTTCCTTGGGGTTTCCGGGCGGTGCACCACTAGGATCGGGGACCCTGTGGAACCCGTCCGCGAGTCCCGCAGCACCGTTTCCCTGCACCGTCGCGCAGAGATCCCCCACGAAAGCAGAGCGCCCCGATGTCGATGACCGAGACCCAGACCGATCAACCGCCCCGTGGGCACGTCCGGGTGATCTACCTCGGCCCGGTCGCCCCGCACTGGGATGTCCAGGGCGACTCCGAGGTCCGCGGACTGGTCGACGACTTCCGCTCCCGCGTCATGGCGCGCCTGCTGCTGCTGCCCCCGCACGATCCGCAGTTCCGTCGCAACCGCGAACGGGTGGTGCGCGATGCGGAGCGCGAGAACCTCGTGCTCACCTGGGACCTCGGTCAACCCGAGGACGACTGATCCGGTCACCGCGCAGACTGCTCCATCGAAGAGAGTCTCCGGGGCCGATGTAGGCTCGGCCCATGTCCGAAGGTCCGATCGACCGCGCCGCTGTCGATGCAGTCGTGGAGGTCGGGACCGAGCGACCGATGGCCACGGGGTCGCTCGACGCCCTCGCCGCCTCCCCAGATCGATTCCTCAACCGTGAACTCTCCTGGATCGACTTCGACGCGCGTGTGCTGGCGCTCGCATCGAACCCGACGGTGCCGCTGCTCGAGCGTCTCAAGTTCGTGGCGATCTTCTCCCAGAACCTCGATGAGTTCTTCCAGGTCAGGGTGGCCGGCCTCAAGGATCAGGTGGCGGCCGGACTCGGCAATCGCACCCCCGATGGTCGTTCGGCCCGCTCCCAGTTGCGCGAGATCCGTGATCGACTGCAGATCGAGCGTCGTCGCGCCGAGGAACTGCTGCTGACCCGGCTGGTCCCGCAGCTGGCCGCCGAGGGCGTCGTGTTCTGCTCCTTCTCGGAACTCGATGCGGCCGATCGCGACCATCTCGAGCAGTTCTTCCTCGATCGGGTGTTCCCGGTGCTCACGCCCCTCGCCGTCGATCCGGGTCATCCCTTCCCCTACATCTCGGATCTGTCGCTCAATCTCGCCGTCGTGGTCAACGACCCGGAGAGCGGCGACCAGCGGTTCGCCCGGGTCAAGGTGCCGAACCTGCTTCCCCGCTTCGTCGCCATGCCTGACGGTCGGCGCTTCGTGGCCCTCGAGGAGATCATCGCCGCCCATCTCGCCGTGCTGTTCCCGGGGATGACGCTGGGGTCACAGCACGCCTTCCGGGTCACCCGCAACGCCGATCTGACCCTGGAGGAGGACGAGGCCGACGATCTGCTCGAAGCGGTCGAGCTCGAACTGCGCAGACGTCGGTTCGGCCGAGCCGTCCGGCTCGAGGTCGACGCCACCGTCTCCGCTGAGATCCTCGAACTGCTGGTGCGCGAACTCGATCTCGATCCGGAGGACGTGTACCTCTGCACCGGTCCACTCGATCTGGGTGGGCTCATGGCGGTGCACGGCATCGACCGCCCCGATCTCAAGGATGAACCGTGGAATCCGGTCACCCAGGCGCGACTCGCCGGGGAGACATCCGATCAGCCGGCTGATCTCTTCGCCGCCATCCGCGAGGGTGACGTGCTGCTGCATCATCCCTACGAGTCGTTCTCGACATCGGTCGAGGAGTTCATCCGTCAGGCCTCCCGCGACCCCAAGGTCCTGGCGATCAAGCTCACGCTCTACCGCACGAGCTCCGACACCTCCATCATCAAGTCACTGGTGCGGGCCGCGGAGCGTGGCAAGCAGGTGGCAGCACTGGTGGAGCTCAAGGCCCGCTTCGATGAGAAGAAGAACATCGGGTGGGCCCGCGAGCTGGAGAATGCCGGTGTGCACGTGGTCTACGGGCTCAAGGGTCTCAAGATCCACACCAAGACCACTCTGGTGGTGCGCGAGGAGGCCGACGGCATCCGTCGCTACAGCCATGTGGGCACGGGCAACTACAACCCGAAGACCGCACGACTCTACGACGATCTCGGTCTGCTCACCTGTGATCCCGAGATCGGATCGGATCTCACGCAGCTGTTCAATCTGCTCACCGGTTTCGCCCGCGATCCGAGGTTCACCAAACTGCTGGTGGCGCCGCGGTCGGTGCGTCCCGGTATCGCGGAACTCATCGCCGCCGAGGCGTCCCATGGCGATGCAGGGCGCATCGTGCTCAAGATGAACTCGCTGGTCGACCCCGATCTCATCGATGCGCTCTATCGGGCCTCCATGGCGGGGACCAGCATCGATCTGATCGTCCGGGGTATCTGCTGTCTGCGTCCCGGTGTGCCGGGACTCTCGGAGAACATCAGGGTCCGCTCCATCGTGGGCCGGTATCTCGAACACTCCCGGATCTACCACTTCGCCCACGGCGCCGGTGCGGGCCCGATCACCTACATCGGTTCGGCCGATCTCATGCCCCGCAACCTCGATCGTCGCGTCGAGGCGCTCGTTCCCATCGAGGACGAGGCCCTCCAGCACCGCATCCGACAGATCATCGATGTCCAGCTCGCCGATGACCGTCTGGCATGGACCCTCGATGCTGATTCGCGTTGGCGTCATGTACGCTCCGAGCGCTGCTTCGATGCACATCTCGCACTTCAGGATCTGGCTCTGAGCCGCCGAGGACCTTCATGACCACTGCTGGATCGATCGAACGTGAGATCAAACTCGGCGGACATCCCGGTTTCACCATGCCGCCGATGGTCGATGTGCTGCCGGGAGTGCGGGTCATCGAGCGCCCGGCTCTCGATCTCGATGCGACCTATTTCGACACCTCCGATCTGAGGCTCGCCCGCGAGGGAATCTCGTTGCGGCGGCGCACCGGCGATGGCCCGATGACCTGGACCCTCAAACTGCCGGCAGGCCTGGCTTCCTCCGGGCTCCGTCGGTTCGAGTTCGATGTCACCAGCGAAGCGACCGAGGTCCCGGCGGAGTTGGCTGGTCTCGTGATCGGCTGGGTGCGTTCTGCGCCTCTCGTCGCTGTGATCGACATCCAGACCCAGAGGCAGGGCCTCCTACTCCTCGACGAGGACGGATCCGAACTCATCGAGATCGACGACGATCAGGTCGCGGTCCGCGAGTCGGGTGAGATCGTGGCGAGGTTCCGTGAGATCGAGGTCGAGCTGCGCGACGGTGGGAGTGAGCGGTTGCTGCAGACGGTCGCCGAGACGATCGTCGGAGCAGGAGCGGGTGCCCCCGATCCGATGCCGAAGGTCGTGCGGGCGCTCGGACCGCGGGCGTTGATGCCGTCGATCCTTCGCACCCCCTCGCTCACCGCGGAGGCGTCGATCGCTGAGGCTCTGGCGGGCGCGGTCAAGACTGTGCTCGTCGAACTCGTCTCCGTGGACACCGCCATCCGACTCGGCTCGGATCCCGACACCATCGATCGAGCCAGATGGTCGGCGCGACGGATCCGTTCGGTGCTTCGAGACGTGAACCTCCTCGAAGGTTCGGCTGCGGTCAGCAACCTTCGACGGGAACTCAACTGGTATTCGAAGGAACTCGGTGCTCTCAGGCTGAACGACCGACTCCTCGGGCGGGTGCGGTCATCGATCGAGGTCGTCGAGATCACCGAAGGCGGGGACGTCTACAGCCTTGTGGCACGTGCGCGTGGTGAACTCGCGAGCGCGAGACATTCGGTCCAGAGCCTGATGTCCTCCCCGAGATACGTCGCGCTGCTCGATCTGCTCGTGGAACTCTCGGATCCGGCAGTGCTGTTCCCGAAGGGTTCGCAGCGAGGCCGTGAGGCACTGGTCGAACTGGTGCGCCCGATCTGGAAGAGCGCCCGTTCGAGCGCGAAGTCGCTCCCGAAGCGACCATCGACCTCAGATGTCCGGGATCTCCGCAGGAAGGTGGTCGCGTTGTGCAGTGCCGTCGAGGTCGCCGTTCCGTTGTTCGGAGCGAGGGCGGAGGAGTTCGCCGATCTCGTCGCGGAGGCGCTGGGCTGCCTGGAGGCGTTCCTCGACGCGCGGTTCCTGCAGAGCTGGATCGATGAGCGGGTCGACCGACTGGACGAGAGCGGCCGGGTCGTCGCAGCCGAGATGGTTCGCGCGCAGGCCGCCGATGCCGAGATCGCACTGCGGCGCTGGCGTGAGAGTTGGAGCAGGTGTTCGACGCGGTCGTCGATGGGCTGGTGCCGGTGATGGGTGCGGTACCGCCGGAGGAGACCTCCCAGGGCTCGAGTTCGCACTCCCCGGGGCCCCTGGTGCGGGCAGCCGGTGGCGTGATCTGGCGTGTCGAGGATGGAATCCTCCGGGTCGCACTCATCCATCGCCCCAAGTACCGGGATTGGACCTTCCCGAAGGGGAAGGTCGAGTCGGGCGAGACCGATGAGCAGGCGGCATTTCGAGAGGTGCTGGAGGAGACCGGTCTCGAATGCGTGCTCGGTCGGGAACTGAGGCCGGTGACCTACGTCGACTCGAGGGGTCGTGAGAAGACCGTCCGCTACTGGGAGATGACCGTGACCGCCGGCTCCTTCCTGGCCAACGAGGAGGTGGACAGGATCCGCTGGGCGACCATCAGCGAGGCGGCCGGGAGACTCACCTACTCCCATGACCGGATGCTCCTCGAGTCGTTCAGGCGGCTGACCAAACTCTGATCCTTCCGGGCTGTCGCCCACTGTTGGGATCCCGTTCATCTCCGCGTCACCTTCCAACCGGTTCATGGCAACCTTCGGACCGTACCGTGGTTCGAGGTCCCATCCGGCGGCTCATCCGACACCATCTGTTCAAGGGAGATGCACCTTGCGTTCATCCAACAAGCACGCCGTCTGGCTCGTCGCCGTCCTCGCCGTCCTCGGCGTGATCGCAGCGGCCTGTGGCGGCAGTTCCTCGTCCTCCGACAAGGGCGACGACGCCACCTATGACTACGTCTCGCTCTCGGGCACCCTCAACGGATCCGGGGCCACATTCCCCAAGGCCTTCTACGAGGATGCGATCGCCGGTTTCGCCGAGATCGCCAGAGGCGTCACCGTGAACTACAACGGCGTGGGTTCCGGCCAGGGCAAGAAGGATCTCGCCGCCGGTACCTCCGACTGGGCCGGGACCGACAGCCTGGTGGCCGATGCCGACAAGGCGACCTTCAAGGGTCCGTTCCTGTACTTCCCGACCGTCGCCGCTCCCATCACGGTGTCCTACAACCTCTCGGGTGTGTCCAAGCTCAATCTGAGTCCGGCCACGCTGGCCAAGATCTTCGTGGGAACCATCACCACCTGGAACGACCCCGCCATCGCCGCCGACAATGCCGGAGTCACCCTGCCGAGCACGGCGATCACCGTGGCGGTGCGCTCCGATGGTTCGGGCACCACCTCGAACTTCTCGAAGTTCCTCGCTGCGGCTGCGCCCGACGCATTCACCCTGACCGCAGGTGACACCGTGGCCTGGCCGAAGTCACAGGCGGCCAAGGGCAACGCGGGTGTGGCCCAGTTGGTGAAGTCCACCAGCGGCTCGATCGGCTACGTCGACTACTCCGACGCCAAGGCCACGGGCCTGACCTTCGCCTCGATCGGCAACAAGGACGGCAAGTTCGTGCAGCCCACCCTCGAGGGTGCGTCCGCAGCACTCGCCGGCGCCACCATCAACGCCGATCTCACCTACTCGGCCCTCAACGCCCCCGGCGCTGCCGCCTATCCGATCACCGCCGGCACCTACATCATCGTCTACACCTCGATCTCCAACCCGACGCAGGCCAGTGCCATCCGCGGCTGGCTCAACTACGTGCTCACCGAGGGTCAGACGCTGGCGCCCGAGGCGGACTTCGCACCGCTGCCCACCTCGCTGCGTGACAGCGCGATCGCCCAGATCGCCAAGATCACCGGCTAGGGATCACCGGGCAGGGACTGACACCTGATGGCCTCGAGCGCCAGTGATCAGCACATCGCCCCCGGGGTCCTCCCCGGGGGCGATGCCGTGTCCCTGCACGGAAGCGGTTCGGGTCGTCGGGGAGATCGCATCTTCCGGGCTGTGGCACTGTGCGCCGGTCTTGTGGTGCTGGCGGTGCTGGCACTGATCGCCGCCTCGACCACCCATGAGGCCTGGCCGGCGTTCCGCTCCCAGGGTCTGTCCTTCGTCACCTCCAGCACCTGGGTCCCCGCCGAGGGCCGCTTCGGCGCGCTGGCGTTCATCTACGGCACGGTGCTGTCCTCGGTGCTCGCACTGCTGCTGGCGGTGCCGGTGAGCCTCGGGATCGCGCTCTACGCCAACGAGGCGGCACCCTCGAGGATCCGCCGACCGATCGTCTACGTGATGGATCTGCTGGCCGCCATCCCCTCGGTGGTCTACGGACTCTGGGGCATCATCGTGCTCGCCCCCTTCATCGGACCGCATGTGTACGAGCCCATCAGCAGCGCCGTCGGGGACTGGCCGGTCATCGGTTGGTTCCTCAACGGCTCGAGCGGACGCAGTTTCATGACCGCGGGCATCATCCTCGCCATCATGATCACCCCGATCGTCACCTCGCTCAGTCGTGAGGTCATCGCCACGGTGCCCTCCGCACAACGAGAGGCGGCCTACGGCATGGGCGCCACGCGCTGGGAGATGATCCGCACCGCGGTACTGCCATGGGGCCGCGGCGGCATCGTCGGTGCCGTCATGCTCGGTCTCGGGCGGGCAATGGGTGAGACCATCGCCGTGGCACTCGTCATCGGTTCGCAATCCGGACAGATCACCACCCATCTGTTCGAGGCGGGCGATTCGATGGCTGCGGTCATCGTCAACCAGTTCGGTGAGGCCACCGGCACCCATCGGGCCGCGCTCATCGGTCTCGGTGTGGTGCTGTTCCTGGTCACCATCCTGGTGAATGTGTCGGCCCGCACGATCGTCGGTCGTTTCGATCGTCGGGCGCAGGGGGTCTGAGGTGAGCGAGCTCATCGAACGCACCGCCACCGGTGAACTGATGCTGCGTGACACCACTCGTCGATCCCGACGGGTCCGCAACCGGCTCGCGTCGATCTGGATGGTCGGTTCACTGCTCATCGCCGTCATCCCGCTCGCACTGGTCATCGGGTATGTCCTGGTCAAGGGCATCGGACAACTCACCCCCGACTGGTTCACCAAGGATCTCCCGGCGGTCACCCGCAAGGCCGGTGGTGGCATGGGCCCGGCGATCATGGGCACCCTGCTCATCACGCTGGCCGCTGCGGCCATGGCGGTGCCACTCGGTGTGCTCGGCGCGATCTATCTGCATGAGTACGGGGGAAGCGGTCGGGTGGCCCGGCTGATCCGTTTCATGGCCGATGTCATGACCGGTGTCCCCTCCATCGTCATGGGCCTCTTCGTGTACACGGTCTGGACCCTCTCCCATGGTCTCTCCGCCTTCGGTGGCGCGCTGGCCCTGGCCTGTCTCATGTTGCCGATCATCATCCGCACCACCGAGGAGATGCTCCGGCTGGTCCCCGACGAACTGCGGCAGGCCAGCTACGCCCTTGGCAACCGCAAATGGCGGACCGTCGTCAGCGTGGTGCTTCCCGCCGCCTTCGGTGGCATCACCTCCGGTGTCATGCTGGCCATCGCCCGGGCCGCTGGTGAGACGGCCCCGCTGGTGTTCACCATCGGCGCTGCCCGCAAGCTCAACCTCGACATCTTCGATGGCCCGACCACGGCGCTGTCGGTGCAGATCTTCGGGAACGCCCAGACCCCGTACGAAGCCGCCCAGGCTCGCGCCTGGGGTGCTGCACTCACCCTCGTCGCCATCGTCTTCATCCTCACGATCCTCGCCCGGGTGATCTCGGCGAGGGTGGCGCGCCGCCACAATGCCTAGATCCCAGGAGTCGATCGTGTCCCAGCATTCAGCACTCGAGAGCGACGGAACCGCCGAGGGCGCCTCCTCCGATGAGCACATCTCCGAGGTGCCCCAGATCGATGCCGCCGAGTCCGAGGTGGTCTTCGACGTCCGTGACCTCGACGTCTACTACGGGAGCTTCCTGGCAGTGCGCGACGTCAATCTCCAGGTCCGGCAGCACGAGATCACCGCGTTCATCGGGCCATCGGGCTGTGGCAAGTCCACCGTGCTGCGCTGCTTCGACCGGATGAACGATCTCATCGAAGGTGCACGGGTCGAGGGCAGCGTGCTCTATCACGGAGTCGATCTCTACGATGAACGCGTCGATCCGGTCGAGGTGCGCAAACGCATCGGCATGGTGTTCCAGAAGCCGAATCCGTTCCCCAAGTCCATCTACGACAACATCGCCTTCGGCCCCCGGCTCGCCGGAAGTCGGGAGAACCTCGACGATGTCGTGGAGCGAGCCCTGCGCCAAGCGGCGCTGTGGGACGAGGTGAAGGATCGGCTCAAGAAGTCCGCCATGGGCCTCTCCGGTGGACAGCAGCAGCGCCTGTGCATCGCCCGGGCCATCGCTGTCGAGCCCGAGGTGATCCTCATGGATGAGCCCTGCTCGGCGCTCGACCCCATCGCCACCGCCCGGATCGAGGACCTCATGCAGGAGCTCACCTCGGAGTACACGATCATCATCGTGACCCACAACATGCAGCAGGCGGCCAGGGTGAGTGATCGCACAGCCTTCTTCACCACCGAGGTGAATGCTGAGAGTGATACGAGGACCGGCTGTCTGGTCGAGTACGCCCCGACGAACAAGATCTTCTCGGCACCCGAGGATGAACGCACCGAGAATTATGTGACTGGCAGGTTCGGATGAGCGAGGATCAGTCGAGCCGAGAGCAGACTCGTGTCGATCGGGAGCGATGCACAGGTCGAGCAGACCTGCAGGGGGGGTCCACATGCCTGAGCAACGGGTGAGTTTCCACCAGGATCTCGATGAGATCCGCGACGAGATCGTGCAGTTGGGCGCATTGGTGCGGGAGTTCATCCCACGGGGCACCGAGGTGCTCCTCGCCGGTGATATGGGCGGTGCACTCGACCTCATCGAGGCAGATGATCAGATCGATGCGCTCACGCTGCGCATCGAGGAGCAGTGCTACAACGTGCTCGCCCGCCAGCAGCCGATGGCCTCGGATCTCCGCAGCATCGTCACCGCGGTGTGGCTCACCGGAGAGCTCGAGCGCTCCGGTGATCTCATGGTCAATGTCGCCAAGGCGGCCCGCCGCATCTACGGCGCCACCCTCGACCCGCGACTCCGAGGTCTCATCGAGCGCATGAGCGAGGAGGCGAGTCGACTCATCTCCCTCTCGCTCGATGCCTATATCGAGCGGGATGCGAGTCTCGGCGCGGCACTCGGGGACATCGATGACACTCTTGACACGATCCACGGCGACTACATCGAGGCCATCTTCGATGCACACTCCGCGCACGATCTCGGTCTGCAGCCAGCGGTGCAGCTCGCGCTGGTGGGCCGGTATTACGAGCGCATCGGCGATCATGCCGTCAACATCGGCCAGCGGGTGCAGTACATGGTCACGGGTTGGCTCCCCGAACAGACCGGTGCCGCCCGACTCCGAGCACGGGAATCGTCGCAGCTCGGACTCGAGGCGTCCGAGCGCGACCAGCCCGGGGACGAATGATCCCGCTCCTCGCTCTCTCGTCGGCCTCGGGCGCCGCCTTCGTGGCCGCGTTCTTGTTGGCCTGCGCCGGGGGCGGTGCACTCGCAGCGACCCTCGTCTCCCGTCGTCGGCTCCAGATGCGACTTGGTGAGACCGTCGCTCGACTCGACGCTGTGTCCATCGGCGGGGGCAGTGAAGTCGGGATCGACGATCAACTCTCCGCCATCGAGATCGCCGTGCGCGACCGTATGTTCGCCGATCAGCGCGAACGTGCCACCGTGGGTCGTCTCCAGGAGGCACTCGACTCACTCGCCCTGGCAGTGCTGGTGGTGGATGAGACCGGTGAGATCCTCGAGCGCAACATCGCGGCCGGTGCCTTCATCGAGGCCCGTCATTCCGATGCACTCGTGGGTGCAGTGGTCAACGAGCTGCTCGCCGAGGCCATCGCTGGCCGACCGGCCGAACGCACACTGGAACTGTTCGGACCGCCACGTCGCTCGGTGGTGGTCACCACCCGACCGCTCGGGGTCGAGGGCGCTCGCTGCGCGGTGGCGATCGTCGAGGATGTGACCGAACGACGGCGGCTCGAGGCGGTGCGCACCGACTTCGTCGCCAACATCTCCCATGAGTTGAAGACCCCCATCGGGGCGATCGGTCTGCTGGCCGAGACCCTGCAGGCCGAGGATGATCCCGAGGTGGCCGACCGTCTCGCCGGTCGCATCCAGATGGAGTCCTACCGGGTGGGGCGCACCAT
>Ga0214923_10007969_pt1 | contig 11407 bp, 7 predicted proteins | sample LL1510_MetaG_FD_177993 | JGI IMG/M metagenome (GOLD analysis project Ga0214923, IMG submission 177993) | Freshwater microbial communities from Lake Lanier, Atlanta, Georgia, United States - LL-1510 | ecosystem: Environmental > Aquatic > Freshwater > Lake | place: USA: Georgia | collected 2015-10-15 | reverse complement strand
TCACAACCAAGAGCATTTATTGGTCCTAATGATGGAAAAAAGATTGAATTAAAAGATAAAATATTAATTTCTAAAAATTCTACGATTAAAGAAAATAAAATAATAAGAAATATTAAATTTGAAGAAAAAAAAATATTTAGTGTATTGCCGGGTCCTCAATTTCATTATTTTAGTACGGACTCTAAAAAACAATTCTTTTCAACTCCTTATTTAATAACAAAACAAACTGATAGAATGGGAATGAGAGTTATAGGAAAAAGTCTTAAGAATTTAGTTAATTCTAATATTCCTTCTGAAGGAATTATAAAAGGCGCAATTCAAGTTCCGGGAGATGGAAATCCAATTATACTTTTATCAGATCACCCAACAACAGGTGGATATCCAAAAGTAGGTTCTATTATTTCTTCAGATTATGATGATTTAGTTCAACAAAACTCAAATAAAGAAATTTATTTTCAGCTTGTAACATTGGAAGCTGCTGAACAACAATTTGCCCTATATATACAAAAAATAAAAAGAAAAATTGAAAATATCGAAAAGATATAATTATAAATATTTAAGCCATATTTCTTAGAACATACTGAAGAATGCCACCATGCTTATAGTATTCAGTTTCGTTATCAGTGTCGATTCTAGAAAGAACATTTATTTTTTTAGAACTTCCATCTTCATATAAGAATTCAACACTTACTTCTTCTCTAGGTTTTAAACCTTTTTCAACATTTAAAATATTTATAATTTCAGATCCTTTTAGATTTAACGTTTTTCTCGAATGTCCTTCTTTAAATTGAAGAGGCAGAATTCCCATACCAACTAAATTAGATCTATGAATTCTCTCAAAGCTTTCTGCGATAACAGCTTTAACTCCTAAAAGTTTTGTGCCTTTTGCTGCCCAGTCACGTGAAGATCCTGTGCCGTATTCTTTTCCCGCAATAACAATTAAAGGAACTTTTCTTTGTTGATATTCAACTGACGCATCAAATACGGTCATTTCTTTATTATCTGGATATAAAATTGTAAGACCACCCTCTTTTCCTGAATAAACCATTTCATTTTTAATTCTAATATTTCCAAAAGTTCCTCTAGTCATGACTTCATGATTTCCTCTTCTTGCTCCATAAGAATTAAAATCTTTTTGTAAAATTTGATGTTTCATAAAATAATCTCCTGTTGGACCATTTTTTTGAATTGATCCTGCTGGAGATATATGATCTGTAGTAATAGAATCTCCTAACAAAAGTAATGGCCTTGCATTTTTGATGGAAAGAAACCCCTCTGGTTTTTCAGGTAAATTGTCAAAGAAAGGAGGTTTTTTTACATAAGTGGAACTCTCATCCCAGTCATAAATTGAACTTTGTGTAGTTTGAATCTTTTGCCACTCTTTTGGACCAGTGCTTACATTTGAATATCTTTTTACAAACATATCTGCGTTAAGAGATTTTGCTAAAGTTTCTTCAATTTCTTTATTAGATGGCCAAATATCTTTTAGGAATACATCTTTGCCATTTTTATCTCTCCCTAATGAATTTTTATATAAATCAAAATTTGCTGTTCCTGCTATTGCATAAGCAACAACCAAAGGAGGAGAAGCTAAATAATTTGCTTTAACTGAAGGATTGATCCTTCCTTCAAAATTTCTATTCCCTGATAAAACTGCGGATACATAGAGATCATTATCTTTGACTGCTTTAACTATTTTTTCAGGAAGAGGTCCTGAGTTGCCAATACAAGTCGTACATCCATAACCAACTAAATTAAATCCAAGTTTATCTAGATATTCGCTTAAACCAGCTTTGTTAAGATAATCGGTAACAACTTGAGATCCTGGAGCTAAAGATGTTTTAACCCAAGGTTTAGCAATTAATCCTTTCTCTACGGCTTTCTTAGCTAACAATCCTGCGGCTATTAAAACGTTTGGATTGGATGTGTTAGTACAAGAGGTAATTGCTGCAATAACTACATCTCCATCTGTTAAATTATAATTTGCATCATCAACATTCACTGATTTAGGCTTGTCTCTTTTAGCGAATTCTTTAAGAGTAATTTCAAAATTCTTTTTAGATTCAGTTAATAGTATTTTATCTTGTGGTCTTTTTGGTCCAGAAATTGTTGGTACGACAGTTGATAAATCTAAAGAAAGAGTATCAGTAAAAACAACATCATCACTTGCCCATAAGCCTTGCTCTTTTGCATATACTTCAACTAAATCTACTGTCTCTTTGTTTCTTCCTGAAAAATTTAAATATTTGATTGTTTCTTCATCAATAGGGAAAAATCCACATGTAGCACCATATTCTGGTGCCATATTTCCAATTGTTGCTCTATCTGCTAAAGTTAAATTTTTAAGACCGGGTCCATAAAATTCAACAAATTTTTCTACAACTTTTTTATCTCTTAACATTTTAACAACAGTAAGAACTAAATCAGTTGCCGTAGTTCCCTCGGGAAGTTTATTAGTAAATTTAAATCCGATAACTTCTGGAATTAACATTGAAATAGGCTGACCTAACATCCCAGCTTCAGCTTCTATTCCTCCAACACCCCAGCCTAAGACTGACAAACCATTTACCATTGTTGTGTGACTGTCAGTTCCAACCAAAGTATCCGGATAAGCAAAAGTTTCGTTGCTAACTTTTGAAGTCCACACAACTTTTGATAAATATTCTAAGTTGACTTGATGGCAAATTCCTGTTCCTGGAGGAACAATTCTAAGATTATTAAATGCTTGCTGACCCCATTTAAGAAAAGAATATCTTTCTCCATTTCTTTGAAATTCTATTTCAACATTTTTATCAAAAGACTGCTTTGTGCCAGCAACATCAATCTGAACTGAATGATCAATCACTAGATCAACTTGGGACAAAGGATTAATTTTTTTTGGATCTTTTCCTTTTTCTTTTACCGCTTCTCTCATTGCTGACAAATCTGCTATTGCAGGAATGCCTGTATAATCTTGAAGAAGAACTCTAGCTGGTCGATATGCAATTTCTTTGTCAGATTTTTTTGTCTTCAACCAGTTTTTAATTGCCTCAATCTGATCCTTTTTTACTGTAAGATCATCTTCGTATCTTAATAAATTTTCTAGTAAAACTTTTAATGATTTTGGAAGTTTGGATATTCCATCTAGCCCATTTTTTTCAGCCTCAGCTAAAGAATAAATGCTATAAGAATTTTTTCCTATTTCTAATTTTTTAAATGATTTAAAACTATTTTTGCTTTTCATTTTGAAAGTTATTTTTTATTACTAATAAATTTAATTGCAAGACTGAAATTTATTTTTTTAAAGTAGATTTTTTTATATACACATCTCCAGACATAATTAGTCGTGCATTTCTGGTAGTAAAAGCAATTAAATCTATTATTTCACCGTTTTTATATTCAACATTAACTTTTGTTTTTAAAATACCACCTGGATGTTCTATAGCAACTTCACTTTTTGCAGAGTAATCGTTATAAAATTCAGAACAAATTGTATGTCTTGCTTTACAAGCGGCTGCTAATGCGATGGAGCCCGTAACAGCATAAGTGGGATGGCACTGCCAAGGCATAAAATATCTAGATGCAATATCTCCTTTTTTTGCTTTTAAAACTAAAGCAACTTTTGGTATTACAGATTTTTCAACATCCTTAAAGCCAGTTTTTTCTCCGATCTTTACTCTCATGTCATTCATTCGCTTAATTAAAGATTTATTTGTATTTAAACTTGCATGAGTATCATTAATTGTTACTCCAAAATCTGAAGCTTTAAAAAAAATTACAGGCATTGCTGCATCCACAAAAGTAAATTCTACTCCATCAAGACTGTCAATTTTATTTCCTGTTGGAAAAAGCTTTCCAGTCTGTGAACCAATTAAATCAACAAAATTTAAATCTATTGGAGAACTAGAATTAGGAACGCCATCGATTTTATGACTACCTTCATATGTAACTTTTTTATTTGGTGTTCTAACCGTTGATTCAATTTTCATACCGGTGTTAACGTCTCGAATAATTACTTTTGTAATTCCATTCTTTGCTTTTACCAATCCTTTTTCAATTGCATATGGACCAACCGCAACTAACATATTTCCGCATGAAGGTTTTGTGTCTACGATAGGTTCATCAATCTTCACTTGTGCAAATAGATAATCTACATCTATTCCCTTCTCTTTAGATTTTGAAATAATTGCAACTTTACTTTTAACCGGTTCTGCTCCCCCAAGCCCGTCTATTTGCCTAATATCTGGTGAGCCCATAACGGCTAAAAGTGCTTTATCTCTTTGATCTTTATTAGATGGAAGATCTGAACTTAAAAAATAAGGACCCCTTGATGTTCCTCCTCTAAAAAATAAACATGGAATCTTAATTTGATCATTCATTTTTATTAATTAACCAAAAGGCCAAGGAAGTTTAATCAAAGATTGAAGTAATCCGCGCGGCAAGGACAGACCCATTGAATAGGACAACCCTAATAATAATGTCAAACATCCTATGGTTATTAAATTCATTTTTAAGAAGCTTGCTCTAGTTTTGTATTTAAGGATCGTATAAAATATAACGATCATAGAAATTAAAAAACCAAATAATGCGGATAAAATTATTGGTAAAACCAGCCAAAGAAAAGATATTAAAAGATCCTTGCTTTCTTTTTTTGTTTTAAAATCAGTGTCCACTAAATCTGCCAAAACTTTTCTTTGAAAGAAAATTATATAACTCATATACAAGAACATACATGTTGAAATTGCAAGTGGCCAAATTCCTCCAAGATATGTTAATGAAACAGAATCTATAAAAACAAACAAAAAGTAAAAATATATTAACCCTATAAATACAAACTGAAGGTTAAAACCAAAAATGCTTTTTAACTTTGTTGCTTTTTTCTTAATTTGAAAATCTGAAGCTTTTTTATTACCAAAATAAATTGATACTAAAATTATAATTCCTAATATAATAACGCCTGGTTTATGAAGAAAACTCCATCCATTAAATTGTAGTGTTTGATAAAAATATCTTTCAATTGTATCACTAATAACAAAACCAACTATAAATGCAGGTCTTGGCCAATTGAAATACTTTAATAATGTGCAAAAACCTCCTAAAATTATAAGTGTATACAGATCACTATTTGTAAATGTTGTTTGAAAAGCCGCAAAATAAATAATCATAATCATAAATGGCGCCATTAATCCAAATGGAATTGATGCTAGTCTTGCAATCGGTTTAGAAATAAAAAACATTGCGCCTGTAGCTACAACATTTGCAATAGTTAAAGACCAAACACACACATATGTAAGATATAAATCTTTACCCACCATGTTAGGTCCGGGCTGGATGCCTAATAATGTTAAGCCTCCAAGAAATACGGCCATGCTTCCGCTTCCTGGAATTCCAAAAAGTAAGGTTGGTATTAAACCACCACCTTCATTTGCATTATTTGCTGCTTCAGGACCAATAACTCCTCTTATATCACCTTTTCCAAACTTAGATTTATCTTTTGCAGTTTGTACTGCATGACCATAACTGATCCAATTAGATGCACTACCACCAAGACCTGGCAAAATTCCTATTATAACTCCAATAACTGAAGATCTAAATACTAACCAACGATGCTCAACTACATCCAAAACTCCTCTAAACCAACCTTTTCCCATTCCTGCTTCTTTTTGAGCAATGGCTGTATTTGATCTCAGTAAATCACAAATTTCTGGAATAGCAAATGCGGAAAGTCCCATAATTGCAATTTTAATCCCATCGTATAAATAATCGCTTCCTATAGTTGATCTTAACTCTCCTGTGGCTGGAGCTGTTCCTATAGTGCTTAATAATACTCCTGCTCCACAAGCTAATATTCCTTTTGCTAAACTACTTCCTGATAGAACTCCAACCATGCTTATTCCTAAAATTCCAAGCATAAACAATTCTGCTGAACCAAAAAAAAGAATTAATGGTTTTGCTATTATGACTATTGCAGTAAGAACTAATGCTCCAAATAATCCACCAATTAATGATGCTATGTAAGAAGCACTTAAGGCTCGTGCGGCTTGCCCTTTTTTTGCAAGCGGAAATCCATCAACAACGGTTGCCTGCGAAGAACTTCCTCCAGGAATACCCATTAAAACTGATGATAAAGTATCAGCAGTTGGAATTACTGCTGTCATTCCAATCAACATAGCTAAAGCGGATATTTTGTCCATTCCATATATAAAAGGAATTAAAATTGAAAAGCCTGCTATACCTCCTAATGCCGGCAAAACACCAATCACTATTCCAAAAGCAACACCGAATAAAAGATATAGAAAATGTGGACCAGAAAAAATTAAATTTAGAGAAGATAATAGGGCGTCAATCATTTCTTTTTTTGTTAGACGGCATAAAAATGCCGTCTAACAATTTTAAAAATTAAAATTTAACTTGATAATTATCTGACAAGTATTTTCTTAACCATTCCTTTGCTGGAGCGTTTACAGCGATAGTATTTTTAAGCACTGCCTCTGAATTAACTCCTGATACTTGTATGTACTTACCAATTTCTTCATTATCTGAAGCTTTGTGTTCTGGAGAGTTAACAATTTTAGTAAATGTATCTCTATAAGCTTTAACTATTTCAGGAGAAGTTCCCTTTGGTAAAAATACCATTTTCTGAGCAGAAAAACCTGAGCCTAAGAAAGCTTTATAAGCATCAAATGCTGGACCAGATGGTTTTTTTCCATGAACTAATTCGTAATATTCCACAAAATGAGGAAGTTTAGGAAAAGTTGGATCCCTAGAAATTGATCCATCTGGATTTACTATACCCCAAGAAAATAAAGGAATAGCCTTTCCCTCTTTAACTAAAGTTTCTTCAACTTTTAAATAAGCCGAACTTGTTTGATAATCTAAATTTGCATCGCCTCTTTCAAATGCTAATCGTCCGTCTCCTCTTCCTGTCATTCCAAAAACATGTTTGACTTTAAGTCCTAGAATTTCATATGCAATCATAGGAATTAAATCTAAAGAAGTGGCTCCTTGGCTTCCAAATTTTAAATCAGCAGTTTTTAATTTTTGAAAATCTGCTGTAGACTTATAGCCTGTGCTTGGAGAAACATATGTCACACCTCCTGTTGGTGAAACTAACACCACAGTTTTTATCCAATCATTATAGTTATATTTAACTCTTGGATCATCTAATAAAAAAGGAAACTTGGTAGATCCTGAATCCCCTAAAATTGTCAAACCATCACCTGGAGGCATTGCGGCAAATTGATTTGTACAAGTAATAGATCCTCCGCCTGGACAGTTTTCAATTATTACATTTGGTTTACCAGGTAAATTTTTAGATAATAACGGACCATAATATCTTGCCCACTTATCTGAACCTCCTCCAACAGCAAATGGAACTAACCATCTAACTGTTTTGCCTTGAAAATTAACTTCTGCTGAGAATAAATTAGTTGTAAAATAAATTAAAGTAATAACCGCAAGTAAAGTTCTTTTAATAAACATTAATCTCCCCTTTTAATAATTTATGTTAAATATAAGTGTTAATTAATATTAATAATTTAAAATTATCAACGAGTAATTATTTAATAAAATTCTAAAAAAATGATAAATTTTGGTAAAAGATACAACTATAAGTATATAGTTAATTTTATAAAAAAAATTTTTATAAATGCAAATTTTTCAGTATTTGATGCAAATATAATAGCTTGCTCACTAGTTAAAGCAGATTTGAGAGGAGTATGGTCTCATGGAATAGCAAGAACATCGATATATTATAAAAGAGTTGAGCAAGGTCTAGCAAAAAATAAACCAAAAATAAAATTTAAGAAAATTTTTCCAGCTATAACTCATATTGATGGTGACAATGGATTAGGTTTTGTTGTTGCTAATAAAGCCATTAAAGAATGCATTAAACTTGCAAAAAAAAATGGTGTTGGAATAGTTGCTGTATACAATAGTAATCATTTTGGTATGGCAGCTTTGTATGTTGAAGAAGCTACAAAAAATAATTGTATTTCCTGGGTTTTTACTAATGCTTCAAAAGCCATTCCTCCATATGGATCAATGACTCCTCATTTTGGAACTAGTCCATTTGCATTTGGATCCCCAACTAATGATCCTAAAAGACCATTTATTATTGATATGGCATCTTCTTCTGTTGCAAGAGGAAAATTAAAATTTGCAGCACAAAGAGGAGAGAGAATTCCTTTTGGTCTTGCTTTAGATAAATATGGAAAACCTACTGATGATGGTTTTAAGGCCTTTGAGGGGATTATGCTTCCTTTTGGAGGAATGAAAGGTGCTGCGATATCATGGATGATGGATATTGTTGCTGGAATATTTACAGGTGCAGCACATAGTGGGAATGTAAAAAATCCTATTAAAGATTTCAGCTCTCCTTCAAATGTAGGTCATTTAATGATTTGTATTAAAGCAGATGTTTTTCAAAGTAAAAAAAGTTTTTTAAATAAAATGAAAAAAGGAATTGAAAAAGCAAAAAAATTAAAATTAGCTAAAGGGTTTAAAGAAATTTTATATCCGGGTGAACCCGAATATAAAAGTTATATCAAAAATTCAAAGCTAGGAATTCCAATTAGCAAAGATGTGCAGCTCGATCTAAAAAAGTTGGCAGAAAAATTAAATATTAAATCTATTTTTTAATTTAATTAAGCTTAGCTGCATTTTTGCCAGCAATTTTTCCAAATACAGCTCCTGACATTAATCCAGATCCCCCTGGATAATTAAAATAAAAAATTCCTCCAACAGTTTCTCCCGCTGCAAATAATCCAGGAATTGGCTTCATTGTATTATCTAGTACTTGTCCTTTGGAGTTTATTCTTAATCCTCCAAAAGTAAAAGTTATTCCACAAGTGACCCCGTAAGCCTCAAAGGGCGGAGTATCAATTTTATTTGCCCAATTTGATTTTGGTATTGATAACCCTTTGGTATTCTTTTCATCTTTAATTGTTGGATTAAATTTTACGTATTCATTTACTGAAGCGTTAAAGTCTTCGATTGTTTTAAGGGCTTGTTCGCTGTTAACGCCTTTTAATTTTTTAACTAATTCAGGTAAAGTTTTTGCGGTAACCTTGGTTACATTAGGAGCTTGATATTCTTTGTATAATAATTTTTTAACTTTTTTATCAAAAATTTGCCATGCAAATTGCTGTGGTTGTTTAATGACTTCTTTTCCAAATTTAGCATAAGTATAATTTCTAAAATCTTCTCCTTCATCTACAAATCTTTCTCCATTAGCATTTATAATAATGCCAAAAGCATAACTAATTTTTCTATAACGATTACTTATTTTTAAATCACTAAACTCTGGTCCGTTCATGTCGTGAAAAACTGCATGACAACCTGACCAGTTACCATATGGTACCGCTCCAATATCCATAGCCATTTTTAAACCATCGCCTGTATTATGTTTGGTTCCTCTTACTTTTGCCATTTCCCAACCTGGGCCTAAATATCTTGTTCTCATTTCAGGATTTGCTTCAAATCCACCACAAGCCAAGATTAATGATTTTGAATAAATATTATTAATTTTATTATTTTCTAAGACTTCAACACCTTTAACTAAATTATTTTCATAAATTATTTTTTTTGCTGCACATCCATATCTAATCTCTATTTTTTGTTTTTTTGCAATTCTAGTTAAAGAATTAATTAACGCAGGACCTTCACCATCTACTTCTGCTGTAAGACCTCCCCAAAATTTTATCTTCCCGTTAACTTTGTAAGATTGACGACTATAAATTGGGGTAAATTTTAATCCTTTTCTTTTCATCCACAAGACTGTCTCAAAACTATTGTTAACTAATAATTTAGACAAAACAGGATCGGTTTTCCCATTTGTAACTCTTTGCATGTCCGCTAGATAAGCTGAAGTTGAATAAGATCCAAAATCAATATTTTTATTAGAAAGATTAGGAATTATTTTTTTTAAATCGCCAAAACCTTTATAACAAAATCTAATTGAACCAGTTGTATAACGACTATTACCCCCTGTGTCTTTTTTTGAAGCCTTATCTATTAATAATACTTTTTTAGCTCCATTGTCTGATGCTGAAATTGCAGAACATAAAGCAGCATTACCACCTCCAACAATTATAACGTCGTATAATTTGTTCATATTGTACTAATGAATAAGTATTTAATGGATAATTTTTTTTATATACCATAATTATTAATATTTATAATAAAAATGATAAAAAATATCATAAAAGTTTTTAAAGAAAGTTACATTTCAATTGGAATTGGAATTGTTGGTGGATATTTAGGAACTCTTATTAAACTTCCATTGCCTTGGTTATTGGGAGCGTTAGGTTTAAATTTCTTATTTGCTTTCACTAAAGCAAAAATCAATTTTTCACAAAAATTACTCACTCCAATATTTTTAATTATTGGAATTATATTGGGTGGATCTTTTGATAGATCTTTGCTTTACAAAATTCATCTTTGGATTTTTTCATCAATAGCCATGGTTTTAGTTACTTTTTTAGGCACTGTAATATTAACATTTTATTTCTATAAAGTTTGTAAATTTAAAAAACTTTTGGCTGTGTTAGCTGGTTTACCTGGTGCTTTTGCACCAATCGTTACAACTCTTTTTAAAACTCTTAAAAATAAAAATGATTTTGCAAAAGTTGTAATACCTCAAGCCACTAGAGTTATTTTTATAATTAGTTTTTTACCTTTTTTATTTATTAACAAAGTAGGATTTGCCGATATAAAGACTTTTTCATCTGAACAACTATTTAATTTTAGATATTTTTTTGAAATATCAATACTAATTTTAAGTTGTGTTTTAGTATCATTTATATTTCAAAAATTAAAAATACCCTCTTCTGTTTTAATAGCCTCAATGTTTGCTTCTGGTCTTTTTTATACCCTAGAGTTGATAAGCTCCAGATTTCCAGAATTAATAATAAATCTAACATTTGTTTTTTTAGGAACAGCCTTAGGTACGAGAATGAATGGAATAAAAAGCAGAGAATTTGGTTTCTATATGCTTCATGGTGTAATTGTTTCTATAATATTATTAATTATTGCAGCAATAACTGCTTATATTTTATCTATCTTCTTTGGCTTTAATTTTATGTCCATATTTTTAAGCTTTGTTCCAGGTGGAATACATGAAATGGTTTTAATTAGTATTGCTTACAACATCGATCCTATCTTTGTAAGTTATCATCATTTTTTAAGAATATTTATAATTGTATTAGCTTTACCGGTAATAATAAAAAAATTTAAATATAAATAAATTATTTACAAGCATATAGCTTCAAAGGTTTATTTTCATTTTTGGGAAGTTCCTGGCACTTGCCATCAAAACATATATTCCAATTTTTAATATTAGTTTCAGATGTTGCTAAAATTAGTTCGTCTTTAGCGCTAACTTTTGGTTTATAAACCCACCAACCATTAATTAACTTTGAGTTTGCTG